>SMUY01334459.1_pt1 | contig 10480 bp, 10 predicted proteins | sample 2456441 | NCBI WGS metagenome assembly SMUY01 (sample SAMN11095931, study PRJNA526329) | marine sediment metagenome | biome: Marine sediment; feature: Surficial sediment; material: Deep marine sediment; isolation source: Hadal surficial sediment | place: Pacific Ocean | collected 2014-11 | depth...
CGAGGGCAATGTCGGGCCGAACGGAGGCCCTTCAGGAGATGCAATTATCGTTATTGACGAAGCTGAGCACGAACATTTTGAGCGGCATGGTGACGATATTTTATACCACTTGCCTCTAAGTTTTACCCAGGTGGCATTGGGAGCTGAGATCGAAGTTCCCACACTTGATGGCAAATCTAAATTAAGTATTCAGGCCGGAACCCAGGTCAATAAGATTTTGAGAATGCGTAGTAAAGGTATCGCTCGTTTACACGGTCACGGCAGGGGCGATCAATTAGTCCGGATTGTGGTCTGGACGCCAACCAAATTATCGGCAAACGACAAGAAGCTTCTTCTGGAGTTGGCAAAGAGTGAGCATTTGAATCCTCCAAAGAATGATCGGGGTTTTTTGAGCAAAATTAGAGAAGCTATTTTTTAAAGAAGCTAAATGCTGGGATTTACCAAACAGGAACAGGGTATTGTACTGTTCTTGATTTTTTCACTGTTAGTCGGTGTCTCTGTTCAACTTTATAATCGATTCTTTCACGAAACGTCATTAGTGGAAATAAATCAAGAATTTGTTGATAAATTTAATGCCAAATTCGAAAAAATGAATTCACTCCAGGAGCCGGAGCCGTCTCCTGAAAAAAAAAAGGTGATTCGTGAAAGCAGTGCGCTCGCTTCTAAAGAGGCTCAAGTTAAAAAGCAGGCAACAGGTCAAGATTTACCTGAAAACAATGCGAATGAATTTGCACTAATAGATATAAATTCGGCAAACGAGGAAGAGCTTCAACTCATTCCTCGCATTGGACCGGTCTTAGCTCAGAGAATTATCCGGTTTCGACAAAAAAATGGCCAGTTTGGCCGGATTGAAGAATTAAAGCAAGTTAAGGGGATTGGTAAGGCAACGTTTAAAAAAATAGTACCTTATATATCAATAAACAGAAATGGATCTGATTGAAACTAATTAAATCGAGAGGGAGGAGAAATGGGAGACGAAAGACCTAAGGGTTCGCTGCTTTACGAAATTCTAATTGTGGTGTTGGCTGCATTGTTAATTGGTTCAATACTGTATCCCAAAAAAGTAGGTGACCAGGAGGAAGTAAGAACGGAGCTGTGCCGCTTCAGGATGAGCGAGATTTTCAATGCCGAGTTGCAGTATCTGAAGTACAATAGAATTTTCAATGATACTCTTTCACAGGTCGTGAACTTCATAAGAAATGATTCTTCTTATGCAATGTATGTAGATTCAGTCATTGCGGCTGGTCTTGATTCGATCGTGACAAGATTAGACCAATTCCGGAAAATGGAAGAGGTGATATTGGCCGACATCCCTTCAGCAGCGGATACGGTCATGATCGATTCCCTGGTAGATTTGCAAGTTGCTTTGAAACGTAAGTCGAGAGGTCTTGCCGCATATGTAGAATTTGTTCACGATCGCATGAAGAATCTTCCGAACACCCCAATCGAGGAAATGAAAGAAGTCTATAAAATAGTCGATTCAAAACAATTTACTCTGGATATGGACATTGTCAAAAACTCAGTCGAAAGCGGAAACCTGGAGGTGGCTCAGAAAGCTGCAAGTGACATAATCAATCGTATTGACGAGGTGAAAGCCGGCTTTCAATCCGTGTTAAAGCACTTGCCCGAGCACAACGGAAGCGGGTTAGACTCGTTGTTTCATTGTCCAACGGTGAATAAGGAATATATTTTGGTTTATATTGATACGTCGGTTATCAAGTACTTAGACATTTTTTGCCCGCTAGACAGCACTGATGTAGAAATCGTTGAAAGCAGCTTCATGAAATCGACACTAGGCGGGTTGGATATTGTAAATCACGGTAAGATTGAAAAGGGTGAGTCTAGCTGGGATTCTCGTTGATAACCGCCTGGTTAAGTGGAGATTGATATGGCCGAGGTTGAACATACTCAAATTTTAGGGATTAGCTTGATCGATGATCAACTAAGAATTGTTGAGGGCCGAAGAAGCTCCAATGAGTTCCAAATAATCCAACTGGCGCAGGGTCGTACTCGGCACCCGTTTAACTTTGAGGCTTTTGTTGACAAAAACATGCCCCGCCGGTTTGCCGAAGATATCACCCGGCTTTATGAAACACGAGATTTTCAAATGAAGCAGGCAGCTTTTTCATTGGACTCACGAATGGTACTTATCAAGAAACTGCCCGTTGACAATAAATTAGACGCCGATGAAATTGAACCTCAAATAAACTGGGAGGTCAAACAATTTGCCATTTCGCCAGTTAGCGAGTATATTGTAGATTACGAGCCGCTCAAATCAAACGGCACAGACGCAAGTCAGGATATGCTGGTTGTTGTCGTGCGCAAAAAAATTATAGAATTCTTAAAAGAAATCTTCAAACATACTGATTTGCAGCTAAAAGTAATTGATGTTGATATTTTTTCGGCTCACAGAGCTTTGCAGCTTAACTACGATTACAATAATGTTGCCAAGATTGGCCTTATTGATGTTGGTGAAAGAAAAATTCACTTTTCAATTTTAAAAGAGAGAAAGTACTACTTATCCCAAGACATTACCTTCCCTGCGATAGATAAGAATCATGAAAACCGACTCGATTCTACTACTCGTCTTATCTCAAAAGAATTGCGGAGAATCCTTTTAGATCATCAGTTGGGACAAAAAATTGAAGATTTGAGTGAAATCTTTCTATACGGTGAATCTGTTGAGGATGGGATCTTGGAGGCATTGCAAAATAACCATGACGTTCGTATTGAGCGTGCAGATCCTTTTAGAAAAATAAAGCTTATGGCAAAGGCCAAAGAGAATATTGGCGAATCTCGGGCTGAAACTTATATGATTTCAGTGGGCGCTGCCCTGAGAGGAATTCAATAATCCATATGTTTACTAATTATGGAGTGTTAAAATGGTTGACATAAATTTAATTGGTGATGACAAAACCGGGGAAACCGGGGAAACCGGGGAAACCGAGGATACAGAACATACAGATAGAATTGAGGATTTCACTCAAACCTCCAGCATGGATACGCAGGAATTAGCCTTTGAGGAAAGAACGGAAACTTTCGATACCACAAAAACCGCAGGATTTGCACAGCGGAGAAGCTATTCTTCATTAATATCAACAATAATTATTTTGTTGGTGATCGTGCTGGCGGGCTGGGGAATCTACTTCTTCATGTTCAAGGATAAAGGCGATACCCAGCAAGCCGGGTTTACGCTGCCCCAGGATTCCGGAGATTTTGTGGAAAATGTGCCGGCAGATGAAGATAATACTTTGGATTTCTCGTCGGATGAGAATAGCGATAACGGAACTGAGGTAGACCCGGAATTCCAGCAATTTGAGCAACAGCAACCACAGCAGCCGACATTTGCACAAGAACCAGTACAACAGCCTGAGTCGAGACCACAGCCCCAGCCCCAAAGACAAATTGTCGATAGCCCTCCTGCGAGGACACCAACTGTGGACTTGACACCGGTGGCTTCACAATTTTTACTGAACTCCAAAAATGCAGTTCAAGCCGTCACCGATGTTCTTTCATCGGTTCCGCCAAATTTAAGCGTCACGCTGCTTTCTTACACGGCGCAAAGAGTCAGGATCGAGGTAGTGGCCAGTTCGGCCTCAGAAGCTCGAGATTATGCTAATGTGTTAAATCAGAATTTTGCCTCCGGAAACTTTTCCGTGGTTTCTGAAAACCAGATTGCCAGCAACGGCAGAAGCCTTGATAAAGTTTTGATTACCGGAACCATCAGAGGTAGCGCGCGAGGTTCCAATGATGGGGCCCAATTCTTAAGCCTGTCTCAGGCCGAAAATTGGATGAAGCAAACAGTAGGGCAGTTTGGACTGGACTTGCGGCAATTTCAGACCCACCCGGGAAATTATGTGACCGACTATCAAAGAACACCGATAATGCTGCGTGTCTATGGGCGCCAGTCTTCACTGGTCGGTTTTTTGGGAGAAATTTCAGCGCAGAGTATCAATGTTGAGTTAACCAAACTACTTTTGGTTTCTCCGGATATGGTTTCTTATAGTGATGAAAACCTGGTGCTTGTCATAAGCCTGTTTTTATACGAACCGACCTAAATTTGCTGAAAATCCTGCAATGAGGATAATCGCCGGCTCAAAAAAAGGGATCCATTTAGCTTCCTTTAAAAACCGCGCTGTTAGACCGACTACCGATCGTACAAAGGAAGTTATTTTCAATGTCTTAAGAAATTACATCGAGGGCAGCCTTGTTCTCGATATTTTTTCCGGAACCGGGAGTTTAGGAATCGAAGCCTTGAGCCGTGGGGCGGCCAAGGCTGTTTTTATTGATAATGACAGGAACGCACAAAAAATCCTGCAAGATAATTTAAACAGGTCAGGCTTTCTTGAGTTCAGTGAAATTATTACCCTGCCAGCGACGCACGGGCTAAAAAAATTATCAAATGCCAATCAAAAATTCGATTTAATTTTCGCAGATCCACCGTATAAGGGAAGTTTGGCGAAAGAAACAATCCAGCTGCTTGAACACTACGATCTTATTGCTTCTGAAGGCTGGTTAACTATGGAACATAGTGACAAAACTAATTTAGTAAACATAGCAGAAAACTATACCTTGCAATCGCAAAGAAGGCAAGGGGACACTCAACTTTCTTTCTATCAAAATGTCTAATGTCGGAAAGCTCGCGATCTATCCCGGCACCTTTGATCCCATCACCAATGGCCATCTGGATATAATTCAACGCGCAGTTAACTTGTTTGACAGAGTTATTGTCGGAGTTACCACCAATCTGGCAAAGACGCCGCTTTTCAGCGCCGAGGAACGCGTTGCAATGATCCAAAATTCCGTTTCGAAGATGTCAAGTGTGGGTGTTGAAAATTTTGACGGATTATTGATGGATTTCGCGAAGAAAAAAGAGGCAAGTGTGGTTGTAAGAGGACTCAGGGCGATTACAGATTTTGAATTTGAGTTTCAGATGGCACTGGTAAACCGCCGGCTGGCGGAAAATATTGTTACTGTTTTTTTGATGCCACATGAGAAGTACACCTATTTAAATTCGACCATCGTAAAAGAAGTGGCAAAGTTTAATGGCGATGTTCAATCTTTTGTGCCAAAAGATGTTGGTGAACTTCTGAGAAAGAAGTACGATCATTCGTAAAGCACGTCCAAACCGTCGTTATGAACTTCATAAATGAGATTCGAGAGAGAGCAAAAAACCTAAACAAAAAAATTGTATTTCCGGAGGGTTCGCAGGAACGAGTTCTCAAGGCGGCAGAATTTCTTAGTCAAAATGAGATTTTAAAATGTGTGCTCTTGGGAAATGAAGAGGAAATAAAAGCGGCCGCCTCTGAGAATAATCTCAATTTGTATGGCCTGGAGATTATCGACCCCTCAAAGTCGCATCAATTTGAGAAATATTCTGAAGGCTATTTGAATCTCCGGAAAGAAGAAGCATTGACGCCGGAACAAAGCCGGGAAACAGTCGGCTCACCACTTTTTTTCGCCGCGATGATGGTACGCACCGGCGAGTGTGATGGCAGTGTGGCCGGCAGTGTTTATACCACCAGCGATGTTTTGCGAGCGGCCATTCAAATTATCGGGATGGCTGAGGATATTTCACTGGTCTCAAGTACTTTTGAAATGGTTTTAAAAGAGGGAAAAGTTCTGACCTATGCAGACTGCGCCGTGGTTCCTCAGCCGGACTCAGCGCAGTTGGCAGATATTGCTATTTCATCAGCAAAAACACACCGTGAGCTAACCGGAGAGGAACCGAGGGTGGCGCTTTTATCTTTTTCGACCCAAGGCAGCGCCAAACATCAGATGGTCGAGAAAGTTCAGAAAGCGCTTGAAATTGCGAAGACTAAAGCTCCCGATCTGAAAATCGATGGCGAGCTGCAGGCCGATGCTGCGCTGGAAGAATCAATTGCTAAGAGAAAATCACCACACAGCAATGTTGCCGGCCAGGCAAATGTTTTAATTTTCCCGGATTTGAACGCTGGGAATATTGCCTATAAATTAACTGAGCGTCTGGCAGACGCTCAAGCGATCGGGCCAATTTTGCAGGGGTTGGCCAAACCCGCCAGCGATCTTTCCCGCGGATGTAGCTGGAACGATATCGTCGATGTGGCGTGTATTTGTGCAGTGAAGAATTAAGATAATCATGGCATTTACACAAAGAGTCCAAAAAGTTCGTTCTTCCCAGACCATGGCTATTACCGCCCTAGTCGATTCACTTCGGCGGGAAGGCAAGGATATTTTAGATCTCGGTGCAGGTGAGCCGGATTTCGACACCCCTGATGTGATAAAGGAAGCCGGCATCAGAGCTATTCAGGATGGCTTCACAAAGTATACGCCTGCATCCGGAACACTCGAATTTAAAAAGGCAATTTGTGAGAAAATCGAAACAGACTACGGAATTAAATATTCACCTCCTGAAATTCTTGTCACCTGTGGCGCTAAACACGCCGTCGTAAACGTACTCTTAACCCTTTGCCAGCAAGGCGATGAAGTCATTGTGCCGGGTCCTTACTGGACCAGTTATCCTGAACAGGTAAAATTTGTTGATGCAACTCCTGTCATTCTCGAAACTGATGAAAGCACCAATTTCAAAATTAGTCCGCAACAGCTTGAGGACGCAGTAAACCCAAACACAAAATTACTAATCCTGAATAGTCCAAGTAATCCGACCGGCTCGGTTTACACTCAGTCCGAACTTTCCGACCTGGCCGAGGTCATTAAGAAGCACGATTTCCATGTTTTATCGGATGAAATTTATCACAAAATAATCTACGATGGTTTGAATCACAGCAGTTTAGCTTCGTTTGCGGAATTGCGAGACCGGGTAATTTTAGTAAACGGCGTCTCAAAATCATACGCCATGACCGGCTGGCGGATCGGGTATATGGCCGCTAATAGTGAGCTTATCAAAGCTGCGGCTAAAATTCAGAGTCATACAACCTCAAATCCATGTTCGATTTCACAACAGGCGGGTATCGCCGCTTTGCAAGCGGATGACGCCGTCGTTGCCGAAATGGTGCGTGCTTTCGATCGCCGCCGAAAATACCTGGCAGAACAATTGGCAGCCATTCCTAAGATTAAGTGTGATTTACCCAGAGGCGCTTTTTATATGTTTCCGAATGTTGCAGCTTATTTTGATTGCAAATATAATGGCAAAGCAATTGAAAATTCAATGGATTTTTGTTCTTTTGTTTTGCAGGAAGCCGGAGTGGCATTTGTTCCAGGCGAGGCTTTTGGCTCAAGCAACAATGTTCGGATTTCATATGCCACGTCGATGGAAAATCTTAGGGAGTCAATTTCGCGGCTTACGCGGGCGCTATTACAATTGAGAGATGAAAATTAGTGTTTCGATTCCCTAACGAATAATGCACATTAGGAATAGACCAATTATGAATGGCCAAGCCTGGTTTTGAGCCATTAGTTGTCATTGCGTAATGACCCAAATGACCCTTCAATGACTTTATTGCTTGTTCAGCATACCGGACAAATAAAATTAGAAATATTTTGCCCTTCATAAATTTTGGAGAATCGAAGACATCAGGGAGAGGATATCAGGGAATCCAGCCCCAGCAGGCCTGACGAACCTCGTCGTTGTTATGACGAAATTTCTAACAAAAAATTCACTTAAAAATTTAGATTAGAGTTTTATATTCTGCATCGTTAAGACGATAACTTTTCAAGGGTTTATATTAGACAATTAAGGAAAATGTTCAACACACCCTAAACTCGGCTTACAACATTTTCTTTCTTCTAACAACGAGAGCTGCGATCATGGAGAATATAGGCTTAAACAACGACGTTTTGGTTGGTGAACGAAAGTTCCATGTCCAAACCAATTTTTCGGATACAAAAAACATGATTGTGTCAAATGTGTTTTATGAGGGGCAGGTGATCGAGTCAAAGGAGGTTCCTGCCGGGAATGACACCTCGGATATTGAATTCAAGAATCGCATGCATGAAGTGCACCAGGAGTTAGTTACAGAACTGGAAGTTCTTTATTATATTAGTGAAAAAGTCAAAACGGTCAGGCATGCACCTTCCGCAAACAAGTTAGGGCTTTTGTTTTTGCAAAAGAGCCTATATAAAGAAGCAATTGATCAATTCAACCTGGCTTTGGAAATTCAGCCGGACTCCCCGGAAGTTTACTGCAATTTGGGGAAGACACATCTGATAGCCGGGGACTACAAGGACGCGATCGCGGTTCTTGAAAACGGCGCAGCACACGCCCCGCAATTTGCAGATATTCAGAATTACCTGGGTGTCGCCTATTTGCACACCCAGAATTTGCAAAAAGCGATCAGCCATATGGAAGACGCCTTAAAGCTCAATCCGAATTACATTGGGGTGCACTACCACCTGGGCATGGCCTTCCTGGCGCAATCTTTGAATCAAGATGGACTGGATGCATCCGCCGGTGATTTGCAGGTAAAAGCTGAAGAACAACTTAATATAGCCGCCGAACGCATGGTAAACCGAAACATCCCCAATTTTACTAAAGTTATTGAGATGGTCAGGCGCAAATCCTACCAAGAAGCTGTGAAAGAATTTTTTGAATGCAAGCCCAAAGAGGTCTTAACCCAGTTTTTAAATGTGGAGAATGAATTCTACCTGAAATTCATGTACGGCGGCAAGGGGAAGAATGATTCTTACATCTCTGATTATGTGGGCAAGCTGCAGGAGCTAATTGACGAGTATCCCAATTACGCTGATTTACGAAACAGCCTGGGCATCGTAAACTTAATTCAGTGCCGGAACTTGTTTTTAAAATCTCTCAACGAATTTCGGGCCGCATTGAAAATAAATCCTAAATTTAAGAAAGCGGAAAAAAATCTGAAATTGGCGGAAAATGACGGCAAAGGGTTTCTGATTCTTTTGCGTGCAATCCTCAAGTAGTGAGTGTACAAAAATGGTACAGTGTTTGCAGGTCATAATGGCTTCGGCAATTTTAACAGGCACAAAAAACGAATCGTTGTAATATTATGGTACAATTAGAAAAATTTAACACAGTTAAAGTTACGAACACGATTTTGGCGATCTCCTTCTGCGTTTTTCAAAGTGTAGTGCCTCAAGGCTTATTCGCCCAGCCTGCAGTCAATAATTCTGTTGAGGTTAAAACGCTAAACCCGGAAGCCGGGGCTGCCTCACTTTACACTTTGAACTTCACTTTGCCGGACACCCTTCACCCCGATGCGGTCCTTGAAATTAAATTTCCATCCGGGTTCGATCTTACGAAAGTGAATCTGGCCGGCTCCGCTACCATAAACGGCGGCTTTAAAGTGTCCGTACAGGGACAAACCATAAAAGTGAGCCGGAAAGGAAAGGGGTCACTAAAATACCCCGGGGATAAAGTCGAATTGAAATTTTCTACCGTTGTCAATTCATCGCAATCCGATAACGAACATCTTATAATTGTGAATCTAAAAAAAGCAGACGGAAATAGTCCGCCAAGAGAATTGCGCGGACACTTTACTGTTTCAAGGAAGAAGCTTAGATAATCAGCATGAACCACAAAAATATCTCCGGAATGTCACGGATTCTGATTTTATCAAGCCTGCTTGTTTTTGCCGGCGACGCTTTTGCACAAGGTTCGATTGAAAATACGGACTTGACAGCCGGCGCTACCACAAATTATACCTACCGGTTCACATTGACCGGAACAGATACTCTATTGCCGAACGATGTTATTACCATAATTTATCCATCCGGACAGGGATTTGATTTAGACGATGTCGTGCTGGCTGACTCCCCTAACATAGGCGGTGGTTTTTCCGGTTCGGGAACGGGCGACGTAGTGACAATTACCCGGGATGGAACCGGAGATACCCTCACCGTCGCAGACGGCCCCACATTCGATATTATTTATGGCGTTGTCACTAATCCAACAGCCGTGGGTGGCCCACATTCGATTTCCTTGACATCTTCGAAAATTGTCACTAAAAATGCAAGTGTTTCTATTGTAGCCGGTTCCCTCGATAACTTTACAATTGATACGGTTAGTAGCCCTCGGACAGCAGGTACGCCTTTTAACATTACAATTAGAGCCAAGGATCAATTTAATAATCCTGTGACAAGCTTTGGTGGATCCGTGACCCTGTCCGATAATACCGGTACGATTTCTCCCACAACTTCAGGCTTCTTCTCATCAGGAGTTCGAACTGAAAATGTGACACTCACCACAGCTCAGACTGGTGTTCAAATCACCGCAAGTGGAAGCGGCGCGCTTGGCCAGTCGAACACATTTGATGTGGATCCTGCTGCCTTGGATCATTTTACGTTTGATACGATAAGCAGCCCCCGGACGGCTGGCACTCAGTTTAATATTACCATGACTGCCAAAGATGCCTACGAAAATACAGTGACATCTTTTACGAATTCAGCAACGTTATCAGATGATACGGGGACGATAACCCCTTCTTCATCAGGAAATTTTATTGCAGGTGTCAGAACTGTTGGTGTTACGATTAGCCAGAGTGTTTCAAATGTTCAAATTACGGCGACCAATGGC
>SMUY01361425.1_pt1 | contig 10479 bp, 9 predicted proteins | sample 2456441 | NCBI WGS metagenome assembly SMUY01 (sample SAMN11095931, study PRJNA526329) | marine sediment metagenome | biome: Marine sediment; feature: Surficial sediment; material: Deep marine sediment; isolation source: Hadal surficial sediment | place: Pacific Ocean | collected 2014-11 | depth 0-1...
CTCTCTCCGGAAAGGATCATCTCCATGGCCTTTCCCTTACCCACCAAGCGAGGCAATCGCTGAGTTCCGCCGTAGCCGGGAATGAGTCCTAACTTGACCTCCGGCAGGCCGATTTGAGCACTCTCAGCAGCGATGCGGATGTGGCAGGCTAAAGCCAGCTCACAGCCGCCTCCCAGACAAAAACCATTGATGGCGGCAATCACTGGCTTTGAAAAGCCCTCAATCAACTCCAAGAGCCTATGTCCCTGGCGGGACTTTGCTCTGGCCTCCAGGGGATCCAGTGCAGCCAATTCCTTGATATCCGCGCCCGCTACGAAAGCCTTCTCCCCTGCGCCGGTCAGGATGACAGCGCCCACATCATCCTGTGCCAGTCTCTCCAGAAAGGCCTCCTCTAGTTCCTCCATGGTGGCCTGGTTCAGAGCATTCAAGACCTTAGGCTGGTTGAGCGTGACCAACGCAATCCGATCTTCGATTTCAAGTTTCAGGGTCCTAAATTCGGCCACTCCTCAAACCTCTTCCTGATTATACTCAAAGAGCTTCATCCCCCTGCCCATATAATGCAGCCCTGAGATGACGGTTAAGGCAGCGGTCAGATAGAAAACGGAGCCCCAAAGCGGCATGTCGATGTTCAGAGCGTTTGCCACCAGCACCATAAACACGGTCAAGAGTTGCAAAAACGTAGTCGCCTTCCCATAGATGGAGGGAGAAAACAGGTGTCTTCCCATGGTCAGGTTAATGATGACGACGCTCACCACCAGCAGGATGTCTCGGCCGATCACTGTGATCGTCAACCAGAGGGGAATGTTCACACTCAGTTCAACAACATTGCGTGAGAGCAGGATGAAGCAACTGACCATCAGTAACTTGTCGGCAATCGGATCCAGAAAAGCACCAATGGGGGTTTTCTGACCAAATTTCCGAGCAATGAAGCCATCCAGCAAATCCGTTACGCAGGCCAACATGAAAACAGCCAGAGCGCCGATTAAGTAGTTGTACACCACCAGCAAGACCAGGAGCGGCACAAAGGCCATACGTAAGATGGTGAGCTGATTTGCTGAAATCATTTACAAGCCGAAAATCAAAATCCGAGATTCACAATCCGAAAACAAATTCAAAACCCAAAATCTGAAACTTGGAACCTGAAACTTGGCACCTGGGACGCGCGCGCAGCGCGCTATCGTCTATTTTCTATCTTCTAACTTATCACTTCCGTCTTCTGTTTCTTCATGAACTCATTGACATAGTCTTCCACCTCTGCCAGGGTGGCCTGCCTGAGCACATCCTTCACCATTTCGGCTGCCTCGAGACAGGAAATCTCTCGCAACCTGCCCTTGACCTCGGGAATGGCAAACGGGCTCATGGATAAATGCCGGAAGCCCATTCCGATAAGAAGGCGGACATAAACAGGATGGGAAGCGACTTCACCACAAACCAAAGCCAGTACACCTTCTGCTGCCGCCACTTGGGCTACTCGATAAAGACTCTTCAAAACAGCAGGATGCAACGGCTTAAACAGGTTGGTAATACGATCGTCCGTTCTGCTGGCCGCTAGCGTATACTGGACCAAATCGTTGGTACCGACTGCAAAAAAGTCAACATGGGGGCAAAGCGCTTCCAACATGATGACGGCCGCCGGGACTTCCACCATGATACCGACTTCAATTTCCTCATTGAAGGCAACTCCTTCTCCGAGAAGTTCCTCCTTAGCCGCCTGAATGAGTCGTCTGGCCTGGACCACTTCATCGACATCGGAAACCATGGGGAGGACAATCTTCAGATTTCCGTAGGCACTGCCTCGCAAGATGGCCCGAATTTGCTCCCTATAGATTTCCGGGTACCGCAGGCTGAGCCGAATTCCCCGCAAACCCAGCGCGGTGTCGGTCTCACCCAGGATCGGGGAAAAATAGGGATGTCTTTCCCCCCCGAAGTCCAAGGTTCGAATGTGGGCGGGACGACCACCCACCACCTTGGCCAGATCCTTATAAATCTTGAACTGTTGCTCTTCACTAACAGGCTTTTGCTTGTCCTTCATGTAGATGTATTCTGAGCGGAACAACCCGATTCCTCCGTCCCCCAGCCTGAGTCCAAGCGGGACCTCACTGTCGATCTCAACGTTGGCATACAAGAAAATTCTCTGGCCATCAGAAGTCAAACAGGGAGATGTGTCGCCCACCAGCTCCTGTTGGAGTTTCTGTTCCTTCCGGACTCGAGCCTGGTAGCTCCTGATTTCCTGTTCAGAGGGTCGGACTCGGACCACTCCTAAGGTTCCATCCACAATAAGCGTGTCTCCCGTGCGGATGACTTCCTTCAAGTTCTGAATTCCAGCCACCACAGGTATTTGATAGGAACGGGCAATAATGATGCCGTGTGAAGTGGTCCCTCCCCTCTTCACCACCAGCCCTTTGACCCGCTCCAGAGGATACTCAACGAGCAGAAAAAGGCTGGCCTCAGGGACCACCAGAATCAGATCCTCCGGCAAACCTTCCTGACCATGCGAATCGAGTTCCATGAGATTGAATATCAGGCGTTGTACCACCTCTTCCACGTCGGAACCCCGCTCCCGGAAAAAAGGGTCTTCCAGGGAACGATAAGCGGAAATCCACTTCTCAGCAGCTTCTCGAACGGCCCGCTCCGGACTTTGCAGCTCCTCCTGAATTTTCTTTTCGATTTCTTCCAGTAAGAGAGGATCTTGCAGAATCAGCAGATGGGCATCGATAATGTGAGAGTGCTCCTTGCCCAGTTCCGCTTCAAGTTTTTCTCTTGCCTTCTCCAGCTGTAGGCGTGATTCCTTTAGAGCGGCATGAAGTCTCTTCAATTCGCTGGTCACTTCATCGGAAGCAATGCGAATCGGATACATGGCCACGATCTGCGGCTCAACTTCATAGGCTGTGCCAATCGAGACTCCGGGGGAGAGTCCAACACCGGAGAGCTCTTGAGGCGAAAGATCCCGCCTAGATTGGGTCATTGCTCTTCACCAAATCGGTCATTCACCAATCCCACCACCGCTTCCATGGCCATTTCTTCGTCTTTTCCATCGATCATCACTTCAATTTCCGTTCCCTTGGCGGCGGCCATGAGCAGGATTCCCAAGATACTCTTCGCATCAACTTGCTCCTCGACATTGAGCCGGGATAACTTGATGTCCGACTCGAATTGGGAGGTCAGTTTCACCAACTTGGCGGCGGCACGCGCATGCAGGCCCAATTCGCTCTTGATTCGAAGAGTTTTTCGAATCATTCCCCCAAAAGCTCGCTGGCGATGGAGATATGGCTTTGTCCCTGTTTCTTCACTTTGGTGACCAATTCTGAAAGCGAGTCAGTGCTGGATTGATTTGCCACCTTGATCACCATGGGCAAATTGACGCCCGTGACAATCTCCAGTTCATTTCTCTTGAGCAGAGGAAGGGAAAGATTCGAGGGAGTGCCGCCAAACATGTCTGTAAGAATGATGACACCCTTCCCCTGATCCACCTCTGCTACAGCTTGCTCAATTTTCTTCTTGGATTCGTTAACATCATCATTCCAACCGATCGAAACCGCCGCAATATAAGAGATTTCGCCCACAATAGCCTGTGCAGCAGAGACGAGCTCCTGCCCCAACTGACCATGCGTGACAACGAGCGCACCCACCAAAGAATCCTCAGTCATTCGCTGTGTAGATCCCGATGAATCAGATTAACTTTGCGCCCTTTCTTTTTCAGGCGCTTCTGCAATTCATTGGCCACCAGTACGGAACGGTGTCTTCCACCGGTACAACCAATGGAGATGGTGAGATATTTCTTACCTTCTCTAGTGTATTTGGGCAACAAGTATTCTAACATATCGTGGATTCTGCCCAGGATCTCCCCAGTCTCCGGCTGTTTCAGCATATATTTGGCCACACTGGGATCGTTTCCCGTCTGCTCTTTCAGATCGGGAACAAAATTGGGGTTGGGAAGAAATCGCACATCAAAGACCAGCTCGGAATTGTGAGGAATCCCATTCTTGAATCCGAAGCTGACCAGGGAAATGTTCAGAACCTCCTCTTGGTCCGTCCGCTGAAAGTTCTGGTAGATGAAATCGCGGAGATCGTGAACGGTAAAATCACTGGTATCGATGACCAGGTCGGCTAGAGTCCGGACACTGGAAAGCCTTTTTCGCTCCGCCCGGATGCCTTCGAGCAGTGTTGTGTCCTGGGCCAGCGGGTGAACGCGGCGGGTTTCACCATATCTTCTCGCCAAAACCTCTGTCGAGGCATCAACGAAAATGATCTTGGCATTGGTGTGAGACTGCCGGATCTCACCAAAGAGCTTTTCGAAGCCTGCCAGCGGCTCCCCGAGTCGAACATCAATAACAATCGCCAATTCCTGGAGCTCACCCCCCGAGGCATCGGACATCTGGATCAGGCGAGAGATCAAAGAGGTGGGCAGATTGTCGACGCAGAAATAACCTAAATCCTCAAAAGCGTTGAAAGCGGTATGCTTTCCCGAACCGCTCATTCCGGTGATGATAACCAGTGATTGAAGTTTTACAGGCGCCATGCTTCATCGGAGGAAGACCGAGGCGGTTTCAGACGTGCGTCCAACCGTTTAAAAAACTCCCCGGAAGGGCTGTAACCCTGACTTTTCAGCATTTGCAGTCGTACGGCAACTTCCACCAGTGTGGCCAGATTTCTGGCGGGTGCCACGGGCATCGTGATCAGGGGAACGGAGACATCCATCAAGGTGTATTGCCGTTCATCCAGGCCCAGTCGATCGTACTCCTGCTCAGGATTCCATCGCACCAGATCCATGGCGATATCGATGATTGTTTTTGAACTCAACACCGAAATCCCAAAGAGTTCCTTAATGTTGACAATTCCCAATCCGCGAAGCTCCATATGGAAGCGGAAGTCACTGGGGCCCGAACCCATTACCCGGTCAGAACCGAACTTCCTGATCACGATCATGTCATCGCTGACCAACCGGTGACCGCGTAAGATCAAATCCAGGGCGCACTCGCTCTTTCCAATCCCGGAGGGGCCCAAGAGCAGAAGCCCCAATCCATAGACTTCCATCAAGACTCCATGAATCGTGGTCCTCAGGGCCAGCTGTTCTTCCAGAAAACCTGAGATTTCCGTGATGGCCACCGAACTCAAGGCCTTGGTCTTAAAGAGCGGGACCTTGTTTTCCTCGCAATTGCGCAGAAGAGAGGCAGGAGTTTTCAGATCTGAGGTAATCACGACACAGGATAACTTCCGGGCAAAGATCTGTTTAATGGCTGTTTTCCGATCAGCCGCGGACAAAGTCTGCAGGTAATGGATTTCCGTTCGGCCCACCAATTGCACTCTTCCTTCGTGCAGGTAGTCGATATAACCGGCCAAGGCCAGTCCCAGTTTTTGAATTCTCGGCGAGGTAATAGGATTATCCAGGCCTTCCTCACCGCCCCTTAGGGTCAGTTTCAGACGTTGGCTCGATAACTGACTCAATTCTCTGACGGTGGTGGTTGGATTAGGCGGCTTGGTCTTTTCAGAGGCCATTGAGACACACTAAAAGAGCACGGCCATCTTTCGTTCGCGGGATCCAGGAATTCGCATCTGATCGCGATACTTGGCTACGGTCCTTCGAGTGATTTGAATCCCGTCCACGTTCAGAAGGCTGGAGATCTTCTGATCCGAGAGAGGTTTCTGGGTATCTTCATTAGCAAGAATCCCTTTGATTTTCTCTTTCACCTGCACCACTGAAACATTCTCACCGCTGGCACTTTCGATTCCACTGGTGAAGAACTTTCGAAGCGCGATGATACCCTGCGGTGTATAGGCATGCTTGTTGGCCACAACCCGGCTAACGGTCGAGGAATGCACACCCAGTTCTTCGGCCACATCCTTGATCAACATCGGTTTGAGATAGGGAGCTCCATGATCCAGAAAACCCTTTTGTCGCTCCACGATGGCTACGCAAGCCCGATAGATGGTCTGCTGACGTTGATCCACACTCTTCAGCAATTCCATGGCAGAGCGAAAGCGCTCCTTGACAAAACTCTTGGTTTCCTTGGACACGTCTTTCTTCTTGAGCAGTTCGCGATAAGCGCGACTCAACCGCAATTTGGGCAAACCGTCGTCGTTCAGAGAAATCTGGTACTCATCCCCCACTTTATATATATGAACATCAGGCTGGATATAGACCGGACTTTGAGTACTATACTTCTGACCCGGTTTGGGCGAAAAACTCCGGATCGTCTCCATGGCTTCTGCGATGACTTCCAGTTCGCAGTCGAGTTGCTTGGCAAGTTCTCGAAACTTCTTGGCCTGAATCAAGGGAAGGTAATCCAGCACAAGCTTTTCGGCCAGCGAATTCTCCAACCCGGCCGCCCGCATCTGGATCAGCAAACACTCCTGCAGGCTACGGGTTCCTACCCCGATGGGATCCAGGGCCTGCACCACTTGCAAGGCTTTTTCAACCTGCTCCTCTGAAACCTTAAGGGATTCTGCGATCTCCTCGACAGGCAGGTTCAGGTAGCCGTCTTCATCGATATTGCCGATGATAAAGCAGCAAATATCGTGAATCTCAGGGGCAACGTCACTCAAGTTCAGTTGCCAGTTGAGATGATCGTTCAACGTGGACGGGGTGGCCAGGAAAAGTTCAAAGGAGGGTTGCTCGCTTGTGCCTTCCCACTCACGGGGGCGGGAACTGGGACTCAGGTATTCACCGAAAAAGTATTCATAGTCGAAGTCCTCATACCCTTCCGTATCGGCAGACTTCTCCTTTTCTTCCGTGCTCTCAGCCCCATCAACTTCTCCTTGGCCGACGATTTCTTCGAGTACGGGATTTTCGGCCAGTTCCTGGTTCAGGAGATCGGAAAGTTCTAGTCGATTTAGGGTGAGAAGTTCAATCTTTTGCAGTAACGAAGGTGTCATCACCAGTCGCTGCGAAAGGGTTAATGCTAAAGTCGGCCTTAAATGTTTGTTCATCGAGAGGTCTTGAAACCGTGAGTACAAACACGACGGAAATTCACAGCCTCCTTACTGTGTAATCCCTGTAAGTCAGTATAATCTAAAGTTTTCACCCAGGTAAACTTTGCGCACTTCAATATCGGAGGAAAGCAGATCAGGCGTTCCCATTCGGAAGATTGCTCCCTCATTAATAATATAGGCCCGGTCGGTGATTCTCAGGGTTTCCCGTACGTTATGATCGGTGATCAAGACGCCGATGTTCTTGGACTTGAGTTGGGCAACGATGCGTTGGATCTCCAAGACGGCCAACGGATCAATCCCCGCCAAAGGTTCATCCAAGAGAATGAATTTAGGTTTGATCATCATGGAACGAGCAATCTCGAGACGGCGGCGTTCACCTCCCGAAAGGGTGTAGGCCAGACTTTTTCTCAAGTCCGCAATCCCAAATTCCTCCAGAAGTTCGCTGACCGATTGATCCGCCATTCCTGGCGCCAGATCCAGTGTCTCAGCCACCGCATAAAGATTATCCTCCACGGACAGTTTGCGAAAGACGGAAGGCTCCTGAGGCAGGTAACTGATTCCCTGTCTGGCCCGCAAGTACATGGGCAGTGAGGTGATCTCCTCTCCATTCAAGTAAACGCTGCCGCTGTCCGGAGTGGTAAGACCGACAATCATGTAAAAAGTGGTGGTCTTTCCGGCACCATTGGGTCCCAGCAATCCCACCACTTCTCCCGATGAAATCGTTAAGCTGACATCGTTGACGACTCTTCTTCCCCGATAAGCCTTCTCGAGATTCTGGACCTCCAGTGTGAGGGGGACCTTTTTTGAGTTCATGGCGTCTCGTGGACAGAGGGATTTTCAATCAAGAATCTCTCATCTCCGATGAAGAAAATGAGTTGACGACCCGTGACCGTATCCTTGTTGTTTTCCACGACCTGGGCGGGATCTCCGGTGAGGACAACCTTTCCCTCGATGGGAAAATACACCGCCTGATCCCCTTGGGCACTTCTATCCCCTTGGGTAATCTCTACACCTCCCCAGGCGACAATCTTCTGGAGCTGGTTCTGGTCGGCTGCTGCAAAAACGAAGTCCACAAAGGGAGCATCGACAATCAGATCCTCTGTACTGACCCGAACGTTCCCTTCGTAGCGTGCCCGCAGGTCGGCTCGCTTGTAGAGCAGCCGGTCCGCTTCCACTTTATACACTTTCTCCTCTACTGGGCTCTCCTGGATCAGGAAACTCTCTACGGTCTCCTCGACCACCAACTGTTGCTCCCGGTGATTGTAGCGTATGGTGTTCCCTGTGATGGAGTTGGAGTGTTGCACGATTCTCGGATTGGAAAAGTAATGGATCCAGCCCGTCTCCGGATCGGCATGCATGCGACCCGCGGTGATGACGATGGGACCGTCCTCCTCTCGAAGAAAGCTTCTCACCCGCCCAGCGGCGCTCACCTCGCCCGTCTGCGGATCCACCTCGAGGCGCTCGGCCACGGTCTCCATCGGTGAAGCGTCAGCGCCGCCGTTTGTGCCCATGAACTTGAGTGTTGGGCTCTCTCCCGTCATGGTCACTCTCTGAGTGGCGGGATCATAGACGGCTCGATCCGACTGTACATCAATGGTGGCAGGAGTACCCTCCCAGAAGTGGAAATGACCCGACTGGATGGCCCGCTCCATCTTCTGGTCCTGATAAGAGACCTCCAGTCGCTGACTGCTCGTGTATCTGGATTTGCCCTTTTCGTTCGATTCCAGAGTCACGCCCCCTTGCGCCATCATGTTATCCAGAAGACCTCGGCGATAATGGACATCGATTAAAGGAGCTTTCAAGACGATTTTCTCATCAGGGCTAACCCTTTCCATTCGGCTGTCTCCCCGACTCACAACTCGCTGAAGAGCTCCCTCCAGGTAGCTCACCTCCACGGATTCCCGAGCCGAGAGATGACGATAACCCTGCGCGGAATCCAACCGCAAGTCCACATTGCCAGTGGCTCTGACCTGCTCAATCTCTTGAGTTGGCCCAAAGCTCAGGCTCAAGGCCTCACTGCGAAGTTTTTCCTCGGTCGAGGCCTGGGAATCAGGCCTTCGGGTGATGGAAACCTGCCCTCGAAGATCGAGCTGCCGCAAATGCTCCCCGTTCGGGAAAAATTGCCCTTCCATCTGGTTGGATCTGGACTCCTCAATCCCCAGGGTGGGAGAGTGAAACCGCACCTCCCCCTGGGCTGTAAATTTCTCCAAGAACAATCCCTGAAGGTTCTCTGCCCGATTGGGGAAAACGATAATCTGATTGGCCTCCAGAAAGTAGTTTCTCCCCGGTCCCTGCTCCGAGTAAACGGCTCTTTCAGCTGTCCTGGGCTGCTGGCTCAGAACTTCAATCGAGTCGAACCGGCCTGCAGTAGGATTGAAAAACACATTGATCTGATGACCCGATAGTGATTTCGAGTCAGCGGATTCGAGGTGGGCTCGACCCGAGCTGAGAATCTTTTGAATTCGGTTTTCAGGGGTCAGAAAAACAATCATCTGATCCGCCTTCAGATCCGTCCCACCCCCTGAGATCCGGGCCTTCCCCATAAGGGTGATTTTCCCTTCCGAGAGCATATAAACAGCCTGAGAAGCCGCCCCTTCTATTGGGCCTGATTCGGAATCGGTCCGCAAGTGCAATCCCTTTTCCACCTGAAGTTCCCGGCGGGGAAAGTGGTAAATCAGGAATTCGCCATCCCCCTCAATCTTTCCCTTCTTGAAGCGAAAACTCCGTTGGATCACCGCACTTTCCTGAACCAGGTCGGCACGGACCTGGTCTGAAAACACCTCGGTGCCATCGGCCAACCGAATGGTGGCATTACCGGAGAACTCAATCTGTTTTTCCAGGAGGTAGTAGACCGCTTCCTGAGCCGAGATAACATCGGAAGGTTCTTCGCCTTCGTCGTAATAAGTAAAGGTCACATTCTGCAGCGTGTGGACCTGGCTGACCGTCTGTGTGCTGGTCTCTGCATCAACAGTGAACACCGTCTTTCCGCGCTTGTGCTCCGCATATTTAAACTGTGTGGTCTGACGGCTAATGTCCGGTGAGAGAATGGCGACCTCAGGAAGGACCACCCCTCCCTGACGGCGGGAGAGAATACTCCACACAATGGCCGCTCCCCCTAAAAGGATGCACAGGAGCAAGAGGAGCCGAACTACCTTAGAGAGGTTCATTACCCTTTTATCCCTAAGCCCTTATGGATGTAGCTTGTGCGGAATCGAAATGTGAAGCAGCTTTATACAATGACCCGTACCACAACAGGATTCTAACACTTTAGGGCCGAAACTCTCGGCAAAGCGAGGCAAATTTTCTGCATTTCCGCACCCCCAGCGCACCCACTCTTTCAGACAAGTGGTTTACTGGTCTATCATTAGCCGCAGTTGAATCGCTCTGAAGAAACCAGAAAGAAGAGGAGTCAAAAATGAAATCTAGAATTTTTGCGGTCTGGGTACTCATGTTTGCTCTGAGTCCATTAGCGCTGGCCCAGGACTTTGGGAAGGACTATAAGATGGAGCTCACCGCCTTCTTTGGCTACACCTTGAGTGAAGGGATCAA
>SMUY01389074.1_pt1 | contig 10478 bp, 9 predicted proteins | sample 2456441 | NCBI WGS metagenome assembly SMUY01 (sample SAMN11095931, study PRJNA526329) | marine sediment metagenome | biome: Marine sediment; feature: Surficial sediment; material: Deep marine sediment; isolation source: Hadal surficial sediment | place: Pacific Ocean | collected 2014-11 | depth 0-1...
AATTAAAAAATATCAATGCTTTCCACAAAGCTTATCCACTCTTCTTTTATGTGGATGGTAGGAAATGGCCAGATGGGTAAATCTTTCTGATTCAGTTACAGTGAAAATATACTGTTGATATTATTCGGCTTTCTTTTATAGATTATAAAAACAAGTATCTCAAAATAATCAGCCTCCACTAGCAAGATGCTAAGCGATTGCTGATCGTTTTGGATAGAATTACCTTCTAAAAATTATGATCAAGCAACTCCCTTGCATTTTTACCAATTTTGAAACGATTGTATATCGAAATCAAGATTGTCTGGACCACAAGGATGATGGCTATGGTAGCGCTTATTTTAAAAAAATCATTTCTGAATGGTACCGGGTGCCGTATTACAGTCTCTGCTATCACATCAATAAGTGCTTTTGCAACGGGCATGGCTACCAGCCCTCCCAAAAAAATTGCAAATAAACTGATCAACATAAATTCCTGCTTGAACATACTTGAAATTTTCCTATAAGGAGACCCGATCGCCTTCATAATCCCAATTTCCCTTGTTCTTTCTTGTATGGTAAGATTTAGTACAATAAGCAAACCCAATAAGCCAAGTATGATGGTAAAAATGCCCATTGTTTTAATGATCAAAAACGTGGGGACAAGATGGTTCATTATGGATAACATTCTCCCTCTAACACTTGACCGCCTTCGTAAATTGATTCCATTATCAATAAAGACATCATCAATAGCATTGGACGCATCAAATATCTCCTGGTCGGAGAGGTCTGATTCGAGTGCAAAAGCCAGTGAATTAAACTTCTTAGTATCTTCATCATTATAAATAAAAAACGGGGAGTTTATAACAACCAAATCTCTAATAACACCAGAAAAAATATAGGTGATGGTTTCGCCTGATGGATAGGTTAGCTCAACGGGATCTCCAAGTTCTACTGCTTCAAAATCTACCCTCATATTTTCATCACTAACATAAATGCATTGTTTGCAGTTTTTATTAATTTTTCCCCTTTGAACATAATTATCATCGATAACAATTCCCTGAGAAAGTACTCTTACAATTGAGATTTCAGGGTATCCTTTGGTTGGTGGTATATAAGTTATCCGACTGGTATTCATTGGTGAAATACTTTCTATAAATGGAAGTTCATCCAGAAAATAAATATCTTCTTTTTCCATCTCATAGGGTAATGTCACGCCAACTTCATAGCGTGCATTTCTGGCAAATTCACCTAAGTCAGTCCTAATTGAGTGTTCTACATTTGATGCGGTAAAAAATAATGCCACACCTACGGCTATCAAAAGAATAGTTAGCATGGTACGTTGGCTGTGTCTTAACAAATTATTTAGCATATACTTAAGCCTACTACTTGAAACCAGTCTCTGAGACAGGTGAAAGAATCCTTTATGAGGGGTATAGAAGATCCTATTCATGGCCTCATTGACGCTGGTTTTTGCTCCTCTTGACAATGGTGACATCCCAAATAATAAAGGGATAACCATACCGATAAACACCACTATGGCATGAACATAGAAAGGCAGCATTGCTGTCACCACTTCAAAGTTTTGAAAATAAGAAACCAGGCCATTATATAAAGTTGCGGTCTTGTATCCAAGTGGCATTCCCACCATTAATCCTATCATAATAATAATCCCAAGAACAAAGGTGTAGCTGATAAATATGCGTCTGGTGGAAGCACCAATGGCTTTCATAACCCCAATATCACTCACTCGGGGTAAAACCCATGTGAGCAAAATCAGTGACAACAGGATAATACCCATTATCGAAAGAATTATTCCTCCGCTCTTCTGTAGGAACGCAACCCCATCTACAATTCCCTGATGAATATGTTTCCCCGGAATCGGTATTACAGCACCTACTATACGGCCACCAGATTGCTCAGTGGTGGTCTTTATCCTCTCGTAAACGTCTTGAAGCAGCTGCCTGTCAGAACTCACATTAGTTTTAATCAGCAGGCGTCTTCGACCTTCTACTAAATAGGGTTCAATTCTTTGAATAGAAGTTGAAAATCCATATACAACTCCCTCCATTCTTGCAGGAGCAAGCCGGGCATCATGCGCTTTCCCTGCAACCTTCCAGGTAGTAACTTCTTCTTTACCTTGAAATTGGAGTTCTATACTGGCCTGATCCTCATGAAGATAATAATAAGCATTTTGTTCAATAAGAATATTTCCCGGTGCTTTGTCAGCCTCTTCCAGTATCTTAAATCGATCATACCGCATGAAATTCAGATCATCAACAGCAAAAAGAACCATAGGCATCCAATTATCTTGTCTATCTTTGATCCTGGCACTAATCGCTTCCCTTCTTTCTATGTCAATCACATTTGGATCGGCTAAAAATTTCTCTTCAAGTCCTTCAGTATAGTTATCTATAGTTACGGCCATATCAGCAGGATAGGTCTGAACGAAATTCTCTTCAAAATCCCGTTCGGTCATAAAATAGCTATAAACTACACTGCTTATGCCCCATCCCGACAAACTGGCTGCTAACAACAATAAGAGTAGTTTACCTTTCGCCAGTCTAAAATCACTTAATAATTTCCATAAAATCACTTTCATGCCGATACTAACTTTTGCATTACTGTCTGATCCGTAAGTATTCCATCCTCAATATGAATCATCTTATCAAAATGCTTATCACCAATATTAGAATGAGTCACAGTCACCAGGGTGGTGCCATTGTCGTTGAGCCTTTTAAATAGCTCGTCAATCTGCGCCCCTGTTTTACTATCCAGATTACCTGTAGGTTCATCTGCAATGATCAAAGTAGGGCTGTTAGCCATTGCTCTTGCAATGGCTACTCTTTGCCGCTCTCCACCTGAAAGTTCATTGGGAAACTTCTTCATCTTGGCTGCAAGTCCTACTTCGACCAGATGTTGCCTGGCCTTTGTATTTCGTTCTCCGTTAGGGATTTTATTGACAAGGCTCATAGCAAAAAGGACATTATCCACAGCAGAGAGGGTGGGCAACAATTGGTAAAACTGAAAAACAATGCCAACGTTCTTCCCTCTCCAAAGGGCCAATTCATTTTCGTTCAATGCATTTAGATCCTGGCCATTGACTACAATGTCCCCAGAAGATGGCCTGTCTATCCCTGAAATGACATTTAACAGGGTAGACTTTCCGCTTCCTGATTTTCCCACTATCACTACATTGTCGCCTTTCCTGATATATAGGCTGTTGTCTTTTAGCGCATGGACATCACCCCCCGCACTTTGATATATCTTATTTATTTTCTGCAACTTTATCATTTTACTAACAATTAGTGTTGGTCTAAATAAAAAATTTCCTTATTGCTTTCAAAAATTCTATCCTGTCAGAACCGAAGTTTTCAACATCCACCTGGTTCTCCTTTACATCAACTGTGGCTATAGAATACCTTACCTTTAGCCCAAGCAGTTTGTGAGATTCGCTGTTCAAATCAAAAAGAATAGAATAACCTTCTTTACCCAATCCTTCTTTGGATTTGAATCCATCTGTCATATGCTTAAACTTACTCTTGTACTCTGTATCGGGCATTACATTTTTCCAACCAGCAACAACCCGTACATTTTTTACAAGTTTCTTACCCTTGAATTTGGCATATATCTCAGAGAAAGTACTATTGGTGCCTTCAACAAAAATCAGGGTAATCTTGTCGTCTACATCAGTTGGATCAAACTTGTCACCGTACTGGTCACTGATCTTACTCAATTTCGTAAGTAAATCCGAAGCGCTTGGCTCCTGTCCGTAGGAGAAAGTGATCATCAAAAGGCCGTAAAAAGCCACAAGAATAGATTTTTTCATTTTCGTTTTCATTTTCATATTCATATTCATATTTTTACTACTAAACGCAGAAATATAAACGACGATCGTCCAGTAATATCCACAAGGACAAACTGGTAGTTAAAGTGCTAAAAGCTAGTCGATTAGTTTTGTCCGTCTCGGTACTGGGACGGAGTTAGACCTGTCATTTTTTTGAATATATTGTTAAAAGAGGATTTGGAATTAAAGCCAGCATCATTGGCTAAGGACAAGATTGTATACTGTTTACCGCTGTCTTTTTTGATGAGATCTTTTACCTCCTTAACCCGGAATTTATTAATGAAGTTGTAGAAATTATCCCCAACTCCAGTATTGATTACCTGGGAAAGTTGATTTCTGCTAATGGTTACTTGCTTCGCTAGCTCAGTCAGTGTAAGTTCAGGATTAAGGAAAGGTTTACTTGCCTCCATATGAGAGAGCAGCTTTTCCTTCAATCCTTGAATTGTTTCCCTGTCCGAAATATTTTGGTCATTTTCACTACTAACTATTGATTCAAGTGGTACCCTTTGTTGTATTCCTCTATAGGCAATAAAAAACAGAATCAGGGAAAAGAAAATGGCTCCTGTTTTATAGTAGCTAGATAAATCAATACCATGAATTAACCATGGAGTGGCAATGGTGATAAAGAACAGAATGCTTATGAAAATCCAAATAATTAGGTTTAACCAAGAAACATCCATTCCCTCTACATTGGAGAACCCTTCTTCAATGTTTTTCTTGTGTGTCTTCAATAAGCGCTGAGTCTGAACCAAGTAGTAGCCAAATTGTAAAACCAGAAATATCCACGGCGATCCTATAACCCGCTGCAAATAATAAGAGTAGCGGCCTTCCGGACCATAGATATAATATGGGACAATCAGCATAAGATATGCCACGAAAAAAACAAAGTGAATGAGATCTTTTCTTGTGATTGTTGCTTCTGCAATCACTATACTTCTTAAGTAAAAGAAGAGAAGAGGTCCGAGCAAAAAAATAAAAGGCCCTGATCCGTAAAATGGAGAACCAAACTTCTCTAAAAAGAGCGGATTAAAATAATGGATTCTAAAAACGATTAGGGAGAGATCCATCAGCAAAAGAGATAGCAAAAATCGAGAATGTTGGTTTTTATGCCTTCTAAAAAGGATAGCAATTAAGAAACCCTGCGCAATACCGGCGTTGATGATTATGTCAGAAAATATCTCAAGGATTTTCATCGATAAATGAATTTGTTAATGATATCCTGTTTGGAAACGCAGGTGTTTATGTTATTTCTTCTGCGTTGCTCTTATTTCAAAGTTAGAACAATCTATGAAATCAGTGATAGTTCTACAAATGAAAGGATTCATAATGAGTCTCGGAAATTTAGAAACTACACATATCCTTCTCGGTGGCAAAAAGAATAATTTATCAGCCATAGTATCTCTCAAAACGATAACATCAAAGATTTTTGCTTAATTTTTGGATTTACTTTATTTAAATGACAAGAACTATTGAAACCAAGAATAAGGAGTTTACCCAAGAATTTACGATAACCTTATCAACTTGAAGCAGTGTAAGACCATGGTACGCTTACTCATTTCTCAGTGTCTTTGCAGGGTTAGCCCTCGAGACCTTTACGGTTTCTACTCCAATGGTAAACAAAGCAATAATCATTACTACCAATGCTCCTGAAAATAATTCCACTGCACCAATGTTAGCTTTATAGGCCAGATCTTTGAACATAACATTTTCAAAAAAGTAATGAGTAATTGGAATAGCAATTACTGCTGAAATAAATAACAGAATAATAAATCCCCTTCCCAATAAATAGACTAGATTGATCTCTCCTGCCCCCATAACTTTGCGGATTGAAATTTCCTTAAGCCGGGATTCCGTAGCGAAAATCACCATACCTAAAAGACCAATCGATGCTATGGAGATAGCCAGAAAGGCCAGGAACCCGGCAATCTTAACCATAGAAGAATACTCATCGTAGGCATCTTTAATTGATTGATCATAAAATTTAGCTCTTAATGGATGGACTTTATCAATTTTCTTCCAAATTTTTTCAATTTTTGTTATGGTTGTCAGAAAATCTGTGGTGTTGATTTTTAGATTCAAATAATCGGGTTCTTTGGGATCAAATCGATATGCAAATGATTTGATTTTATTGTCAATTCTTCCATAATGGAAATCATTTAGCACCCCTACAATTACATTTTCCTTCCCGTCTAGTTTTAATATTTCTCCTATCGCTTTTGAAGGAGATTCTATCTCAAACCTTTTCAGGAGAGCTTCATTTACAATGATCTGGTTATTATCAGCTTCTTCGTTTTCACTTCCCCTCACAAAATTGCTCCCGGCAAGAAATTGATGCTGGTGAATTGGTAAATAATTTTCATCCACGATGTTAAAATACACCAATGCAGAATCTAACGGGTTATTATATTTCCCCCGCGCGGCCCAATAATCACCTATGCTGGTGATCATTATTGACTTTGATATTTTCTCTACTTCGGGCAGTTGGGCCAGTTCATTGACCAATATATCAGGTTTATTGCCTTCAAGTGGGATATTAAGAATGTTTTCTGTCTTATAGCCCAGGTCAAAAGAGAGTGCAAATTTATATTGTTTATAGGTAATACTTGCTGCTACAATAAAGGCCAATGATAAAGTATATTGTAAAACCATTAGGGTTTTCCTGATACTAACATGGCCAAATAGCTTAAAGCTTGAAGTATCTTTTAATACTTTTATGGCATTAACCTTGGAAAAGAAAACTGCGGGAAAGAAACCGGCCACGATTCCCACCATTATCGCCATCCCTAGAAAATAGAGAAGCAGTTGTGGTGTCAAATCCAAAGTGACAATTCGTGATATCTTTGGGTCAATACCAATAAATTGTGTTCTTAATATTATAAAGAAGAAAAAAGAGAACACCAATGATATTAATGAAATAATAACTGCCTCAGTAATAAATTGAAATAGAATGTGCAACCTTGACGCTCCGATTACTTTTCGGATCCCTACTTCCAATGAACGGCGCAAGGATCTGGATATTGATAAATTTGTATAATTGAAACATGCTGAAATAATTACCACAAATGATAAAACCGTAAGTACCCAAACAATGTTAAGATCCATCGAGACACCCATCTTGTTGTTCATATTTTCTCCCGGCAGGATATCCAGTAAAGGCAACAAACCCATGGTAATTTTATTATGCTCAAGATTGGCATTTTCTTCCTGGCTAATTCTGTCCAGATTTTCCTGAACCTCATTTACATTATGATCCTCAGGAAGTAGAATATATGCATAATTGGACCACATATTTTCCCATTTCAGCCAATAATCATTTCCTGCTTCCTGGTTATCTTTGGTCACAAATGAGCAGAGTACCTCAAACCTCATGTGTGAATTTTTTGGCACATCCTCAACAATACCGGTAATGGTGTATTCCTCCTGATTAATACTTACTGTCTTGCCAAATGCCTCTTCTTTCCCGAATAATTTAATTGCGGATGCTTCGGTAAGCACCAAAGAATTGAGTTCTCTCAATGCATTTTCCGGATTTCCTTTGATCAGTTTAAAAGAAAATACATTGAAAAATTCTTCAGAAGCCCAAAGGCCTCTTATTGGGATAATATCATCTCCATTGGTCACATCCCCTGAAAAATTACGACGTATTAATACTACTTTTTCAATGCCAGTTACTGATTCCTGCAATCTTTTCCCTGCCTTTACAGAAGTGGAAGCATATAAATCTGGGTCTCGGTTAAGTTCATGGTATGTGTTGGTCACCCTGTAAATCCTTTCTGCTTTTTCGTGAAAGGTATCAAAAGAAAAAAGTTCGGTTATGAAAGCAATTAGCAGCAGTCCAACTGACATACTAATAGCTAGTCCAACTATGTTAATAGATGAAAAAAGCTTATTGTGGATAATGTTTCTGAATGAGGTTTTAAAGTAATTGTTAAACATTGTAAACTGGTCCATGGATTCTTTTATTTTGGGTTTTTGAATGGCATATGGCCTGAAAAATTTGATTACATCCAAGAAATAAATAAATTTCGCTTTCCTGGATCCTTTATTTTCTACGTTGCGGTAATAAAATTCATTAATATCGCCTTGTAAGTCCTCAAGAATATCCTCATTGCAATACCATTCCAATATTCGTGAAGCCCACTTTGGCGGATCCGGTCTTAATTGACTTTTCACTTTATCTCACTAAAAACAACCCTGGGAATAACTGCCCACAATTTTTCTCTTTGTTCTTTGGCGGTAACTAATGCCGATTTACCACTTGTTGTCAACTGGTAAAAACGCTTTCGTTTTCCTCCTCTCTCTGAGGTTGATTCTCCAAGAGTACTGGCAATAAATCCCTTTTTCTCCAGGCGGTTTAGGACAGCGTGCACTACACCAAGTTTTGCTTTTCTTCTAATTAACTTATCCAATTCGTCAACGATCGCTACACTGTATGCCTTGGAAGATAAACCAGCGATGGTTAACAGAATAAGTTCTTCGAACTCACCTATATTTGTTCCTTTCATGGTATTTATTTACTATTTGTATGTAAAATACGAAACATTTTAATAAAGGTTATTGTAATCATGGCATTTTTTTCTAGTTGTGGATGTGAACCTAATGGTAATTTCGGGTTCAAATTAATTTTTTGTTCTTTTGTATATGTTTATCAAAGAGTTAAATCAAAGCCTAACTGGCTTTATGATGATATTTCTATGCACACAATTGCTAAGCTGCCAAACAGAAGAAAATACAGCTGAAGGGAATGGATTTTATGGGCCTAAACAACTCGGGGAGGTTGGATATATACTGGAAGCATCTGGAATGGTTGCAAGCAGAAAGAATCCGGATATGATATGGATACATAATGATAGTGGCGCCAAGGCTGAAATCTATCTTATTGATCAAAAAGGAGTATTAAAACAGACTTTTAAACTCAAGGGGGTAAATTTAAGGGACTGGGAAGATATAGCCATCGGACCGGGACCAGAAAAAAACCAACCTTACCTATATATAGGAGAGATAGGTGACAATAACGCACGATTTCAACAGAAGATCATTTATCGTTTTCCTGAACCGGAATTCAGTGGAGGAAATGACATAATAGCAATTGAAATATTTGATAAAATAGTATTCCAGTACCCAGATGGCAAAAGAGATGCCGAAACATTACTTTCAGATCCATTTACGGGTGATCTTTACATAATTTCTAAAAGGGAAGAAAATGTTCATGTCTACTCATTGCCGTATCCACAAGAAATCGACACCATTAGTATAGCTATATTCCATGGGACAATACCTTTTCATAAAATTTCAGCGGGGGATATTTCACAAGATGGCCGGGAAATTATTATTAAAAATTATGAATCAATTTTCTATTGGTGTAGGGAAGAGGATCAATCTGTATTTGAGGCTTTGACCCAGCCTGAGAAGATTCTTCCCTACAAACAAGAACCGCAAGGAGAAAGCCTAGCCTGGATGGCAGGCGGGAAAGGATATTTTACTTTAAGTGAAAAAAACTCGTTTGAAAAGGTTATTCTCTATGGCTATTATAGAAGGTAATAATATATTGTGAGTGACAAAATGTACTGTAATGGATGAATACAATAAAGAGATTTTCGATCAAATAAAATCTGAAGTAAGAAGAAGATTATTTGACGAATCAATGCCTCGCTTAAAAAGATGCTTTGAAAAGTTGTCGGAAGAGGATGTTTGGTGGAGGCCCAATGATAACAGCAATAGTATAGGTAATCTTATATTGCACTTATGCGGCAATATAAGGCAATGGATGTTGTCTGCTTTAGGAGGGAGAGTTGACAATAGGGTTCGACAAATGGAATTTGACGAAAGAGGACCGTTGCCAAAAGATGCTTTAATTCAAAAGCTAGATCAGGTGATGAGAGAGGTTGACGAACTCCTGGACCAGTTGCATCCTAAAACTCTAATTGAAAAGAAAGTTGTCCAAGGATTTGAGGAAACAGGGATGAGTATCCTGATCCATGTTATAGAACATTTTTCATATCATGTTGGGCAAATCGTCTATGCGACCAAGGCTGCCAAAGATATTGACTTAAGATTTTATGGAAATAAAGATTTAGATGTTACCGGATAATGCAATTACAATAAATGATAATCGAGTGAATTTGATACATATTTATCATATTGCATCATTCAGGTGATTTCTGATTTTACAATACAATTAATTGAACTTAATTAGATATTATTCATGGTAATATACAATGTAACTGTAGGCATTGATAGTGATATAGAACAAGAATGGTTGCAGTGGGTGAAAGTCAAACATGTCCCCGATGTATTGGCTACCGGATTATTTACTAGTAACAAGATTTTTAAGGTATTGAGTGGGGATGAAGATCATATTTCTTATTCGGTACAATATTATACCGAATCACTTGGCAACGTGGAACGTTATTTAGAAGAATTTGCCCCTAAATTAATGGAAGAACATAACTCGAGATACAAAAATAAACATGTGGCTTTCAGAACAATATTAGAACAAGTTAGTTAATTTTTTTGATCTATTATTAGTTAAGAATACTCCGGCTGAAAAAGTATTTGAGTGAATTTTAAGTTTTGAGATTCGGACTATTACGGAGTGTGCATTAATGTTTGGGAAGTATAGCACTGAACTCAGACATGATCTGAATTAGAAGTA
>SMUY01056535.1_pt1 | contig 10472 bp, 11 predicted proteins | sample 2456441 | NCBI WGS metagenome assembly SMUY01 (sample SAMN11095931, study PRJNA526329) | marine sediment metagenome | biome: Marine sediment; feature: Surficial sediment; material: Deep marine sediment; isolation source: Hadal surficial sediment | place: Pacific Ocean | collected 2014-11 | depth...
CCCTTCAACGACACTCGCCGTGTCCATCCGCCCACTCACCATGCCCCTACAAACCAGACTCTTCGTTCGATTCGCCCTCGGCTACCTCCTCCTCGGCCTGGGTGCGGGCGTTGCCATGGCAGTCGACCCCGCATGGCGCTTCTTGTGGCCCACCTACCTGCACGTCATCGTGGTCGGTTGGCTGACCCAGCTCATTTTTGGCGTGGCCTTCTGGTTGTTTCCCCGCGCGAGCCGGGACCGCAAGCGGGGGCGGGAGGGGTTCATCTGGGCCACGCTGGTCCTGCTGAACGTCGGCCTGGTCCTCCGGATACTGGCCGAGCCGTTCGACCTCGGCCGGGCCGGCGGACCGCTGCTCATGACAGCGGCCCTGTGCCACCTTGGCGCCGCCGTTGGGTTCACGGCCAACATCTGGCCTCGAATGGGGAGCGGCCGGTGATGCCGCGGGTCACGGTGGTCCTGGTTCGCGCGAGTCTCGTTCACCTGGTCGCGGGTGCCGCGGTGGGGGCGCTTCTCATGTGGGCCAAGGCAGGCTACCAGCTCCCCGCTCTGGTGGCGCGTTCCTGGCCGCTCCACGCCGAGATGTTGCTGCTCGGCTGGCTGGTCCAGCTGGCACTGGGCGTGGCCTACTGGATCCTACCGAAGCACGCCACTGTCCCGGTGCGGGGACCGGTTGGACCGGTGGTGCTGGCTGCGCTACTCCTCAATGTGGGCGTGGCAGGGGCCGGGCTGGGACAGGTAGTGAATCATGCGGGGCTGGCCGCCGGGGGTCGGGTAGCGGAATTTGCCGCGGTGGTTCTCTTTGCCGTCAACGCGGTGCCGCGCATCAAACGGTTCGGCCGCAACCAGAAGTCCCTTTGTCAATAATGGCGTTTGCAACGATAGTTCTGGAGCTTTATGACCTCGTCAGGCACCCAACCGCTCGCTGACGACCTCCCCATTGCCACCCTGGTCGACCCTGACCACCGGGTCGTGATAGCGCACCGAGGAGCCTCGGCCGACCGACCGGAGAACACCATGGGGGCGTTCGAGTTGGCCCTCGATCACGGAGCCGACGCCCTGGAGATGGACGTGCAGGTCTCGGCCGACGGCGTTCCGTTCATCGTCCACGATCGCTCGACCGGCCGGACAGCAGACGTGGACGTTCCGGTCGAGGCCAGCACTGCCGCCGTACTCAGGGAGATAGATGCCGGCCACCGCTTCACTGTTGATGGGGGACACACCCACCCGTGGCGCGGCCGGGGAGTCCTGCTCCCGACATTGTCCCGGGTGCTCGAGCGCTTTGCCGCGGTTCCCATTCTACTCGAACTCAAGTCGCCCAGAGGTCAGGCGGAGGTTCGCCGGGTACTGGACCGGCACGGAGCCCGGCGGCACGTGGTCGTGGCCTCCACCCTGCACGGCGCGTTGCGGGTCTTTCGGGACGGCGTCTACCGCCGGGCGGCCTCGCGGAGGGAAATCGCCTGGTGGTACTCGCTCTCACTAGCGGGCTTCTCCCCGGGTCGCCGTGGCTATGCCGTGCTCTCCATGCCACCGCGAAAGGGGAACCTAGAACTGGTGGCCCCTCGGCGCTTGGCCCTGGCAGCCGACAGCGGGATTCCCGTGCATGTGTGGACCATCGACGATCCCGGTACCGCCACGCATCTCTGGCGCAACGGAGTGACGGGAATCATCACCAACGTACCGGCCGTCATGGTGCCGCTGCGCCTGGACGCCCATTCGACGTGACGGGCACACCAGGTAACCGTCGGGCTGAGCCCTCGTGGGCCAGGTATCCCGACGAGGAACTCCTCGATCTGCGGTTTGCCGACTTGGAAATCACCACCCCCGGCGTTTTTCTCGAGACCTGCCTGGAGCGGATCTCCAGCGAGATGGCGCTACGCGGGATACGGTTCCGCCCCCGCGTGTGGGTCTCGGATGAGTGGTTTTCGCCCGACGGCATCGGCGGCTTTGCCGTACCCTTCTACCTGACGCATCCCCGGCTCAAACGTCTCGAGCGGCGAATGATGTATGCCGTGGAAGGTGGCACCCGGCGCGAGTGCCTCAAGTTGGTCCGGCACGAGACCGCCCACGCGCTTCAGCACGCCTATCGTTTTGAACGGCGCCGGGACTGGCAGCGGATATTCGGTCGCTCGTCACTGCGGTACCCCGACCGCTACCGGCCCGACCCAACCAGCAGGGACTACGTGCACCACCTGCAGGACTGGTACGCCCAATGTCATCCTGACGAGGATTTTGCCGAGACGTTCTCGGTGTGGTTGCCGCCCCGCTCCCCCTGGCGCAGCCGCTATGCGGGGTGGCCCGCCCTGGCCAAGCTGGCCTACGTGGACCGTCTCATGGGGGAGTTGTCGAGCCGTGCCGTTCCCCGAGTCAGCCGCCGGGCCATCGACCCCCTGAACCGACTCCGCACCACCCTTCGGGAGCACTACCGTGAGCGGCGACGACGATTCGGCGTGGACCGGACTACCTCGCTCGATGCTCCGCTCCGGTCGTTCTTCGACGGCGGACGGCCGACGGGACATCGGCACAAGGGGGCCGCTCTCCTGCGCCGCATCAGGCCCGATGTCGAGGCGGGGGTTGCCCCGCGCTCGTTCGAGGCGGAGTATGCATTGGCCATGGTGTATGACGACCTCATCAACCGCTCCGAGGTGCTGGCGCTCCGGACTGCTCGGGGGGAGCAGGCCGTGGTCCGCGACGTGGTTTGTTTCGTCCGCCGGTACCTTGGTATTTCGCTGCGTGACCCCTCGGCCCGGGAGTGGATACCGGTATGATCCCTCGGCGCATCCTGGTGCTCATGCACCCCGATCTCATCCCTCCGAGGACGCTCAAGGGCCACAGCGCGCAGGAAATCAACGTCTGGAAGACCGAGTACGACGTGACGACGACCCTGCGCCGACTAGGTCACACGGTGCGACCCCTCGGCGTCCAGGACGACGTACTCGCCATCCGCAACGCCGTCCAGTCGTGGCACCCCCACATCGTGTTCAACCTGTTGGAGGAATTTCACGGCCAGGCGCTGTTCGACCACCACATCGTCAGCTACCTGGAGTTGCTCCGGATCCCTTACACCGGCAACAACCCCCGCGGGCTGGTGCTGACCCGAGACAAGGCCCAGGCCAAGAAGATTCTGCTGTACCACGGCATCCGGGTGCCGGAATTCATGGTCGTGCGGCGCGGCCACCGAGGGCGGCTTGCCGATCACCTGCGCTACCCGGTCATCGTAAAGAGTCTGGTGGAGCACGCCTCGTTCGGGATTTCCCGGTCATCGGTGGTCCATAGCGACGGAGCCCTCGCCGAGCGGGTCACCTACGTCCACCGACAGCTGGAAACCGACGCCATCGTCGAAGAGTACATCGATGGCCGGGAACTCTACGTCGGCGTCATCGGCAACCGGCGCCTCACCGTGCTGCCGATTTGGGAACTCCTGTTCGAGAACCTCCCGGCCAACATGCCGCACATCGCCACCGAGAAAGTCAAGCACGACACCGACGTCCAGGCGGATTGGGGCATCTATCAACGGCCCGCCGATGACCTGGCACCCTCACGGGCGGCACGCATCGAGCGTACCTGCCGGTGCATCTATCGGGCACTCGAACTCGAGGGGTATGCCCGGATCGATTTCCGGCTGCGAGAAGACGGCGCCTTGTTCTTCCTGGAGGCCAACCCCAATCCCGAAATCGCCAAGCGCGAGGAGTTCGCTTCGGCGGCGGCGCACATCGGCATCAGCTACCCGAAGTTGTTGCAGAAGGTGGTGAATCTGGGACTGAGGCGGGGGAAAATGAATATTGAATAATGAATAAGGTTTTGCCACCTTACACATCGTGACACGATTCATAGGGGGGTGGGTGAGCCTCCTTGCTGCAGCGCAAGAATAGCTGAATACTGAGTACGTCCCGTGCGGCCCATCTGCCAGGAGCGCCTCATGCTTAACCGCCGATCGTTCGTCACCTCCGTTGCCGGTGCCACTCTCGTCCTGCCACCCTTTCGCTCCGACGCCATCAGGCGGGTCCTCCGCGCCACCGAGCAGGCGGGGAAGCGGTCCGCTGGGGACGTAGCGGACGACGAGGAATACTGGAGCCACATCCAGCGCGCCTTCGATACCGATCGTACGCTGATCAACCTGAACAACGGAGGCGTGTGTCCCACGCCGACCCACGTTCTGGAAGCGATGATCCGCGACCTGCAATTCACCAACGAACTCCCGGTAGAGCATATGTGGCGGATATTGGAGCCCAGGGTCGAGTTCGTGCGGCGGGAGTTGGCGGAGGAGTTTGGCTGCGACCCCGAAGAGATGGCGATCACCCGGAACGCGTCGGAGGCCCTGGAGATCATGATCTTCGGCCTCGACCTCGAGCCGGGCGACGAGGTGCTGGTCACCACCCAGAACTATCCCCGGATGATCACCGGGTGGCGGCAACGTGCCCGCCGGGACGGCATCGTGGTGAAGGAGATCTCGTTCACCGTGCCCCCGCCATCACAGCAGCACATCGTCGAGCGGTACGCCGAGGCGATCACCCCGCGGACCAAGGTCATCGAGGTGACCCATATTACCAACTTGTCAGGCCAGATCCTGCCGGTGCGGGAGATCGTCGAACTGGCCCGGCCCCGAGGCATCAAGGTGTTCGTCGACGGCGCCCACGCGTTCGCCCATTTCCCGTTCACCCGTGACGAACTCGGTTGCGATTACTACGGCACCAGTCTGCACAAATGGCTCTTGGCGCCGATCGGTACGGGATTCCTCTACGTTCGCAAGGACAAGCAGCGTGGCCTGTGGCCCCTCATGGCCGCACCGGAATCGATGGACGACAACATCCGCAAGTACGAGGAGATCGGAACGCATCCGGCGGCCAACCACAATGCCATCTCGGCGGCGTTGGCCTTCCACCAGGGCATCGGCGTCGAGCGCAAGATCGCGCGCTTGCGGTACCTGCGAGACCGGTGGGCCAAGCGCCTCCTGGCGGAGAGCGACCGGGTTGCCATTCTCACACCCCTCGATTCCGACTACGGGGGCGCCATCGGGTTGGTGAGTGTCGACGGGATCGACATCAGGGCCCTGCCGGGCTGGCTACGCCGCAACTACGGCATCGTTACCGTGCCGATCCTCCACCCCGAGTTCGAGGGACTCCGGGTGACGCCGAACGTGTATACCACCGTGGACGAGGTCGACCAGTTCGCCGAGGCCATGCTCGACGCCATCGAGTCCGGCATTGAGTAGCCGGACCCGGCCCCGGTGGGGTTTCCGGCCACCGGTCGGGTACATACCTTGTTACCATGGGTCGCGGTCCAGTACCACCGTGCGGGACAACCGCCGAGGGACAGCCTGTGGTGAATACGTGCCGGTCCGAACCACCTTCCGCCCATAATCCGTCGTGAACCAGCCTGAGGCTTCCTCGCAGGATCAGACGCTGTCCCGAGAGGTTTCGGTGTTCCTGGTCCAGTTCTCCATCGGCCTGCACAAGACAGCCACATATCCTCCCAACCACCCGGTCGTCCGGGAAGCCACCGAATCGGTCTACACCCAGCTCCAGGCCCTGCTATCGGAGCGTCAAATGCTGGCGATGGGGGTGGCCCGGGACCAGTTGATCGTCGAGGGCGTGGCGACCGATCCGCAAAGCGCCGTGCTGGCGGAGCTGGCCGGGCGGCTGCATCGCCACCAGGTCGCCGCCATCCGGTTCCAGACGGGCGCCACCCTCGACGAGTTGGCGGATGTCCTCGCCACCCTGTGCCCGGAGGCCAATCGGGAAGAGCTACCGTTCGGCCTCAAATCGAGCGAGGAGATCGACCGCTGGCAGCATATCCAGGTCATCCCGCTCACGTTCGACGACTTGATCCTGGCCGACGATGACACGGTGCGGGAAGAACGGCCGGGCCACTCACACCTCTGGCTCGGGCTGGCGGCCGCGGCGCTGCGCCGAGACGTCGCCATCGATCCCGACGCGGCCGACCTCGACCCGAGTCAGATCGCCGAGGCGATCAGGGGCCACAAGGGCGATCGCACCTACGATCAGGTCATCGTCGGCTATCTCACGCAGTTGGGGCGGGAACTCAAGCTTCGTGAGGGAGCCGAGGCCAAGGCCCTGCAGGAACAGATCGCAGGACTGGTACGGGAACTCGATCAAAGCACCCTCACGCGACTCCTCGGGGTCGGTGGAGGGCTCACCCAGCGCGGCCAGTTACTCTCCGATATGTCGGCTACGTTGCCGGTCGACGCGGTGATGGACCTGATCAAGGCGGCGGAGTCAACAGGCGAGCAGACCATTTCCCACTCCTTCCTCCGCCTGTTGACAAAACTGGCTGATCACGCCGACCCGGGCGCGACGACCACCCGCACACCGCACGCCGACGAGAACTTCCGGGAATCGATCAGGGCGCTGCTGGCCGACTGGTCGCTGGAGGATCCCAATCCGGAGGCGTACACCGAGCTCTTGGACCGGCTCGCGGCGGGGGGGGCCGACGAGGCCTCCGCTACGGCTAGCGAAACATCCAGCGAAGCTCCCCGGATCATCCAGATGGGCATGGAGGTCAGCGTGTTCGGCACCACGGTGGCGCACGCGGTGGACGACCTGCTGCATTCGGGCCGGCTCCAGGAGCTCCTGGAGATCATCGATGCCGCCCCGGAAGGATCCACCGGGCCGGCCGACACCTGGAGCCATCTGTCGTCTCCGGAGCAGGTGCGCTACCTGCTGGCACACGACGAACACGACATCGAGGGCGTCCAGCGGGTGCTCGAGCGGCTGGGGATAGAGGCCGCCGAGCCGTTGCTCGACGCCCTGGCGACGGCGACATCACGAGCCATGCGCCACCGGCTGTTGAGCACCCTGACGGCGATGGGCTCGGACGTCGGCCCCGTGGCGGCGGCACGGTTGCCCGATGCCGAATGGTTCGTCAAGCGGAACCTCCTCATTTTGCTGGGATCACTACCGGAATGGCCCACTGACTTTTCACCGGAAACGTATGCCCGCGCCGACGACGCGCGGGTCCGCCGCGAAGCCGTCAAGCTGATGCTCCAGGCCGAGGGAGCAGAGGTGCGGGGCGAGGGAATATTGATCGGGGTGGCCGATGACGATGCGTCGATCGTCCGCATGGCCCTGACCGCCGCCACGGCGGCCTGCCCTCCGAAGGCGGAACGTCAGGTGCTGGAACTGTTGCAGCACGACGACGGGGACATCCGCGTTTTGGCCACGCGGGTCCTGGCGTGTTTCACCACCTCCCGGGCCCGCGCTGCGTTGCTGGACCGCGCCCTGGCGAAGCGCAAGTGGTGGCAGCGCCGGCGTCGCTTGGCGGCCGCCTCTCCCCAAGTGCTGGCGGCCCTCAGAGCTCTGTCGAAGGCCTGGGCCGATTCACCGGAGGTACACCGAGTACTCGATTCGGCTCGAAACAGTCCCCATGAGGAGATCCGTGCCATGGTCACCACCACATGAGCGATCCGGTTCAATTTCTGATGTCCATGGGGCACGTGTTGGCCGCCATGTCGCTGTACCACAAGGGCCATCCGGCCCGTGAGCGGGCGGTAGATGAATCGTACGAAGAACTGCGCGCCCTCGTGGATGGGGAAGAGGTTCGCCAGTTTACCTTCGTCGATCACGAGGTCGTTTTCCACCGGCAGGTGCTCAGGGATCTCAAGGAATGGGAATGGGGGACCCGGCTGGCCGATGTGGGAATCGAGCGGGTCGAGATCGAGGAGAGCGTGACGCGGGACGGCTACGAAGAATTTCTCCGGGATGCATTCCACCGGTTCAAGGGCGAATCGCTGGACACGACCGAAGTCCGATACATGCGGCACACCGGGATCCGCTACGGGCCGATCCTGATCGGCACCGAAGACGACGACCAGGACGAACTCCTGGGGACCAGAGCCACGATCGCCTACACGCTGCAGGACGAGATCGAGACGGTCGAGTGGATGCACCGGCAGGTGCAGGACGATGCCGAACTTCCGCTGCTCGAAGCGGAGATGGTGGTGCGGTCGTTGTCGACCGCCATGCACGGCCAGGACGAGATCATCCTGCCACTCCTCCAACTGAAGGCGTTCGATCAGTACACCACGACGCACTCCACCAACGTGGCGGTCCTGGCCATGGCGCTAGCCGAGCACATCGGACTCCAGGGACGAGACGTACGGGTGATGGGAGTGGCCGGGCTGTTGCACGACCTGGGAAAAGTCCGGATTCCCAAGGACATTCTCGTCAAACCGGGAGCCTTTACCGACGAAGAACGCCGGGTGATGCAGCGACACCCCGCCGAAGGCGCCCGAATCATCCTCGGCCGCGACGTCCGGCTGGAAGTGCCCGCCATCGTGGCCTACGAGCATCACATCATGTTGAACGGCGGCGGCTACCCTGCCATGCACTATGCCCGTCCCACCCACATTGCCAGCCGCCTGGTTCACGTGTGCGACGTGTACGACGCACTGTGCACCAAGCGCCCTTACCGCGACGCGTGGCCGTCGAAAAAGGCCCTCGCGTTGATCGAAGAAAATACCGGCGACGATTTCGATCCCCGGTTTGCTGTGCCGTTCGTCAACTTGATGCGGCAGCAAGAAATCCAGCGCGTGCGATTCGCCGACCCCGTCGTGGTCGCCTAGTCCCGGACAGCGACGTTGATGGCCGCGACGACCGACCCTCCTCTCGACCGAGAGATCGAACGCAAGTACTTGCTCGAGGGCCTCCCCGACACCGCGGCGGCCGCACCGTCCGTCGAGATCGTGCAGGGGTATCTCCCGGGCACCAAGATCGTCGAACGAATCAGGCGGGTGCGGCAGGCCGGCAACACCCGTTTCGTCCGCACCATCAAACTCGGCAAAGGAGTGTCGCGTATCGAAATCGAAGAGTCGATGACCGAGCAACTGTTCGATGCGCTGTGGCCTCTGACCGAGGGACGACGGATTCGTAAGCGCCGCTACCGGGTCCCGGATGGAAATCTCACCTGGGAGATCGACGAGTTTCTGGACCAACCCCTGGTGCTGGGCGAAATCGAACTGCCGGACGAGCGACACCCCACCATTCCGCAATGGCTGGCGCCACACGTCACCCGGGAAGTCACCGATGAGCCCGCGTTCACCAACGTCCGTCTGGCCCGCTAGGCACTCGTGGATCATGCTCGTCCAGTTGGCCGTGCTGGCCATTCCGGCGTCAGTGCTAACGGCCCAAGGCACGCCCATCACCGCTGCCAGGCTCGATCACGTCGCTATCACCGTCCGCGATCTCGATGCCGCCACCATGAGCGTGACGGTAATAGTCGAAGATATCGTACGAGCGCGCCAGGTCGTCGCCAGTGGCGTGGGACGACGATTCCCCATCGGCACGGTTTCCGGGAGAGGACGATCGTTTCTCGTTCCACCCGGGCTGGCGCGCGGGATGTGGATCGAGTTTCTCGAGCCCGAAGCATGAACGACAACCCGCTGGGCAACGATCCCATGGTGGGCGATGACCAACCGCCCGGGCGACCCAACATCCCTCGAGTGGGCGCCGTGGCCCCCGACTTCCAACTCCCCAACGCCAGCCAGCAACCGTGGCACCTCGACGAGCAGGTGGCTACCCGACCTGCCATTCTCCTGTTCTACCGCGGCCATTGGTGACCGTTCTGCGTCCGTCAGTTGGCGGACTTTCGCGATCACTTCGACGCCATCGGTGCCGCCGGTTTCGACCTGGCGGCCGTATCGGTCGACCCTCCCCGGACGGCGGCATTGCTGCAGGCCGAGCTCTACCTCCCATTCGATTTACTGTGCGATACCGATCGCAGCGTCATCCGCACCTGGGACCTGCTTAACGAGCACGAACACGGAGGGATCCCCATCCCCGCCGTGGTGACGGTCGGGCGCGGGCGAACGGTGTTGGCTCGCTCGCTGGACACGATGACACGTCAAGTGAGCCCGCGGGACCTGCTAGCGGTTCTCGAATCGGCCGACCCCGGCCCCCCTCATCGCCGGTTCGTGATGCCGCGAGTCTTCGAGTTCTTGCGCCTCAATCGGCGGGTCCGCCGTGCCGGAGAGGGTTAGCCTCCGCTTTCAGGGAGCGACGCCGGACACGATCATGTGACGGTCCGTCACCATCGCCACCGCCAACCACGGCAGCCGCGCCTCCGCCAACTGCGATGCTACTTCATCTACCCGGTAGGCGGCGCGTAGCGAATTGGCGAAGTCGCGGCGCAGTACCTCCGGCTCTCCCGAGGCATACTCCTCCACCAAGCCATCAACGTCGTCGTCGGCCGTCGGCCGGACGAGGTCCATGATCAGCACGGGAGCGCCGGGGCCCACCAGACGCCGGACGGCGATCCATAGAACTTGAGGATCGGCCAAGTGGTGGAGGAGGCTGTTGCTCAGGACCACGTCATATCGCTCACGCGGAACGGGGCAATGGGGCAACAGGCCCTCGACCAACGTGACCCGTGTCGCTACCCCGGGGTAGCGACCCATGACAACGGGCCCGTACCTGAGCATCGCCGCAGAGGCATCCACCCCGTCGACTCGCCAGCCAGGA
>SMUY01338029.1_pt1 | contig 10467 bp, 6 predicted proteins | sample 2456441 | NCBI WGS metagenome assembly SMUY01 (sample SAMN11095931, study PRJNA526329) | marine sediment metagenome | biome: Marine sediment; feature: Surficial sediment; material: Deep marine sediment; isolation source: Hadal surficial sediment | place: Pacific Ocean | collected 2014-11 | depth 0-1...
AAATCGTGGATGGTCATGTCGAGAAAAATGCCGCCTGATATTTTGACATAATCCAGGGGTGGCGGCGCCGGATCCCGACTCGTAATGCGGAGGATGTGAGGAGTGCCGATTTCGCCCGCAGAAAGTTTCTCTTTCAACCGGCTGAAATTAACATCAAACCGCCGGTTGAAACCCACCTGAAATTTGACGCCCGATTTTTCAACGCATTCCAGCACTGCTTGAATTCTTTGCAAATTCAGATCGACGGGCTTCTCGCAGAAAACGTGCTTGCCCGCCTCCGCCGCCTCCTGAATGATCTGCGCGTGCGTATTTGTGGATGAGCAGATCAGGACGGCATCGATGGTTTTGTCAGCCAGAACGCGCTTGTAATCCGTTTCGACAATTGGGATTTGCAGTTCGTTTGCGGTTTGCCTGGCCGCATCCACGATCACGTCCGTGATAGCTGCTGGCCGTGCGTTTTTGATGCGGTGCGCCAGGTTTTCCGCGTGCAGCTTGCCGATGCGTCCAGCTCCGATAATTGCGATGTTGATTTGCTTATTCGTGTTCAAAGGTGTCCTCCTCTCTGGTTACACGCCGGGGTTTCCGAGACCCCGGCGTGTCGGGTTCTCGGGCTCACAAATTTTCTATCGTCACCGGGGGCAAGTTGTCCGCCGGCTCAAATCCGAATATTTTTGAGTAAAAATACAACTCTGCTTCCAGCGCGCGCTTGATACTTTCCGCTTTGCGAAATCCGTGTTGTTCGCCTTGAAACGGAACATGAGCCACCGGCAGGCCTTTCTCCCGCAGCGCGTCTCGCATCATTTCTGCTTGATTTGGCAAGACGATTTTGTCTTCCAGACCCTGCATCAGAATGACCGGACACGAGAGCTTGTCCGTGTGGTGGATCGGGGATCGTTCGAGGTAGATGTCTCGTCGTTCCGGGTAGGGGCCGACGAGCCGGTCAAGATAGCGCGATTCGAATTTGTGTGTGTCTTTGGTCAGGGCTTCCAGGTCACAGATGCCGTAGTAACTGGCGCCGGCCTTGAAAAAATCGTAAAAAGTCAGGGCGCTCAGAGTGGTGTAGCCACCGGCGCTGCCGCCCGCGATGGCCACGTGCTCGTTATCGACCAAGCCCTTCTCAACGATGTATTTTGCCGCATTCACGCAATCCGCGACATCGACAATGCCCCATTTACGGTCCAGGCGCGAGCGGTAGGCGCGGCCATAGCCGGTGCTGCCGCCGTAGTTGACGTCCAGCACCGCGAAGCCGCGACTGGTCCAGAATTGAACTTTCAGCTCCAGCGTAGTGGAGGTTGCAGCCGTGGGTCCGCCGTGACTCTTCACGATCAGCGGCGGACGGTCGTCTTCGGGTCCTGTGAAGTCGCGGTTTTGCGGCGGGTAATAATAAGCGTGCGCTGTCAAACCGCCTTCGGTTGGAAAGTCGATGGTTTCGGGACGGGAGAAAAACGTTGAATCGATGGCAACGTCTGCAGACCTGCACAGCACCTCAAATTGCCCGGTGTTCAAATCGAGGGCGACGATGGCGTCCGCCGAAACCGGCGAGCCGGCGATGAGTACGGCCCGGTTATCGACCGCGCGTACCTGATCGATTTTAGTGAACGGCAGTTCGACGTTTTCTACTTCACCCGTTTGTGTATTTATCGCGGCAAGTTTCGAGATGCCATCTTCGAAAAAAGTGCAAACCAACGTGTCCGACGCGAAGGCGTATGTGGACATACCAAACACCCACTGCGGCACGCCAAATTCGGCCTCTCTCTGCAACACGGACTCGATTCGGCTGCCAGCGCGTTTATAAAGATTCCACCAGCCCGTTCGATCTGAAACAAAATAAAGATATCCGTCCGGCGACCATTGCGGTTGGAAAATGCTTTCGTCAGTGCCGCCGGCGACCTTTTCCTGACTTCGAATCTTCACGCCGTCATCGAGTTCGGCCAGCCACAATTCGGCGCCGTCCCACGGCATGTTGGGATGATTCCACGTGAGCCAGGCCAGGCGGCTGCCGTCCGGACTGAAGGCCGGCGAGGAATAGAAGTCGTTTCCGCTTGCCAGTACCGTCTGCTTACCGTCCTTCAGGTCGACTACAACAAGGCAGTTTTCTGCTTCTGCGCCAGAGACAGTGTGGCCCTCGCGCACGCAGATAAGCTGGTTGCGGCGGTCGTCTACCGCAAGATCGGCAAAGCGGTATTCCCCTTCGGCCGTGAGCGCCTTGGGGCTCGATTGCACGCTCTGAGAATAGATCCGCTGGTCCCCGTCATTACAAAAATAGACAATGTCATTTTTGACGGCAAAGGCTCCGCCGCCGTATTCGTGCACGCGGGTACGGGCATTGAAATTTTCAGGCGTGACGTCTGTAGTGGCACCGTCTGGCTTGCGGCGCACGATGACGTTACGACCGCTTTCCGATGGCCGCGTTTCGAGCCAATAGACAACCTGGCCGTCCAGCGCGATCTGGTTAAGTCTCATGGTTTCAGATACAATAAGATCGGTGGTGATGGGGGATTTCCAGGAACCGTACGGAGCGACTGCCATTACATCTTCCTCAATGTTTGGGCCTTAAGTGGCGCGGTTGTTGACCTGTTGCCATTATTCGGCAGACATGTGAATTTTTCTATGATGTTTGGGATGGATTTCGTACATTTTTTCGCATCTCAATATATTCAATTGCCCGAGTTTGATCAACCAATAAATTGCAGGGGAACAACACCACAGCATGAGCACCAGACGCCACTTTACTGCCTGTCCCTTGGACTGCCCGGATAGTTGCAGTCTGGCGGTTGATATCTCCGACAACAAGATAACGCGGATTGCCGCCTCCTCGCTCAATCCCACCACCCAGGGATTCATCTGCACAAAGGTCTCCCGTTTTGCAAAACGGGTGTATGCCAAAGAACGAATCCTCTATCCGATGAAACGAGTGGGAGAGAAGGGAGAGGGTAAATTCAAGAGAATTACGTGGGAAGAGGCGGTTCAGACTATTTGTGGAGAGCTTCGGAAAATCAAAGAAGGCTGGGGCGGTGAAGCCATTCTGCCGTACTCGTATGGCGGTTCGAATGGTCTGCTGGCGCAGGACACAGTTGACCTGGCGTTTTTTGCGAAGCTTGGCGCTTCCCGCCTGGCGCGGACGCTTTGTGCGGCGCCAACAACGGAAGCGGCGCTCGGCATGTACGGCAAGATGCCCGGAACCGCATTCGAAGATTATGAGCACGCCAAGCTGATCGTCATCTGGGGCGCGAACCCGAAAGCATCAAACATACATTTGGTGCCCTACTTGAAAAAAGCGAAAAGCAAGGGTGCTTATATCGTTGTGGTGGATCCGAAGCTGAATTTTTCCAGGAAAGAAATTGACCTGCACCTGCCCGTGTATCCCGGTACCGATCTGGTGGTCGCGCTCTCGATGATAGATTTCTGGTACCAGCGCAAGATCCTGAACTCGAAGTTTATAAAGCGGTACACCAAAGGCATCGAGGTTCTGCTGGAGGCGGCACAACAGTTTCCGCTGGCAAAAGCGGCCCGAATTGCGCGTATCGACCCGCGGATGATCGAGAAACTGGCCAAGCGATATGCCCTTACCAAGCCAGCCGTCATCCGCATCGGCTGGGGGCTGGAGCGCAACCGCAACGGCGGACAGGCCGCAGCGGCGATTCTTGCCCTGCCTGCGGTGATGGGGAAGTTCGGGCTGGTGGGTTCCGGCTACACCCTGAGCAACAGCAGTGCTTACCGGGTCGACCCGCACGCTCTGGTGGCGGCGCCTTCCTGGAACACGCGTATTATCAACATGACCCGACTGGGCAGGGTCCTCCTTGAAGAAAGCGATCCGCCCATCCGGGGTTTGTTCATTTACAACTGCAACCCGGTTGCTACTGTGCCGAATCAGAAAGCTATCATCGAAGGGTTGCAGCGCCAGAACCTGTTCACGGTTGTGTCGGAGCAGGTGATGACCGATACTGCGAAATTTGCCGACATCGTCCTGCCTGCCGTCACCTTTCTGGAGCAGCATGAAATAAAAAACGGGTACGGAACCTACGCGACCCAATATCTGTCGCCTGCCATCATTCCTATCGGTGAGGCAAAGCCGAACGAGGAGATGTTTGCTCTGCTTGGCCGTACCATGGGTTGGCAGGAACCTGCCTTCAGGGCAACCACCGGCGATTATCTGGCGCGCGCTGTTAAATCAATGGCCGCCTTCGAGCCGCCGCTTGACCTTAATCGACTCAGAAATGAGAAAATCGCCGTTCCGGATTTCAAAGGCGGCAACCCCATTCCGTTTAAGAATGTGATGCCCTGGACGCCGGACGGTAAAATAAACCTGACGCCCGAGAGTCTGGGCGATTGGCCGTATCATTTTTCGCCGCAGAAACAAACATACCCGCTTGCATTAATCTCGCCCGCAACTGAAAAGACAATAAACAGCACTCTGGCAGAATTCAATTTGCCCGCGTTGTATGTCTTGGTGCATCCGTCTGACGCCGTACACCGTGGACTGGAGGCTGGCGGTGAGGCTTTGGTTTACAACGATCTGGGCGTCGTGGCCGCCACCGTCAGAATAAGCGATAAGATTCGTCAGGGTGTGGTAGCGATGCCCAAGGGCGCCTGGCGAAAGTCGTCACAGAACGGCTATACTTCGACTGCACTCGTGCCGGATCATGTTAGTTCAGTGGGCGGCGGCGCCTGCTTCAATGATGCACGGGTGGAAGTGGAGCGTGCTTAGTGGTCTATTTCAGATTTGGTGGTAGGTTTGTAACTATTCTGCCGTTGGCTTTTTGCTGTTTACTGTTGGCCTTGAGCTTGCGGATAAGGTTATTTATCATCTTGTTCTTTGTTTAACTGATCCAATTCATTTTTCGCTCTACACTTTCCCGAAGTCTTTTCAAATTAAATGTTTGTAAACTTTTTTTTGCGGAGTTAAGTATCCCGCACACCTGCCGATGATTCCTCAATAGTTGTGAGAAATCGATTTTGAGATCAATTTGAGGAGACCAATCATGATGCGAATTCCGTTTGCGCTGTTAGGCGCAGCGATATTCGGGTTTAGCAGTTTGTTCGCCGGTGGAATCAAGAGTAAGCTGGGTGTCGGTTTTGGCGTCAACAGCCAGAAGCTGTACGGTGACACCCGTACTGGTACGTTCGAAACCGGCGTCGCTCCCTTGAACTTCCGCTATAATTATAAACCAAATCTGTTCTTTGATAGTGATCTGGCCTACTCGCAAAGCAATGTTGCGTTTGGTGCCGGAACGCTGAGCATGGGTATGGCCAATATCGGGGCCAAGCTAGGATATCGCCTGTTCAGCGAAAAAAGATTGAACCCGCTGCTGTATGTTGGATTCGGCGCGCTCTATTTCCAGACGCCGGGTGGCAGAGGCGCCTGGGATGGCTATGGCGCAGTCGGTGGTGGCGCAGAGTTTTTTGTGAGTCGTCATTTCGGCCTGAATGTGGCCGGTGATTATCGCTACACCACCAACGATGGTTTTGACGGACTGAACGCCAACCCCGGCAAGGACGCATTCCTGAACGTCGGGGCGGGCATAATTTATTATTTCGGCGGCAAGCCGGGCGCGGGCGATTTCGATGATTACGCGGACGCTCCTGTTGAGGAGGTCAACCTGACGGACACGGATGGCCAGAGCAGCATGAACACGGCGACACAAATCAGCACGGTCACTAGCGAAGAGTACGCTATGATGTCGTTCAAGAAGAACCAGTTGCTCGATTCCATCCGGAAACGCGACCGGGACATCCGGCTGCTGCAAGGAAAGCTGGCATCCCTCGACCGGCACGCTGTAGCGTTAATGAACAAGATTCAGACAGGCAGTCAAAATAGCGATAGGGCGACGGGCCAAACCTCACAGCTTGTGTATTACAAGAATGCGCTCGTGCTTTTCCAGGCGGGATATTACGACAATGCCGCCACGTCGTTCCACACATTGGTCAATGACAATCCTCGCGATCCGTTGGCAGGTAGCTGGTGGTACTGGTTGGGTGAAAGTTACTACAGTCTCGGCGATTTCGTTGCCGCCGTCGCCGCTTTTGAGAAGGCCGGCATGCTTAATATGCATACAGCCAAGGCGGAAATGACCTGCTTGATGCTCGGGCTGAGTCGGTGGAAGGCTGGCAACCGGAGTGTGGCCAGGACGGATTTGGAGAAGTTGCTCGCAGAAAACCCGACCGGAGAGTTTGTGGGGTTGACGCGGGACTACCTCGACGATATGAGACTTAATTAAAGATGCGGGGAGTCGTTATGCGTGCATCAGAGGGGCATCGGGGCAAATTTATTTTAGCGCACGCAGACGCACTGTATTCCAACGGCATCCTGGAAGGCTTCCTGAGTGGCCTGGCCAACTTGCTTGAATTACAGGCGATTGAGCGCGACGGAATTGAGATTCGATTCCTGAATGGCGAGCCGGACAGGCGTCTGGTGCGCGAGCTTGGTCTGGAAGAAAATGTCGTTTACACGCGTATTTTATCGAAGTTTGGCAGCACAATGTCCTGCCTCGCACAGTCCGATGCGCTGCTGTTCATCCAGCGGGGCGCCTGCAACGGTTACATTCCAGAGAAGTTCTTTCAATTGTTGACGTTGAGGACACGCGTGCTTGCTGTTGTTCCAAATCCCGTTGCGTACGAGGAATATGCCTCGGGGAAAAATGGCGTCTACATTGTTGAAAACCGGAATCAGGCCAACATAGCAAAGACGTTTTTGCAGTTGTACCGCGATTGGAAAGAAAATCCTGTACGTGAGGCAGAAGCGTTAGTTGTCCGGCAGGTGTGGACCTTGGAACAGCTCGATTCCGGCGAACGCGTGATTCGACCGTCTGCGAGAAATGCTGCCTGAACAGCGTCGCTAATGCCTGGCCCGGTCGGGAACGGGCATGGAAGCGTGGTAGTCCCGCATGAAGCGCTCGACATAACTGTGCAAGAGTTCCTGAACGCGGTTGGGATACTTTGACCGGAAGATCAGGCCGACATGGTTTTTCTTAGAGAGGCGCCACCAGATTTCCGGGTCATCGAAGGCCGAAGTGTCGGGCTGTTCCTGTTTCGACAGCGTTATCACCATGCCTGAGTGCACGCGCCGATGTTTCGGTAAGACGTACGGTTTGTCTGGTGTCGCCAACTCCAATCTTGCCCATTCCGTCCAGAGATTAATGCCGGTTGCAGCCTCGATGAACTCTGCAATGTGCGCTCCGCCTACGCGTGCCGCTGTTTCCAGAAAGTAAAACACGCCATCTTTTTCCCCTCTAATAAATTCCGTGTGCGTCACGCCTTTCACCAGCCCAAAACTTTTAATCACTTGCTGGTTGAGCTCCTTGAGCGCTGTTGCCTCGGACGAATTGTAGGGCAGGGTCGCGGTGGTGAAAATCCCGCCTTCATGCGCCACGCTCATTGGCGGAGCGCCGTACTTCTGCACGGATGTGAAACGTATCCGGCGTTCGCAAACGATCGAGTCCAGGTGATAAACATCACCAGCCACAAACTGCTCCAGCAGATTGAATGACTGCTGGTCCGCGAGTTCGTCCAGTGCCTGCCACAGCTCGTCCTGCGTGCTGATTTTTTTTATGCCGATAGTGGAGGCCTGTGAGCGTGGCTTCAGAACCCACGGTGGTGCGACTCGTTCTGTAAACTCTTTCAAGCGGCTGTGATTCAACACGTGGATAAACTCAGGCACCGCAATTCCGCAGTTTCTGGCCTGAACACGCATGGCTAGTTTGTCGCGGAAGTGGCGTGCGGTCGTGTCTCCCATGCCGGGATTGCGCAGATGTTCCCGCAGCCGCGCTGCAGTCTCCACATCAAAATCGTCGAGCGCAACGATGATGTCGATGGTCAGTGTTCGCGCAAGGTAGCTTACACCTTTGATGACATCTGCCACATTGTAAAGTTCGGGCATGGCGTGCACCTCGTCGATGCAGTCGCGCGGCCATGGGTCGTCGAGCAGATTTTCTAACGTAAGTAGCTCCACGCGCGCACCCAGACGTTTGGCCTTCTGTATGAACCGCTCGCCCTTAAAATAGCTTGCAAGCAGAGAATGGTTTTTTGGGTTGTGTCGCTCAAGCGTCTTTTCTCCAGCGAAGATTCTGATGCGTTTTTCTGAATGGTTGATGTTCACACCGTGAACATGAGCCGTGAAACGGCAGGCGTATTGAGTAATGATCCAGCATCCAGCATCAAGTATCAAGTATCAAGTATCGCTCTGATCTGAGTTAAGTCTTTGCTGTCACAATTTAACAGAATTCGATTTCGGGGCAACCATAAATTTGAATGCAGCGATATTGTGAGCGCTCCGGCTCGGATGTAAATCCCGAAAGGGCAGAAGACGTTTTTCTTTACTTTTGAGGGAAAAGGTTTATATTGTAAATTCATTTCACTTGTGTTCAACACGTATTGGAGAGCAGTTAAAGGACGGAGGAAATATGAAAATTGGCATCCTGCGTGGACAGGAGAATACATTCCCGGATGCATTGATTGCTCGCATCAATGAGAAGGCAGAGGCTGCGAACCAGAAAATCACGGCTGAGTACATCATGCTCGGCGGCACCAAGATGGATGATCCGTGCGAATACAGCGTCATTCTCGACCGTATTTCCCAGGACATCGACTACTACCGGACGTTTTTGAAGCATGCGGTCCTGCAAGGGGCCTACGTCATCAACAATCCATTTTGGTGGAGTGCCGATGACAAGTATTTCAACTATGCCGTGGCACACAAGATGGGCATCGCGGTTCCCAAAACAGTCGTTCTGCCGCAGAACCAGCATCCGGAGGGAACGACTTCGGAGTCGATGCGAAATTTAGTTTATCCGCTGGACTGGGACAATATTTTCGACTACGTTGGATTTCCGGCTTTTCTCAAACCGCATTCGGGTGGCGGCTGGAAGATGGTGTACAAAGTGCATTCGCGCGACGATTTTTTCTACAAGTACAATCAGACAGGCACCACCTGCATGGTGCTGCAGGAGGGCATCGAGTTCGAGCAGTACTACCGCTGCTACTGCGTTGGCGGCAAGTACGTCCACATTATGCCGTATGCTCCGCTGCTGCCGCCCGAGAAGCGCTACGTCACTGATGGGCCGCCCATCGAACCGAAGTTAGAGAAGCGGATGAACCGTGATATTCTGACCATTTGCAAGGCGCTTGGCTACGATCTGAATACTGTCGAGTTTGCCGTGCGGGATGGCGTTCCTTACGCCATTGACTACATGAATCCGGCACCCGACGCTGACTACCATTCCGTCACTCGTGCCAACTTCGACTGGATTGTCGAGACCATGGCGGATTTTTGTATCGAGTGTACGGTGAAAAGGCGGAGCGCGATCAAGGACTTGCACTGGGCCAAATTCTTGAAACCGCAATCGTCGAAGAAAGCTGGCAGTAAGAGTGTGTAGGGGCGAGCAGCCGTTTGCCCCCACGATGAGAAACCCAAAATGAACAAAACCGCCATTGAGTACTACAATGACCTGCTCGCCGCCATGAGCACCTCTGAAATAGAGGGGATGCAGGAGAACTTCCTCGCCAATCTCTCGCTGCGGAAAGCGAGCTACGGCGACCGGCTGCTGACCCGCTATCTGCGTCCGAAATTCCTGACCATCGAGCAGATGAAGACCATGCGGCGTGTTTGCACAACCCTGCGCAACGTGATTGTGAAGGTTAAGGATGCCTATTTCGATGACATGCAGATTCAGGCCGACATCGCCCTGACAGAGGGCGAACAAATGCTGGCAGCCATCGAGCCGGGCTTTTCCCGAATTTGTGTGACATCGCGCTGGGACTCTTTCTGGGGCGAGCAGGGACTGAAGTTTGTGGAACTCAATGCGGAGTGCCCCGCCGGTGTGGCGTACACAGACATCATGAGCCAGGTTTATCAGGACCTGCCGGTCATGCGCCGTTTCACTGAGAAGTACCGTGCTGAGCCTTTTTACGTGCGTGAGATGCTCCTGGACGCGCTGCTGTTTACTTATCTGAATTGGCAAGGCAACAAAAGCCCACGCGCTGTGCCAAACATTGCCATCGTCGATTGGGAAGATGTGCCGACCTACAGTGAATTCGAGCTCTTGCAGACGTATTTCGAATTTCACGGCCTCAATACCATCATCGCCGACCCGCGGGAGCTGGATTACAGCGGCAGCCGGCTGCGCAAAGGTGACTTTGAGATCGATCTGGTCTACCGGCGCGTGCTGACGCAGGAATTCCTCGAAAAATTAGACGAGGTGCAGCCGATGCTACAGGCCTACCGCGATCGCAACGTTTGCATGGTCAACTCCTTCAGGACAAAAATGCTACACAAAAAGTCGGTCTTTGCAATTCTCTCAGACTCACGCAATGCGGGCTATTTCAGTGCAGGTGAAAGGCGCGTCATTGACGCACATATCCCGTGGACGCGCCTGATTAGCGATTGCAAAACGGATTTTCACGGCGAGACCATCGACCTGCTAAACTATATCAGTCGCAACCGGGAGAATCTGGTCATCAAGCCCAATGACG
>SMUY01259773.1_pt1 | contig 10466 bp, 7 predicted proteins | sample 2456441 | NCBI WGS metagenome assembly SMUY01 (sample SAMN11095931, study PRJNA526329) | marine sediment metagenome | biome: Marine sediment; feature: Surficial sediment; material: Deep marine sediment; isolation source: Hadal surficial sediment | place: Pacific Ocean | collected 2014-11 | depth 0-1...
GGGTATCTTCATCCAGGTATTGGCCAAGAACAAATTCATCGGCATGGTTTCGTTCCTCGTTGTGTTCCTTGCTATCCAGACGCTTTCGAGCTTTGGGTTCGAGCACAATCTTTACCTCTTCAACATTCCGGCCGGACCATACTCGGACATGAACGGAGTTGGTCACTTCGTACCAAGAGCAATAGCGTTTGGCGTCTACTGGTCTTTGTTCTCGGTCTTGTTGGTGACCATTGCGCATCTACTATTTCGGCGTGGGCACTACGATCACTTCCGCGAACGTATCGCGGTTGCCAAGGAACGGTTGAACTCAGGCGTGATCTCCGTTGCTCTCGTCTCGGTGCTCGCTTTTTCCGTGGTGGGTAGTTGGATTTACTACAACACCAACGTGTTGAACGATTACCTCACCCAGGACGAACGGGAAGAGGGACAAGCCGATTACGAGAAGGCTTACAAGCAGTATGAACACATGGCTTTCCCCGACCTGGTGGATTTGGACATATCCCTGGACATCTATCCCGAGGAACGCCGTCTGGAGACGCGAGGCAGCGCGTTGCTGGTAAACCATCGCAGCGAGCCGATTGAGGAAATCCACATATCGTTGCCAATCGTATTGACGATCAACGAACTCGAGATTCCCAATTCGAAGCTGGTTGAAGAGAACGCGCGTCTTGGATATTACCGTTATGCGCTGAATCCACCCATGTTACCGGGTGGCGAGATCACCATGCGTTGGGATCTCTCGTGGATTAACGAGGGTTTTCCAAACAGCGGCTCTACGACCCGCGTAGTAGGTAATGGCACGTTTGTAAACAATGCGGAGATCATGCCACTACTCGGGTACAACGCCGGAACCGAACTGGGGGACAACAACAAGCGCCGCAAGTACGACCTGCCTCCGGTGGAGCGGCTTCCAAAGTTAGGTGATCCGGCATCATTACCTATCAGTCAGTTCGGCGTTTCGCAGCGTAGCAACTTCCATACGGTAGTCAGCACGGCCGTAGATCAGATCGCTATCGCGCCGGGCTATCTGCTGCGTGAGTGGGAGGCGGATGGCCGTAGGTATTTCGAGTATGAAATGGACGAGCCGATCTGGCCGTTCGTTTCATTTACTTCGGCTCGCTACTCCGTCGTCGAGGAACATTGGAAGGGCGTAGATCTCAAGGTCTTCTACCATGAGGACCATGCTTACAATGTTGATGCGATGATGGATGGTTCCAAGAAATCCTTGGACTACTTCAATCGTGAATTCACCCCTTATCAATATCGTCAGTTTCGTATTATTGAGTTCCCCGGTTATCAGGCGTTTGCCCAGTCGTTTCCGAACACCATCCCCTTCTCGGAGGCGATTGGCTTCATCGCCGATCTGCGTGATGAAAAAGATATCAACTACGTTTTCTACGTGACCGCTCATGAGCTTGCTCATCAGTGGTGGGCGCACCAGGTGGTAGGCGCCCGCATGCAAGGCATGACGGTGATTGTTGAAACCCTCGCTCAGTATTCGGCGCTCATGGTGATGGAAAAGGAGTACGGACCGGAGATGATGCGCCGTTTCCTGAAGTATGAACTCGACCGCTATCTGCAATCACGCGGCGGTGAACTCATCGAGGAGTTGCCGCTCATGTACTCGGAGAACCAACCCTACATTCACTACCGCAAAGGCAGTGTTGTCATGTATGCGCTAAAGGATGCCATCGGTGAAGCTAGCGTGAACCAGGCGCTCAGGAACTTCCTGGCCAAATATGCGTTCCAGAGCGGGCCGTTTCCCACCGCCGGTGATCTCGTAGCGGAGTTCAGAGCGGTTGCGGGAGATGAGCACCAGGATCTCATCACGGATCTCTTCGAGAAAATCATTCTGTTTGATGTGAGTGTGGTGGAGGCCGAGGTGAAGGAGGTCGAAGAAGGTTTTGAAGTCACCATGGTGGTCAAGGGGCGCAAGCTCTCGGCGGATGGCGAGGGGCAGGAAACAGAAGTCCCGTTGGAAAGTTACCTCGACATTGCCGTTTTCCCGGAAGAAACGGGCGAACTCGGGGACGACGACCTCCCCGAACCGCTGATCATGGAGAAACGGCTGATCAGGAGCGGGGAACAGACGTTCACCTTTACGGTTGCCGAACGACCGGCACGGGTCGGGGTGGATCCTTACAACAAGATGATCGATCGTAACCCGGACGACAACCTGCGCAGTATTTAGTGTGCTGTCTCGCAAATAAGCTTAGTGATCTGCTGGCGATCGCAGCCGACGCGAAGATTCAACTACCGGCGGATCAATGAGGCGAAATTCGGGGTGCATGACCTTGCCACCCGCATCAGCGATCAGGGCGGCGGTGCCGACCCCCGCGAGTGTCACAAGCGCGACCACCAATGCGGCCGGAAGCAGGAATCGGGGGCGCAGAATCCCGACACCAAGCGCGATCACCGCCAGTACTGCATTGCTGTACAGCACGGGTAGCCAGGAATCAGCCAGGTGCGTGTGGTAGTCGAGCCAGGCGCGCCCATCGCCGTCGAGTCGGTCGAAGACGGCGGGATAGGCGTCGTCGCCAAAGATTCCTACAGGTAAGCTCGTGCCAGCCGTCAGCGCAACGAGCACGAGACCAACCCAGAGCGTTGCGGTCTGACGAAATACCACACCGATGACGAGTACCACGAAGGCCATCGCCAGCCCGATAACGGGGAAATGATTGAGCAGCACATGCCGGTAAGCCGGATCGCTGAGCAACTCGGTCATCACGATGGGCCTGTGCCTCGCCGGACCCAGGAGTTGCAAGACCCCTGCCGACTTACCGCACCGTTGAGGATCTCGCATTGACCACAATCGCCTGCGCTCGCGCGGAAGAACTCACATCCGTTACATTGCTCGGCGGCATTGGGGGTGCGTTCGACGTACTCGAGCGTACTGCGCATATGCGCCTCGCCCACGCTGAGAAGCGCCGGGTCAGCGCAGGCGGAGACGGCGTTTGTGCAGCCTTTCAGCAGGGGGACCGTGCCCACAGCCAGCCCAAGTAAGGTAACGCGGTAGAGCATGTGGCGGCGAGTCAGCAAGATCTCCACGCTCGAGTTCTATGGCGACGCCTGGGCGACCTGCTGGGGTTGGATCACGAAAGCGGGCACCGCCTCGAACTGGATCACAGTCGAGAGCGACGTGCATTTGCCTGTCTCGGGGTCCGGGTGACCGTCGGCGACCAGTGGTAGCGCGTGATAAACCCCGGCACACATGTAGCCGATGTTGTTCGCCGCCGCGCGACCGAGATGTATCGGCCCGATGTAAACTTCAGTAATAAAATTGAAGAAATTCCCGATATCCCAGTACCCGGCCAGCACGCCTTTCATACTCCCGTCTGCTAACATTTCAGCGCGAATGCGAAGGTCGCGGAACCAGTAGTGATTGTCGATTGCCTGAACCTTGAAGCGCAGCTTGGCGTCGACCGGACCGGCGGTGAAGATCCCGTCTTTGATCTCACCTTCGAAAACTGCGCTGTGGTACATCGGATCTTCATGTACCAGCTGACTCATATCGCGCACCACTTTGCCGTTGGCGTCTTTCGAAACCGGACCGGCGCTGGTAAAAAGGCGCGCACTCACCCGGCCTGCATCGCGGGTGCCCTCGATGAGCTGCAACTCGAGCAACGTCGAGTAGCCGTTTTCGAGAATCGAACTGTTGGTGTTGAAGAGACGATCAAACAGACCATTCGGCCGGTACCCGGATACGCAACCCATCAGACGCCAGTGCTGGTTGTCGATGCCCTGCTCGCCGTTGGGACCGATGAAGTCGTCGTGAGCACATTGCCCACCCCCGGCAAGTGTGGAGTGTTCGCCGTCGAGGTCGATTCCAGCCACGGTAGCGGGGCCGTCGAGTGTGATGTGCCCGGGATCCGGTCGAACCAGTGGATCCTTGCAGGCATCTGGCGGCAGTAAGCCGAGCGCGCCGTCCCGGTCACCGGCCTCGTAGCGGCGCTTCACCTCGTCACTGACGAGCGCATACTCCTCGGAGAGATATTCCTCTTCGGTCGCGTTGAATCCATCCGGACATTCGCCGGGATCATCCCTCGGGATCTCGTACGCCCAGTAAGAGAAGACGAAGCCGCGTACGTCGCCCTCCTGGGCGGCGGCAATGACATCCGCGGTGGGCGCCATCGTCGCCGAATCTTCGCCGCAGGCCGAGAGCAGTGGGATGAAAGCGATGGCAAGTGTCAGAAGTCGCATGGTCTTCCTTAAAGTAGATGGTTAAGTAAGGATCTCCGTAACTGGCCGGTCGGTCTCGTTCTGGTCTGTTCCCCAACGGCCCACATTGAGGCCCATCAACTGTTGCATCGTGAGCCCGACTCGGCTTGTCGAATCACCGACGCCGCTTACATGCAAACCTGTGCGCATACGACCACCGGCTCTTCCGGCGATCATCAAAGGCAACCCCACCACGCTATGGGTGTTGGCTTCGGAGGTCTCCGAATGCGCCATCACGAGGCAGTTATCGAGCAGCGTGCCGTCGCCTTCGGGTATGGCATCCAGCGTCTCAACGAAGGTTGCCCACGCCTCCATACTCTTCATTACAAAATAGGTTGCCTTGGGCTGGTAGCCGAGGTCGGGGTCGCGTGGCTCCTCGTGGGTCAGGGTATGGTGGGTGTCGGAACTGCCGGGCATGCGCAGGCTCGAGGCCCGGTTCGAAAACAACATGTTGAAGACGCGGGTCTGGTCACAGGCGAGCGCCAGAGCGAGCGTTTGCGCCATCAGGGCGTGATTCGACATCACGTGCTCGATCTCGGTATCGACAGGGCCCCCTGCGGGTGGCTTTGGCACCGAGCAAGCTTGTAGCGGCGCCGGTTTCTGGAGCTGCAGTTCAAGCTGTTGTTCGAGTTGGCGCAGCGACGTGAAATACTGGTCGAGACGGGCGCGATCGCTCTGTCCCAACTGTCTTTCGAGACGCTTGCGATCCTCGGTGACAATGGACAGCGCGCTCTTGCGCAGCAGCAGCCTGGGGTCGGGTGAGAACTCAGCCGCGTTTGGGTCGGCAAAGCCGGATCCAAACACGCGCAGGTACAGTGACAGCGGGCTCGGCTCGGCAGGGTTCACACTGCTCACGTCTCGTAGACTATTGCTGTGACGGGAACTTCCAGTTGCGGCCATCTCGAGTGACCGAAAGCGAGTTTTGGTGCCAATTTCGTCGGATATCAAGACGTCGAGGCTCGGTCCCTCGACCTCCGTTGCTTTTTTCGGAGCCCCGCCGCAGAGCGTTCCGAATACGCCTGTACGATGAACCTGGTTGGCTTCGCCATTTAACAAGACGCTGAAGCCACTGAGAATGTTCATGCGATCTCGAACATGCGCTATCGGCACAAGTTCCGGGGTCAATTCCCAATCGCCGCCTACCGTGGCAGGATTCCAGCGCAGTGGATTCATGCCACAGCCAAAAAACCACGTCCCAAAACGTCTAGGCAAAGGAGCACCGGTGGCCGCCACTGCATCCCCGTTGGCGTTGAGGAACAGGTTCAGAAATGGCACGCCAACGGCGCAAGCGACGCCGCCCAGGGTCCCACGCAGAAAGCGCCTGCGGCCGATCTTGGGTTGAATGATCCTGGTGCTCATGTCTCCTCCTTCGCAGGCGGTTGTGAGGCAGTACGGAATCCCTCGCTCAAAGCGATCTCCCGCATCAGCTCAGGCAGCCGATAACCCGCCTCTGCAAACCTTGCCTCGAGATAACGCAGTAGCGAGCGCTCGCGATTTGTATGCTCGCGGCCGACCGCGTAGCGGTACAGGTTCTGGACCAGGCAGGGGCCGATCAACGGACTCTCGGCAAAAGCCTGGCCGAGCTCGACGGGGTCTGCAAAGTTGCGACCGTCGAGGTCGCTGCGCGTGTCGATAAGGGCCCCGTTTTCGCTGGTACGGTATTTCCCGATGCCGTCGAATACTTCCAGCCCGAGGCCGATCGGGTCTGTGAGCTTGTGGCAAGTGCGGCAGCTGGCTTCGTTCGCATGCACTTCGAGGCGATCGCGCGCCGTCTTGTGTACGGAATCTGCATCCGCGGCGAAGAGCGAAAAATCAACGTCAGCCGGGGCTTCGGGAATGATCTGGCATAACAGCGCTTCTCGAAGAAAGACCCCGCGCAACGTCGGTGAGCTGCGACCGGGGTGAGAGAAGAGCATGGCGAAACTGGCATGTGAAAGTAGTCCGGCGCGTGGATGGTCGGGTGGGAACTCCATGTTCTCCCAACCCTCGGGCGAATACACGGGTACACCGTAGAGCGGACCGAGGCTGCGCGTGATAGGCAACTGCCGAGACGTAAAAAGCTCGCGGTAGTCCGCCTGCTGGGTCACCAGATGTTCAACGACGAAACGTAATGTCTGCTCACGCGCATCAGCGGCCATACGGTTGTTGTAGAGCGGATAGCGGGTAACATCCTTGCCGAGATCAGTGAATTGGTCGAAGAGAAACAGGTCCTCGAAGAATGCGCGGACGCCGCCGGCGAGTTGTTCGGAGGCGAGCAGCCGATCAGCTTCACGCGCCAGTCCCTCTGTAGAGTTGAGCTCGCCGCGCTCGGCGGTCGCCAACAAGGTCTCGTCGGGACCGCGATTCCACAAGAAGTAACTCAGCCGGACCGCAAGACTGAGATCGGATAGTTGCAGCCGGTCCGGCCGATCCGGTAACGGAGCGGGCTCGGCCACTTCGATGCGGAAAAGAAAGTCGGGCGCAACCAGCAGGCTCGTGAGAGCGAGTTCCAGGCCGGTGTAAAAGTCAGCGTGAAATTCGGCGGTCGCGCCGGCAGCCCGTACACGTACGCGGATCTCGTCGTCGCCGAGTGACCGGCGCAGAAGTTGCTGACCGAAGCTCCGGACGATGCTTTCTGTACAGACGTCATCGCGTGCCGTCGTCGATTTTGGTTTGCACGGGAGAAGATGATCGCGGTGTGCGGGTGAGGTGACCTGTGCGGCGACGTTGCGGGCCATCGCTTCGTACTGTTCGAAGCCGCTTGGTGTGACCGCCACGAGTGAAGTCCCGATCGCGTTGAGACCCGATCGGCGACTGTCCGGCTCGAAGCGACCGGAGACATCGATCGTTGTGCCAAAGAGATCCTCGACGGCATTGCGGTATTGCGCCGGCGTCAGCCGCTTCATCGCAACCGGTCCACCCTGGGAAGTTGGGTCACCACGGCCACACCCAACCAGCACGATGAGTAGTGTGAGGACCAGCAGCTGCAGAACGTTACGCATTTCTGACCCCTGTATCTTCGCCGGAAGCGGTAATTCCCAGGAACGAAAGTTCGATTGTCTGGTGTTACCTTTTCCCCGGCCGCTGTTACATTCTGTTCGTTCTATACGGTACTGACAAGGTGAGAACTTCGGAGTACGGGTCGAATTACCCTATCCGATCCAGATGCCAGACGGTCACACGGAGCGGCTTTTTCAAAAACAATCCCCCGCCGACGTTGACGAAATGGCGGGTCAGGCGCCGCCGGTACCACGCCGCCGATCGCATCCATTGTTGCGGATCGGTGCGGTTCTGGTCGCAGATCTCGTAATCTTCCCGGGTGAGCACGCCGAGGAACAGGACGCTGGCTGACAATTCGGCCAGATTGGCGAGCGCTTTCGTGCATACCTTGTCATTCAGATAACCAAGTACATCGTTACAGACAACGAGATCGTAAGGATGGTCACTGCGATAGTCGACCACCGAGCCCGCTACCCATCCGTAACGACGGCAGAGGTATCCACTAGGTTCTACGCCTCGCGTTTGCGCTCGTGGAAATTCTTTCCCCAGGGTTTTGAGAACCGTGCCAACACCGCAGCCGATATCCAGAATGTTGGTGATCGGGATCTCCAGGTGCTTGAGATAAGTTGCGATGAAAGTGGCCTGGCGGCGCGCAACCGCGGGGGTGAAAACTCGCGTCTTCGGGTTACGATAGTAGCGATCGTAATAAGCCTTATCGAAGGTGTTGCGCATGCAGATAAGTAAATCATCAATTTTCGTGCTGCGATATTCTACCGGCTGGTAGCGAGAGAGACACAATGCAGTCAGACAGTTTTTACGCCGATCACTGGAAAGAGATCGAGGATGACAGGGTTGCTCGTTACGAGCAGATGTTCGTGTGGCGTGAAGGCCACAAAACGCTGCTTGAGCCAGCAGGTATCGAGGAAGGGCAGGCAGTTCTGGACGTTGGCAGCGGACCGGGTTTTTTTGCTCTGGCGCTCGCGGATATGGTGGGGGAGGCGGGTCGGGTCGACGGCGTGGACATCAACACCCGGTTTGTCGGCGATGCCAACAAAAGAGCGCGCGAACGGGACAACGTAGCCTTTCACCTGGTAACAGATCATCGGCTACCGTTTTCAGATGGATCTTACGACCGAGTTATCTGCAAGAACGTTCTCGAGTACGTGCCCGATCTCGACGCTACGCTGAACGAGGTGCATCGGGTATTAAAATCCGGTGGTCGCATGCACGTTATCGATAGCGACTGGGGATTCGTCGTCGTGGAGCCCTGGGGTAAAACAACGGTAGACAAGTTCTTCGCAGCAGCGGCGGCGGCCTTCAAGGAGCCCTACATTGGCCGCAAAGTGCCGGGATTAATGGCCCTGGCCGGTTTTTCGAACATCGAAGTGCGGTTATCGAGCTTCGTGGATCGTGCAGGCACCGGGCTCAATGTGTTGGCCAACATGGCGAGTTATATCAAAACCCTGGCCACACTACCGGACCAGGAAGTTGCTGGCCTGCTGAATCAGGCCAGAGACGGTATCGCCACCGGTAGCTACCTCTTCTGCCTGCCACAGTTTCTGGTTACCGGGGTGCGATGACGTACGCGGCAGTCAAAAATCAACAGGAGTATGCTCGGCACAACGTTTAACATTGCCTCCTGCGCTTAAGGAGTTGTTGAGGAGATTCCGCCATGGCGGATGTACATTATCTGACGCTGTCCGACGTATGCCGCCGGATAAAAAGTGGCGAGCTCACCTCGGTGCACGTCACAGAAGCGCTCCTGACACGAATCGGCGCACTGGATGACGATCTCAAAAGCTACGTTAAAGTGTTGTCGGATACTGCGTTGGCTTCGGCCGAACGCCACGACCGGGATCGCCACGAAGGTAAACCGTTGGGGCATTTGCACGGTGTACCGATAGCCGTAAAAGATCTGTTGTACACGCGTGGAGTCGCCACGGCGAGTGGCACCAAGGTGATGGAAAACTTCGTGCCTGACGAAAATGCCACGGTTATCACCCGGCTGAACGATGCTGGCGCGGTGATCATCGGTAAAACCCAACTGACCGAGGGCGCGTTCGGAGCACACCACCCGGACGTGGATCCACCCAAAAATCCGTGGAACACGGAGCACTGGCCCGGTGTTTCATCCTCGGGTTCGGGGGTTGCGGTGGCAGCAGGGCTTGCCTTTGCGGCACTGGGAACGGACACGGGTGGCAGCATCAGATTCCCGTCGGCTTCCTGCGGCCTCGTTGGCATCAAACCGACCTATGGACGAGTAAGCCGCTACGGTGCCTTTCCCCTGGCGGAATCCCTCGACCACATCGGTCCGATGACGCGCAGTGTCGAAGATGCCGCACGGGTGTTACAGGTGTTGGCCGGTGAAGATCCTCTGGATCCCACGACACTATCGGACTCGGTGCCAAACTATTCGGCGGCGCTTGCGGATCAGGTCCAGGGATTGACCGTCGGTGTCGACTGGGACTTTGTTTCCACTGGGGTCGACCAGGTTGTGCTTGACACGTTGCGCGAAGCGCTCGATGTGCTGAAAGAGCTGGGCGCACAGGTGCAGGAAGTTACCCTGCCGGAAAGTTATAAAACGCTGGTGCAAGGTTGGGGGCTCACCACTGGTGTAGAGTGTGCTCGTGCTCACGCTCGTTATTATCCTGAACAGAAAGATCTCTACGGCCCGGTTCTGGCTTCTCTGATTGAGGCGGGTCTTGGCGCTGAACCTGCTGACTACGAAGCCTTGGAACGGGTTCGTGGTGAATTCACCGGTGCGCTGAACACCCTGCTCAGTAAAACCGATGTGCTGATTGCGCCCTGTATGACGACCCTGCCGCCGACCCTGGAGGCGATGGACAGGGCGGTTGCCAGCGAACAAGGGCGGACAGATTTCATTACCTTTACCGCGCCATTCGACTATTCAGGCCACCCCACGATAACGCTGCCCGCAGGACTCGCCGAGAATGGATTACCGAAATCTTTTCAACTGATTGGCAGGTTGTTGGGTGAGCCAACGCTAATTCGGGTGGGGTCGGCATATCAGCAAGCGCTCGGTTTCAGCGAACATCCGCTCCCCTGAGGTCGTCGCAGGGGGCCATAGTTTCAGCCATGCATTCGTAGACTTATCAGGTTAGATACATGTTGCGGGGAAGTTGTTTGTGTGGCGCGATCACATATGAGTCGGGGGAACTCATCGCGCCTATCGTCAATTGCCATTGCGAGACTTGTCGCAAGGCGCATGGCGCAGCGTTTTCTTCGGTTGGCCGGGTAAAACGCAGCGA
>SMUY01272168.1_pt1 | contig 10460 bp, 9 predicted proteins | sample 2456441 | NCBI WGS metagenome assembly SMUY01 (sample SAMN11095931, study PRJNA526329) | marine sediment metagenome | biome: Marine sediment; feature: Surficial sediment; material: Deep marine sediment; isolation source: Hadal surficial sediment | place: Pacific Ocean | collected 2014-11 | depth 0-1...
ATCGAATCAGCCAGCACCGCGCTTGCCGGAGGGAACGTCGCACGCGACCTCAGCTGTAGGCCACCTGGCAGAATCCGTGGTTGCAGTAGCCGAGCGGGTTTTTCGCAAGATACTGCTGGTGTAGTTCCTCAGCGTAGTAAAACTCGCCAGCCATCGCGATTTCGGTCTCGATCTTCCCGAACCCCGAAGTTTGCAGCTCGGACTGGTAGTGGTCGCGGCTCACAATCGCCGCCTCCCGCTGTGCATCGTTCGCGGCGTATATGACGCTTCGATACTGACTACCGACATCGTTGCCCTGTCCCATGTACTGGGTTGGGTCGTGGTTTTCCCAGAACACCTTGAACAGCGTTTCAAGACCTACCTCGACCGGATCGAACACCACGAGAACGGCCTCTGTGTGTCCGGTGCGCGACGTGCAGGTCTCTTCGTATGTCGGGTTGGGAGTAGTTCCACCGCTATATCCAGCGGCGGTGGTGTACACCCCGGGCAGTTCCCAGAAGAGTCGTTCCGCACCCCAGAAGCAGCCCATGCCGAAGACGATCGACTTCATATTTTCCGGAAACGGAGGTTTTATCGACCGTCCATTGACGAAGTGCACAGACGACGTCGGTATCGGCGTATTGCGGCCCGGCAGGCAATCCTCTGGCGCGGGCACTCCCGCAGGCGTGCGTTTGAAGATATTCATGTTTTATCCCACCCGATGCTCGGTTTGTGAAACTAGCTTATATATGGTCGCGCTGTCACGTGGGGTTGGTCGCGCACGACGTTTACAGAAGCGTTACCAGCTCTGTTCAGCCATTACCCGTCGAACTCTCAGATAACGTCACCGGTGACTCACTCGTGACTCACACGTGCAGGAACGGTCGAATCTTCTCGTACACGCCGTTGACGATAGGCCTGGCCTCGACTTCCAGCCAGTCCTCGAGAATGTCCGTGTAAAGACCCCTGAAATCGAAGTTGTACGCCAGGTCGCCCTCGACCAGCTTCGCCGGGTCGAGCGAGGGGTACTCGCCGTAATGGCCGCCCCGCACCTGGTTGCCCATCACGAAGGCGACTCCGCCCGAGCCGTGGTCCGTTCCCGTGCCGTTGTCTTTTACCCGCCGGCCGAATTCCGAAAACATAAGCACCGTCACTTCGTCGCCCAGCCCGTGTTCCTCGAGGTCCTGATAAAAAGCCTCAAGCGAACTGGAAATGTCGCCCCACAATTCTTTTTGAAGAGCCACTTCATCGGTATGCGTATCAAAGCTTCCGTACTGGGTGTAGAAGATGCGCGTCCCGAGGTCTGCCATGTGGACCTGGGCTACGCCCTTCAGGCTTTTGGCAAACGGATTGTCCGGGTACTCGACATTCGACGAATAGTTTTCCGGGGCCTCCTTAATGATGTCTGCGCCCCGCATGGCGTCGAGACCCGTCTTGCCCAGGTACTCCATCACCGCATTGCCGCCCATCACGGGCGTATACATCCGGCTAAAGGCATTCAGGGCCATCGTTCGCTGCCGGTCGCCGACCACGCCGGTCAGCAGTCCGTAACTCTCCAGGTCGCCCACAGATGTCACCGGCACACCGGGAGATGCGAGTGCGCGGGGCAGACCGTTGCCGAAATTGACCGCCGTCACGATATTGCTTCCCGCAGGGTCGAGCGCACGTATCGCCTGCCCCAGCCAGCCCTGGGACCCGAGCGCAGCGGGCTCGGCCGTGTGCCAGATGTCCATCGAGCGGAAGTGCGAACGGTTGGGTACCGGATAGCCAATGCCGTGAATGATCGCGACGTTGCCGCTGTCATAGAGGTCTTTTATCGCGCCCATCCCCGGGTTCAGGCCGAAACCGTTATCCAGCGGGATCACCTCGTCGTCGGTGATCTTGATATGTGGCCGGGCGTCCTTGTAGTGGCCGTTTTCGAAGGGCACGATGCAGTTGAGATAGTCATTCCCGCCCGAAAGCTGAATGACGACCAGCACCTTTTCTCGTTTGTCGGCCATATTGGTCTTAGTCATGTCGGCGCTCCCGGTCCTGATTTTCTAACCGATCGTGTTGTGCCCGTTTATTTCGGGCCCCGCTGGTAAATCTGGAGACGGTGGCGAAGTGAGTCGGCAACGATCAGCCTGCCTTCAGGGTCGATCTCCACCGCTATCGGGTCCCAGAAATACGCTTCGACCCTTGCGGACACCTCGTGGGCAACGTCGGTGTCGACTTCTATGTACGGATTGAACCGTGATCGAGCGTCGAGCTCATCGGCGTTCGCTTCGAGATATTCCTGCGCCCAGGGGGACACCGTCGCCTGCCCACGCAGTGAAGCCTGGAAGTTCCACTTGGCGTCGAACACCTGCACACGCTGGTTTACCCAGTCAGCCACATAAATGAAGCCGCCATCGTCCACGGCCACGTCCGACGGACGATTGAACTGGCCTTCACCGTCACCGTGAGTGCCGAACATGTCGATGAACTCGCCATCGGGCGAGAACCGCTGGATGCGGTCGTTCCGCCAGTCGGCCACGTAAACCCTTCCCGAAGAATCCAGGTCGAGACCCCACGGCAGATTGAACTCGCCCTCACCGGAACCCGGCGAACCCCAGCTGGAAATGTATTCGCCCTCGGGAGACATCTTCTGGATGCGGTTGTTGTGGTGATCGACCACCAGAAGATCGCCATCGGCCGTGAACTCAAGCGCAGAAGGGCCGTTGATCTGGCCGGGGGCGCTGCCCGACTCGCCCCAATTCGATTCAAACACGCCATCGGGTGTGAAAACCGTAATGCGGTTCAACTCTTCGTCCGCCACATACACGCGGTCGTCCGGGCCGTGAGCGATCGCGGTCGGGCTTCTAAATTGACCGTCGCCGTCGCCATCGCTCCCGAACTCGCCGTACCAGCCGTGTGTGATATCGCAAATGCCAACACGAATCCCGCGCCGGTGCATGGGGCTGCGGCTGATCACGAATACACGGCCGTCGGGGCGCACAGAAAGATCGACCGGCAGGTGGAAACCGCGACCACCGATGTCAGCGCCGAACCCTACGGTATCGACATAATTCATTTTTATTTTCGAGCGTGTTTCGGTAGTCATGGGCCAAAAGTCAGACAAGCTGGTATTCGCGGGTCGCCACTATTAATTGCATTATCGAGATAATCGACCGGTCTTCATCAGAACCAGGGCCAGAATCAGATTCGCTATCCGATGGGCCTCTTGACGCCTTGCCGCTGGTAGCGAAATCCACGAGGTCAGACCGTGTTTCGTCCGACACGTCGAGTCTCCCGAGCAGTTCCAGGCAGGAACCGACAAGCGATTCCGGTGTTGCACCTTCCTTTTCCGGGGCCGCCCGGGTCTTGATGGCGTCGACGAGCCGCCGGATGCCGGGACGTTCGAGGTCCCCGACGATGCCGCTGGCGAAGTTGACGCGCTGCACCATTGTGCCGGTCGAAATCCAGTCGCTGCCGCCCATCCAGCCTTCGACGCTGGGCGGCGCAAGGAGGGCCTGCCCCATGAAGCCGCTGGCCGCAGTCGCCTTGTAAACGTCGGACGAGGGCCACTGGTAACCGCCTGCCAGCCGCAGTGTTCCGACGATAAGCTCCATGGGACTCTTGATGCGCGCATACCTCGCAGCATCTGATTTGAACGAATCGGACAGGAAGAGCGCCCGGAGCATCGCCTTGATGCTGTAGCCGGACTCAAAGTAGGCGTCTGTCATCACCGTGATCGCCTCGGGGTCTTTCGGCGGGAAATGCGGCCATTGTGGGACGGGCAGCTCATCAGCCACGAAGTAGTGATACATGTGGCGCGCAATGAAGGCCGCCGTCGCGGGCTGCTCGCAAATGATGTCGATCACGTCCTCGCCATTGAAGTTTCCGGTCCTGCCAAGAAACGTCTTCTCGCCGTCGTCGTGATCAGCCTCGTCGTACTTGAACTGCCATGCGATGTAGCCGTAAGGGCGCATGGTGTTGTTGCGCATCTTGATGGCCATGTAGTCCGTGTTGGCAACCGTCCAGCCGGTGAACGCACGGGCGCACTCCTTTACGTCCTCTTCGGTGTAGTTGCCAACACCCATCGAAAAGAGTTCGAGTATTTCGCGCCCGTAGTTCTCGTTGATGGCGCCCCGGTGGTTGTCCTGGTTGTCGAGAAACAGGATCATCGCCGGGTTTTTGGAGAGCTGGACGAGAATATCGCGGAAACTCCCGAGGCCGTATTCGCGAAACATCCCGATCTGTGTGCTCATCACTTTGCCCTGGATGAGCTTTGTCTGGGCAGTCGCGAAAATCCTGTGCCAGAAAAGCGCAACTTTTTCGACCAGCGGCGCGTCCGTGGTGACCATCCGGCCCACCCAGTAAGAGCCAGCGCTGGGACCTGTGCGGAGGTCTGACTGATCGATGTGGTAACGGCGGATGAGATCGTCCGGGAGTGAGGCCGTGTCGACGGCATCAAGCAGCCTGTCGACCGCCACCTCGTAATCGACACTGGCGAAGTCACGCAGATCTTCGGAGGTGCCGCCAAAACCTGCGCGGCGCAGCAGGTGAGCGACCAGCGGATAGTCGGCACGCGCAGGGACGGTTGTCATTTCAATTACACCTCTGGCCGGATACTACACATGCGCCCCCGGCGGGTAAAGGTGCGGTTACGAAAGGCGGTGACTCCCTCGAACCCTTTGGTTTCGGTTGGATCATTCGGACATCACGGTTCCAGATCGGACTCGGGGTCTATTATGGGGCCATGGCGAAAGTGCACTCCACTGAGACTGGCGACAGCCTGCGACCGCGGACCGGTCAGCCTGTCGCGCCAGCGGCACGTGACCACGTCGGTGCGCGTGGCCGCACGGTCGCTGCAATGTCGCGCACTGTCGAATCGCTGAAAACCCCCGGGTATCGATACCTGTGGTTCGGGTCGATGCTGGGCATGGGCGGGTTCCAGATGCAGACCATCGCCCGTACAGTCTTTGTCGACGACCTTACGGGCAGCGCCTTTATCACGGGCATCGTCGCCATGGGTTTCGCCCCCACCATGCTCATCATGTCGCTGTTCGGCGGTGTTGCAGGTGACCGCCTTGAGCGGCGGCTAGTAATCCAGATATCCCAGGGCGCCGCCGCAGCGCTCGCCTTGATAATTGCCATCCTCATCGCAACCGGTTCCATCCACTGGATTCACCTTTTCTTCGCCTCGATGCTCCAGGGCGTGACGTTCGCATTCCAGATGCCGGCAAGACAGGCAATCCTCCCGAAACTGGTGGGAAAGGAAAATATCACGAATGCGATCTCTCTGAACTCGGCAGGAATGGGGATCATGGCGATCGTGGCGCCGGGTGTTGCCGGCGTCCTCTACGGTTTAGCGGGGCCTGAGGCCGTCTACTTTGCAGTCGCTGCCATGTCGTTGATGGCGATGTTATTTACTGGTCGGCTCCCGCGGTTCCTGCCAGACCTGAACGGCGTAAAAAAGAATGTGTTTTCAGACATCAGCGAAGGGCTGAAATACACGTACCGGAACCGGCTCGTTTTCATACTCCTGGTTTCCAGCCTGACCCTGGCGCTCCTATCAATGCCGTTCCGGATGCAGGTCCCGGTCTTCACCCGAAGGCTGTACGACATCGATGCAACAGAGATCGGCTGGCTGATGGCTGCCATGGGAATAGGCGGCCTGCTTGCGGCGGTGGTCACTGCCAACCTCCGCGCCGGAAGCCACAGGGGGCCAATCATGCTCGTTGTCGGTATCGGCGGGAGCGGTATCACGATGCTTTTGCTGGCCGTTTCACAGATGTACATCATCGGACTCGTGGTGATGGTCGCAATAGGATTCGCCGGTGCGATTCAGATGACGCTCGGACAGTCGATGACGATCGAGGCGACCAGTGATGAGTTCAGGGCCCGGGTCATGAGCCTGAGCATGATGACCTTCGGCCTGATGCCCCTCGGCGCGTTGCCAATGGGATACGCCGTCGACCACATCGGCGTCGAAACGACCCTCGTCATCGTTGGACTGTTGCTTATCGCAGCCACGGTCGTCCTGACGCTCGGCTCGTCCATCCTCCGTCGCCACTCGTAGCGGCCGACGAGCTAGTGTGTCAGTTCGGCTATTTAATGCCGGGTCAGCCTCGGCTTCAGTAAACAATCAGATATTTCGACCGGTTTCGGATAGCCCGGGTATTTAGACGTACGATGTACGGCACAACTCCCCGAAGGGCACGACGCTGCTCAAACATGATCGTAAACACGAGAGGCCATAGAGATGCCAGTCAAAATACCTGCCAGTGTGTCGGAAGGCACCACGATTCCTGACTTCGAATTGCGATCGCTTTCTGGGGAAATGGTCAAACCGTCTGACTATCGCGGCAAGCGTCTGGTGATCTTCTTCTGGGCGTCGTGGTGAGCGTGCCGCGAGCAGTTGCCCGTGTGGCAGCAGATGTATTCAGACATAAAGTCGAAAAACGGTGACATCCTCTCGGTGGCCGTCGACCTTCAGGGACCCGAGAAATCCCGGCCCTACCACGAACAGGCCGGGGCCGAGTTTGTGACCGTCGTGGATGAAGAAAACTCGCTCGCAAGGATATTCGGCTACCGTGCCATTCCGAACGGGATTCTCGTCGACGAAGAAGGAAAGTTACAGTTCCAGCAGTACGGCGGGTTCGACATAAAGAAAGAAGAGACCCGCGGGCTGGTGTCGGCCTTCATATCCGACGGCCAGATCTCGAAACAGTCAGACACCAGGTTCGACGGACCCGCGTCGGACCACTTTGAGCGCGGCTTGGCTCACTATCACGACGGCGACATTGAGCAGGCGCGCTCCGTGTGGCGGGAAGGTATTGCCCTCGACCCGGAAAACTGGAACATGCGAAAGCAGTTGTGGGCCGTCGAAAACCCGGACAGGTTCTATGCGGGCAAGGTCGATTACGACTGGCAGCGCAAACAGATTGAACAGGGCCGGTAATCTGGTGGAAGAACAACAGGGGTGAGGACGCGAACTCGTCGTCCCCAGGTCTGGCAAGATCTCGCCGCCAGTGGAACAAATTAGATCATCCGAACGCCGCACACGACCTGACCGGCTAACAGAAGCTACAAAGCCACAGTCCAGTCATTGCCCGGCGGCGACCTCTCACGGAATGCCGCGCGCGACCTGATCGGCTCTCAGAGGCATGACCGCCTCAATTCAGCCAACACGCGGCGACCTCTCAGGGAACGTCGCACGCGACCCTAAGTGTCATCGGTGAGGATCCACTTTCGGCCGTTCCCCAGCAATTCCTCGGCTTCGGGCGGTCCGGACGACCCAACTGCGTATTTGAGTAACGGGGGGTGATTGTGTTCGGTCCAGCTTTCAACGAACGGGTCAATAATTTTCCATGAAAACTCGATCTCGTCACTCCTGTTGAAGTGGGTCGCATCGCCCTCGATAGCGTCGAGCAACAACCGTTCGTAGGCATCGCGGATCACGCCGGGCGGGAAGTGAAAATTCAGAGACTCCATCGCCAGTTGATTCCCGGCGCCCGGGGTCTTGTTTACGAACTGAAGGTGGACCCCTTCGTCGGGCTGGATAGAGATGTTCAGGCGGTTCGGCATTGCTTCGTCAGTCACTCCGAACAGCGACTGCGGAGGTCGCTTGAACTCGATGGAGATTTCGGACGTTTTTCGACTCAAGGCCTTGCCCGATCTCAATATGAACGGGACTCCCTGCCAGCGCCAGGTATCGACAAACAGCTTGATGGCCCCAAAGGTCGAAGTTGTAGATCCAGGCTCGACTCCAGCCTCGTCAAGATAGCCCTCGTACTGACCGCGAACCGAGTGATCGCCGGCCGATCTGCTATCAGCCTGGCGAACCGCCGAAAGGACCTTTGCCTTCTCATTTCGCAGGGCATCGGGCGTCGACGAGACGGGCGGCTCCATCGCCACCAGCGCCATCAGTTGCATGAGGTGACTCTGGACCATGTCCCTCAACACACCCGCACCGTCGTAGTACGCACCGCGCCCCTCGACTCCCAGGTCTTCGAGAGCACTTATCTGGACGTGGTCGACGTAATTTCTATTCCAGACCGGCTCGAAAATCGTGTTCGCAAAACGAAATACCAGGATGTTCTGAACAGTGTCCTTACCGAGGTAATGGTCGATCCGAAAAACCTGGTCTTCACTGAGTATCGAATGAACCAGGTTGTTCAATTGGCGGGCAGACTCGTAGTCGGTACCGAACGGTTTTTCGATAACGACCCTTCGCGATCCCGATGATTCGTCGAGGGAGCCAGATTTGGCCAGTGCGGTCAAAGTGTCCTGGTAAAGCGAGGGCTTGAGGGCAAGATGGTAGACCCGGTTGTCGTCCTGTCCTTCAGAGCAACTCGCTGAGATCTGCGCATTCAGGATTTTCAGGGCCGTCGCGTCAGTCGACGAGCCACGGAAATACGAGACATGTGACGCGAACTCCTCCCAGCGCGAGTTTTCGACCGTTCCGACGCCCTCACGCAAGAAGTTGCGGAACGTTTCATCGGAGTAGTCGCTCCTGGCGACCCCTACAAACGAGCAGAGGTCGGGCAGGGCGCCGGAGTCCAGCAAATGAAAAAGTGCCGGGCCGAGCTTCCGCTGCGTCAAATCACCGGAGGCGCCAAGTATTACGAACGTAGACCTGCCGTTTTGGTCCGCCACACGTTGCTCCCGCACTATAGTCGCAAGCCCCCTCCGGGGCCGCGAACGATTTCAGATAGCCAGATTGCGAATACAGGGTAGCAACGCCCGACGCCAGCGCCATGCCCTGGTGTGCCCCGCGGAGCTCGCGCCAGCGCCTAAGTGCCCCTCGCACGCCCGGCGCGAAGGCTCTTCTCGCATTGCTGATTGGACTGAATGTTCTAGCGGATGATGATCGAGCCGTTCGAAGTTCTCAGTTCAAGCGTCGCTGAGCCCGTTCCGTACTTGCCGACGAGACGGGTCTTTTCGGTCGTCGTGGCAAGAATCGGTCGGTCGCTCTTCGCAGTACCGTTGCTTGTGCGGGCGTCGATCTCCACGTCTGGTTCGCCTTTGAATGTGACCTCGATGGAGCCGTTCGAAGTTGTGAAACTGTTATCACTGCCGGCGGCTAAAAAACCTGAAAAATTGATATTGCCGTTGGTCGTGTGGGCCCTGAATTGACCGTCCACGTCCGACATCGTGATCGTGCCGTTGCTGGTATCGACCTCGAACCGACCCTCAACACCCGACACCGTGATTCTGCCGTTGGTCGTCTCCAGATCGCCGGGCCCATTTACACCAGTCACGTCTACGGCACCGTTGCTCGTCCTTGCCTTTATGGTCGAGTGTTTGGGAACGATAACTTTGATCTCGGCCTTGGGCGAGCGCCCGAACGTTATGCCAGAGCCTGTTTTTTTAGCGATGACGGTGACGGTATTTCCATCGAGCGCTGCACTGTAAGAAACGCGGTTGGGAATCGTAAGTTTTGCTTCGACATCGACAATACCGTCGTCACCAATGACGATTTCGATGCTGCCGTTGAAGCCGGTGATATCGACTGTCGGATTTTCGCCTACTTGAAATGCGTGTTTCTGGTACTCGTCTTCGGCACCATCTGACCCATCTCCGCCCGTAGTAATCGAAACGCAGCCTGACAGCAGCAGCCCCGTGAGGGCAATGGCCAATATGACCGTTATTCGTGAGCGATCGGTAATGGATGTCCGTGCGATGTGGTGTGCAGTTCTCATTGAAATTCGTTGCCTGAAAAATTTGTTGCCTGGCGACGGTCGTTCGAGTTGTTGGCTGTCTTGTCGCAGTCAGTATTCCGTAACACCGTCTGATACGTAGTATCGTGCACGTCGAAGCCAAGAAATTGCGTCACCCTCGGGAGGTATTTACCGGGGCAGTTGGTGCGATCAGCATGGGGGCGGGCGCTGTGGAGAAGTGATGATGAGCGGAACCACCTGAGATCCCTCCGCGCTGGTCGGGATGACGGTGAATGCGGTCCGGCCGGCGCCACTTCAGCCGGAAGTGTCAACGATCTCGTCGATCATCGCCCAGCAACGGCCTAGCGATTGGACACTGTCGCGGCCCTGGCACAGCATGATCACGTTCGAATGGATGATGTAGTCGGCGTATTTCACCGCCAGACTTCCGCCGCCGCCGCCAAAGGTAAAGCCCGAGGTGCGCCGGTCGCGGGTGCCCTCGTTCCAGGTGACATCGTCTTCGGCCACTGCTCCGTCAGGGCCTGTGACTTCATCGGCGAAAAAAGTGCCGCTTGAAACTGCTTCTTGGTGCGAAGGGTAGAACCGTATTTCGTAGTCGACCGGCTCTGTGCCGTCCGGCTTCCAGAAGCCGTAAATGGCCGATGTCGCACCGGTCAGACCGGCAACGTCATATTCCTTCGACTTTTTCAGGCCGACCGAGAGGAAATCTTCCTCGGTGAATATGCGGTCGGAAACCGTGATCTTCGGAAGCAGACCGGCGTTGCTGCCGCCATCAGAACCGGACCCTGAACCACAGGCAACGGCGAAGACTGCGAGGATGGCCGCAAGAGTGGA
>SMUY01001110.1_pt1 | contig 10459 bp, 6 predicted proteins | sample 2456441 | NCBI WGS metagenome assembly SMUY01 (sample SAMN11095931, study PRJNA526329) | marine sediment metagenome | biome: Marine sediment; feature: Surficial sediment; material: Deep marine sediment; isolation source: Hadal surficial sediment | place: Pacific Ocean | collected 2014-11 | depth 0-1...
CGAACACTGCTTCCAGCGGACCTTCGACCAGTGCCCGGAGTCTGGCACGATCTTTAGGGATCAGTGACCCAGTGGACTGAAGGGTTCGAGTGAAGTCCCGGCGGACCACGGAAGCCACCTCGACCTCTCGGGCCCGAAGAGCACTTTCCTTGTCGGCTCCGATTTCTGCAGCACTACCCTCTGGGCCACAGCCCAAAGTCAGCAGGCAAGCCAGAAATGAAAGCCACTCCAGCTTTCTAATCATTCGAAGATTTCCTGATCTCACACCCTACCTTCCCCAGACTCTTCAGTGACGTTGATCCCGCGAAAAATCCCAGCAAACCAGTTGCCGAAGTCGTCCATCAAAGTATAAACACAAGGGACCACGAGCAGGGTCAGGAAGGTCGAGGTGAACATTCCTCCGATGACAGCTATGGCCATCGGGGCACGCTGTTCGCCCCCTTCACTCATTGCCAAAGCCATGGGAAGGACGGCGGCCATGGTGGTGAAAGCAGTCATCAGAATGGGACGCAATCTCAACGGTCCAGCCCGGCGAAGAGCCTGTTCACGATCCATACCCTCGTTTCGCATCTGATTCGTGAAGTCCACAAGCAAGATGGCATTTTTGGTGACGATTCCGATCAACATCACCAACCCGATAAAGGAAAAGATATCCAGCTGCGTTCCCGTCACCAGTATCAGGCCAATACTCCCCGCTATGGCCAGGGGGACAGAGGTCATAATGGTGAAGGGGTGGATAAACGACTCGAATTGTGACCCCAAGATCAGGTAAATCATCAAAAGCGCAACGGCTATGGCATAAAGCAGGTACTGGAACGACTCGTTGAAAAGATCTGAGGCTCCGGCCAAGGTAGTGGACCAAGCCGGATCCTCAGGAATAAGGCTCTCCGCTATTTCCTCCATGCTCTCCAAGGCTGTTCCCAGGGAAATCCCCCCCAGATTGGCAAAGAGTATCGCTGCACGCCTCCGATTGTAACGATTGATGGAATCGGGACCTGTTCCCTGCTGGATCTCGACCAGGTTCGCTGCGTCTATGAGTAGACCCTGTGAGGAGCGCATGGAGACTCGAAGCAGGTCCTCGACTTCCAACCTGGCATCGGGCAGAGCCCGCAGTCGAATGTCATACCGTTTCCCGCCTTCCTTAAAGGTGGCGACGTCCTGTCCTCCAAAAAGAATATTGAAGTTCTCGGTAATGCCCTGAACGTCAACATCCAGATCATCGGCCAGATTGCGGACGATCTTGACCCTTAACTCCGGTTTGTTCAGCCGCAGGTCGTTATCGATATCAACCAGTCCGGGTACTTGCCGCATCCGGTCCATCATCTGGGCCGTCACCCGGTCTAATTCCTCCACCCCGGGCCCCTGCACGATGTATTGCACCTCCGCGTTTCGCCCTCCGTGACCCATGGGGCTGATGTTCTCAATGGCGACGATGGCTTCGGGAACGGCCTCTTTCAAGAGCGTTCGAAGTCGTGCTTTGACCTCCATTTGATCCGCTTCCCGCTGATGGGGACGAGAAAGAGTCACGAAGAGAATGCCGGTATTGCTCCCCCCCATCATTCCCGTACCAGCGAAAGCGCTCTCGACCTCTTCCTGTGAAAAAACGACGGTCTCGATCTGGCGAAGATACCCGTCCATTTTCTGGATGGACGTTCCGGTGGGCATTTCAATGCGCATCATAAAACTGCTTTCGTCGGGCTCAGTCATCAATCCCTTGGGAACGAAAGGAACCAGGGCAAGTCCGAAAACAAAAATGAGGCTGGCCATACCCACGGTCGCCCACCGATGACGCAAGGCAAGATCCAGATATCTGGAATAGGTCTCTTCCAACCTCTTGAAAGCGTTTTCGAAGGCCTGGAAAATCGGACCATGTTTCTGTTCTTTCCTGATAAGCCTGGAACAAAGCATGGGGGTCAAGGTGAATGAGATGATGACCGACACCAAGACGGCGAAGGCGACGGTAAGCCCAAATTGGAAGAAAAACCTTCCGATCAGCCCTCTCATAAAGGCAACGGGAACGAAAACCGCTATGATGGTGGAAGAAGCTGCCAGCACGGCCAACCCCACTTCCGAGGTGCCCATGCGAGCTGCTTTGAGGCTGCTCACCCCCTGCTCCACATAGCGGTAGATATTCTCCAGCACCACGATTGTGTCGTCAATGACAATTCCGATGGCCAGCGACATGGCTAACATGGTCATGTTGTTGATGGTGAAGTTCAGAGCGTACATGACCACAAAGGAAGCGATAATTGAGGTGGGAATGGCCATGACGGCAATGAATGTCATTCGGAAGTTGCGCAGGAAAACCAGCATCACCACCGCAGTCAAAACAGCTCCCAGGAATAAATCGAAGAGGACATCATTCATTGCTGTCTCGATAAACCGTGCTGTATCAAAAGCAATGTCTGCATTGATGTCTTCGGGAAGGATCTTCTTAATCTCTGCCAGGGCTGCTTTGACCCCCTGGGCAACTTCAACGGTGTTGGTTCCCGACTGTTTCTGAATTCCCAGGCCTACGGCGGGAAGGCCATTGAAGCGAGCGATGGAGCGCAGATCCTCGGATCCATCTTCGACCCGGGCAACGTCCTTGAGACGAATCACCGTTTTATCTCGGGTTGCCACCACCAGCTCTCTGAGCTCTTCAACGGATTCATATTCTCCTTGGACTTTCACCACGAATTCCCTGTCCGGCTGCTCGATTCTCCCTCCGGGAAGTGCCACGTGTTTCCGGCGAACAGCGGCGGCCACGTCGCGCGGCGTGAGGTTTCTGGCCTCCAGTTGCTCCGGGTCCAGCCAGATTCTGATCTGTCGTTCTTGAAACCCACCCATCATGACCGCTCCCACTCCGGGAACGGTCTGAAGTCGTTCTTTCACCACCTCATCGGCGTAGCGGGCAATCCTGCGATAATCTCCCCGGCTGGTGACGGCAATCCACATAAAGGGTGCCATGGCCATATCGATTTTTTGAACAATGGGAGCCTCCAGATCCCGGGGGAGACCGGCTTGGGCCATATTGACCTTGTCTCGAACCTCCTGAGCACCCACATCGATATCCTTGCCCAGCACAAACTGGACCACGATTTGGGAGTGACCCTCTCTGGAGGTGGACTGAATGGTCTTGACGCCTTCAATGGTGTTGATCTGTTCCTCCAGAACGTCGGTGACGTCAGAATCCATAATCTCCGGATCGGCTCCCCGAAGGGTGGAGGAGATCGACACGGTGGGGAATTCAATTTCGGGATAGAGATCGACCCCCATGTTCAGGAAGGCGATATACCCAAAGATAAGAATTCCAGCGGTAAAGAGGATGGTCGTGACAGGACGTTTAATTGCCGTATCGGAAAGAAACATATTATCGACTCCCCACTCTGACCAACTCTCTTATTTTAGCTTGTATCTTCTTTTGGGTTAAATGTTGAGACGGTCCACACGCTTCGAATGGGAGCACGTGTGGACCCTATTGGACCACTTCTCTATATTCCCAGGGACCTAGTTTAAAGGACCTGGCCCTGCCCTGTAAACTGATACAAGTGACAGGTCTGTTGGACGGAAGAGCTCAATGGGGAGGGAGGAGCTAGACAACGGCCCCGTTCTCTCGGGACCACTCAAGAAAGCCTTCGGGTGGATTCTGGTCTCCACTGACGTTAGCTCCCTCGACTTTCGAGCAAATGTTAAGCCGTGAGGATCGTCAAAGACAATGAAAATCGCTCTTTCCCCATCGCCTGCGGACTAGCCCCGGCATTCCCGATGGCTTTCACCCCACACCATCGAAATTACCTATTGGAAATACCCTCAATCGGTCCCGTAGACTAGGTACTCTCTTTCATAAATAGGTTAACGTTTGCGGAGGATGATTCGATGCTCACAATAAGACGTCTGGCGTTACTGGCTCTGGCAGCAGGGCTGCTCAGTGGCTGTGGTCAAACGGAAACGGAAACAACGAAGATCCTTCGTTTCACCGCCATTCCCGATCAGACCAGCACCGAACTTCAGGAGAAGTTTCAACCTCTGGTGGAATACTTGAGCCAACAGTTGGGAATCAGTGTCGAGTATGTCCCGGCCCGCGATTATCAGGGGGCGGTGGAGATGTTCAAGAATGCCGATGTGATGTTGGCCTGGTTTGGGGGACTCACCGGAGTCCAGGCGCGTCAAGGGGTACCAGGTGCCCGGGCCATCGCCCAGGGAGAGTCCGATCCTACCTATTACTCCTACTTCATCGCTCACAAAGATACGGGTCTGGAGCTGTCCCAGGAGTTCCCCGCATCGATTTCTGAACTGCGTTTCACTTTTGGATCGGCGAGTTCCACCTCGGGCCGACTCATGCCGGAATATTTTATCCACCAAAACGCCGGCCGATCACCCCAGGATTTTTTCACCCATCCCGTGGGCTTTTCCGGCAGTCATGACAAGACCGCCGAGTTGGTGGAAAGCGGCCAGTACCAGGTGGGGGTCATCAACTACAAGGTCTATGACCGGCGAGTGGAGGCCGGTCAAACAGATCCGGAAGTGTGCCGGATCATCTGGAAGACTCCCCTTTTTGCCGACTACAATTGGACGGCCCACCCGGAATTGGAAACCCAATTCGGAAACGGATTTACAGACCGGCTTCAGCAGGTACTGATTGACATTGAGGATCCTTTACTATTGGTGGCTCTTCCTCGCAAACGTCTCATCCCGGCTAGCAACCAGGATTTTGAAGGGATTCGTAAGGCGGCCGAGGAACTGAACATGGTGCGCTAGCCTGGGTTAATCAGCTCATAGCAGACACAGGGAAATAAATTGGGGGACACCCCAAAGGTTTGCCATTTCAAAAGGAAATCACAAATTTCGTGCGATCGTGCTGTCGGAGTTCTTCGTAGAGGGCAGCCGGTGAAACTGTCTCAAGAATCGGTTGGTTGGTCGGGTAGGGGCGCACGGCTGTGCGCCCTATAAGCCGTCGATAAAGCACGGTTGGTGGGCGCACAGCCGTGCGCCCCTACAGGCCTTGATTAAAATCAAGAGAGGTTGTGAGACAGTCTCACGAACGTGAGAAGGGACCTACTCAGAAGCTAAAGAGCACATCTTCTTCGCCGCGTTCGGCGATCATTTCTCCGATGTACTCCACCAGTCGATCCTTGCGCTTGATCAGGGACTCCAGTTCAGAAGAGCCCAGGTACTTCTGGAGCTGGGTTCTGATCACAGACGACTCAAGCTTTTGCAATCCCTCCCACAACCGGCGTTCCGAGTAAAGGATACCTGACGGGTAGGGCAACTCCCCATCGGTTCGAAACGATCGAGTATGATCGACCATCCACAGTTTGCCCTTTTGGTCATAGAGATAATTTCCCCGATTGCGATCGTCGTTGTAAATCAAATTGTCGAAGACCAACATCACCTGCCAGTGCTGACTGAGGCTCTCCTCATCCAGAAGGGTGTAGCCCTGATCTCTTCGGTCCGTCTCAGTTACGGCTCCCTCAATCCAGAGCTGCAGCGATCCCTTATCACCCAGGATCTCTCTTTCCACCGTGGGAGGAATGTTGTCCAGCCCCAGCAGTCGGCTCAGCTCATAGGCCGCACACTCGAAAATGTAGTCGTCGCGAAACGGCACTTCGGTCCCCGACGGCAAGGTCCTGACCTCGCTGATGCGTACATCCCTAAAGACAGCATTCACACGTAAACCCTCTTTCTCCAACAACACCTTGCGAGCTCCAGTCACACCCTGGCCGATCTGTTTGGAAGAGACCACTCGAGCCGTGTTCAGGAAGTGGGCGATCTCCTCGTAGCTTTCCAGGGGAAGGGGCTGCCCCTCGGCATCGGTCAGAAACCCACTCGATCGGTCTGCCCCTGGACGGTCCGATTGTCCCTGAGTCGGCGCAAGTCCGGCCCCATAGGACGCCAACATACCCAACTCAAAAAAGAATAGTGCCGCTAAGGAAAATGTTTTCATTCTCGTTACAGCCGACAGCCCTCTCTACTGCACCAGCCTCTCCACCACGTAGGCACTCACATCCTGAATTTCCTCTGGAGTGAGCGTGGATCCCAGGGCCGGCATCTGGACGCCTCCTGCCCTGACCGTTCTCATGACCTTCTCCAAATCAGGGACACGGGTGAGAGGAGGACCGCTGTGGCCCCCCTGACCTCGGGGACCATGGCAGGAGGAGCAGGACTCGCTGTAGACCCTCTGTCCCACGCTGATGTCCGCCACTCGACCTCCTTCCCCCCTGGACTGGAGATTGGTGGTGTCGGCCGGGTCTACCTCATCCAGGGTGCCCTTCAAGGAAAAGAGCCAGACGCTGTCGCCCCTGGCGGAACGGCCGAAAGCATTGCCCGCGGAGTAAACCACCACGTACTGATCGCCCTGGTATTCGAAGATGGAGGAGGGGGCGTTGACGCCCGCCCCGGTCTGATACTCCCACAGCAGCTTGCCGTTGCCGGAATCCAGGGCCGTGAGGCGGCCGTCGCCTCGTCCCACGAACAACAATCCAGCGGCGGTCACCACCGACCCGCTGTAACACATATCCTTCCACCTCTGACGCCAAACGATCCGATTGGTCTTCATATCCAAGGCAGCGAAAATACCGGTGGCGGGAATGGGAATTCCGGCAAAAGTGCCTCCGATATATCTCTCCCCGGGGAGAGGAAGCTCCTCGTCCTTCTCGCCGCCACTGTAAAAATTCATGCGATCGTTGGCGCAGACATAGTAGTAGTTGGTGGCCGGATCGTAGGAACTGGGGGGCCAGTTGGCTCCCCCAAAAGAGGCGGGCTTGACCACCGCTCCATCCGTCCAGAAGGGAGTGAAGATTCTTCCCTGATTGACCAGTGTGAAACCCTCCGGGGCAATATCCACGGACTGAGGAACAAAGGCATCTCCTCGGGGATACGGTTGGGTGGGCGAGGTGGCCTGTCGAGGTTCCTGAACAACCGGCCTTTCGTCGATGCCCAGCAGAGGCTCTCCGGTGATGCGGTCAACAACATACACCCAGCCGGTCTTGCCGGCTTCGGCAGCCGCCTTTCGCCACACCCCATCGACCTCCACATCGAAGAGAATCACGGGATTGGGGGAGTCATAGTCCCAAAGGTCATGATGAACCTGCTGGAAATGCCATCGATACTTTCCCGTTTTCGCTTCCACGGCTACGATGGAAACGGAGAAGAGGTTGTCCCCGGCTCGCACCGAGCCGTTGAAGTCCGGGCCCGGGTTGCCGGTGGAAAAATAGAGCAAACCCAGTTCCGGATCCACCGCCGGAGTTTGCCATACGGAGGCCCCTCCATGTTTCCAGACCTCGCTGTCCTGGGGCCAGGTATCGTGGCCAACCTCACCAGGGCCCGGGATGGTATAGAAGGTCCAGACCAGCGAGCCATCCTGGGCATCGTAAGCCTTGACCCGACCCCGAATGCCATTCTCAGCTCCGGCGAAACCGGTGACCACCAGGCCATCATAATAAAGAGGAGCGCTGGTGATGGTGTAGCCCTCCTGCCAACGTTCCGCCTGGGTCGACCAGACGATGGAGCCTGTCTGCTGATCCAAAGCCACCAGGCGGCCATTCAACTGCCCCACATAGACTTTACCCTCTCCCAGAGCAACCCCCCGGCTGGTCCATCCGCAACAGACGGTGGAGATGTCAGGATTCAGATGGGCCTCATACCTCCACAGGATCTTCCCCGTAGCCACACTGATGGCGAAAACATCGTCGGCACCGGTGACGATGTAGACTATTCCTTCATGCACAATGGGCTGGGCTTCCCCCGAGTACTTGTTACCTACACCCGAGCCCCCAAGACGCGCTCTCCACACACCCTTGAGAGTGGCTACATTCTCTCGGTTGATCTGGGTCAGAGGAGAGAATCGCTGGTTGAAAAGGTTTCCGCCATTGGTCAGCCATCCGTTGGTGGGGAGGGCTCTCAGGGTTTCTGAAGAGAAGGCAGGAGCGGGGGAGATTTGGCGGCTCCCGGGAGCCCCATCAGAAGGGGTGGCCTGCTGAGCCTCCGGAGATCCAAGAAGTACAGGAAGAAACACCACCGGGATGAGGAAGAACAGGACCAAGGTAAACACACCCAACACTAACCCGAGGCTGATCTGTCTATTCAAAGGATGCCTCCCACTTGAGTCCTAGATGATAGAACCAGCGGGGCTGGAAGACAACTGACAACTGACTGGTGTGCCCGATTCGAGCACAAAAAAAGGGCCCCCTAGGGGGCCCTTTTCATTTCCTGGTCTGTGCCCACAGCTACACTCTCTTGAGCGCCTCCAAGACCCGTTCCGGGGTCATGGGCAGACGTCGGATGCGGGCACCGGTTGCGTTGAAGATGGCATTGGCAACGGCAGGTGCCGCAGGTGGCAACCCTGGCTCGCCGCAACCGCCCATCGCATCATCACTGTCCACGATATGCACCTCCACGGGAAACGACTCGCTCATACGCAGAAGGTGGTAATCGAAGAAATTGGCCGATTTGACGCCACCGTCGGCAAAGAGAACTTTCTCCTTGAAAGCCGCACTGATTCCCATGGTGATGGCTCCCAGCATCTGGGCTTCAATGGTGTCGGGATTCACGTAAGGACCGCAATCGATGGCACAAACCACCCGGTGGATCTTCACCTTTCCGGACCTTCTGTCCACGGAAACCTCGGCAACCTCGGCCACATAACTTCGATAGGAGTAGTACCCGGCAATGCCGCGTCCTTCAGCTCCCACTAAAGACTTACCCCAGCCGGCCTTTTCCGCCACTAACTCGAGTACCCCATGCAATCGCTTGTTTTCCTGGCAATGCTGCAGCCGAAACTCCAGGGGGTCCTTCTCGGCGGCATGAGCCAACTCATCCATGAAGCTCTCCACCGTAAAGCCATTATGAGAACTTCCTACCGAGCGCCAGAAGGTGCAGGGGATGGGGTTCTCCGCCTTGACCCAGTTCACCGACATATTGGGGATCCGATACTGGAATCGGGTCAGACCGGAAACAGCCTGGGAATCAATCTCGGAGCCCGGCCGGACCGAAAACATATTGGCCACAACCTTATGGGACCAGGCAGTCACCCGGCCCTCCTGGTCCAGCGCTGCCGTGATTCGGGATGAGTTACCGGGTCGATACAGATCGTGCTGGATGTCCTCTTCCCGGGTCCAAATAACCTTAACCGGTGTTCCCGTGGCCTTGGACAGATGAACGGCCTCCTCTACAAATCCGGTTCCGGCCCGACGGCCCAGTCCGCATCCCAGGTAATGGGAGTGGACATGGATTTGATCCGGTTGCAATCCGGTAATCTTCACGGCCGCGTCCAGGGAGCGACTCTGCATCTGGGTAGAAACCCAGAGATCGCATCGATCCGACTGTACCTGAGCCGTGCAGTTCATGGGCTCCATGGGAGCATGGGACAGATAGGGCAGGTGGTACTCCGCCCGGACCCGCTTGTGAGCGTTTGCGAGCGCGCCCTCGGTATCCCCTTCGTTGAGTGCGGAGAGACCCGGCTTATTGAGGCTGGCCACCAGCCCCCGATCCACCGTTTCCGTACTCTGAGCCGGAGCGTCGCCCTGGCTCCACTTCACATTGAGGGCATCGCGACCCTTCCAGGCCGCGTCCAGGGTCTCGGCACAAACCGCAACACCCTGCTCGATTCTGACCACATGTTTCACGCCCGAAACAGCTTTGGCCGCCGGCTCGTGATAGGACTCCACCCGGGCCCCAAAGGCAGGCGATCGGGCAATGGAAGCGTAGAGCATCCCCGGCACAAAGGCATCGATGCCGAATTTGGCCTCACCGCTGACCTTAGCCGGTATATCCAATCGCGGGATGGGCGTTCTCATGATCTTGAATTCGCTCTTGTCCTTGAGCCGCGGATTCTCCGGTACGGGAAGTTTTGAGGCTTCCTCCACCAGCTCTCCATAGGCGATGCTTCTGCCACTGGGCTGGTGGTAAACCTTGCCTTCGGAGGCCTGGCACTCGCTAACGGGCACACTCCACTTTTCTGCGCCCGCCTGAACCAACATCTCACGCCCTGCGGCAGCGGCCTGGCGCAGGGGCTCATACATCGTTCGCACGCCGCTACTTCCTCCCGTCCCGTAGGAAGAACGGGGCCCTGGAGAATAGTACTGCTTGCGGGTCGGCGCCTGTTCAATGCGTACCTGTTCCCACTTCACATCCAACTCGTCGGCTACAATCATGGGCAGCGCGGTATGCGTCCCCTGTCCCATCTCTGATTTGTTCACCATGACGGTCAGTTGATTATCCGTGTCCAGGGTGTACCAGACCGTGGGTTGGAATAGTTCCGAATCGGTGTCGGCTGGCCCCATGGCGAAAACCTTCAGACCCGAAGGCGTGGCTGCCACGGCCATGGTGAATCCCGCTCGGGTTAAAAACGTTCGTCGATCGATGGTGCTTTTCATGAGTTCCTCACCTCCTCGGCCGCCTGATAAATGGCCTGCTTGATCCGGGTGTAGGTCCCACAGCGGCACAGATTGCCATCCATGGCCTGGATGATCTCCTCCTC
>SMUY01093894.1_pt1 | contig 10453 bp, 8 predicted proteins | sample 2456441 | NCBI WGS metagenome assembly SMUY01 (sample SAMN11095931, study PRJNA526329) | marine sediment metagenome | biome: Marine sediment; feature: Surficial sediment; material: Deep marine sediment; isolation source: Hadal surficial sediment | place: Pacific Ocean | collected 2014-11 | depth 0-1...
CTAAGAAGTACCGGAATACTTGCAACACTGTCGTTAGAGCTAGGTGCCGTTGAGGAAATTCAAGAAATCTATGGTCAAGCTGTTCGGCTAACTAACGACTTTCGCAGCAAATTTCCGGGGTACGAGGTCGTCTTTACTGGCGGCATTCCCATGATGGCGGCTTTCGCGGAAGCGAGCGGAAAAGATCTCTCGCTACTTCTCCCTATAGCTTTTGTAGTGATATTCGTACTTTTACGGATTTTCCTGGGCGGGTTCAGACCAACGGGAATTCTTTTCGGTCTCGGTATATCTGCAGTATTGATAACTCTAGGCACAGCAGGGTGGATAGGTCATGTAATCAACAACGCCACATCGATTGTGCCACTAATAGTATTCACCTTGGTGATTACAAGCTCGATGCACATTATTCTTCACTTCGAACGGAACTCAGGCAGAACAGACCAACGAGAGCGCATCATTCAAGCCTCCAAGGCAGCGTTGCAAGGGAACCTCATCCCCGTTGTAGCGAGTGCTACGACATCCATAATCGGGCTTCTATCACTTTCTTTTGTAGATTCCCCACCACTTCAGCAGCTAGGGCAGCTATCAGCGCTGGGAGTTTTTGTCGGATGTTGTCTCAGCATCTTCGTTTTACCGATATTGCTTTCAACCTTCAAAAATACCTACTTTTCTGGCGCCAATGAAGCATTACAAGTACTTCTCAATAGCTACGCAAAAATAATAGAGCGAGGAAGGTCTTTCGCCTTGGTTACGTCAATTGTGATTGCCACGGTTTGTTCAGGAGTGTTTTTTTTAGAGATAAACGATGATTTCGTAAAATATTTCGATAAGTCGACAGCTTTTCGGCAAAACACGGACCGGGCAACCGAGCTACTGGCAGGTCCTAATCACATAGAGGTTTTACTAGACAGCTCACAAGAACATGGTGTTTTTGATCCATCGTATCTGTCGTATCTGGAAGATCTGTCCAATTACCTAAGACAAGAACGGCATGTATCGAACGTCCATTCTTTCTACGACGTAATAGTGCGCATCGCTAGCGCGTTTTCTCCGATGACTAAACTAGCAGACCATTCAGCCAATGAGATCGCTCAATGGTTTCTCGTATACGAGCTATCACTTCAGCAAGGTCAAAGTAACACCGATTTGGTCAACTCGGAGAAAAGTGAGTCTAGAATATCGGTACTTCTCAAAGAAACAACTTCAAGAGACATACAAAATCTCGAAAAGAAGATTATTGCCTGGGCATCGAGTAGGGAAAAACAAGGGTTCTCCGTTACCGTGACCGGAGAGAACATTCCTGTTGCTCATTTGTCAGAGATTAACATCAAGTCGATGATCGTTGGCTTGGGTGGCAGCATCCTCCTTACCGCGATAGTGGTTGGAATCACTTTCAGAAAGTTCAGGCTTGGCGTTGCTGCTTTAGTTGCCACTTTGGCGCCAGTGGTATGTGGGTTTGGAGTTTGGGGCTGGACGATCGGCACTATCGGGTTAGCATCGACCGCGATAGTCGCACTAACCATCGGAATTGTTGTGGATGACGCTGTGCACCTTTCGTACAGGTACCTTGATGCATCCACGAGACTGAACTTGGGACGATGGCAATCTGCTGCCTATAGTATTCATCGCGCGGGAACAGCCATTACAACTACTAGCATCGTGATGGTGGGAGGTTTGTCTGCCTTACTTTTTTCGGGATTCGAAGTGAATAGTAGCTTCGGAGCCTGTACCTGTCTTATCATCTGCCTCGCTTTGATTTTTGATTTGTTAGTTCTTCCACGAGTCCTTGTCTGGACAGGAAGATGACTCCAATTTCCTGGAGGAAGGGGATTCGTAGTGACTGATTACAACGATGCACCTACCTATATTCCATCTAAAGTAGATTCGGATGAGATGGATTGGGCAGCGTATGCACAACACTATGATGAGATGTGTGATCTGAATCCATCATATCAACATAACATCAAGGTGCTAACAGAATATATTCGGTCATGGAACCTTCCCTCCAACGCTGAAATCTGCGACCTAGGTGCAGGTACGGGTAACTTTATAAGAGCAATTAGCCGGATTCTTCCAAACTCAACGTTCTCACACGTTGACTTCGACGCTAGTATGAATAAACTCGCGCGGCAAAAATATAAAGACTCAAACGTTAAGTCTGTAAGCATAATCGAAGAATATGCACAGCTTGTTGTATTTGAATCTAATCGATTTGATCTAATCATCTGCGTAAACGCCTTGTACGCAATCTCTCCACAGAAACAGGTTCTAAACAACGTTAGGTCGTGGCTGAAGAACGATGGAAAATTTTTCGTAATTGATTTCGGCCGAAAACAAAACACTTTGGATTGGACTTGGTATCTTTTCAGGGAATCCATCAAGTACCATCGAATAGGGAGATATGCTCGAGCCCTGATAGAAGCACGAGAAGTAATCAAGCAAAATCGGCGAACCTCTAAGGGGCAAGCGTCAGGGCGATACTGGACTCACTCAACGAGTGAATTTGCAAACACGCTTGTTGAATCTGGTTTCGTGGTGGAAGAAGTGTTTCCCTGCTACCGTGGTTACGCTGACCTAGCCGTTTGCAGGAAATCGACCAGTTGACAATCAGAATATCTTTCCAACTGAGAGAGACCACGCCAAAGAATGTTGACCGTCTTTCTCCATCTAACTCATCAACTCAGAGCGGCTTCAAGGCGGAGCGCTGAATACTCAGAACGACACTTTTTCGCGCTGGGTCTCATATGCTCAATAATACTGCCATTAACCACGCTCATCGAACGAATGGTTGTCGACCCATTCTACGACACCCTACTTATCAGAATTATCGCCGCGACTTTCAGTCTGCCACTTCTATTTTATAAACGTCTGACCGGCTTTCCGAGAAGGGTTTTCGACATCTACTGGGTAGTGGGGGTCGCTTATCTTCTTCCCTTTTCGTTTGGCTTGATGTTGGTTCTAAACGCAGGCCACACGCCAATAACAGAAACCGTTTCCTCAATTTGGATTTATCAATACATCGTCGCTCTTTTCTTCTTCATTCAACTAATTCACCACGGTGGGCTCTCAATATTGCTATGGTTAGCCGCCACATTCGTGACATTCCTTTCGCTACTCCTAGTTTCCGATCTAAATAATTGGGAGCAAATCAAAGTTGCTGCTTTGTTCCCTCTTCCGATATACATTACAACGATCTTTGTCGGCAGCATTACCAATCGGAATATCTACGTTGTCCAGACGGAAAAAATAAAAGCAGTCTCTGCAATTGGAAGCAATATTGCGCATGAACTCCGAACCCCCCTAGCCAGTATCCGTTCTATTTCCCATGGAATTGGAAACTACCTCGGGGCTTTGATCGATGGCTACGAGCAGGCACGAGCAGCGAATTTACCTGTGTATCCCATCAGAGGAAAGCACCTTAAAACACTACAGAGCGCCCTTAGCAGCATCGAGAATGAGGTGGTTTACTCCAACACCATCATAGACATGTTGTTGATTAATACGGGAGGCAAACTACTCTCCGGCCTGGAATCTGAGACCATACTAGCATCTGATTGTGTCAAGGAAGCGGTCGAGAGATACCCGTTCAACAACTCAAACGAAAACGAACTAATCCGAACGGAAATCCAACAAGACTTCCTAATTCAGGCTCCTAGGTTGCTAATTATCCACACTCTATTCAACCTATTGAAGAACTCACTCTACTATGTCCAGCAGTCAGGTAAGGGAGATATCCTAATAGAGTTGCAGATCGAGAATAACTCCACCGCCATAAAAGTCCACGACACCGGTCCGGGTATTCCACGTAGTAGGCAAAAAGAAATATTTAATAGGTTTTATACAACTACCGACGAAGGTCTAGGGACTGGCATCGGATTGAGCTTTTGTAAAATGGTTATGGAGTCTTTAGGCGGCAGTATCACATGTGATTCGGTGGAAGGCGAGTACACTACATTCATTCTAACCTTTCCGAAAGTCGCCTCTCATCTAGCAAACAGTCGTTGAGCATTTGTCCATAGTTTATCGTCGATCGCCGGAAGGTAGTCAGCAATCGGAAGCGAATCCACATGCGGATAGTCACTCCCCCAAACAACTCTATCCTCCCCCACCAACCGAATAACGTCGTCGATCGTTCGCTCTCCTTGCTCCGCGACAAAGTAGCAGTTGCTGCGAATGTACTCGCTTGGCTTCTTCGGCATGGACAAGAGATCCTTAAATACTTCGTATTTCGAATCTAGCCGGTCCATGAGGTATGGCGCATAACCGCACCCAGCCTCCACGCTAACGATTTTCAATCGTGGAAAGCGTTCGAACAACAAATCCGTTATCACACTCGTCATTGCTGGTATCAGCTGTCCCGCGCCGCCAAGCCCAAAGCTGAATATCATCCCAGGCGAGGTGGTATGCCAGTGGTGAAACGGGATAGCCGCGCCTTCGAAACGAACGATAACGTGGAAGCAGCCTGGTATATCGGCTTCCTGGCAGATAGACCATAAAGGGTCGAAGTGAGCATTACCGGGACGTTTGCCTCCGATCGTCTCCGGCGGAACGAACAACGCCTTGAATCCGGCTTTTACGCAGCGCGCCAATTCTTTCGTCGCTTCGTCTACGTCATGCCAGTTGACCATGGCCACCGGAATGATTCTTCCCGGGATCGTTTGTGAAAACTCGATGATCCAGTTGTTGTATGCGCGACAGTATGCACTTGCGAGTTCTTGATCGTCTGTTGGAAACGGTAAGATGCCGATCGTGGGGAAAAGCACCGTTTTGTCGATTCCCCAATCGTCCATCTGTTTCGCGCGAGCAAGTGGATCGTAGCTCGCAGGTGGACAGCCATCGAGATATCGAAGCTTGCCGCTGAAGAGTTCTTTCTTGTTGTTCTCCGCGCCACCGAGACCGGCGAGCACACCTTGCAGGACCACCTTTTCTCCAATGATAAGTTGCTCAACGCCCTCGTTGACCTCGATCCTGATCGCGCGATCTCGATATTTCGGCTCCAGATATTCCTTCCAGAGGTTGGGTGGTTCCAGCACGTGGGAATCGCAGTCGATCACTTGAGACATGGAATAAACCTCAAAGACATTCGTAGATGGATCGGGTGATACGCATCGCGGACTCGCCGCCTGTAACGACCCCCTCCTGCATCTGGTTCATAACAAAACAAAATCCAAGTTGAGCTTCCGGGTCGTAGAAAGCCATGGAGCCTCCGGCACCGGCATGACCAAAGCTGCCATCTCGAATTCCGATGGGCGATTCTTCATGGTGCAGCATTAAACCCAGACCGAAGTGGGTGAGCGAGATGAGTACCGTGTCGGGCCCCAGCGAGTGCGTGGTCGTTGCCTCGGTTAGTATCTCGGCAGGTAATAAAGACGAAAGCTGGGCGTAGAACGACGCGACGCCACGTGCAGTGCCATGGCCGTTTACCGCCGGTATTTCTGCTTTGCGAAACTGGTTGGAGTTCATGTAACCCGGTCCAAACGAAGGGTTTTGAAATGCCGCTCCGGTGGGTGTCGTGACGTCGCTGAATGACTTCATCATCGTTTGCATCGCCGATGACCAGTTTTTTTGCTCACCTGCGCGAATACGAGCAGGCAACATGTCGGCGCAACGCATCAGATCGTGATCGGCTAGGCCAACTTTGAAGTCTATTTCCAGCGGTTGGGCAATACACCGGTCAAACCACTGGCCAACCGTGAAACCTGTCGTACGCCTCAACAACTCGCCTACCAAGAAACCGTAGGTTCTCGCGTGGTATCCATGTTGTTCACCGGGTATCCACCAGGTTCTTTCTGCTGCCAGGGCTGAGGTAACCGAGGCCCAGTCGTAGTAGATGTCTTTGGACACCGGTTCGTGAAACCCAATCAGCCCGGCTTGGTGGCTGAGCAGGTGTCTGAGGGTGATATTCTGTTTCTCGTTGGCTGCAAATTCAGGCCAGTACTCGACAACGGGTGTATCCAGTTCGAGAGAGCCTTCTGCGACTGCCTGAAGAACGCAGATGGCCGTCATGGCCTTGGTGACCGAAAACATGCAACAGAGTGTGTCTTTCTCCCAGGGTAGCGTACGTTTTCGGTCGCGATATCCCGCCCATAGATCCACCACCAATTCGCCATTTAGGGTTACGGCAACTGCGGCGCCCACGTCACGGCCCTGTGCAAAGCCCTCCAAGAAGGCCGAACGCACGGGCTCAAACCTGGCATCGCTGGCGCCTTGTAGTTTCAGCAGTGACGCGCTCATTTTTTTCCTGCTCGTTTTGCGCAAACCCCAGTCGGGGCGATAATGTAGAAACAAAACCAGCGCCGCAAGTGATGGCGTTTTGATATCACGGCAAACCCGCAGTCTACCGCGTCTCCCCGTCACAGCAGTTATTGGTGTCCCAGCAAGATCTATCTCAAGGCCCGGTTGCCCTTTCTCTGTTCAGGCTGACGGCACCAATGATGATGGGGGTTTCCAGCAACATTCTGGTGTAACGCCACGCCCTTCAACTTAAGAAGTATGGGAACTATGATTGTATAACGCGTTCGCTGTTAAAGGAGGATCGACGGGATGTCTGATCAGTGGGTATTCAAGAGCGAAACTTATGATAACTGTAATTGCGCAGTGAACTGCGGTTGCCAGTTCAACTTGCCAAGCACCCACGGTTATTGTCAGTCGGCCTTCGTGGGCAACATCGTCGAAGGACATTTCAATGATACGCAGCTTGCAGGCCTTAATTGGGCCGCGCTCTATAAGTGGCCTGGTGAAATCGCTGAAGGAGACGGCAAACGCCAGATCATTATCGACGAACGTGCAGATGAAGCTCAACGAGCCGTACTCGAAACAATCATCTCCGGCGAGGCATGTGAACTAGCGAGCAATTTTTTCTCCGTATTTGCATCCACATGCTCGGAATTTTGCGAGACACTCTTCCTACCGATTGGTCTCGAAGCGAACTGGGAACTCAGAACCGCAAGGGTTGATATACCAGGCATCATGAGCAGCAATGGTAGACCGATCATTAACAAGTTTAACGGGCAACCATTCCACGTTGCGCTGGCACGCCCTAGTGGCAGTTTTGAGTTTACCTACGCAGAAATCGGACTGGGCACGACCTCGGTGACTGGGGATATGGAGATGGCGTTCGAAGATTCATGGGCACATTATTGTATTCACCACTTCAACCAGGATGGATTGATCCGCGAAAGACCAAGGCTCACAGCCTGGCTTGGGCCCTGAGACGGCATTGTCGAAAGTTATCGTCTCAGGCTTTCCCGGGGCACGAAGCACCGCCACCATGGGTCTAGAGCTGTACGCTCCGAACGGGCGCTACGTGGGCGGGGCTTGATGCCGGTGAACATAGTCGAGTATCGACCGAATCAAGTCAGGCCAAGCCATTCGTCAGATTGGGGTCTACGCGAGCATCAAGTAACAAGCAAGCCATGCGGAGCACACACCCGCCGGGCCGTTAAACCAAAAAGGGATAACTTACTAAGCGTGCGCTGCTAAGCGTATCATCGGTTCGCTCTCCGTGCGGCCATTCTACAAGCGGCCGTGTATTTCCCCGAGTCGGTAACAGTGTTCCCATACAAGGCCACTTTTTGGCTGATACATGCCTCTGCCCAGTTCTTCTCGGCTTGGCGTTTTATGCATTCCAACGAGGTACAATCCAGGGTAGTGATGCAACCGGTGAGTGTAGATGACGGCGGCGTAGCACCCGCGTCTTCCCCTTCGGCCGATTCCGAAACAGAACAGTCATCCTCAACAGCCAGCAACAATTCCAATCTGTTTGGATTTTCTTCCTTTATTTGCGGCTGCGTCTCGGCAACGCAATAACCTGCCACCAACAAAAGAACAATGGCTGATACAATACGCATAGGCACGCCAGTCTAACTCGTTAAGTGAGTCTTTGCGCGTCTTCCTACGTAAACGGGTCCAATCTGTGTGGGAGTTATCGGTTCGGGAACACTTCGGGCAAACGCGGCCGGTTTACGAGTAGATATAAATCCTGACTGGGATGATGTGGTCAGCACAATTAGTCCGCTCATACTCGAACAGCACGCGCTAGCACTTCACGGATAGCCCCTTTCGATAGGCCATTAACCTGTCGATACCATGTCGCGTTATCATCATCCTCGAGTCCACTGAGAAGAGTAATGAGATGTCCGCAGATCAACCCATGACAGCCATTGTTGAATATCAGATCCGAAACGAGAACACGACGATGGACGAATGGCTCGCTGAATGGGACAAACGCGCAGAAGATGCCCGAGTGGGAGAGCCAGAAACTACCGCTTATGCCTCCGCCATCAATTTGGAGAATGCTCTAAACGTGCTGGTGTTTGAACGATACGCCAAAGGCAACAGTAGCCTTCGGTTGCACACCGACCGTCCCGCACATCACACGTTGATTGAGGTGATGGGTGAACGGCGAATGACCAAACGCCGAGTGATGAGTTCAAGATTTTCCGATGTAGCTGATTTCGGGTGGTGGGGACGCCCCGAGTGTCACGACGGAAATGGGGAGGGTATCGTCCTGGTCATCCTGGGTCTGCGATTTGCTGACGCTGGAATGGGAGAGGCTTTTATTAAACTTTCGTCTGAGCATGCCGCTTACTGTTGGAAAAACGAACCGGATACCTTGATATACAGCGGCGGTCTCGCCAGGTCAGATGCGGATCGTGAACTCGATATCAAGGAAGGCGACTTGATATTTGTCATGGGCTGCACCGATATGGCCGCGGTAGAAAAGCATCGAGACGATCCGAATCATCTGGCACTAGGCGCCAAAATGGTAGAGAAGCAGTTGCAGATGGAGAACACATTCAGACGAATGTATAAAACTACCGGCCATGGGTTCTTGTGGCGCGAATAGTTCGCATACACCGCCTCAAAAAAGTGTTGGCGTAATCCAGTCACCGATTCCACCGAACGGTATGTCGGCTTACCCTCAAATGGGATAGAGTCACACGATCACTGAGGGTAGAGAAGGTCATGTCCAAATACAAAATCAACGTGAACGGTGCGGATCACGAGATAGACGTGGAAGCGGATATGCCTTTGCTGTGGGTCCTGCGCGATGTTCTTGGCTTGATAGGTACCAAGTTTGGTTGCGGTATCGCCCTGTGTGGTGCCTGCACTGTACATGTGGATGATGTGCCAATGCGTTCCTGTTCTGTAAGGGTTGCCGACGTTGCGGGTCTTTCAATCCGTACTATTGAAGGGTTGGCGGAAAACACTCAACTACATCCCTTGCAGCAGACCTGGATAGAACTCGATGTTGCCCAGTGCGGTTATTGTCAGTCAGGTCAGATCATGTCCGCGGCAGCGCTGTTGAAGAGAAACCCGAATCCAACGGATGCGGACATTGACGCGGCCATGGTGGGAAACTACTGCCGGTGTGGTACCTATAACCGTATCCGGGCGGCGATACATGGCGCCGTCAAACTGTCGAACGCCCAGTATGTGAACGCTGCAGAGGAGGTTAACGCATGAAACAGGTTGACCTCATAAGCTCAGTAAAAGCTGCTTTGGCCGACCAACTCCGCTTGGATCGCCGGTCGTTCCTGAAGATCACCGGTGTCGCAGGGGGTGCACTCGTTATCGCGTCGGTATTCCCAATGGCTCAGGCTGCCGAAGAAGATGTCGACGATCTAGTTATAACAAGCGAATTGAATGCGTTTATCAAAGTATCTTCGGATGGAAAGATAACGATTTACTCTGCCAACGCGGAAATGGGGCAAGGCATCAAAACGGCATTACCGATGATTATTGCCGAGGAACTAGGCGCCAGTTGGGAAGATGTCGAAGTACTTCAATCCCCAGTGGACGAGAGTCGATTTGGTCGCCAGGGTGCCGGGGGTTCGACAACGATTCCACGCACATGGAACCAGATGCGCCGCATGGGGGCGTCCGCCAGAGAGATGTTTATCAGTGCGGGTGCGCTGGTCATGGAAGTGTCCAGGGATGAGCTGAAAACGGCTGACAGCAAAGTGACCCATAACTCAGGCCGATACATGACTTTTGGCCAACTGGCGACACTCGCGGCGAAGCAGGAAGTGCCTGACCCCGATACGCTGACATTTAAAGATCGCGAAGATTACACCATCATCGGCACGTCAATATCCGGTGTCGACAATCTGGCGATTACTACCGGTCTGGCGCTTTTTGGTATCGATACCCGTGTGCCGGACATGCTCTATGCCGCGTATCACAAATGTCCGACGATTGGTGGCAAGGTCATCGGTGCCAACCTGGATGAAATCAAGGCAATGCCCGGAGTTATTGATGCCTTCCTTGTCGAAGGCAACAACAACGTACGTGAACTGCTTGACGGCATCGCGATTGTCGGCACGACAACCTATGCGGTTTTCAATGCAAAGAAGCAACTGCAAGTCGACTGGGATGAAAGCCAGGCTTCTAAAGATAGCTGGACCCAGATCGTCTCCCGTGCAAAGAGCCTCGCTGGTACGCGGGGGCC
>SMUY01222146.1_pt1 | contig 10450 bp, 9 predicted proteins | sample 2456441 | NCBI WGS metagenome assembly SMUY01 (sample SAMN11095931, study PRJNA526329) | marine sediment metagenome | biome: Marine sediment; feature: Surficial sediment; material: Deep marine sediment; isolation source: Hadal surficial sediment | place: Pacific Ocean | collected 2014-11 | depth 0-1...
CCCTTTCTCCAGTGTGCGTTCGAGCACACCCAGTTCGCGGCACGAGACCCGGAGCTGGCGGCCTACACCGGCGCCCGGCTGTGGCTGCGCCGGTGCCGGCGATGCGGCTTATGACAGCCCGAGGCCGTGCCGGCGCTCGCCCACTACTTCGACCGGATGTACGACCAGCACTGGTCTGACGAGTGGAACGAGAGCGAGTTCGTGTCCCGGTCGAAAGATCTGATCTTCCGGGGCATCCTCGCGGACCTGCGGCGGCGGGTGCCGGTGGCCGAGCGTCGCCTCCTCGATGTCGGCGCGCACGTAAGCAAGTTCCTGCACCAGGCGGCGCAGGATGGATGGCGCGTCGAGGGCATCGAGCTGAGCCCGAGGACGGCCGCCTACGCCGCTCGGCGGACCGGCGCCGTGATCCATCAGGTCAACCTGGATGCGTTTCTGATGACGGGCGGTCAGGTCGATGCTGTGACGCCGATCGACGTGCTGGAGCACATCCCGGAGCCGGTGCGGATGCTGCGTAAGATCCGCCAGCTGCTGAAGCCCGGCGGCTGGGTTGGGGTGAAGGTCCCATGCGCTCCGAGTCAGCTGCGGAAGGAGCGGGTGCGGGCGGCGCTGCGCTCAGGCTATCAGATCTCGATCGGCACCAACCTTGTCCATGTCAACCATTTCGACCCTGGCAGTCTCGTGCGCGCGCTCGAAGCGGCGGGGTTCGAGAAGGCCACGGTGAGGACCGCCGCGCCGGAGCTGTCGATGGTGGTCGGCAGCCGCCTGCGGGTGGCGCTCGATGATCTCGTGCGTATGACGATCTTTCTGTGCGGCCGGTGGATGCCGGGGGCGGTGCACTGGCCGGTCGCGCTGAACCTCCAGGCGTACGGCCGCGCGAGACGTGGGGAGGTCGCGCGGGCGCCATGACGCCGCGGCTCCGGGTGGGTCTGGTGTGCGACCTCGCCGAGGAAGGTTGGCCCAGCATGGACCTGGTGGCGGAACGGCTCGACCATCATCTGCGGACCGACCACGCCTCGACCGTCGCGGTCACGCGTCTCTGCCCACAACTCGTGCGCCGTTTCAGCCGTGTGCCCGGCGTCGCGCCGCGAGGCATCAGCTGGACCGCGGACCGGCTCCTGAATCGCTACCTGGATTTCCCGCGCTGGTTGCGGGGGGTACGGGCCGCCGACCGGTTCGATCTGTTCCATGTCGTCGACCACAGCTACGCGCATCTCGTCCACACCCTTCCGGCGCGGCGGTCCGTGGTGACGTGTCATGATCTGGATGCGTTCCGTGGGGTGATCGATCCGGTGGCGTCTTGGCGCTCACCGCTGCTGCGGCCGATGGCCCGGTACACATTGGACGGGTTGGCTGCCGCCGCGCGTGTGGTCTGCGTCAGCCGTGCGGTCCGGGACGAGCTGCTCGCCTATCGGATCGTGCCCGCGGAACGCATCGTGGTGATTCCGAACGGGGTGCACCCGAGTCGGTCAGCCGACCCGGACGCGGCAGCCGACGCCGCGGCGACCGCGCTGCTCGGCGAGCCGTCCAGCGCGGTGCCGGAGCTGCTGCATGTGGGTAGCACGATCCCGCGGAAGCGAATTGACCGGTTGTTGCGGGTGTGTGCCGGTCTGACGCAGGTGGTACCCGGGGTGCGGCTGGTGCGGGTCGGCGGTGCGCTCACGTCCGCGCAGCAGGCCCTGGCGAGTGAGCTGGGGCTCGAGACGCGTATTCGCACGCTCCCCTTTGTGGAGCACCCGGTGCTGTCGGCCGTCTACCGGCGGGCGGCGTTGGTGCTGCTGACCTCCGATGCCGAGGGGTTCGGGCTGCCGGTGGTCGAGGCGCTGGGCTCCGGCACGCCGGTGGTCGCGACCGACCTGCCGGTGCTGCGGGAGGTCGGGGGGGAGGCGGTCAGCTACTGCCGGGGCGACGACCTCCGTCACTGGGTCGAGACGGTGGCCGCGCTACTGCGGGAGCGTGATCGGGAGCCCGCCCGCTGGACCAGGCGACGCGAGACCGGTCTGCGTCACGCCGCCCGGTTTTCGTGGCGGACCTACACCGACGAGATGGTCCGGGTGTACGAGAGGCTGCGCGAGATCGACGCGACGCCGGTCGCGGCGACGGGTGACGGTGGGGAAGGCGGTCGATCGCCGTGACCGCCGACCGGCCGATTCGTGTGCTGCACGTCGGCAAGTTCTACCCGCCGGTGCCGGGCGGGATGGAGCGGATCCTCCAGCTGTTGTGCGAGAACGAGCGGCCTGGTGTCGACAGCCGCGTGCTGGTGGCCAACCTGGAACGAACGACGGTGCGCGAGGACCTGGCGGGTGTTCCCGTGACGCGCCTCGCCAGTCTGGGGCGGATCGGGTCGGTCGGGATCTGCCCGACGCTGCCGTTCTGGCTCAGGCGTCTGGGCGGGGATCTCGTGGTGGTTCACGAGCCGAACCCGGTGGCGCTGGTCTCGGTGGTGCTGGCGCGCCCACGCGGCAGGGTGCTGGTCTGGTTTCACAGCGAAGTCGTGCGACCGCGGTGGCGGTACCGGCTACTCTACCGGCCGTTCCTACGTGCCGTGCTCCGGCGGGCGTCCCGCATCATCGTGTCGTCGCCGGAGTTGGCGCGTCACGCAGTCGAATTGCAGGACTTCCGCGACAAATGCGTCGTGGTCCCGTTCGGTGTGGACGCCGAGCGTTTGGCGGCCACCGCGGAGGTGCGGGCCCGCGTGGACGCGCTCCGGACACGGCATCAGACGCCGATCTTGCTGTTCGTCGGACGGCTCGTGCCTTACAAAGGGGTCGACGTCTTGTTGCGGGCGCTGCACGGGATCGAGGCGACCACCCTGCTGGTCGGAGACGGGCCGTTGCGAACCATGCTCGAGACGCAGGCACGGGAGCTGGGGTTGTCGCGTGTCCGCTTTCTCGGCGAGGTATCTGATACCGGGCTCACCGCCCTGTATCACGCGGCGGACCTGTTGGTGCTGCCATCGGTGACCCGGGCCGAGGCGTTCGGTGTCGTGCAACTCGAGGCGATGGCCTGCGGGGTGCCGGTGGTCAGCACGAACCTGCCGTCCGGCGTGCCGTGGGTGAACCAGCACGACAAGACCGGGCTGGTGGTGCCACCTGGTGACGCTGCCGGGTTGCGGCAGGCGCTGCACGCGCTGCTCACGGATCGGCCTCGCCGCGAGGCGCTTGGGCGCTACGCCCGCGAGCGGGTGGGTCGTGAGTTCACCCTCACCCGGATGGTGCACCTGACCAGCGAGTTGTATCGTGAAGTGCTCGGGGATGCACCGTACGCGGGGTCCGTCGGGGCATGACGGCACGGGCATGACGGCACGGGCATGACGACGACCGACAGCCAGCTATCACGCCAGATGGGGACCGAGAGGGCGCGGACCGTGGTGCCGACCGGTCACGTCCCAACGGTGCCGTGTCCGTGGAGCAAACGGGCTTTCGACATGGTGCTGTCCGGTGTCGGGCTCCTGCTCTCCGCGCCGCTGTGGCTGCTGTTCGCGGTGGCAATCAAGCTGCAGGACGGCGGCCCGGTGTTCTACGTGCAGGACCGGATCGGCGAGGGGGGTCGGATCTTCAAGGCGCTGAAGTTTCGATCCATGGTGCCGGACGCGGAGGCCGGGGTCGGCGCGATCCAGGCGACCGAGGACGACCCGCGTGTGACACTCGTCGGACGGCTGTTGCGCGCTGCGGCGATGGACGAGCTGCCCCAGCTGTGGAACATCTTCCGGGGCGACATGAGCTTCGTCGGGCCCCGCGCGCTCAGACCGGGAGAGAGCGATGCCGACCGTCCCGGCGAGGTGGTGCCGATCGAGGAAGTGCCAGGATTCGTGGAACGCTGTAGGATACGGCCTGGTCTGACGGGCGTTGCCCAGATCTACGCTGACCGCGATTTGCCTCGGCGCTCCAAGTTCCGCTATGACCGCCTCTACATCCGCAGGCAAACCTTCTGGGTGGACGTGAGACTGATTCTGGTGTCGTTCTGGATCACGCTCCGCGGCACATGGGAAGTTCGCGGGCGCAAGTTCTGAACGTCGCCACACGCCCTCCTCCCTGAGGTTGCCATGGTTGGTATGGCACCAGATCTCGTGTCGATGCACGAGCAACGTGACATGGACACACGCGGACGATCACCTACAGTGTGACCAGACGAGACGTCGTCATTGTCGGTGGAGGGCCGGCCGGTCTCATGGCGGCCAGGACGCTCGCGCAGCTCGGGCACGACGCGGTCGTGCTCGAAGAGCACGACGAGATCGGCGCGCCCGTGCACTGCACGGGTATTATCGGCCTGGATGCGTTCGCCGAGTTGAACCTGAGCCGCGACACGATTCTGGCGGTGGCTCAGTCGGCGCGGTTTCATGCCGCGGACGGCAACACGGTCGTGATCGAGAGCGACCAGATCCACGCGGCGATCGTGGACCGACGTGCGTTCGACGAGGCGCTCGCGCACCAGGCGGTCGCAGCCGGAGCGGAGGTGCGGGCCGGATCACGGGTGGCGCAGCTGGAGCCGGAGCAACATCACGTACGTGTGCGCACGGTCACGGGCGAGGATCTGACCGCTCGCGCCTGCGTCGTGGCCTGCGGCGCCAGCTACCGGTTCAATCAGCAACTGGGTCTCGGGGTGCCGCGGGTGTTCGTCCAGAGTGCCCAGCTCGACACCCCGTTTCCCCCGCTCGACCAGATCGAAGTACATCTCGACAATCGGCGCATTCCGGGCGGCTTCGCCTGGGTGGTGCCGTTCAGACGGGGCGGGCGGTCGCGAGTGAAGCTCGGGCTGATGAGCGACCGTCATGCCGCGGCCAGCTTCGGAACGTTCGCCGACGCGCTGGCGGCACGCGTGGGAACGGAACGGGACAGCTGGCCGACGCCGCGGCTGAAGATGCTGCCGCTCGGTCCGGTTCGGCGCACCTACGCCAGCCGAGTGCTGGCGGTGGGGGATGCGGCCGGGCTCGTGAAGCCGACGACAGGCGGCGGAATCTACTACGGGCTGTTGAGCGGTCACTGGGCGGCCGAGACGCTCGACGGTGCCTTGCGACGAAATCAGCTCGACGCGCGGCGGCTCCGGGTCTACGAGACCCGGTGGCGCGACCGCCTCGGTCCCGAGATCCGGGCCGGTCTCGCGTTTCGCACAATCGCCGCTCGTCTCGACGACCGCGCCATCTCCACGCTCATGGAGCTGGCGAACGTCGACGGCCTGGTGCCGATGCTCAAGCGCACCGCGAACTTCAACTGGCACCGCGACGCGGCGCTCGCCCTCCTCCGCAACACCGCGTTCCGCAAGGTCGTGCTCAACTCACTCTTGGGCTAGGTCGACGCGGCGCGGCACCCGTCTGGACGGCGTTGCGCGCGTGCGGTCGCGCACCCCCGCGAACCATCACGACGGTTCCAAGGAATATCTGAGTGTCTGACATCCATCTGCTGGTCGGCGCGATGGATGGCAGCGAGCGTCGACAGCTGGCTGCGCGGGCGACGTCACAGGGGACCTTGGCGGTCACCGTCGACGCGATCACCGCGGCCGGCGAGCGGTTCGGTGTACCGGTGCTACCCGCGCTGGTCGATTCGCCGTCCGTCCGGGCGGCAGCGACCTGGTCGTGCCTGGAACCGGGTCGCACCATGGTCGATATGCTGCGTGAAGACCCGCGGGTCTTGCCCGGCTGGCGCGCGATGGCTCAGCTGGTCCTCGAACACCTGTTTCCGCCCGCCGCGTACATGCGACAGGCGTACGCCGTGTCGCATCCGATCGTCCTACCCCAGGCCTACACATACCGGATCCTCACCGGTGTGGCCAGGTCGTTCCGGCGACATGAGAAAGCTGTCAGAGGCGTTGGTCGTCTAGCCCTGCGGCCTCGCGGTGTGAACCGCTCTCAGGCGTCTTCCACGCGCGGACTGCAGACCAGCCAGGCTTGGCTCGCGAGCCAGCCACCCGGGAGGGTGATCGGGGAGAACAGGACCCGGTCGATGATGAACTGCGTCTCGACCCGATCGCGCAGCAGGCGCCAGTTGAAGCCGTAGTGGGAGTGAAACGGGACGTCCGACGCGCCGTAGATCGGCCGGCCGATCGTGGTTCTACGAGTGGCAAGGATCATGCGTAGGGCGTCGCGCAGCGAGTACCGCTCGTACGAGCGGTACTCACTCAGACCCCGCCAGGCGGCGAGCGTCCGCACGACATACTTCAGGATGAACGCTGGACCGGTTTCGACCGGCACGCTGATGATGACCCGGCCATCTGGGCGCACGCACCGCGCGAGGTCGCCGAGGACGATCTCGACGGCCGGCGGCGGACAGTGCTCGAGGGTCTCCATGCACATGACCAGCTCGTAGGCGTACCGATGCTCGGGCGCGGCGAGCGCATCTGTCGTGAGGAATCGGACGTTGGGCACATCAGTGAACCGCTGCCGGCAGTCTTCCAGCTGTTCGGCAGCGAGATCGGTGCCCACACAGTGTGTCCACCGGTGTGCCACCATCCCCAGGAAGGTGCCGTCCCCACAGCCATAGTCGAGCAGGCTGCCGGTCCGGGTCCCGGCGAGCCCCAGCGCCGTCCGGAATCGTGCGGTGTGCCCCCAGGCGATGACCCGCGATCTACAGCGCAGCTGTTTCAGCGCGTAGTGACCGTCCTTGACCATGACTGCGCGGATGTCCGTTCTGTCGCAGGTCTTGCGCCTCGAGCCTCCTCAACTCTCAGCGCTCGGGCCACCCTGCGCCTCGAGATCCACGACTAGCTTCGGGGCGTCGGCAGCGGGCGTGTCTCCCGAGGGTTCATCGGCAACACGGGGTTGTCCTCGGTGGCAAACGAGAACCAGTTCTTGAGACGCGCCAAGGCTCCACTCTTCGAGCCGACGAGCGTGTCGAGCTGCTCGATGACGTCGAGCGCCTCGGCCAGCGTCGACACGATGCCGATGCCCTGGGACGTTGCCTGGTCGTGCGTGGCTTGGTCCGCGGTGTCGCGCAGCATCAGCAAGGCCTTCGCCGCGGACGACCCGATACAGTCGACGCATTCGACAAACTGGTCGTCCACGACCAGATCGAGCCGGAGCGCCTGGGCGATCTCGCCCCTGGAGCTCGGCACTGTGGCCACGGATGGCAAGTAGAAGCCCTGGCTTTCGATCCACCACTGGGTCTGGACCTGCACCGTGTCGCCTACGGTTGGGGGACGCTTGGTCAGGAAAAACACCTCCCACCGGTTCCGGCGCGTGAGATCGTAGAGCCGCGCAATCTGGTCGGGCTCGTAGGCCGACAGCGTCGTCCACCAGTTCGGGGTACGGATGATTCGCCGCCAGGCCCGCTTCAGCTCGACCGTCGGCAGGTCGCGGGCGGACACCAACCCGGCCTCGATGCCGATCAGATTCTGGCAGGCGCTACCGAGCGCCGTCTGGAAGTCCGCCAGTACGCCGTCGATGTCAAAGCCGAGACGTAATCCCATGTGTCTCCTGGCAGTTCGTCGTGACAGTCCCGCACCGCACCGCGAGCCGTCATACTCAGCGCCGTGTTCGGCCTGTGCAAGGTGCGACGAGGGGGCATAGCGGTGGTATTCGACCGAGACGCAACGCAGTGAGCCGGGATGCAGCGCCAGTCGACGGCAGCGGGATGTTCACCGCGGGCTGCTCGTCTCGGTCCGACTGATGGCGTGGTGCGTGGATCACGAGGGCGGCCAGCACCGCGGCCAGCGCTGCGTTGGCCGGCATCCGCAGCCCGGTCTCCCAGAGGTTCTGCACCATCACGGCCACGAGCCCGCCCGCTGCGCCGATCCGGATCCAGAACACGGCGGTGCGGTCGCTCATGACACGCCGGCGTGCCAACCGCAGGAACGACAGCAGCGCGACTGCTGCTGGGATCGACAGCAGCAGACCGCCCTCCGCGACGATCTGCAGATACTGGTTGTGCGCCTGGTTGAAATACACCACCCGGTCCGACTCCTGATATAGCAGCATAGCCGTCTGGTAGGTACCCGCACCAGTACCCGTTGCCCAGAAGTCTTCGATGAGCGGGAGTGTCTCACGCCAGATCGCGATGCGACCACTGCTGGTGGCGACCGTCTGGTTGAATCGCTGGACGAGCGCGTCGGTGTCGGCGAACGCGACGACAATGATCGCCGCCGCGGTCACGTAGGCGCCGAGCCAGCGGCGCCTACGGCGGTCGATCTGCCGGCTGCCCACCAGCACGACAAACACGGTCGCGGCGGTGAGGCCGAGTAGACCGGAGCGGGACAGGGTGACGAGCAAGGCCACCGTCATCAGGATGCCCGCGAACAGCAGGAACAGGGCCCGGCCGTCGAACACGCTGACCAGACGGGCGGTCCAGTGGTGGGTCGGGTCGTCGGTCGCCGACACATACAGCCGGGCGATGGCATAACCGACACAGGCGGGGGTGGCCATGATCACCCAGGTCGCAAAGTGGTTGCGGTTGATGAACGTGCCAAACGGTTCGGCGCCTTCGCCGAACGGTGCCCACCACCAGTAGACGGCGCCGCTGCCGGAGGCCGCCTGGGCGAGACCGAGTGTCGCGAACACGATGCCCAGCCAGGCGATCACCCTGACCGACCACCGCATGTCTCCCCGCTGGAACAGTGCGCACACCGACCAGAACAGTAGTACGTTCGCGGTTAGCACGCCGGCCGCCCACACCGTGGACCGTGGCTCTACCGAGACACTGGTCAACGTGGTGTCTCGGGCGACCAGTCGTACCGCCTCGATCACCGTGCGTGTCTCGGGTGAGATCGTCGTGAGAACGGATTCGGGGAGCGGCAACAGTTGCAGCCAGGCGCCAGCGACCAGACAGACCAGCGACACGTCGAGCCATCGGTTCCCGGAGCCTGTCTGCCGCATCCTGCCCGCCTGCGCCAGCGCCAGCAGCCCGCAGGTGGCCAGATAGGGGACGGTCGCCCAGAGGTAGACACCACCGAACGCGGCCAGTGGCCACGCCAGCGCCAGGAACAGCAGGACGCGAGCGACGCCGACGAGCGGAGGGTCAGGCCGCGGTCGACGTGTTGCCGTAGTAGTTCTTGTAGGTGTAGCCGTAATAGCGAGAGTAATAGTATCTGTTGCGTGCGAAGTCCACCCGGTTCAGCACAACGCCGATCACGTTCCCGTTGCCGCCCGCCTTCAGCATCTCGACCGCCCGCAAGGCGTGCGCCGAGCGGGTCATCTCGGCCCCGACCACGAAGACCATGCCGGAGAGGAGCGGCGCGAGAATCACGGAATCGGTGACGGCGAGCACCGGCGGCGTGTCGAGGATGATCCAGTCGAACGGACCGGTCGCGAGACTGGCAAGCAGATTCCGCATGCGGTCCGACGCGAGCAGCTCTGACGGGTTGGGCGGGGGCTGACCCGCCGTCACGACGAACAGGTTCGGATCGTGGGTACGCTGGATCGCCTCGCGGATCCGCGCCTGCCCGACCAGCACGTGCGACAAACCGACGGAGTTGGCCAGCCCCAGTGACTTGTGCAGGGCCGGCAGGCGCGTATCGGCGTCGATCAACAGCACCCGGGCGCCACCGAGCGCCAGCACCAGCCCCAGGTTGGCGACACATATGGTCTTGCCTTCGCGCGGCTGCGTGCTCGTCACGCCGATGATGCGTGACGACGAGCCGCCAGCTGTGAAGACGAGCGACGTGCGCAGCGATCGGAACGCTTCTCCGAACTCGTCTGACACGTCTGACGACAGCATCGGTGGGTGCGCGCCGGGTCCCACAGGCACGAGACCGAGCAAGGGTACGTTGAGCCGCCGGCCGACATCGTCAGGCGTCTTGACCGTATCGTCCAGATACTCGACTATGAACAACAACCCCACCGCGAACAGCAGCCCGATCAACACCGCGGTTCTCCAGTCCCGGCGCGCGTTCGGGGTGAACGGCGTGCTCGGCACCGGCGCACGGTCTATCACCCGCACGTTGTTGGCCCGGCTGTTCACGACGACCTGCAGCTCCGCCTGCTGCTGGAGCAGGCTCTCGTAAACGCGTAGGTAGCTCTCGGCTTGGCGCTCCAGCACCCCGTAGCCCACTTCCTTGCGACTGAGGTCCGCGGCCCGCAGCTTCTGCTGGTCGAACTCACGCCGCAGCCGCTGCTCTTCGTCGAGTGCCGACTGGTACTCGATCCGGGCCGCCTGGATCGCACGCCGGACCTCGGTGGTGACCTGCAGCCGCGCGCTCGCGATCTCCGAGGTGATCTTGACGATCTCGGGGTGCCGCGCGCCGTAACGACCGGACAGCCGCACCTTGTCTGTCTCGAGCTGGGCGAGACGCCCGGTGATCTGTAGCACGCCGGGCCATTGCGCCACCGCCGGGAACGTCAGTGCAGCGTTGCTCTCCGGGTCGAGATCGGCGACCTGGGTGTACAACGATTCCCGCTGCAGCCGGGTCGCCTCGGCCTGCAGCACCGAGTCGTTGAGCGACGCGAGCCGCGTCGTGACGATGTCGGTGCTGCTGTTCAGCGAGAGCGCATCCTGCGACTCGCGATACTCGGCCAACGCCCGGTTGC
>SMUY01198087.1_pt1 | contig 10449 bp, 7 predicted proteins | sample 2456441 | NCBI WGS metagenome assembly SMUY01 (sample SAMN11095931, study PRJNA526329) | marine sediment metagenome | biome: Marine sediment; feature: Surficial sediment; material: Deep marine sediment; isolation source: Hadal surficial sediment | place: Pacific Ocean | collected 2014-11 | depth 0-1...
ACGTGCACGTTCCAGGCCAGATGCAGCTTCTCCATGAGCCAGATCGTGTACCAGGTGAGGTCGAACTCGAACCAACGCAGGCCGTGCCGCGCCGAGCGCGCAAAGGCGTGATGGTTGTTGTGCCACCCCTCGCCGAACGCCAGGATCGCGACCCACCAGTTGTTCGTGGAGAACTCGTTGGTGTCGAAGTTTCGGTAGCCCCACGTGTGGCCGGCCGAGTTCACGAACCAGGTGGAGTGATAGCCGAAGACGGTACGGACGCACACCCCCCAGATGAACCACGGCATGCCGCCGACGGCATACAGAACGAGGCCAAGAACGACCTGCGGTACCCAGTAGTAGCGGTCCAACCAGTAATGCACCGGATCGCGATCCATATCCTTGGCCAGGTCGCGCGGGTCCCGACCGAACGGATCATCCATCACGCACCACAGCATGTGCGACCAGTCGAAGCCGTGCTTGGGCGAGTGCGGGTCCCCATCGGTATCGGAATCACGATGGTGCATGCGGTGCGTGCCGACCCAGAAAATGGGGCTGCCTTGCCAGCTGAGGGCACCGCAGGCGGTGATGATGTACTCCAGCGGCTTGAAGGTTTGGAAGCTCCGGTGGGTCAGCAAGCGGTGAAAACCGAGGCACACGCCGATGCCGCCCGAAACCCACCACAGAAAGACCGCCACGCCCAACGCGCTCCAGGTGAAGTAGAACGGCGCCAGCAACGCCCCGACGTGCAGCACGGCGATGGGAAGAAACGTGGTCCAGTTGATCTTGTCCCAATGAACGCGGTGCAGCTCGTCTCTGGTTACGGTCAATCGGTTCTTCGCGGCCATCGGTTCTCTTGGTGGACGTCGGCGGGTCGTACATGGTGCCCACCGCTCGTCCGGTGTTGGTGCCTCGTACACGGTGCCCACCGCTCATCCGGTGTCGGTGGGTCGTACATGGTGCCCACCACTCGTCCGGTGGCGCTGACACCGTTGCGGGGTCGGGCCGAGGGATCGCCGGCAACAGCCACCATTCTAGCGGCTATAGGCCCTCCGGCCAACCCGCGCCGGCAACCGCCCCCCACAGCCGTGACCCGTTGAGATATCCAGGCTAAACTCGAGCTGATTCTCGGCGCCAGCCGGGAACTCTCAACGGCTGGCGTCGCGCGGTAGCCAACCTCGAGAAGTCCGCGTCAAGACCACTCTTTATTGGAAGACAAAATGGATTATCCGAATACCGCCCGCGCCGTCCTCGACACACCGCTCGGCGAGCGCACCATCTACCGGCTCGACACGCTCGACGCGCTCGGATCGCTCGACACTCTGCCCTACTCCATCAAGGTGTTGCTCGAATCCTGCCTGCGCAATCATGACGGTGGCGTGGTCACCGACGCGCACATCGAGTCGCTGGCCGGTTATCGAGCCACCGACGTTCCCCAAACCGAGATCCCCTTCGTCCCGGGCCGCGTCGTGTTGCAGGACTTCACCGGGGTGCCCGCCGTGGTCGACCTCGCCGCCATGCGCTCGGCGATGCAGCGCATGGGGGGCGATCCGAGCCGGGTGAACCCCCTGGTTCCGTGCGACCTGGTCATCGATCATTCGGTGCAGGTCGACGCCTTCAACAGCGGCCTGGCGCTGTCCATCAACAGCGAGAAGGAATTCGCCCGGAACCGTGAACGTTACGAGTTCCTCAAGTGGGGACAGAGCACCTTCGACAACTTCCGCGTCGTACCGCCGGCGACCGGGATCGTCCACCAGGTGAACTTGGAGTACCTCGGCCGCGTCGTCTGGGACCACGACGGCGTCCTGTACCCCGACTCGCTCGTCGGTACCGACTCCCACACCACCATGATCAATGGCCTGGGTATCCTCGGATGGGGCGTCGGCGGCATCGAGGCGGAAGCGGTGATGCTGGGGCAACCGGTGTACATGCTCATTCCGGAGGTCATCGGCTTCCGGTTCACCGGCACGCTTCCCGACGGGGCCACCGCGACCGACCTTGTCCTGCGCGTGACGGAGATGCTGCGGGAATACGGCGTGGTCAGCAAGTTCGTGGAGTTCTTCGGCCCCGGCCTGGAGGATATGCCGCTCGCCAACCGCGCCACCATCGCCAACATGGCACCCGAGTATGGCGCCACCTGCGGTTTCTTTCCCGTCGACCAGCGTACCCTCGATTACCTGCGTGACAGCGGTCGAGAAGAAGCGCTGGTAGAAACCGTGGAGCAGTATTGCATTACCCAGGGCCTGTGGCGCGACGACACCCGCCAGGTGGAGTACAGCGCCACGCTGGAGCTCGACATGGGGACCGTCGAGCCGGCGCTTGCCGGCCCCAAGCGCCCGCAGGACCGCATCTCCCTGTCCGGCATGCGCCAGCAGTGGCACCGCGACCTGGACACCACCTTCGCCCGCGGTGGCGCGAAACCGGCGGGCGCTGACGAACCGCAAGCAAGCGCCGCCGTTGCCACGGTCGCCGCCACCGCCGCCGCAACCGTCACCGCCACCGAGATTTCCCACGATGGCGAAACCTTCACCCTCCAGGATGGCGCGGTGGTGATCGCAGCGATTACCAGCTGCACCAACACCTCCAACCCCAGCGTCATGGTCGCCGCCGGCCTTATCGCCCGCAACGCGCGCTGCCTCGGGCTGACCCGCCGGCCCTGGGTCAAGACATCTCTAGCACCAGGCTCCAAGGTGGTCACCGACTACCTCGACGAGGCTGGCCTCACCGACGACCTCGAAGCGCTGGGCTTCTACCTGGTCGGCTACGGCTGCACCACCTGCATCGGCAACTCCGGCCCGCTGCCGGAGCCGATTCTCGCCGCCATCCGCGACCACGACCTCGTCGTCGCCGCGGTGCTGTCGGGCAATCGCAACTTCGAAGGACGCATCCACACGGACGTCAAGGCCAACTACCTGGCGTCTCCGCCGCTGGTGGTCGCCTACGCCATCGCCGGCACGGTGGACATCGATCTGACGAGTGACCCCCTCGGCGAGGACAGCAAGGGCAACGACGTCTACCTACGCGACATCTGGCCGAGCCAGCGCGAGATCCAGCAGACCATCGCCGAGGCGGTGCATCGCGAGCAGTTCGAGAAGGAATATGCCGACGTCTTCAGCGGCGGCTCCGACGACTGGAAGTCCATCGAGACCCCCGGCGGCGAGATCTATGGCTGGTCGGACGACAGCACCTACATCCAAGAGCCGGGCTTCTTCATCGACATGCCGCCGCAGGCCCCGCCACTCCAGTCGATTCGTGGCGCACGTTGCCTGGTGAAGGTGGGAGACTCGGTGACCACCGATCACATCAGCCCGGCCGGCGCCATCGGCGAGGACACTCCGGCGGGCCGCTATCTGCTGTCGCGGGGCGTCGCGCAGGCCGACTTCAACAGCTATGGCTCGCGGCGCGGCAACCATAACGTCATGACGCGGGGGACGTTCGCCAACGTGCGCTTGCGCAACCAGCTGGCGCCCGGCACCGAGGGTGGCTGGACCACCGACTTCACCGACGGAGAGGTCAAGAGCATCTACGACGCCAGCCTCTCGTATGGCGCCGCCGGGGTACCCCTGGTGGTACTCGCAGGTATCGACTACGGCATGGGCTCGTCGCGCGACTGGGCCGCCAAGGGGACGCTCTTGCTCGGTGTGCGCGCCGTCATCACCACGTCGTTCGAGCGCATTCACCGCAGCAACCTGATCGGCATGGGCGTGTTGCCGTTGACCTTTGCTGACGGCGAGGATGCCGGCACGCTCGGACTCGACGGCAGCGAGACCTTCGATATCTCGATTCCCGAGGATCTTCAGCCACGGCAACCCATCGAGGTCCTGGCGCGCCGGCAGGATGGCCGCGAGGTGCGCTTTGTCGCCACCTGCCGCGCCGACAGCCCGGTCGAGGTGGACTACTACCGCAACGGCGGCATCCTGCAAACCGTGCTGCGCCGCATGGCGGGATCCTAGCGGGGTGCTGAAGAACTCCCCCCCTCTCCGCCTCACCGATACCGAGCTCGCCGCTCTGGCCGGCGAGTGCGACATCGAGTTCACCCGCGCCGGCGGTCCCGGCGGCCAGCACCGCAACAAGGTCGAGACGGCGGTGCGGATCAAGCACCGTCCCAGCGGTGTCATCGTGGTGGCCTCCACGCATCGCTCGCAGGCGCGCAACAAGCACCTGGGGCTGCAGAGGCTGGCCGAGAAACTTGCCACCATGGAGCGGCAGCAGCGCCTCGAGCGCCAGCGCAGGAACCGGCCGAAAAGACGGCCGACCAAGGCCCAGCAACGCCGACGGGTGGAGCACAAGCGGCAGCGCGGCGAGACCAAGCGCACGCGGAGCCGGCCCCGGGTGCCGTCGGACGACTGAGATCGAGCCCCCACCGGTGCAGACGCAAGCAACATCCAGCGAGCCCCTGGTGGTACTGCGCGGGGTCAGCAAGAGCTTCCAGGAGGGTGAAACACGCCACCGGGTGTTCGAGGGCCTCGACCTGCAGATCGCGCGCGGCAGCTTCGTGGCTCTGCTGGGCCGCAGTGGCTCGGGAAAATCGACGCTGCTGAACCTGATCAGCGGCATCGACGTTCCCGACGCCGGTGAGATCACCGTGTCCGGCACCCCGCTGCACAGCATCGGCGAGCAAGGAAGGTCGCTGTTCCGCCGCCGCCACATCGGCTTCATCTTCCAGTTCTTCAACCTGCTCCCCACCCTGACGGTGGAGGAGAATATCCGGCTGCCGATGCAACTCAATGCCATGCGCGACGATGCAGTAGCGGCGCGCAAGCTGCTGGCGCGCGTCGGTCTCGAGGGTCGCGCCGACTCCTTCCCCGACCTCCTCTCCGGCGGCGAGCAACAGCGGGTCGCCGTGGCCCGGGCGCTGGCGCACGATCCCGAGATTCTGCTCGCCGACGAGCCCACCGGAAACCTCGACGCCGCCATGGGGCGCGATATCCTGGACTTGCTCTTCGAACTGGCGCGCCGCCGCGGCAAGACGATGCTCATGGCCACCCACAGCCATGAGGTCGCCGCCTGCGCCGATCGCGTGCTGCGGGTGCACGACCACACCCTGGTGGAGATCTCCAAGGACGAGCTATGAACCTGCTGACGCGCTCCAGCCTGCGCTACCTCGACGCGCACCGCTGGCAGTTCGGCCTTGCGATCCTCGGCGTCGCCCTCGGGGTCGCGGTCGTGGTGTCCGTTGATCTGGCCAACGCCAGCGCCCAACGAGCTTTCGAGATCTCCAGCGACATCGTCACCGGCCGCACCACCCATCAGGTAGTCGGCGGGCCGAGCGGGGTGCCGGAGGATTTTTACCTGCGTCTGCGTACCGAACTCGGGGTACGCCGGATCGCGCCGGTCATCGAGGGCTACGTCAGCTTTCCGGGTTCTGCGGGCGCCGGGGATGCCGGGGACACAAGGGCCGCCGACAATTCGATCGCACGGCGGCCGTTGCGCCTACTGGGCCTCGACCCCTTCAGCGAGGCGCCGTTTCGCGCCGGCTTGGGACTTGGACCGCTGCAGCTCGACCTCGCCGAGTTTTTCACCAGGCCCGGCGCGGTGCTGCTGCTCGAGGACACGGCGTCGAGCCTGGGTGCCCAAACCGGCGACGAGTTCGAGGTCCTGGTCGGCGGGCGCCGACAGGCGCTGCACATCGCCGGCGTCTTGACGCCGGCGAGCCGCAGCGACGGCGAGGCGGCGGCGGATCTGCTGGTGAGCGACATCGCCACCGCACAAGAAGTGCTCGGCATGCTCGGCAGCCTCACCCGGATCGACCTCATCTTCGACGAAACGGAAGAGGGTGACCTGCTACGGCAACGGGTGCGCCGTGCATTGCCGCCCGGGACAGAGCTGGTTGCGGCGGCGGCACGCACCGAGACCACGCGGCAGATGACCCGCGCCTTTCGCGTCAATCTCAACGCCCTCAGCCTGCTGGCGCTGCTCTGCGGCGTCTTCCTGGTCTACAACACGATGTCGTTTTCGGTGGTGCAACGGCGGCCGCTGATCGGCACCCTACGCGCGCTTGGAGTGACCCGCCGCGAGGTATTCGGCCGCGTCCTGGCCGAAGCGCTCGCCGTCGGGCTGCTGGGCACCGCACTGGGCCTGGTCGGCGGCATCGCCATCGGCAGGTTCCTGGTGGGGCTGGTCACCCAGACCATCAACGACCTGTATTTCGCCGTCTCGGTGCGCCAGTTGGCGCTAGACCCGCTGTCGCTGGCCAAGGGAGCAGCACTCGGCGTGGCGGGCGCCCTGCTCGCCTCCCTCCCGTCGGCTCTCGAAGCCACCGGGGCTCCGCCCCGTGCCGTCCTCTTGCGTTCCCACCTCGAAGCACGCGCCCGGCGCCGCGCGCTACCCTCTGCGTTCGCCGGGCTCACCCTGCTGCTCGCCGGGGTGGGACTCCTGGCGTTCTCCGGCCGTGACCTCCTACTCAGCTTCGCCGCATTGTTCTTCATCATCTTCGGCTTCGCCCTGCTGACCCCGGTGGCAGTGGTGGCGGGCATGGCCGCTGCCGCCGCCCCGATGGGCTGGGTCCTGGGACCTCTGGGCCGCATCGCCACCCGCGGCGTGACGGCATCTCTGAGCCGCAGCTCGGTGGCCATCGCGGCGCTCATGATGGCGATCTCGGTGGTCATCGGCGTGGGCGTGATGATCGACAGCTTCCGCGGCACCGTGACCCGCTGGCTGGGCGCCGTGCTGGTGGCCGATCTGTACGTCGCGCCGCTCGCCGCCGGCACCGCCCCGGTCGCCTTCGACCTCGATACCGCCACCCGAGCGCGGCTCGGGGCGATCGACGGCATCGAGCGCATCAGCACCGTACGCGGGGTCGACATCCCCACTGCCGACGGCGGACGCACCCGGCTGATGGTGTTCGACATCGATGCCCGGGGCGAGAGCGGCTTTCAGTTCGCCTCCGGCGACGCGCCGGCCATTTGGGCGGCGTTTCGCCACGGCGACACGGTGCTGGTCACCGAGCCCTACGCCTTCCGCCACGAGGTCGAAGCCGGCAGCACGGTCGAGCTGCTGACCGACGCCGGGCAACGTGCGTTCACCATCGCCGGCGTCTACTACAACTACGCTTCCGAAGAGGGCCTGGTGGCCATCGACAGGGTCACCTACGAGCGCCACTGGGAGGATCGGTCGATCTCGGGTTTCTCGGTTTATCTGGATGAAGGCCACGACCTGGGCGCCGCTTCCGCCGCCATTCGCACCGCCCTCGGCGGGCGCGACGTGGTCATCCAATCGAACCGGGCACTGCGGCAGAGCGCCCTCGAGGTGTTCGACCGCACCTTCCTGATCACCGGGGTGTTGCGGCTGCTGGTTACGCTGGTGGCCGTTATCGGGGTGTTCAGCGCGCTCATGTCCTTGCAACTCGAGCGCGCCCGCGAGATTGGCGTGCTGCGCGCCCTTGGCCTCACCCCCCGCGAGGTGTGGTTGGTGAGCGCCTCGCAATCCGGGCTCATGGGGCTGGTCGCCGGCGCCCTGGCGCTCCCCGTCGGTCTTTGCCTGGCCGCCATCATGATCTTCGTGATCAACCGCCGCTCGTTCGGCTGGACACTGCAGATGGAGGCGGCTCCGGAGATCCTGCTGCAGGCCTTCCTGCTGGCGCTCGTCGCCTCGGTGATCGCCGGCCTCTACCCGGCTTTTCAAATGTCGAAGACGCACCCCGCGATTGCATTGCGGGAGGAATGATGGAACTAGAAGCCAACGCCACGCGATCATCGGGTGCCCTGGCGCGGACACGGGAGCAGCCGCGACCCGTTGAGATGTACGGGCTCCTGCGGTGCCTCCTATTGTGCCTGCTGCTTCCGGCGACAGCTTGCAACACGGCGCCGCCAGCCCCGAAGTCGGTGCAGCTCGAGGTCGTCGATGTCCTCGGCGGCCGTGACACCGCCGGGTTCGAGCGCGCCCTGCAGCCCCGCGACTTCGATTTCCCGCTCGATCATGGGGCGCATCCATCGTTTGCGTCCGAATGGTGGTACTTCACCGGCAACCTGGCCAGCGCAGAGGGCCGTCGCTTCGGGTACCAGTTGACCTTCTTCCGCATCTCCTTGGCTCCGCCCGGATCCATCGTGCCCCGGCCCTCTGCTTGGGCCGGCAACCAGGTATGGATGGCGCACTTCGCCCTCACGGACATCGCCGGCGAGCGCTTCTTCGCCTTCGACCGCTTCCAGCGCGGGGCTCTGGGGCTCGCCGGAGCGCAGGCCAGCCCCTGGCGGGTATGGTTGGACGACTGGAGCCTCGAGCAAGTCGGCGAAACACCGTTTCCGCTGCGTCTGCGCGCCCGCCAGCGCACCGACGCGGGCGGCGACTCCGGCGACCATGTGGCCATCGACCTCACCCTCGATCCCCTCAAACCCATGGTGCTGCAGGGCGAGAGCGGCCTCAGCCGCAAGGGACCGACGCCTGGAAACGCGTCCTACTACTACTCCTACACGCGGCTGCAGACCAACGGCGTGGTGCAGGCGGGGGGGCGGGAACACCGTGTCGCGGGCACCAGCTGGCTGGACCGCGAGTGGGGCACCAGCGCGCTCGAGGAAGGACAGGTGGGTTGGGATTGGTTCGCCCTGCAGCTCAGCGATGGCACCGAGCTGATGTACTACCAGCTACGCCAAGCGGGCGGCAACGCCGCGCCGCAAAGCACCGGCGTCCTGGTACTCGCCAACGGCGACTACACGGCGCTGCCGCCGGGAAGTGCGGTGCTGGAAGTGGAGGGCGAATGGGAAAGCCCCCTCGACGGCGTCGCCTATCCTTCGGGGTGGACGCTGTCGATCCCGGGCCGCGACATCATGTTGCACATCGAGCCGGTGTTGGATGCGCAGGAGCTGGACGTGGCGTTTCGCTACTGGGAGGGCGCCGTGGTGGTCCGCGGCACAGGACAGGGCGGACGCTCGGTCGACGGGCGTGGCTACGTCGAGTTGACAGGGTATGCTGGTGGCGGCCTGCACCCCTGACCCGGCGCCCAGCGCCGGTTATTCGACGGGAGCCCCGCATGATCCGCCTCTATGGTTTTCCCTACTCCACGAACATGGAGCGCGTCCAGCTCGCCCTCGGCCACAAGGAGCTCGAGGCCGAGTATGTACCGGTGCCTTACGACGACCGTAGCGAAGTGCGAGCGGTCAGCGGTCAGGATCTCGTACCGGTCCTCGACCATGGCGGCACCATCGTGTACGACTCACTTGCCATCATCGACTACCTCGAGGAGCAATTCCCTCAGCTGCCCTTGTACCCGCCCGGCCACGGCCGGCGCGCCGAAATGAGCGTTTTTATCGATTGGTTCAACCGGGTCTGGAAGGTACCGCCCAACGCCATCGAGGCAGAGCTCGGCAACGACCAGCCGGACCAGAACAAAATCGCCGCGTGGCAGGCCGAGATGGGCCGCTTCCTGCCGATCTTCGAGAGCATGCTCGCCGGGCGCGACTACCTCATGGGAGAACAGTTCTCCGCCGTCGATTGCATCGCCTGGCCCTTCCTGCGCTATGCGCTGATCCCTCCCGACGAAGAAGACACCTATCTGTTTCATGCGATCCTGGTGGCGAATATGCCACTCGGCGATGAGTGCGGGCGGTTGAAAAACTGGATCCGTCGCGTCGCCGAGCACGCGTTGACGCCCGATATCTCGGAGCAGCCGTGAACCACGACAGCCTTATCGACGCGCTTTGGAAGGAACGCGCCGTCGCCATCCTCCGCGCCCGCAACCATTCCCTCTGCCACGACGCCATGAGCGCCGCCGTCGAGGGAGGATTTCGTTTCGTCGAGTTCACCCTGCACTGCCCTGAGCCGTTCAAGCTCATCGAGCAGTTCGCCCGGCGCGACGGCGTGATCGTGGGCGCCGGCACGGTGATGACCCCGGAGGACGCCCGGCGCGCCATCGACGCCGGCGCCCGCTTCCTGGTCTCGCCGATCCTCGACGAGGAGGTCATCGCCACGGCGCTCGAGCATGGCGTCGCCGTCATGCCCGGGGTCCGCACGCCTACCGAGATGGTGCGCGCCTACCGGCTCGGCGCCGCCCTACAGAAGCTCTTCCCTGCACCGGCGCAGGGACCCACCTACGTACGCGCCACGCTGGGCCCGCTACCCTTCCTGCGCTTGGTCCCCACCAGCGGCGTGACACCGGAAAACGTCGGCGAGTTCATCGCCGCCGGCGTCTTCGCCGTGGGCTTCGTCGCCCCGTTGTTCCCACCCGACGTGCTCGAAGCGCGCGACTTCGCCGAGATTGAACGCCGGGCGAGCCAGGCATTGGCGGCGACCCAGGCAGAGGCCCGCCCCGATCGGCCCACCGGGCCGGACCCCTTTGCCGTGGCGACACCGGCGCGCGCGGTACCGGCCTGATCTCGATGAGCCACCTCGCCGGCCGGCGCCTTTCGCTGCTCGCTCTGCTGCTCACCGTGCTGGTGACGGTGGCAGCCTCGAGCGTCGCCAGCTCGCAGGGTGCCGCCGAGGACTGGCCGCAGGCCCTCGGCCCCCACCGCAATGCCGTCACCGCAACCGCCGTCG
>SMUY01115351.1_pt1 | contig 10447 bp, 12 predicted proteins | sample 2456441 | NCBI WGS metagenome assembly SMUY01 (sample SAMN11095931, study PRJNA526329) | marine sediment metagenome | biome: Marine sediment; feature: Surficial sediment; material: Deep marine sediment; isolation source: Hadal surficial sediment | place: Pacific Ocean | collected 2014-11 | depth...
ACGATCGGGATCGAACGAGCGACCCAGCTGGTGATCGTCGGCGATGCCTTTGCGAAGCCGATTCTGGCGGCGCTCGAGGAATCGCGTCGCGCCGACGACATCGTCGACTTGTCGAGCGTGAAGCTGATGATCTCTTCGGGTGTGATGTGGACTCGCGAGGTCAAGCAGGCCCTGCTCGAGTGGCATGACTTCATGCTGATCGACGCGATGGGCAGTACCGAGGGCTCGATGGGTACGCAAATCACGACGCGCGGAAACATCGGAGAAACGGCCAAATTCACAATGGGTGCGGCCACCAGGGTATTTACCGAGGACGATCGCGAGGTGCAGCCTGGATCGGGCGAGACCGGTATGGTCGCGGCCGGAGGTGCGGTACCGATCGGCTACTACAAGGATGAAGAGAAATCTCGTGCGACGTTCAGGGAGATCGACGGTGTTCGCTATTCGTTCCCTGGCGACTGGGCGCGTGTCGAGGCCGACGGTACGCTCACGCTGCTCGGGCGCGGGTCGAATTGTATCAATACGGCCGGTGAGAAAGTCTATCCCGAGGAGGTCGAAGAGGCAGTCAAGGCACACGAAGACGTGTTCGACTGTCTCGTCGTGGGCATCGACGATGAACAGTTCGGACAGCGCGTGACGGGTATTGTTTCTCTGCACGCCGGGAAATCGGTTTCGCCCGATGGCCTGCGTGCCTTTACGAAGACGAAACTGGCCGGTTACAAGATTCCGAAACAGCTTTTCGTGGTCGACTACGTCGAGCGCGCGCCTAACGGAAAAGCAGATTACAAGTGGGCGCGGGAGACGATCGAAGCACTGCTCTCGAGCGATTGACGAAGAGTGGCGCGACTCCGGGCGTTCGAAAGCAAGGCGAGGCTGTGATTGCGACTTAAATTTTCTGTACAGCTTCCCGTCGATCGCGTCGAGGCGCTATCGGAGTTTGGAACGAGCGAGGCGATCAGTGAGATTGCAACGGCGATCGAAGGCGCGGGATTCGACGCTTGTTTCGTGACCGAGCATCCCTTTCCGACCGATCGCTGGCTCGAGCGTGGTGGACACCACGCGTTCGATCCATTCGTAGCACTCGCGGTCGCCGCTGCGGCGACCAGAACCTTGAGGCTTCACACCAATATCCTCGTATTTCCCTATCGCAATCCCTTCTTGATCGCGAAGGGGATCGCCAGTCTCGATGTCGTATCCAACGGGCGAGTCATCGTCGGTGCGGGTGCAGGATATCTCGGCGGTGAGTTTGCGGCACTCGGTGCAAGTTTCGATGATCGGAACGAACGGTTCGACGATGCGCTCGTGGCGATGCAGGCGGCATGGGCTGGAGAGTCGGTCGCGATGTCGATGCCTGGCTTCACGGCCGAAGGCAACACGATGCGACCGAGGCCCATTCAGCGCCCCCGTCCGCCGATCTGGATCGGTGGCAACAGTCCGCGGGCCATTCGCCGCGCGGTGGACTTCGCCGATGGTTGGAGTCCCTTCCCCCTTCCCGCGGTCGCGGCGGGGCACGCCCGGAGTACCGGACTCGAGTCGCTCGATGATCTTAGAGGGGGCATCGCAAGACTGAGGGATTACGCGGAGATGCAGGGTCGAGACTCACCGCTCGACGTCAATTTCGTGCCCTTCGGTCTGCCGATGAATGTTTCGTCCTTGCCGCAAGACGATGTACTGCACGAACAATTTTCCGCCCTCGAGGCGGCTGGGGTCACGTGGATCAGTCTAGGAATGCCGACGGCGAGTCGGGGATCCTATCTCGAATCGGTGGCGCGATTCGGGGAGACCTTCCTTTCTTCGCGTACGATCTGAGAAATGTGGCGGTGAAAAGCCCGCGCAATGTGTGTTCCGCGAATGTCAAATCCTGTTAATGTTCAGAAGCAGGGCGGGAGCATGGTGGAGACAATGGCGGGGAGAGTCTGAGCAAAATGAAACGCTCGCTGATCCTGTTCTTCAATCTCATGCTCGTGTGGCTTCTTCTTTCTGGTCATTACAATGCGACGCTCATCAGCTACGGCGTATTGAGCTGTATGACTGTCGTCGCACTGATGGCGCATCTTCAAATTCTCGACGAGGAGGCTCTGCCGGCACATCTCGGATTCCGCGCCTTCTTCTATCTCCCTTGGCTCTTCAAGGAGATTCTTCTCTCGAATCTCGCCGTCTCGAAGGTCATCCTCAGTCCGAAGCTTCCGATCCATCCGCGTATTCTCCGGGTCACCGCCAGCCAGAAGACCCACGTCGGCCAGGTGATCTACGCCAACTCGATCACTTTGACGCCCGGGACTGTGACGCTCGACGTGCGGGATGGAAAACTGCTGGTTCATGCTCTGACCACGGATTCGGCCGAGGGGCTACTGAGTGGTGAGATGGATCGACGTGTCGCGCTTCTCGAGGCCAGGGACGCTGTGCGTGAGGGGGCGGCGTGAACGTCTTCGCAGTGGCCATGACGGGTGTGCTCGCGACGATGATGCTCGCGCTCGTGCGGGCCTTCATGGGACCCACTGTCTTTGATCGAGTCCTGGCCGCCAACATGTTCGGTACGAAGACCGTGTTATTGATCGCGGTCAGCGGTTTCTTGAGCGGGCGGCCTGAATGGCTCGACCTCGCGCTCCTCTATGCGTTGATGAACTTCATCGGGATAATCGCGCTTCTTCGCTTCAGCAAGTTTTCGAATCTCGCAAGCGATGAGCAGGTCAAGTGATGGAAGGCGCGCGCGAAATCGTAGTTTGGCTCTGCTTGGTCGCGGGCAGCGTCTTCTGCGTGATCGGTGGGATTGGCGTAGTCCGCATGCCCGACTTCTATACGCGCAGTCACGCGGCGAGCATTACGGATACACTCGGCGCGACATTCATTTTGCTCGGACTCGGTATTCACTCGGGGCTGAATCTGATTACCGTGAAACTCGTATTCGTCCTTTTCCTTCTCTACGTGACGAGCCCGACCGCGGCGCATGCCCTGGTCAAAGCGGCCTATTCGCAAGGACTCGACGCGCCCGACATCGAGGATTCGACTCGAGTCGCAGTGGATCTCTCGCGCGCGGAGGAGGAGAAATAGTGGGCGAGCATGTCATGGGCTCCCTCGTCGAGATGGTGCTCTTCGTATTCATGATCGGTCTGGCTCTTTACATCACGCGTCTGCGCAGTCTCTTTGCTGCGGCGATGCTCTTCGGGATATTCAGCCTGATCTCGGCCGGCTTGTTGACACTGATGGATGCTGTCGATGTGGCTTTTACAGAGGCCGCGGTGGGAGCTGGTATTTCGACCGTTCTCTTTCTGGGTGCGCTCGGCCTGACGACATCGGAAGAGACGACGCCGGTGAAGCATCGCTGGATGGCCAAGCTCGTCGTGATCGCGACCGGGCTGATGCTCGCCTACGGCACCCTCGACATGCCGGCATATGGTGATCCGGATGCGCCGATCCATCGCCACGTCGCGCCGCATTACCTCGAGGATTCCGACGAGGAGATCGGCATCCCCAACGTGGTCACGTCGGTTCTGGCGAGCTACCGCGGATACGACACCTTCGGGGAAACGACCGTCGTTCTGACCGCGGCGGTGGGCGCCATCCTGCTGCTGGGTGGTCGTGCTTCGCGGCGCCGTGAAGACGCGGAGGATTCGGAATGAGCGAAACCCCGATCAAAATGCGTGTTCGCGAGACGGTCATCCTGCGGGTCGTTGGGAAAGCGCTCGTCCCCTTCATTCTGCTCTTCGCGCTCTATGTTCAGTTTCATGGCGACTACGGCCCGGGTGGCGGATTTCAGGCCGGTGTCATTTTTGCTGCAGGCCTGATCTTGCACGCATTGATCTTTGGGCTCGATGAGCTTCAGCGAGCGATTCCCCTGCTTGTCGTCGAAATCGGCATCGCGCTCGGTACCCTCCTCTATGGCGGCGTGGGTGTCGCTTCAATGATGTTAGGAGGTGAGTTTCTCGACTATGGCGCGCTGGATCAACACGCGCCTGTTCACGGTCAACATCTCGGTATTCTGCTCGTCGAACTGGGAGTTGGCATCACAGTCACCTTCGTGATGATTGCGATCTTCTACACGTTCGCGGGAAGGTCACGCCAATGATGGATCTCGTGTCGCGATTCGCAACGCACTGGAACTATCTCGCGGTCATCGTGCTGATGATGATCGGGCTCTACATCGCGATCTCGCGCGGCAATCTGGTCAAGAAGGTGATGGGGATGAATGTCTTCCAGGTCTCCGTGATCCTGCTCTACGTCTCGATGGGCAAGGTCTCGGGCGGCACTGCGCCCATTCTGATCGAGGGGCAGGGTGAAATCATCTACTCGAATCCGCTGCCCCACGTTCTGATGCTGACGGCCATCGTCGTCGGCGTTGCGAGTACAGCGCTCGGATTGGCACTCGTGGTACGAATCAATGAGGCCTACGAGACCGTTGAAGAAGACGAGATCGCCGCTCTCGATCGCGCAGAGGATGAACGCGAAATGCCCGGGGCGATTCATTGAGCGACCTCGCCTTCCATTTGCCCGTACTGCAGGTCGTGATTCCGTTGCTCGCGGCGCCGCTCTGCTTCCTGCTTCGAAAGGAAGCGCTCGTTCGCGTCTTTACGATCGCTGTGAGCTTTACGTGTTTTGCGATCTCGATGAGTCTGCTCACTCAGGTTCTCGATGGCCGGGTTCTCGTCTACGAGTTTGGAGGTTGGCCGCGTCCCTACGGCATCGAGTATCGGGTCGACATCCTGAATGCCTTCGTGCTCGTCGTGGTCTCCGCGATCGCAGCAGTCGTTTTCTTCGCCGGTCCGGCGGAGGCACGCCGAGCGATTCCGGAAGGTCGAGAGTATCTCTTCTATGCGGCGGCGTTACTCTGCCTGACCGGACTGCTCGGCGTCACGATCACCGGAGACGTATTCAATGTCTTCGTATTTCTGGAGATTTCGTCACTCTCTTCCTACATCCTGATCGCGCTGGGCAGAAGCCGCCGAGCGCTGATGGCTGCTTTCTCCTATCTGATCATGGGTACGATCGGTGCGACCTTTCTGCTGATCGGAATCGGTCTGATGTACCAGATGACCGGAACGCTCAATATGGTCGACATGGCCGAGCGTTTGAAGGACGTAACCCAGGCCCGGACCATGCACGTCGCGCTGGCCTTTGTCGTCGTGGGCATCAGTATCAAGCTCGCTGTATTTCCCCTCCATCAATGGCTGCCCAATGCGTATAGCTTCGCGCCTCCGATCGTCTCGGCCTTTCTCGCGTCGACCGCGACCAAGGTCGCCTATTACCTGCTGATTCGGTTCTGTTTCGGGATCTTCGGGCTGACGTTCGTTTTCGAAACCGTAGGGATCGATGTCCTGCTCTTGCCGCTTTCCATCCTAGCGATGTTCGTAGGTTCGATCGCCGCGATTTATCAGACCGACTTCAAGCGGCTGCTCGCCTATTCGAGCATCGCGCAGATTGGCTACATGACTCTCGGTCTTTCTCTCGCCACCCAAGCTGGCGTTTCAGCGGGCCTGATCCATGTCTTCAATCACGCTCTGATGAAGGGTGCACTCTTCCTCGTGGCGGCCTGTGTCACCTGGCGAATGGGTGGGACCAAGATCGAAGCGATGAAAGGGCTCGGTCAACGCATGCCGATTACGATGGCAGCAATGGTCGTGGCCGGACTGGCGCTCGTAGGCGTTCCGGGCACGGTCGGGTTCGTGAGCAAGTGGGCCCTGGTTTCCGCGGCGCTCGAACAGGATGCACTCTTCGTTGCTTTTCTCATCATGGCGAGCTCCGTCCTGGCTCTGGTCTACATCTGGAAGCTCGTGGAAATCGTCTACTTCGCAACGCCTGAGGTCGAGATCGAAAGGAAGGAACCGCCGCTGAGGCTCTTGATTCCGACGTGGATTCTGGCGGGCGCCTCGATCTATTTCGGGATGTTCTCGAGTTTTGCCGTCGATGTCGCGGAACTTGCGGCGGTGCAGCTCTTCGCGGCGGGGCTGTAGTGCGATGAGCATGGACGCGCAGACGATGACCCTGCTCTGGGCCCTGATCCTGCCGATCATGGGCGCGTTGGGTGTCGTTGCGTTGGGTCGCTGGCCCAATCTGCGCGATAGCTGGACGATCGTGATTGGACTCTCGACCTTTTCTTGCGTCGCTGCGCTGATTGGGCCCGTCATGGACGGGGCACGTCCGGCGTTGCCACTGCCGAGCCTGCTACCGGGTCTTGGACTCGGTTTTGAGGTCGAGCCGTTGGGCCTGCTATTCGGGCTCGTGGCGTCTGGCCTTTGGATTCTGACCTCACTCTACGGCTTTGGCTACATGCGGAGTCATGAAGAGGTCAATCAGACTCGCTTTTTCACCTGTTTCGCGGTGGCGATCGCGGCGGCGCTCGGGATTGCCTTTGCCGGAGACCTCGTCACACTCTTTCTCTTCTACGAGATTCTGACTTTCTCGACCTACCCTCTGGTCACGCACGCCGGAACCGAGGCGGCCGTACGAGCCGGCCGGCTCTATCTGGGCATTCTGGTTTCGACCTCGGTGCTCTTCTTTCTCTTCGCCATTCTTTGGACTTCGAGTCTCTCGGACACTCTGCATTTTACACCGGGCGGCATCCTGCACGGAAAAATTTCGGGGGTGAGTGCGGGGTTGCTTCTGCTGCTCTTCGCATACGGCGTCGGAAAGGCAGCGCTGATGCCATTTCATCGCTGGCTGCCGGCCGCCATGGTGGCGCCGACACCGGTGTCGGCGTTGCTGCATGCGGTTGCGGTCGTGAAGGCCGGTGTCTTCACCGTTCTCAAGCTCTCGATCTACGTTTTCGGAATCGATTTCCTGTCGGCAGACGGCCTTTCGGACATCCTGATGGTGATTGCTGCAATCACCATCCTGGCTGCATCGATCCGCGCGCTCTCGCTCGACAATCTGAAGGCTCGACTCGCTTACTCGACGATCAGCCAGCTCTCGTACATCGTTCTGGGTGCGGCGCTCGCGACTTCTGCGGCGGCGATGGGGGCCGGGCTGCATATCCTGATGCACGCCCTGGGGAAGATCACGCTCTTCTTCGTTGCGGGAGCCGTATACGTGGTGGCTCACAAGACCGAAGTGAGCCAGCTGGATGGAATCGGCCGTCGAATGCCGTTCACGTTCGGTGCCTTCTGCATTGCATCCCTGAGCATCATCGGACTTCCGCCGCTCGGCGGAGCCTGGAGTAAATGGTTTCTCGTGACCGGGGCCTTTGATGCCGACGAGCCGTGGATGGCCGTTGTCTTCCTGGCCAGCTCGCTGCTCTCGATCGGCTATTTGATGCCGATCGTCGTTCGCGCCTTTTTCCGGCCCCTTCCGGATGGGGAAGAGGACGGAATCAAGGAAGCGCCGCTGTTGATGCTCTTGCCCATTTGCGCGACCGCGTTGGCCTGCTTCGTCATTTTCTTCTATGCCGACGGGGTGTATCGATTATTGGCCCCCGTGATGGGGTTCGGAGGCTGATCGTGGCGCAATGGAAGTACAAAGATGTCTGATGAATCGATCGACCCCGCGTCGAACCCTTCGCCCGGAGGTGGCTCGGATGACGAGCGATGGCTCGACCGCCCGGGCAGCGTCAATTTGATCATCAAGGTGTTGATGGTGGCCTGCGCGCTCTCCGTTTTGGCAGATTTCTTCTATCACAAACACGGGGACTATCACTTTCAGGAATGGATCGCGTTCGACGCGGTATTTGGTTTTCTGGCCTATGTCGGTCTCGTAACCGCAGCGAAGGGCGTGCGACGGCTGCTGATGCGAAACGAGGACTACTATGATTGATGTCCTCGTGAGCGGATTGCCGCCTGGGGTGCTGCTGATCGTTGCGGCGATTCCCGCTGTGCTCTTGCCCCACCGACTCTCGCAAGTGGTGATGATGATTCTCCCGCTTCTCGGGCTGGCGCATCTCTTGTCGATGCCCGCTGAGTTCGGATACGCAATTCAGGTCTTCGACTACACACTGCAGATCACTCGGATCGACGCGCTGTCTCGGGTATTCGGAATCGTCTTCTACATTGCCGCCTTTCTCGGCGTACTCTATGCGTCGCATCAGAGAGATCGACTTCAGGCGGCGGCCGCTCTGATCTACGCAGGGGCCGCGATCGCCGCGGTCTTCGCGGGCGATCTGCTCACGCTTTTCGTGTGGTGGGAACTGACGGCCGTTTCCTCTGTGTTTCTGGTCTGGGCGAGGCGAACCGACGCCGCCCTCGAGGCGGGTCAGCGCTATCTGATCATTCAGGTCAGCTCTGGCCTGCTCCTGCTCGCCGGGGCGATTCTGCTCTATTCCGAATCGGGATCGCTCACCTTCGAGCATATCGGGATCGAGTCGCTTGGCGGCTGGTTGATCTTCCTCTCTTTCGGGATCAAGGCTGCCTTCCCGCTTTTGCACGGCTGGATGAAAGACGCCTACCCGGAAGCGACCGTGACCGGAACCGTTTTCCTGTCCGGATTTACGACCAAGCTCGCGATCTATGCGCTCGCGCGTGGTTATGCCGGAACGGACATCCTGATCCCGATCGGTGTGACGATGACGGCCTTTCCGATCTTCTTCGCTGTCATCGAAAACGACCTTCGCCGGGTCCTCTCCTACAGTCTGAATAATCAATTGGGCTTCATGGTCGTCGGCATTGGTGTGGGGACGGAACTCGCGCTCAACGGCACCGTCGCCCATGTCTTTGCCCACGTGATCTACAAGGCCCTGCTCTTCATGGCGATGGGCGCAGTGCTCTTCCGCACGGGCACGATCAAGGCTTCGGAGCTCGGTGGTCTCTACAAGTCGATGCCCTGGACCGCCTTCTTCTGCATCATCGGATCGCTCTCGATCTCTGGCTTCCCGCTGACCAGCGGTTTCGTCAGCAAGTCGATGATCCTTGCCGCAGTTGGACACGAGCAGTACCTCATCATCTCACTCGTGCTGCTCTTTGCGTCCGCAGGCGTCCTCCATCATTCGGGAATCAAGATCCCGTTCTTTTCCTTCTTCGCGCACGACAGCGGCATTCGGGTCGAGGAAGCGCCCTTGAACATGCGACTCGCGATGGGCATCGCAGCCGCCTTCTGTATCGGCATCGGCGTCTTCCCCGAGCCGCTCTACGCGATCCTTCCCTACCCCGTGGACTACCAGCCCTATACGACGAGTCATGTCGTCACGGTCTTGCAGCTCTTGCTCTTTGCGGTGCTTGCGTTCGTCTACTTGCAAAAGACCGGGCTCTATCCGCCCGAGCTACGGAGCGTCGTTCTCGACATCGACTGGACCTGGCGGCGACTCTGGCCCCGAGCCTGGGGCAGAGTTGCCGAGGCCTGGATGGTTGGCCAACGGTGGTTCCTCGGAACAGCGGATCATGCGCGACGAGGTCTGCTCGGCTTCACCGAGGCGCATTTGAGTCCATGGACGCGCCTGGGTGAGCCCTGGCCAACGGGGGCGAATGCGATGTGGGCGGCGGCCTTGCTTCTCGCCTATCTCTTGCTCAGCTACTAGCGGTAACCTTTCTGGTAGAGATTCCACTTCTCTGTCAAAGGCGGCCTCACGGAGAACGCCAAGACCATGCCCGATCTGCTCTATGAAAAGCGCGATGGCATCGCCATCCTGACGCTCAACCGCCCTTCACAACGCAATGCATTCAGTCCGGAGATGATGGTTCGACTGGCCTCGGCCTGGACCGATTTTCGTGAGGATGACTCACTGCGTGTGGCGATCTTGACCGGGGCGGGGGATACGGCCTTTTGTGCGGGTGGAGACCTTGCGCGGTTGATGCCGCTCTTTACCGGTGCGCGCGAACCGGAAGACGAATGGGACAGGCGGCTGATGGAAGACGTCGCGAACGTGATGTCGACCGCTCTGCTTCGGCCCTTCGAACTCTACAAACCGATCATCGCCGCGATCAATGGCTACGCCGTCGCGGGTGGAACGGAGATCCTGCAATCGACGGATATCCGGATCGCATCCAAAGGAGCGAGCTTCGGGCTCAGCGAGGCGCAGCGGGGGCTCGTTCCTGGCGGTGGGTCGATGGTCCGATTGCCGCGGCAGATCCCGTATTGCAAGGCGATGGAAATCCTCCTGACCGGGGACCGGATCTCAGCGGAAGAGGCAGTTCGAATCGGGTTCGTCAACGAGATCGTCGCGAAGGAGGAAGTGATGCCCCGCGCTCTCGAGTTCGCCGAGCGCCTCGCCAAGAATGCCCCCCTTGCGCTTCGTGCGATCAAGGAGGCTGTGATCCGCACGAGCGGTTTGCCCCTCGAGGAGGCGTATCTGATCGAACACGAGATTTCTGCGGGAGTGATGCGCTCGAAGGACGCGCGCGAAGGGCCGAAGGCATTCATCGAAAAGCGTGAGCCTGTCTTCAGGGGTGAGTAGCCGGGCGACGTTCATCGATGAGGAGGGGGATCATTCGTTGGTGTCGAAACCGATACTCAGACGTCCGCTCGGCCTCGTCTACGCCGGCGCGGCCGTCACGAACATGTTTTTCTATTTTGTACAGACGTTTCTGGA
>SMUY01003797.1_pt1 | contig 10446 bp, 8 predicted proteins | sample 2456441 | NCBI WGS metagenome assembly SMUY01 (sample SAMN11095931, study PRJNA526329) | marine sediment metagenome | biome: Marine sediment; feature: Surficial sediment; material: Deep marine sediment; isolation source: Hadal surficial sediment | place: Pacific Ocean | collected 2014-11 | depth 0-1...
AGCATCGCCTCCGGTCCGGCCCAGTCGCTGACGAACCGGGACACGTAGCCATTGGTGGTGAGGATGTTCATGAAGATATCGGGTGCGCCCTGCCCGATCGCGAAGCCGCTGTCATGGTGCGCGGGCATGAAGTCACGCGAGGCAATGGCCCCGGCGACGATCCGGGTCGAGGTGACGTCCAGATCGAACTGCGGAAGCTCGTCGCCGACCGCGATCCGGCTCCACTGCAGAGATCCGCTTCGTCCGCCCGTCATGAGTTCGCCCCGAGACCGGACGGATCGAACTTGAGAATGCGGAAGGTCTGTCGGCCGACGACTTCGCCCTTGCCGTCCGTGTAAGTGGTCAGCCAGGTCAGGAAGTATCCGGGGCCGAGCCGGGTGGATTTTCGGTCGGAGATGGACTCCAGCACGATCGACGACTGGAGGAGGTCCCCGGGTCGCAGATAGCGCTCGAACTCGAGTTCGGAGTTCGTGGCCAGGGTCGCGACGTAGCCGGCTGCATCGAGGATGCTGATCGGGTTGTCCGGGCTGATCTCGCCCGGAGCGCCGCCCCGCTCGGCGATACCCTGGATCTCGGGGCGCGGCATCGTCCACGTCTGGAGCATCGCCGGGGGTGCGACGATTCCGCCGAAGCGGGTGGTCGCGGCAAACTCCTCGTCGAGGTACACCGGATTGCGGTCGTCGAGGGCATCGACCCAGTGCCGGATCATCGGCACGTTGACCTCGTCAGGCGCATCGGCCGGTCCCGACTCGCTCATTGACTTCCCGATGGAGGCTTCGAGTCGCGCTCGAAGCGGATCCGACTCAGCGTGGGTCATCCCAGTTCCATCGCTCCATCCCAGTCCTTCTCCAAGTTGGCGGCCGGGAGCATACGTGATTCTTGGAGTTGAATCATGAACGCCGTGCGATCGAATGCGAGGTACCTTGAAGCCCCATGTCAGTGTTTGGATCCAACGAGTTGGACACTTCCTCCGGTGCCGCAACCGAGATCGAGGAAGCAGCGTCGAAGCCCCGAGGCTGGATTCGCAAGATCGTTCCGTGGATGCTCGGCATCGGGGTCCTGACCTATCTGTTCACACAGGTCCCTCTGGCCGACGCCTGGGAAGCCACCCGATCGGCCGACATCGCTCTGCTGCTCACCGCATCGTCGGCCGCCGTGGCCTGCTGGTTCTGGCTGGAGTCTGGCGCCTTCTCGTATCTGTTCACGCGCTTCCACGTTCCCTTTACATGGAAGGAGGCGCGCTCGCTGCGCGGCTCCACCTACGTGCTGACGCCCATCAACTGGAACCTCGGCACCGCCGCCATCATCCTCTACCTGCGTCGGTCCAAGGGAATCAGCGCGCTTGAAGCCACCAGCACCATGCTCTTCTACGGGACCATCGACGGCCTGGTGATGGCGAGCCTCACGTTCGTCGGGCTCGCCATGATGCCAGCTTCGCCGGCGCTGGAGCAGTTCCAACGTCTCGCGGCCGGGGCGGCCGTGGCTCAGCTCGGATTCATGACCATTTTAATGGCGGACGCTCCGGCCTGGGGATGGCTCGAGAAGATCCGCTCGATCTCGCTCTTGCGCAGCTACCGCGCGGCCGGCTGGCGCGAGGTCTTCACTCTCGTCGGAATCCGTACGCTGTACTTCTCTATCTTCGCGCTCTACTTCTGGGCCGGAGCGCGGGCCTTCCACGTGGAGCTGCCGCTGGCGGTTAGCACTGCGACGCTGGCGGTGATCTTGATGGCCCAGGCAATCCCCATCACTCCGGCGGGTCTCGGCACCCTGCAGGCGGCGATGCTCTACTTCTGGAGACCCTATGGCGCAGAGGCGGGCGTGCTGGCCTTCGCTCTCGCCTTCCCCGTGTGTGTGACCGTCTCGCGAATGTTGCTCGGACTGGTCTACCTGCGAGACATTCGAAAGCGTCTCAGTCAGACCTCGTAATCCCTGGTTGGCTCGGGATGCGTGGTGCGACCGAAGAGCTAGGACCCGAGGTCGACCCGTTCGAGTGAACCGACCCGGCCGAATGGCCTGCTCGATCGTAAATGGGCCTCTTGGTGATCCTTGGCACTCCCCGGCCCACCCGAAATCACAAGTCGCGAGTGGAGCCATCCTTGTCGACCCCAGCAGGCATTGGCTGTTCGTTGGAGGTGGACGAGCCCTCCGGCGGGTAGCGCACGCTGTCATCGAGCGCGATCTTGGCTTCTGCCGCGAAATCCGGAAGCGGCAACTCGCCGCGTTCGCGCCAGCCGCGCACCTGCTCCTCTGCGGCGCGAACTTTCTCCCCATCCGCAGCCTCCTCGCGGGTGAGATAGGTCGTCTGCGAGGGAAAGGCCAAGCCTGCGCCGCTCGACGCGATGATATCCATCAGCCTTAGCAGGAGATCCTCGCGAACGCCGAGAAACTCGGCCCAATCCGAGGTGGCGATGTACGAGGTGATTTCGATGTCGAGGGAGTACGCGCCGAAACCCACGAACCGCACCCGCGCCGGGTCCGGAAGCACCATCGCGTGCGACAGCAGCAGTCGCCGGATCTCCACCAACAGGTGCCGGAGCTGATCGGGCGTCGTTTCGTAGCGCAGTCCCAGGATCGTGTGGAAGCGGATGCGATCGCGCTTGGCGAAGTTCTCGAGCTGCATCGCCGAGAACTCCGCGTTGGGGATCGTCACGACCGTGCGGTCGAGGGTGCGCACTTTCGTCGAGCGCAGCCCGACCTCTTCGACGGTCCCCACCTGGTCGCCGAAGCGACAGAAATCCCCTTCCACGATAGGATGATCTGCGACGATCATGAGGTAGCCGAAGACGTTCTCCAGGGTCTTCTGCGCCGCCAGCGCGACAGCGATCCCGCCTACGCCGAGGCCGGCGATCAGTGCCGTTACATTGAAGGGCGTGAAGCTGTCGATGGCCACGAGAAAGGCGAGGACGCCCAGAGCTGCCTTGAGAGCCTTGCGGCCCAATGGAACGAAACGGTTGGCGGTGCCCACGCCTTGGTCCGCGAAGCGCTTCTCGATGACGTTGCTAAAGATGTCGATGCTGCGGAAGATCAGCCAAGTAATGGCCATGAAGGCGAGGGCCGTCGCCATGCCGGTGATCACGCGCCGCGCCGGAACCGCCACTCCCAGTGGAAGGGTTCCGAGATGAAAGACGAGAACGCCGATCAGGAGGCGCACGGGCCCCAGCACTGCCGCCAACAGGCGATCGTCGAAGTCGGTCTTGGAGCGATTCACGAGCCGGCGACCCAGCACGAGCACGGCATTCGCCGCAAGCCATGAGATCAGGAAAGCGAGTACGACCATCGTCGTCAGGCCCAGCCACTGCCAAATGGCGATCGCAAACAGGTTGGACTCCAGCATCCAGTCCGGCAGCCACGCTTCGAGCGGTCCGTAGCCGAACTCATCGTAGAGGGCCGGGATCCGCGCCACGGTGGCGGAGGAGATCTTCCAGATGGAGACGCCGTCACCGCGGGGCACCCGCTGGAGCAGGATGTCAACGGGCCCTGCCTCGCTGTGAATCGTTCCGACGCGGTCGCGGTAGGGCGGGAGACCATCGTCCAAGTGACCTTCGGGCTGTTGGCTGAGGTTCTCGAGTTCGACCCAGAGTTCCTGGTCGAGGACGAACTTGAGCCGGCGGGCCAGGACGACTGCCCTCTCTCGCTGCTTCGCACCGAGGCGCCGCAGATCGAGGTACTCGCTGGCCCTCTCGTAGTCTTCGTCCAGGCACGCGGCCAGGAAGCCCCGCATGGCGGACCGCGGCACGCCTCGCTGGTAAAGATCGGCCGGCCCGGCCGGCTCCTCCGCCTTGGCAGTGGGCTCGACGGCCGTCGGCTGCTGGGCGCTTGCGACGCTGCCAGCGGCAACGCAGGCGAGCACGCCGAGCCACACGCACTGCGTTGCGTGAAAGCGTAGACCTCTCTTCACCAGCATCGTCTGTCTCCTCTACCCTTTCGTACCTGCGCCTGCGCCGGAACTCCATCCCGCTTCAAACGGGGGCGTCTAGCATAGGCCCCTTTCGGCTTCGCAGAGCCATGCGAGGTCAAGCCAGGGCCAGTCCCCTTTTTCAGCGCTCGATCAGGGCCGAAATCTCATCGAATTGATCGTGAGCGTCTTGCTCACCAATCTCCATCAACCGGCATAGATACTCGCTCTGGAACATCAGCATGCTCAGCAGATCTTGACTGCCCTGCTCGCGTGTTCCGAGTCGACGTGTCAGGAAGCGAAAGACCTTGGGCAGCCGGGGCTCGAATGCGCGCGCTTCGAGTCCCAGGTCGACGGAGGGGCGGACGACGCAGATATCGATTTTTCGATGGGTCGTCACCCGCCCGCCCGCAGCAGCGATCAGGCCGTTGACGCGTTGCATATGACTGGCGTCTTGATCGAGGTTGTCTTGAAAGATCGCATTGTAGAGCACACCGAGTATCCGCGCGGGCGGCGGATATCCGGGTGCCATTTTTACTCGTTCTTGCTTTCCGCTTCCCAGATGACGCGTCGAGAGAGCGAGAATGCGATCCGCTCCGAGATGAGTCGCCGGAGCAAGCGGTGAATGCAGGCGGATACCGCCATCACCATACCAGCTGCCGTCCACTGTAACAGCCGGGAAAAACACCGGAATCGCAGCGGAGGCCATCACATGTTCGACTCGTAACTCGGTTTTGACACTGCGCCTTTGGGGGCGATCCCATTCGGTGATCTCATCGCCTTCACAGAAAGTGACTGTTTCACCGCTCGAATAGTCCGTTGCCGTCACCGCGACGGCGCGCAATTCTCCTTCGAGATTTCGTTTCACGCCATCCAGAACACCATTGGTCGAGCCCAAGGCGCGATGCAGGAAAACGCCGAGTGGACTCGTGTCGACGAGACCGCGTGGATTCGGAACGCCGCGCCAGCCACCCAGGATCCCCAGTTGAAGCATCCAGCGCAGGCCGCGGCCCCCCAACGAGAGGAGGTCGGTCTTGAAGATCTCTTCGACCTCCAGCTTGGACCACATCTCAGCCAGTGAATGGACCCTTTCACGAAGGATCCCGGGGCGATTTGCAAGGTAGACCGCATTGATCGCACCGGTCGAGACGCCGGTCAGTATGGATACGCGAAGCTCGGGATAGCGTTTTGTGATCCCGCACAGGACGCCCACTTGATAGGCGCCGCGGGCAGCTCCACCACCCATCACGATCGCAAGATCATTGTTCTCTTCAGAGACGGTCTCAGACAATGACGCACCCTTTCCGCAGCCTCGTCAAGAAAGCGCTCGAGGAGGAGACTGCGGCCTCCCTCGCGGCTCCGATGAGGGAGCGATTCGTGGGTGCTACCATCACACGGCCTCACGATCGGAGATCGGGGGGCTCAACTCTCTCGCTAGAGAGAGGGAGCACTGGATCCATGACAGCTGAGGAACCGCGCGGCGTTCGACGACCCGCCGACACCGTGACGGTGTTGATCGACGCAGACGGAAAAAAGCGGGGCAAGAGGATTCGATCTCGAGCTGCGAGTGTGAAGGCCTGTCACCCCTCCACCGAGAAGAGCTTCCGTTGTGCCTGCTTCCGGTTCCATCAGTGGGGCTCCGGCTGGAACGCCCAAAATGCCCCCCCCAGCCTTTCGTGCCCCTGCGGTCGCATGCATCACCGCGGAGAGGGAGGGCCGTTGACAGGCTCCGAGTGGTACGACCACAACGGGCAGCGGAAACCCTGCCCGGGGCAAGACGCGTGAGCGGCTCAATCTTCGAGACGACCCGACTCGATTGGAGGCTCACGCCAGCGTGAAGTTTTCGGGCTGCTCGACACACAGGATTCCGTCATCGGAATCGATCAATGTCGCGCACTCGTTGCAGTGGCTACAGCCGTTCTTGTAACCGTTGTCGACCGCGGCGCGATTGGGCATGTCCGGGTCGTAGAGAAGTCCGCGCCCGAGCTGGATGAAGTCGAATCCCGCAGACATCACGGTGGCGATGCTTTCGCTGGTACAGACGCCCCCGATGTAACAAACGCTGCACTGGACGCGTTCACGAATCCGCTTCGCCTGCTCGAGAAAATACGTCTCTTCGTAGGGGTAGTCCCGGAAGAGCTTGGGACCCGCCAGCTTCATCCCGATCTTCATGATGGGATTCTTCTCCTGTTTCAGGAGTCCCGGGAGCAAGCTGGCACCGCGGAAGAGAAGCATCGGATTCATGCTGCTCGTCCCGCCGCTGCAAACGATGGCGTCGATGCCACCCTTCTCGAGGAACGCGGCGATCTCGACAGCATCGTCGTAGCTGGTTCCACCACGAACTCCGTCGGTCATGCTGATCTTGCCCAGCAGCGGAAAGTCGTCGCCCACCGCGCGCCGGACGGCATCGAGGACTTCGAGTGCAAAGCGCATCCGGTTGCCGAGGGGCCCGCCGTACTCGTCCTTGCGCTGGTTGGTACGCGGACTGATGAATTGGCTGATGCCGTAGCCGTGGCCAAAGTGGATTTCGATGGCGTCGAAGCCCACCGACTTCATGAAGTCCGCAGCCCGGCCGAAGACGGCAACTCGCTCGCGGATCTGGGGTTTGGTGAGCGCTCCCGCAAACGGCAGTCCGTTGGCCAGCCCCAGCAAATTGATCGCGCGAGAAGCCCCCATGGGCCGCCTGCCCTGAAATTCGCGGTTCTTTGAGAAGTTTCCGCAGTGGCCGAGCTGGCCCGAGACCTTGGCACCGGTAGCGTGCATCGTGGCAATGAATCGTTCGAGGTCTTCGCGAACCCCCTCGTGCATGTAGAGCATGTGCTCATGGATGCGGCCGTCGGCCTCGGCCGCGCAGTAGGCGAGCGTCGTCATGCCGATGCCGCCCTCCCCGATCCGCTGATGGAGCCGAGTCAGCTCAGCGCTGATCCGGCCCCCCTTGCTCTTGCCCTCGAAGGTGGCCGCCTTGATCAGGCGGTTACGCAGCGTGAGCCCGTTCAAGCGGGCTTCGGAAAAGCATTTCTGGAGCGGATCGGTCACGGAGCCCAAACGTACCACCCGACTCCGGAAGGATCGAAACCTTCCGAAAGGCCCTGGGATTCCAGACACTTCGGGCGACCTGGCGCATGCAGGCCGCTTCACGAACGTGCAATTTCCGGCGCAGCGGGCTGAAAACACTCAAGGAATTCTCCCAATGCACCGAAGTCTGGATCTCCAGCAGGAGGAGAGATCCATGGCGATTCGCCCGCTCGTGTTCGGGGTTCTGATGCGTGAAAAGGGCCGGAGCCTGCGGGTGCGATCCGAAGGCAACCGGGGCTACATCCTAGAGGACACCCGCGTTGGGCAGACGAAGCGCACGCGCCGCCATCGCTCTCTCGAGAGCGCCTTGCGCGACCTGGCCAGCAGCTGGCGCCATCGCCTGCATTGAGACTGCACAGGCCACGATCCAGTCTGCCCTAGACGCTGGCGGCGGAGGGAAACGGCGAACTTCGTGGCCGAGAGTCTCCGGGCTTCCATCCCCAAGCTCCTGCCATTCCCTGCCTCAGCGCTGGGTCGACGCTCTTCTGCCCGCAACCCCCCGCGTTGGGCCTCGGCTACCCTCTCCCGTCCAGGAGACCTGCGTGAGCCAGCTCGACTACCTCGCCTTCGACGCCGACAACCACTACTACGAAGCGCACGATGCCTTCACGCGCCACGTGCCCAAGCAGATGCAGCAACGCTGCGTCCAGTGGGCCGAAATCGACGGACGCAAGCACCACATCGTGGCTGGCAAGCTGGCCCACGCCGTCACGAATCCGACCTGGAACCCGATCTCCAAGCCCGGAGCCATCAGTGCCTACCTGCGCGGCAACCCCGATGACAGCGATCCGCTGGCCCTGCTGCGAGAGCACGAGCCGCTTCCGCCCGAATACATGGACCCGGCGGCCCGGGTCGCCAAGCTCGAAGAACAGGGCCTCGAGTCGTTGTGGCTCTTCCCCACGCTGGGTGTTCTCTATGAAGAACTGCTCAAGCACGACATCGAAGCCGTGAAGGTCCTGTTCCGGGCGTTCAACCGCTGGCTCGAAGAGGACTGGGGCTGCAACTACAAGGACCGGATCTACGCGGCGCCCTACATCTCGCTGTGCGACGTCGACTTCGCCTGTGAAGAGCTCGAATGGGCTCTGGCCCAGGGTGCGCGCATCGTCGTCACACGGCCGGCCGCGGCCTGGACGGCCCACGGGCAAATCTCGCCCGCAAACGAGCTGTTCGATCCCTTCTGGGCACGCCTAAACGAGGCCGGCATCAGCCTGGTCGTCCATGCTGGAGACTCCGGCTACACGACCCACGGCTACGTGCGCGATGGCTTCAGCTCGGCCTTCGGCCCCGGCGGCTTCCGGCCCAGCATCAAGTCGTTCAACATCGAGCGCGCGGCCTACGACTACCTGATCACGCTCTGCTTCGAGAAGCTCTTCGAGCGTTTCCCAAACCTGCGGATCGCTTCGGTCGAGAACGGGGCCGAGTTCCTGCCGGATCTCTATCGCAAGCTCTCCCAGTCGCGAAACCGGATGCGCCTCTACTACAAGGAGGATCCCGCGCTCCTCTTCAAGGAGCACGTCTGGATCAACCCCTTCTGGGAGGATGACGTGAACGAAGTTGTCGAGCAGATGGGCAGCGATCGGGTGATCTTCGGGTCGGACTGGCCCCACGTCGAGGGCATGCCACAACCACTCGACTACGTGGCCGAGATCGCCCACTTCGATGCCGACTCCCAGCGCAAGATCCTGCGCGACAACACGCTTGCTTTGACGGAGCTGAAGCCCGCCTAGGAGTCCTGGAGCGCATCCCAGCAGCCGGCGTTCACCAGCAGCGGATCGATGACGGACACGTCCTTGATCTCGTGGTAGCGCTTGCGAAGCGCGGTCAGCGATTTCGCGTGGTACTTCTGGGGCTTCTGGGTCCACATCTTGCCCGCCAGCTCGACGCTGAATGCCTCGGCGCCGGAATCGATGGCTCGCTTGTTCGCCGCCGACCACGGCAGGAAGAGGGCCCCGACCTGCTCGATCAGGAACGGCTCGAGCGTACCCTTGAGCGTCGTCCAGGCCTCGAATTCGCCTTCGGACTTGGGATCGAGCATGCGTTCCACCCAGGCCACGAGCTTGGGGGCCCGTTCGTTCAGGATCGAAGCCGCGGTCGGGTCGGTCCACGCGTTGTAGATCTGGCCCCACATGCCGAAGTCGCCGAAGGCCGGCCGCGCGCCGAACAGAAAGGGCCGATCGGCCAGGTGGGTCTCGAGCAATGCCACAGCATCCGTGAAGGACTGCTCGATCTGGGGTGCCGTCTGCTCGCTCGAGCCCACGAACCAGACGCGGCCCGTCATGCGTTTCTTGACCTGATCGGCCATCTCCGCGTACTGCTCGTCGGTGAGCCCCGGGGACATGCCTCGGACGATCCGATCGGCTGCCGAATCCTGATCCACCTCACGCGCCCAGCGGTAGTGGAACATCCACTTGTTGCCCCACTCGTCACCGAATTCTTCGAGCAGACAGGAGACGAACGCGGCGGCCGGGTCTTCGGGATGGATCGACGGCTCGGGGTGCACCTGCTCCATGCGCTCGATGATGGGCGTCGAATCCTGGATGCCCTCGTCTTCGGGCGTCACCAGCAACGGAACCAGCGGCAGCTTCGCGTACTTCTGGAACTCCGCCATGTTGTCCATGGAGCGCGGAATCCACTCGTGCGGGATGTGCTTGTAACGAAAGTACGAACGGACCTTGACTGAGTAGGGCGAAAGCTCCATTCCGAAAATGCGATGATCGGCGGACATTCGCATTCCTCACTTTCCGACGAGGACGTCAATCTCGAAGGACTGCGCAGTATAGGCCCCGCGTTCTTCGGCTGTCGAGCCGCACCCGATCCCGAACGCGACCCCGGCGCCCTACAGGAGCAGGCCCAACCCATCACCCAGGGGATCGATGCGGGGATCTCGAAATCGAGACCCGCGACGGACGACGGAAAATCGCGCCTCAACCCGTGCCGCATGGGCGCCGATTCTGGGATATGCTCGCTGAGACGGGGGTTGGTAGATCGTGAGAGTCCAGGCTCGGCGTCGGGCCGGCGCCGCGTTCAGCCTTTGTTTCTCGATCGCTTGCGGCAGCGCCGATGAAAATCCTCCCCACGTCCCCGGGTCGCCGAGTTCGCCGGCTGTCCCGGTCGCCCCCAATTCGCAAACCGTCGCGCAGATGTCGGCCGTCGAAGCCTCGGAGGATCTGATTCGGGCCCTCGAGCCAAAGCTTCGTGGGCTCGCCCGGGCTGTCGAGAACCTGCACCTCCCCGACCCGATGACACTTCCACTTTTCCAGGAGAATCTGTGGCTGACGGACATTCTGGACCTGTCAGCGGCCGGACCCGCGGCCAGCGCTGCCGCAGAGCACTCCATGGTGGTGACGCGCTCGTTCCCCGTAGCGCCAGCCAGCGTGGAGTTGACGTCTGCCAAGGCCGCACTTTGGCGCCCGCTGTTCGACAGCGTCCAATGGATCCAGGGGGCCCGATTTCACGTCGCCTCCGCACGCTTCACG
>SMUY01404809.1_pt1 | contig 10446 bp, 9 predicted proteins | sample 2456441 | NCBI WGS metagenome assembly SMUY01 (sample SAMN11095931, study PRJNA526329) | marine sediment metagenome | biome: Marine sediment; feature: Surficial sediment; material: Deep marine sediment; isolation source: Hadal surficial sediment | place: Pacific Ocean | collected 2014-11 | depth 0-1...
AGAGAAATGGTGGTTATTTGCAGAGCCGCGTCCAGCGATGCGAAAAGCGAAAGCTTCGTTGGAAATCTTTATTGCGACACCTTACACAGCGAAACATAGGCTGTTTCAAAAGCTTTCTGCCGAGTTCGTTCCGGATGCGATGGTCTATGCGATTTGCATAGACGATGAATATTATCTTGGATGTTTGAGTTCGCATGTTCATCTAGTGTGGTGCTCTGCTGTCACAGGCACGCTCGAAGATCGACCCAGGTATAACAGCGCTAACACTTTCGACCCGTTTCCCTTCCCCGACCCGCCGGAGGCGCTGCGGGTACGCATTCGGGAGTTGGGGGAGCGCTTGGACGGGCATCGCAAGGCGGTGCTGGCGAAGCATTCTCAGCTCACCATGACCGGGCTCTACAACGTGCTCGAAAAGCTCCGCGCCGGGGCGGAGCTGAGCGCGGCCGAGAAGGACGCCTACGAGACCGGGCTGGTCGGCGTGCTGGGCCAGATCCACGACGATCTCGATGGCGCGGTGGCCGAGGCCTACGGCTGGCCGGCGGACCTGGGCGATGAGGCCATCCTCGAACGCCTGGTGGCGCTCAACCACGAACGCGCGGCCGAGGAGCGCGGCGGTAGGGTGCGCTGGCTGCGTCCCGAATTTCAGGCCCCCAAGGGTGCCGTCCCGGCCAGGAGGGCCGAGCAGATCGAGGCCGAGCTGGTGGTCGCCGAGGCGGGCGCCAAGAAGCCGCGCCTGCCCACCGCCCTGCCCGAACAGGTGGCCGCCGTGCGCGCGGCGCTCGCCGGGGCGGACGCCGCGGTGACCGCGGGCGAGCTGTCGCGCCGCTTCTCCCAGGGCCGGCGCGCCGAGAACAAGGTCGAGGAGGTCCTGCGCACCCTCACGCTCCTCGGCCAGGCCGAACGGGTCGAGGGCGGCTACGTCCTGGCGGAGTGAGCGCCCCGCATCCCCCCGCTGGACTCGCCCGCGGGTGGGCCGTTAGGCTCGGGCGGTTTTCGCGGCGTGAGGCGGTGATGGCGTGGCGCATCGAGAAACTCGGTCCCAAACTGGGCGCGGCGGTCACCGGGCTGGATGCGGCGGCGCTGGATGATGGGGCTTTTGCGGACTTGCGCGCGGCCTGGCTCGATCACGGCGGGCTCTTGGTGCTGCGCGACCAGGACCTGACCCCGGACCGCCAGGTCGCCTTCGCGCGCCGCTTCGGGCCGTTGTTCGGCGAGGCCGACCAGTTCCAAAAGAGCGTGCAGCGCTACCTGCTGCCGGGCCAGCCGGCGCTCTACCGGGTCTCCAACAAGATCGAAGACGGCGTGCCCCAGGGCCGCGCCCGGGCCGGCGACTACTGGCACTCCGACGTCTCGTTCCGGGCCCGCCCGGCCGCCGCCTCCCTGCTCTACGCGATCGAGCTGCCCGAGTCCGGCGGCGACACCCTGTTCGCCGATATGTGCCAGGCTTACGCGGCGCTGCCCGCGGCCATGAAGGCGCGGCTCGCGAAGCTCGAGGCGGTCCACGACTTCCAGGTCGCGGCGCGGACCAGCGGGACCTACGACGCCGCCCAGCTCGAGGCCCGCGACTTCGACGGGCGAAATCGCGCGGTCCATCCGGTCGCGATCACCCACCCCGAGACCGGGCGCCGCGCGCTGTTCGTCAATCCCGGCTTCACCGCGGCGGTGGTCGGATTGGCGCCCGGGGACAGCGCCGAGCTGCTGGCCGAGCTCCACGCCCACGCGACCCGGCCCGAGTTCGTCACCCGCCACGCGTGGCGCCTGGGCGATCTCGTGATCTGGGACAACCGCAGCCTCATGCATCACGCGGTGGTCGACTACGAGGGCCGGGGCACGCGCTACCTGCACCGCGCCACGGTGATCGCCGAGCCGCCCCGGGCGTGAGGGGCGGGGGCGCGCCTAGCCGTGGATGAATTGTTCGAGCTGCTCGATGGTGTACTTCTGATCGGCGATGATGCTTTTGACCAGATCGCCGATCGAGATCATGCCGATCAGTTTCTCGTCGCGCAGGACCGGCAGGTGGCGGATGTGTTTGTCGGTCATGATCGCCATGCAGTGCTCGACCGTCTGCTCGGGTTGCACAAAGATGACCCGCGTGGTCATGATGTCCCGGACCTTTGTCGTGGGTGACGACTTGCCCTTCAGGATGACGTTCCGGGCATAGTCCCGTTCGGTGAAAATACCGACCGGCCGGTCGTCCTCGATCACGATCAAGGACCCGATGTTCGCGGCGGCCAATTTCTGGATGGCATCGAACACGGAATCGTCCGGATGGATCGATTGGATGTCGTGGCCCTTTTCGTCGAGCAGCTGCTGCACCGTTCTCATACGATAGCTCCCTCCCGACGGTTTCCCGTTCGGCTCCCTTGTCTAAACTTGACGGGCGGCGCGCGCCTAGTCAACCAGGGGATGCCTGGTATTAGCGGCCTGGGCGGTGGTCCAGGTAGACCTTGATCGATTGTTCCAGGGTGCGGTTCGGGTCGATGGTCGCGCGGGTCTCGGCGGCGAAAGGGGTGCTGGCCAGCAGCTTGAAGGTGTCGCGCGCGCCCTGGTGGAAGTGGGGCGTGACGCCGGCGGTCTCGAAGGTGCGGGCGATCTCCTCCATCTCGCCGACCCAGCGCGCCGCATCCGCCGGCAGGCGCGGCACCGTGGCCCGCATGTGCCGGTAAGTGGCCGCCGCGCTGTCCGCCAGCTCGGCGCGCAGAATTTCGCCGACGCCGAGTGCCTCGGCGGCGATCAGGGTCGCGGTGTGCAGCGTGTTGGTGCCCTTGGAGATCGCGGCGTAGCACATCTTGACCGCCGAGGCGCGGCCGATCTCCGGCCCGCAGGGGCGGATCGAAATGCCGCCGCCGTCGAGCGCGGCCATGATCCCGGCCATGGTCCCGGCCATGGTCCCGGCCTCTGGGCCGCTCACGTAGATGCGCACCGGCTTGTCGCTCTTGCCCGGCGCCAGGCCGACGATGCCGCCGTCGATGAAGGCGGCGCCGGCGGCGCGAATCGTCTCGCCGATGGCCGTCGTGGTCTCCGGCGCGATCGCGTTGCAGTCGGCGAAAGGCGGCGTCTTGCCGCTGCGTATCATGGCGGCCGCGACCTCGCGCGCGAGCCCCGGCGCCGCCTCCGGCGGCAGGATCGAGAGCACCAGATCGGCTTGCGCCACCAGGGCGTCGAGATCGGGCAGCTCCCGGAACCCGGCGGATCGCGCGCGCGCCCGGCTGTCCGCACCGCGTCCGGCCAGGCAGGTGACCACGTCGAAGCCGCGTTCCCTCAGGTCGCGTCCGACGCCGCTGCCCATGTCTCCGGGGCTCAGGATGGCGATGGTTCGGGGCTGCATGGGGGCCTCCCAGGTATAAGGATTCGCCACGAAGTCTGACCACAGAGGCGCAGAGGCACAGAGAACCAACAAGAAAAATCTCACCACCAGGGCACGAAGGTTTTCTTGTTGCGCGCTTCGCGCGCTGAAACCTACATCGTGTCCTTGGTGTCCTTTGGGTGAGTCTTTCTGGTTCTCTGTGGCTTCGTGCCTCTGTGGTGGTCTTTTGGGGCGAGCCGGTCACGGAAGCAGCTCGCGCGCGGCCTGGTGCCAGGGCGATGCCGATGTCATGGCCGGGTCATCTCCAAGATATCCAGCCCGCGGTCGCGGTCGAGCAGATAGATCAGGCCGCGGCCGTCGAGGTCGACGTCGTTGCTCTGGGGGCAGGCCTCGCCGGCCAGCGGCTCCGGGATGAAGTGGGCGACCTCGTTCGGCTGGAAGGGATCGGCCAGGTCGACCACGCGCAGGCCGCCGGAAAACCAGGTCGCGTAGACCAGGGTGCCGTCCATCTTCTCGCGGAACTGATGGGCGCCGAAGCGGCCCGGCGCCCGGCTCCAGGGGCTATCCATCTCGCTCACGTCGAAGGCCGAGAGCGCCTTGATGTCGTCGTAGTCGGTCACGTCGAAGACCCACATGAAGCCGTGCAGGTTGCCGCGCCTGTACTCGTGCTCCTCGTCGACGGCGACCGCGATGCGGCGGCCGCCGATGCGCTCGGCGAGCGGCATCACGGTGTGGGTCGGCTCGGGGAAGGGCGGATGGTAGTCGTGGCTGGCGACGCAGCGCGGCTGGGTGATGTCGCTGACGTCGAGCACCCGGAAGCCGGCATGCCAGACCGCGGCCCAGAGCTCGTCGCCGACCCGCAAGGCGTGGTGCAGGCGGTTCTTGTAGCCGCGCCAGCTCGGGGTCTCGCCGCCGGCCAGGTGCTGCCCGGGCATCCACCAGCGCGAGACCTCCTGGGGCCGGGCCGGGTCGGCCAGGTCGTAGATGACCAGGATATTGCCGATGTAGCCCGCCATCTCGGTCGAGAGGTAGGCGTAGTTCGCGTCGACGTCGAAGCGGTGGACGCCGAAGCCGTGGGTCTTCTGGTGGATGATGAGCTTCGGATTGGCTTTGTCCGAGATATCGAAGATGCGGAAGCCGCCCTCGTCGTAGCCGCGCGCGCGCGCCGCATCGAGGGTCGCGACATCGTCCTCGGCGACGCCCGCCTCGGCCGCGACCTCGGCCGAGCTTGGCGCGCGGCCGAGCGCAGCGGCGAGCTCGCCGCGGATATCCGGCAGGGCGTCGGCCTGGCGCAGGAAATGACGGTCGTTCTGCTCGACGTTGGTGAACATGAGATCGCCGACGACCCGCACCTTGTGGGTATGGGAGTGGGGCGAGGGCGGTTCGATGCTGGCGACCACGCGGGGCTTGGCGGGGTCGGAGACGTCGACAATCGAGGTGCCGTGGGGCGGCTTCATGTGGCCGATGTATGCGGTGTCGCCGTCGACCACGATCTGGCCGCCGCCGGGGATGTCTAGATGGCCGATGCGGCGCAGGTTGCGGCTCAGTTGAAAGTCGATGGTCCGTTGCATCACTGTCATGTTCCTTCTGCAGCCTTGCGGCGCCGGCGGTCGAGATAGATCGGGGTGAGCAGCGAGATCGCGAGCATCACCCATAGCACGTTACCCAGGTTGGACGAGAACAGGGTCATGATGTCGCCGTCGGACTTCTTCAGTGCGCGCAGGAAGTAGGTCTCCAGGAGCGGCCCCAGGATCACGCCGATCAGGATCGCGGCGACGTGGTAGCCGGTCTTGCGCGCGATGTAGCCGATGACCCCGAAGGCGAGGCCCATATACATGTCGAACATGTATTCGCGCGGCACGAAGGCGCCGACCAGGGTGAAGGAGATGATCATCGGTGCCAGGTAGACCGTGCGCACCATGGTGATCCGCGACATGTAGCGCGATAGCGGCAGGATGGTCAGGATCATGAAAAAGTAAGTCACCGCCATGGCCGTGAACATGCCGTAGCCGATCTCCGGCCGTTCCTGGAACAGGCTGGGGCCGAAGTCGATGCCGTGATACTGCATCACGATCAACATGATCGCCGCCGTTGCGCCACCCGGGATGCCGATCACCAGGAGCGGCACCAGGGTGCCCGAGGTGACGCCGTTGTTGGCCGATTCCGGCGCGATCAGGCCCTCCGGGTGGCCGGTGCCGTAGAGCTCCGGGGTCTTGGAGTAGGCCCGGGACTGCTGGTAGGCGACGAAGGAGGCGATGCTGGCCCCGGCGCCGGGAATGATGCCGATCACAAGTCCTATGAGACTGGTCCAGACGATGTGCTTCCAGCGCTTGAAGGCGTCGGCGATGCCTTCGAGGGTCGCGGCCCAGCTGGTCGAGCGCATCGACTCGCGGCCCCGCTCGGTCAGGATCGAATCCTGCTCGATGATGATGAACGCCTCGGAGACGGCGAACAGCCCGACCAGGGCCGGGATCAGCGGGACGCCGTCATAGAGCTCGAGGAAACCGAAGGTGCCGCGCGGCGTCGCGTAGACCACGTCGGTGCCGATGGCGCCGATCATCAGCCCGAAGAAACCGGCGATCAGGCCCTTGAGGGTGTCACGAGCGGCGATGCTGGCGATCAGCGAGATGCCGAACAGCATGACCACGATCATCTCGACGCTGTGCATGTAGTAGCCGACCTCGGCCAGGATCGGCATCGAGATGAGCGCGATGATCGTGGTCAGCAGGCCGCCGAGCGTCGAGGCTACGAAGGACATGGCGAGCGCCTGCTGGCCGCGCCCGGCCTTGGCCATGGGATAGCCGTCCAGCGGCGTCGCCGCGGCGCCGGCAGTGCCCGGGATGTTGACCAGGATCGCCGGTATGCCGGCGCCCATGCGCGAGGAGCAATAGAGCGCGACCATGAACACCAGGCCGACCTCGACCTCCATCACCAAGGTCAGCGGCAGCAGGATGATGATCGTGTTAGCGGCGCTGAACCCCGGGATCGCACCGACGATCAGGCCCAGGAAGATGGTCGGCACGATCACCCACCAGAACGACAGGGTGTGCAGGAACAACGGCCCGAACAGGTCGAGGTTAGCCTCCATCGCCGAGCATCGCTTTCATGAAGGCCTCGAAGGGCCCGCGCGGGAAGCGGGTATCGAAGGCGAGAATGAACAGCAGGTAGCCGCTAAGCGCCATGGTCGCCGAGAGCCCGGCGATCAGCCCGAGACTGCGTCCGCGGTTGAGCGCCAGCATGCCGGCGAAGAGGAACACGAAGGTGGTGATGGTGAAACCGGCCCACTCGATGAACAGGATGTAGCCCAGCGTCACGACCAGGAGCACGAGCCGTCCCGAAGTCAGATCGGCGCGGCTGAACAGCCCGCCCAGGCCAAGGTCGGCCGTGCCGCTTCGGACCGCGACGGCGCACTTGACGACGAAGGCGGCGGACAGCGCGATCAGCACCGCGCCGACGAAGAATGCGCTGACCTGCGCGGTCCAGGGCGAATCCACAATGGTGGTGAAGTAATAGAGTGTGAAAACGATCGCCACGACCGGGATCACCAACTCGCCGCCGAGCGAACGTTTCTTGTCCTCGTCGCTTTGTTGCATAGCTAATGCCGCGTGAATATTCGGTAGGGCGGGGCGAACGCCGGTGCGGCCGCCGGCCGGGGCGCCTTGGCGGCGCGCCCGGCCAACGAACCGAATACCGGTGCCGACCCGCCGGGGTCAGGCCTTGCCGCTGAGCAGCGCCTTGTAGCGTGCGCCGATCTCGAAGATTTCCTTCACATAGGCGGCGCATTCCTCGACGCCGCCGTAGTTGATGTACTCCCAGTTGCCCTTGGACTTCTTGACCACCTCCGGGAACGCCGGATCGTCGAACACCTTCTTGAAGGTCGACTGCAGCAGGGCGAAGCGGTCCGGATATTTGTCGATCGCCGCGCGGTGGATGGCGAAGGCGCGGGACGACAGCATCGGCGGCAGGTCGGTGCCGAAGTGATCGTTCATGGTCGGCGCGTTGTTCAGGCGCTCGCCGAGCACGTTCTTGTCGTTGAACACCAGCACCGTGCGCACCGAGTCGCCCTTGGCGGCGACGGTTCCGGAGGTCAAGACGCTGAAGTCGACCTCACCGGTGACCGCGCCGGCCACGGTGTTCTTGCCACCCGAAAGCGGGATCAGGTTGAACCGCGCGCCGGTGTGCTCGCCCAGCGCCAGGATGCCGATCGAGGCCGGATGGGCCATGCGGCTGGTGCCGACGTTGAGCTTGCGCTGCTTGCCCGCGGCGACGATGTCGTCGATGGTCCGGAACTCGCTCCTGGCGCCGACGAAGACGCAACCCGGATCGGTGTCGACGCGGCCAAAATACAGGTAATCGTCAAGGTCGAAGCTGGGCGCCTTGACCACCCAGTTCAGTACCTCGGGTCCCATGTTGCCGAAGATCAGGTTGTAGCAATTGGCTTCCTTCTTGCCCATGAACACCTCGTAGCCGACCCGGCCCGAGGCGCCGGGGTAGAACCCGGGTTCGAAGTTGGTGTTCAGGTAGGTCTTCCACAGGCTGGTGAAGGCCCGGAAATTGCGGTCCGCGCCACCGCCTTCGCGGGTCGGGATGACCACGTCGATGTTCTGCGAGGGATAACTCGCGCCCAGGGCCGTGCCGAGCGGCATCGCAATCGCGGCGGCGCCGATGGCCGCCGAACCCTGCAGGAATCGGCGCCGCGACGGCGCCCAGTGCTGTGTCATGAAATCCTCCCAATCGGATGGCCGGCGCCCGGCGCCGGCTTCAATTCGGTCTTCGAGCCGAGATCTGAGGGTGATTGTAGCCAATGAGAAAACCGGGTGCAAATCGGCCCGGCTCAGGTTTCGGAGGCCACCGCCGGGGCCAGGGCGGCCAGGATTCGGTCGATCGGGCGGTCCGCCGCGCCCAGGTACCCGGCCGGGTCCCTGAGCCCGGCCCAGTCCAGCGGTGCCGGGCTCGTTTCGGCCAGCACGTCCATGAGGTGGCGGCCACTTTGGGCGGCCTCGGCGCAGGCGGCCTCGACCAGGGCTTGGGCCTCGGGTCGCGACAGGTGCGGCCACTACAAGAAAAGAAATTCAACCTGACCAACTGCCGGTAGCTAGAGGATATTGCGCGTTTGGCCGATTGAGCCCAGAATATCAGCCGGGAGTGTGGCAATTGCCGATAATTTCTCAGATTGATAGCTCGCTTGGCGTGGTCTTCAGCACGTTTCAGGGCGTTGTCACTAAAGAGGACATCTTGGCGCAAGTTGAGAGGTTCCGTACAGACCCGTCGTTCCAGCCGAGTTTCGACCACATTATCGATACTCGCGGTATTACCCGGTTCGACGTATCGACCGAAGGCTTGCGCACAGTCTCCAGGCATTCCGCCTTCGACGAAAAATCGCGCAGAGCCGTTGTGGCGGAGACGGATGCAATGTTCGGGATGGCTCGAATGTATGAGGCGTTTCGCGAAGATGCGCCTGACCAAATGATGGTGTTCCACGATATGGCGGAAGCGCGCCGCTGGCTTGGGCTCGACGAAACTACAATTTCAAACTGACGCACTACCCGCGCGGGCGATCCGCCCGCCCAGTCGCCCGCCGACGGTTCGCCCGCACGACCGGAACGGCGGCTTCTCCCATGCCTTTGGGCCGGGGCTTTCGGGCGGCCCAAGGCTTGTGGATGGGGTCCATGGCTGGCGATGCCGGGGCATCGCCGCGCCCTGCGCTGCTGGCCGAAAGCCCCAACCTGGAAGCATGGGGGGAAGCCGCCTCTATGGGTCCTTATCAGCGCTCCTTGGTATTAGGCCTCTTCGGCCGCCGCCTCGATCGCGGTCTGGGCATCGAGCCATGCCTCCTCGGCGGCGGTCAAGGCCTGCTTGATCGCGCCGAACTCGACCTGGAGCGCCTGCAGGGCGGCGGTCGGGCCCTCGTAGACTTGCCGGTCGGCGAGCCGTGCCTCCAGCGCCGCCTTCTTGCGGTCGAGCTTGGCGATCCGGGCCTCGGCCTCCTTGGCCGCCTTGCGCAGATGGACGGCGGCGGCGCGCGCCTGGGCCCCGGCCCGGCGCTTGTCTTTGCGGCTCGTGGGGCGGCTCGTGAGGCGGCTCGTGGGGCGGCTCGTGGGGCGGCCGGCCGCCTCGGCGCCGGACGCCACCGCGGTTCTGGCCGCGCGGGTCTGGCTCCGTTCGGCGCGGCGCCGCTCCTGCAGGTGGCGCCGGTAGTCGTCGAGATCGCCGTCGAAGGGCGTAATCCCGCCGTCGGCGACCAGCCACAGGCGGTCGGCGACCAGGCCGATCAGGTGCGGGTCGTGGGACACCAGCACGACCGCGCCCGGATAGCTGTTGAGCGCCTGCACCAAGGCCTCGCGCGAATCGACGTCGAGGTGGTTGGTCGGCTCGTCGAGCAGCAGCACCTGGGGCGCCTCGCGGCTCATCAGCGCGAACAGCAGCCGTGCGCGCTCGCCGCCCGATAGGCGTCCGACCTCGAGATCGGCGTGATCGCGGCCGAAACCGAAGCGGCCCAATTGCGCGCGCAGGCGGGTATCGGTCTCCCCGGGCCGGGCACGCGCCAGGTGCTGCAGCGGCGTCGCGCCGAGATCGAGCTCGTCGGCCTGGTCCTGGGCGAAATAGCCGACCTTGAGCCTGGCCGAGGTGACCTGCCGGCCGGCCAGGGGCGCGAGCCGGCCGGCCAGCAGCTTCATGAAGGTCGACTTGCCGTTGCCGTTGGCGCCCAGCAGCGCGATCCGGTCGTCCATGTCCAGGCGCAGGTTGAGATCGCGCAGCACCGGCGCGCCGGGCGCGTAGCCGGCCTGGACGTTCTCGATGGTGATCAGCGGCGGCGCCAGGGTCTTGGGCGCGGGGAAGTCGAAGCTTACGGTGCGCGCCTCGATGACGCCGGCGATCGGCTCCATGCGCTCCAGCATCTTGATCCGCGACTGGGCCTGGCGCGCCTTGCTGGCCTTGTAGCGGAAGCGGTCGATGAAGGCCTGGATGTGCTTGCGCTGGGCCTGCTGGCGGGTGGCCAGCGCCGAGAGGTGCGCGAGCTGCTCGCGCCGGGTCCGCTCGAAGCGGTCGTAGTTGCCGGCGTAGGCGGTCAGCGTGCCGCCCTCCAGGTGGACGATCTTGCGCGGGATCTTGTTGAGCAGGTCGCGGTCGTGGGAGAC
>SMUY01036839.1_pt1 | contig 10444 bp, 8 predicted proteins | sample 2456441 | NCBI WGS metagenome assembly SMUY01 (sample SAMN11095931, study PRJNA526329) | marine sediment metagenome | biome: Marine sediment; feature: Surficial sediment; material: Deep marine sediment; isolation source: Hadal surficial sediment | place: Pacific Ocean | collected 2014-11 | depth 0-1...
GGTTACCAAACTCCAGATGCAGGCCGCAAGCTGCCACAATGTCCAACTTGATGGCACTGCCACCCCAGGTGCAGCCGGTGATGGTCGTCTTGAGTGGGGAGAGACCTTCGTGATCAAACCATCCACCCGAAATAGAATAGCAATCGCCTTCGAGCACACGGATGGAGTAGGTGGAGTTCCGGGTGGTCACCACCACCCAGTCTCCGGAATCAAGCTCCTCCTTGCGGACTTCCTTCAGCCGTCCTGCTTGCTGGGTGATGTTTGCAAGAGTGCGATCCATACCGGCCATCCCTTGGGTTAGATTTTCACATGCTCCAGGACGAAATGCAACGGGTCAAGGAGATACAGGATCCTCCTCGTAGGCTGGATAGATGATCTGGCCCGACTTTTCATCGAACTCAGGAATCCAGTCCTCCCTGAGCAATGCGTCAGGATCGCCATACTTGGCGGCCACTCTTCGCACTTCCGGATCGTCCAGGACCGTGAGGCGCCCATTCTCCACCAGCTTGGTGCCATCCACTTCACAGCTCATATAATAAAAGAAATCGATATCGCGATGGTTCACGGCCAGGGTCGGGTCTTCATCGTTGACCAGGTTGTGGCGGTCGGTCCCAAAAGCCAATTGGAGCATGCCGGAACGGCGGCGTAACGGTCCCGCAGGGCCGACCTTGGGATTGATCCCCATAGCGATTTCTTCCAACCATCCCACCCCGGGTCCCGGATAATAGCCGGGAAATTGAACGTTCTTAAAACGCTCCAGAGCTTCCCTGATGTTCTCACCCACTGCTCCACCGCCTTCGACACGCGTCACCTGGCCACCTTCAAAGTATATCTTGATCCCCTGGGGAATATAGCCGGCCTGCTGGCTCACCATCACACCGCGGGCATCGGGTCTGCGATTCAGCTGGGGCTCCAGCTGAATACTGGCGTCGTTGGCAATGGGTCGCTCCAGAGACTTTTTGCCGTAGGTCGACATTCCGCGGGTTTCTTTCAGGCGTTCAAGATTGGTCTCGTCAATCGTAAAGCTGATGTCCGTTCCTCTAGGATCGGTAATGCGGAAGTTCCTGCCATTGACCAGAGTGTTCCAGGTCTTCATGGAGATCAGTTTCAGGAGCTCATCCGGATAGCTCAGGGCAGGAGAAGCCAACTGCTCGGCCCTGGAAAAATCCAGCCGGGAAGATCGGACCGTTCGATTCCTGCCAATTTTTCCGTATTGGGTTCCCCGTCCCGCAAAACCTAACACCATGTCATAGTCCTCAATCATACGGGCAAGCCAGTCGGGAACAGCGCGGGACACGATGCCGCGATAGGCCAGATGACGGCTTGGATCAAATCGCTCATAGTCGAATTCTTCCCGGCCCAATCGCCTGGTCAGAGCTGCAACGTCCTTGGAGATCACATCGGTGGTGACTCCCATTTCCTGTGCTGCCACCACCAGGGCCTGAACCACCAAGGGTTCGATTCCGCTGGCCACAATGAGCAGTTTCTCTCCCTCTTTCAGGCCCAGCCCATAGTGGGCTCCAACCAACCAGCTATAGGGGCGACGCACCAGGATGCGCGCGTTGGGAAGCACCTGCTCCAGCCGGGTGATGCGAACCCTCTTGGGCGCACGAGGAGCCGGCAAATCAGAGCTTCGCTGAGCAGCGAGTTCTGCACTGCAGAGAACGGAACTCAAGAGAAAAATCGCAATCCTGGCAAACGATCCTTTCATAACTCACCTCCTCCATCGGGCGGAATGGTCGCGTAGTGGGCGAGATTGTACCACTAGCGCGCTTCGGGCGCAGCCGTGACTTCGTGCTTTCGTGCTGTTCGCGCGGTCGTGCTGTGGTGCGGTGGTTACTTCGTGCCCGTTCCAAGTTCCAGATCAGGTTTGGAATTTAGAATTCGTTTTGAATTTGGAATTTGTGATTTGTTTGGGATTTGGAATTTGGAATTTCCACTGACCGCTTACGGCGGTCAGCGGTCCCAACTAGAACGGCTTGAGGTTGGCGAGATAGGCGGCAAAACCAGCCAGCATCAACGATCCCCACCACAGATATTTGCCCGATTGTGGAAGTCGTCTGGCCAGAACCATCATGACAGCAAAAAGAAGCCAAATCACTATCTTGACCAGAATCCATCCCGGCCAACCCAGTTGCAGCAGGCCCAACAGACCGAATCCTCCAATAAACACCACCACCAATCCGATGCCGTTGGTCATGGCTGCAAGTTTTCTCCATTGGGAATCCTCTACAACGCCTAGGACGATCAAGCCTCCTAAAGACATCAGAACCATAAAGATTCCAAAAAGGTGAAGGATCATGAAGAAAGCATAGGACATGGTTGGCTCCTTTCCCGTATCTGCGGTACTACGGCACTGAGGATAACCGATGATGAGTGGGAGTCAAATGATCAATCAAAAGGTAATGCCCCTTGCTACGGAGTTTCAACAACTTAACCCCGCATCTCCCTCGTATATCCCCGCAAAACACTTCACTTTCCGCACCCTACACACCCGGCAACAACCAATCTCAGGAGCCGTGAACCATGATTCCTAAACTCGACAACAACTACCGAATCTTCTCAGACGAACACAACTTCACCCTTCAGAGGAAGACGATCCAGAAAAAAACCCAAGAATAAACAGGAGGGTTAAAGAGGCCACAGATCAGTGGAAGAACCTCGGGTGCTGGAAGGACCTATCTCAGTTACTGTCCTCTTGCACCAGACCGGCCTTACGCTCTGAGATAGGCAAGACCAACTTCAAAGTCTTGAACATAGCAGTTTTTGACGGTCACCTTGATCCTATTGTTAAGTGCGATGCCCATGCCAGAGCCGGGCACAAGACTAGAAACCATGTTGCCAGCGCAGTCCAGGGTGATGTCATCAGCCCCTATGATGATGTTGCCCTGGTGCTCCACCATCAGTTCGGTGTCTTCCATGATTGTTATAGTCCCGGTGGTGGGGGTCTGCCCTAAGAGGGGATGTGGCAGAAGGAAAAGTACGATACAGCTATCTGCACCCTTAAAAGGCCCAAGGTGAACTGTTTGTTTGAAAGAATTCCGAGTAAACTAGTTCTACTCGTTTTCTTCTTGGTCTTCCTTGCCCTTGGGATGTCTATTTATCAAGACTACGGCATTTCTTGGGATGAACCTATTCAGCGGCGATATGGTCAAGCTGTTTTTGACTATGTCAGATTGGGAAGTCCGGACCTATCAGAAGACCCTGAACGCTATTATGGTCCGATTTTCGAACTTGGCTTAGTTGGTGCAGAACATCTGCTTGGCCTTGAGAATGTCCAGTCCGTATATTTCTTAAGACATTTGATGACTTTTTCTCTTTTTTTTCTAGGTGTCTTTTTCTTTTTTTTGTTGTGTCGCTCTCTTTTTGGAAGCTGGAAGCTGGGACTGCTCGGTGCATTCTGCCTAATCCTAAGCCCTAGAATTTTTGCCCATGCCTTTTATAACTCCAAAGACATTCCGTTTATGGTGTTGTTTATCATCAGCGGGTGGTCGCTTCTTGTTTTCCTGGACCGTAAAACGCTGCCTACTGCTTTCGGACACGCTGTTGCCTGCAGCCTGCTTATCGGCGTCCGGGTGCTTGGGGTCTTTGTGCCTGTGATGACAGCTTCGTTTTTTTTGATTGATCTTTTACTCAGGCCTAAACGGCCCCTAAGGCCTTTCTTGGTTCTAGGGTTCTATTTGCTATGCGTCTCTTTGTTAACGATTTTGATTTGGCCAACATTATGGACAGATCCCCTAGGGCAGTTCTTGGCTGCGTTCCGACAGATGGCGCATTACCCGTATGAGGAGGAGGTCTTATACCTGGGGAGTCGTATAAAGAGCGTAGAGCTTCCCTGGCATTATATCTTTGTATGGGTTGGTTTGACGACGCCATTGGTGTACCTCTTCTTTTTTGGGGTGGGGTTGCTGTCAACGCTAAAGAAGGTTGGGTCATCTCCTCTCCAGTTTTATCAGTCCAGTAAGGGATTGCTATATGTGGGTGCCTGGCTTTTACTTCCAATCTTGAGCATTCTTGTGTTGAGGTCTGTCTTATATGATGGGTGGCGGCAAGTCTTTTTTCTTTACCCAGCGTTTTTGATTCTGGGGTTGGCCGGTGTTCAACAAGTGTTGATTTGGCAGCAGGAGTGTTCCGGGAAAATTACAAGTTCGATTGCACTGGGGATACTGATTCTTTCATCTGTTTACTTGGTATCTATACCCGTGTCAATGATTCGGAGTCATCCTTACCAAAATGTGTACTTTAACCGATTGGCAGGGAGAATGAGTCACGTCGTACAACAGTTTGAAATGGATTACTGGGGGTTGGCCTATCGAAGGGGATTGGAAGAAGTGCTTAAACAAGACCCATCGCCAGTTATCCCAATCTTGGCTGCAAACCTTCCCGGCATTATAAATACGTTTCTCCTGCCGGCTTCTGAGAGGGAACGGTTAATCTTTGTCCTAGATTCAAAAGACGCCAAGTATTTGATCACCAATTTTAGATTCCAAAAAAAACCCTACAACTTGCCTGAGTTCTATTCCGTTAAAGTGCGAGATACTGCGTTAGTAACAGTCTATATGCTTAAGAGTGAATAGGAATTTCCTTTTCTCGGACCGATTGTATGGTGGGGGAGAAAAGAGGTCAATGCGGGGTTTGTGAGGAGTGGAGTCAGGTGTTAGAGGGTATGAACAGGTGTTGGTGGACAATTTAAGTGAGGGCGAGAGGGAAAGGTGGAGAAGAGGAGTGAGTAGAGCCAGCCTGCTTTTGGCCCAGGGGGGAGCCGCTCACCTACGTTGCCAATCAACTCGGCCACGCAAATCCAGGAATCACTCTCAAGATTTATTCCCACTGGATTCCAAAGGAAAGCCAGAGAGAAGCCGTCAACAAGCTGCCATCCTTAACGAGACGACCAACAGAGGCTATCCGAAGTGCAACCAAGTAAAACGTACTCTGGCTCTAAATCCGCACCCTCTCCGCACCCAGAGCTGTTTTGCGGCTCCCTATGCCTCTTTTCCTTTTCCCCTCACCATACTTGGAACTGTTGGGCTTATCGCACATCTCCGGGTAGTGTCATCCAAGGTGAGCGTCAAATGATCAATCGTACTCCGCCGAGCTCGGCCAATCCGTAGAGGAAGTGATCTCCCGGCGACCCAATGAACATAAAATTGGTGGGGATCTTCCATTTCTCGGAGAGTTCTTGTATCAATTCCGGCCCAAATTTCCCTTCCAAAACAAGAAACTCGATTTCAAGGTCCGGATAGGTCCTATCCAGAAATTTGAGATCGTCCTTGATTTTCTGGTGCACCTCGCTCTGGTCCTTGACCACCGTCACGATCCTGATCCGATTGGAGTGCTCGTTTTTCCGAACGTACAGGACGGCTCGATTCAAGTTGGAAATATGGTCTCCCCGCGTGAAGAAAACCACTTGCTGAGAGTTGATCTGATCTATCTTGCGACGAATTCCACGTGAAACCTGAGAGGTGGCCTTCCCTACGCTCTCACTCAGGGCCCGGATCAGGAACAAAGAAGCCTTCAGAATTCCAATGCGCCCCAACATGATAGCCACCACCAGGAGCGTTGGAATGAAGTACTCCAAAAAGACGATCAGGTAGTCAGGATTGATCATGGCATTGCCGACCAGCCCGCCCAACGTCAAAGAGATGGCAAGAATGAGCGCCGGCCAGGAAGCGTGTTCCGGGCGACGCAGACGTCCGCGATTCACCTTTAAAAGAATGTTGCCCACTCCGAAGAGAATCATCACCGACAAAAAGGAGATGGTATAGACCCCGGCCAGAGCAACCAACTCTCCTCGGGTGATAAAAAGGACCGAGACCCCCAGCAAGAAGAAGCCGATGATGATGCGATGGGGTGTCTGAAAACGGCTGAGTTTGAGGAAATACTGGGGCAAACAGCGATCCAGTGTCATTCGCCTCACCAGTCCAGTGACCCCAACAAAGGAAGTTAAAACGGCCCCGCTCAGGACCAGGGCAGCATCCACCGAGATCAACAACATCAACCAGTTGCCACCCGAAAGGGCCCCCATATGAGCCAGCAGCGCTTCCTGATGATCGGCAACCTCGGGAATCGGGATCAGTGCCAGGGCAAGAAAGACCATGGCCGGGTTCAGGACGCTCACGGCGATCCACATGTTGCGCAGGGTTTTTGTGAAGATCCCTTCGGCCTGCTCCTCAACAAAGTTCGCCGAGCTCTCAAACCCCGAAATCCCCAGCATCGCCGCCGCAAACCCGAAAAATATTGCCGGGCCCAGGCCGCGTTCTGTAGGAAATGCGAAGTTGGCCCAGAGCGTGTCCAGACCGTTGAAGGCGACGAACAAGACTCCTGTGACAATCAGAAGGGCCATCGTACTCAGGTGGGTGATAAAGATAACGACCGCGACCTGGGACACCTCTCGGATACCCACGATGGTCAGCATCATAAAAACGGCCAGAAGCACGATGGTCCCGGGAATCACCGGGAGACCGTGCCAGAGGTTGTGAGTGTAATGCATGGCTTCACTGGCCGAAATCACTGCCGTAGCCATATAGGAAAGCAGCGTCAAACAGGCGGCCATGGAGGCCAGCGACTTGCTGGTGGTGTTCAACAAGGCGTTGTAGGCTCCCCCATTCAGGGGCAGTGCTCCCACCACCTCGGCATAGATTTTCCGGTAAAGGAAGAGCACTCCAGCCACAATCAGCACTGCCACCCATGCCCACTGACCGGCCTGGATGATGGCAAGAGCGGAGACGTACAGGCAGGAGGAGGTAATGTCGTTTCCACAGATGGCGGTCGCCGGAAGTTGGGTCAACCCGCCCTGTTTGTGCTCGGTCGTGCTTTCTTTCATCAGGTCTTCACCAGCATCATTACTTCCACAGAAGCGGAGCCAAACAGACAGATTACATTCTAACAAGTTGCTAGCTCGTGCTGTTGCCACTTCGTGCTGTGGTGCTGTCGTGCTGTTGTGCTTTCGTCACTCAGAGGTGAATCCAGAGCGGATTCGGCACCTGAGGTGCCGAATCCGGTCAGATGTACTCACCAATGTGTCGGTAAGGCACGACTGCACAACCGCACGAGCTAGAAGTGCTGTTGCCTCGCCGCTATAATGCAGGGTGGCACAGCACAGTGCTGCGTTGCACGAACTAACCCATGCGCCTGGATGGTTTTCGACCCGAGTTTTTGGATTTTCAAAGAGGCATCCGGGTAGGTCATCTGGAACCTCACCAGCGGATCACTCAGATTCTCAAGCACACCCTCCAGGCCCGCTACCAGGAAGACTTTGTCATCGACCGCTGGGGAAGAGGTGTTTACTGGCAATGGATCTGCTTTTTACCCAAGGCCAACCGCATCGCCAAACCTCTGTCCAGCAGCCATAATTTCAGCTGTTCCAAATTCTTCATCAAGGTGGACCGCAACGAATCGATTTTCAAGTCGGGACTTCATGTGGAACGGGGACTGGGCAACAGTCCGAAAGACCGCCCCGCTTACCAGTTGCAGAAAGATTGGGACTGGCATCGGCTGATCAAAGGTCTGAGGGGGAACCGGTCAAGACTCTACCGGGCCCTTCGGCGGCTGGTCCTGGAGGACCATTTCCACATTCACGCGGGCACCCGGGAAAAGTATACCCGCTATTCGCACCTGAACTTCCCCAGCGCGGCTGAGTTGAGGCGGACCCTGACCGAGTATTCGGATCAGGAGTGGGTGGTTTTCCAGCTCTACTATCCCATGGCGCCCGATGAGGTTAAAGGCTCGACGGGCTCGGACTTGATCGAAGCCATATTGGCCATCTTGCAGGAAGTGGTACCGGTGATGAACTCCTGTATGCAGGTGCCCCTGCCGGAACCGTGAGGGGCAGACGATTCAGACGCTGGTCCACTCCAGCGGAGTATCGCACAGCGCTTGGGGCCCATCCTTGCTGATCCAGATGGTGTCCCCCAGCATGACTCCGATGTCGGGTCTCCATTTCGGCTCGAAGACGTCGATGTTGGTACCGAAAACCATATTCTCCTGAAGCTCCATGGAGAGAAATCCCGCTCCTGATAGGCCCTGGTGGTCGGACTCTGAGGAATAAACACAGCTGGGGAATTCAGGGGAGGACATGCCGTGCCCATGGATTCCACACTCGATGTACTCCATCCCCGCCCTCTTGACCGGAGCTCGAAAGGCATCGACGACCTGGCGCAGCGTCTTGCCCGGCCGCATGCTGTCCACTCCCTCCTGGAAGACCTCAACACAGACCTTGTGAATGTCCAGAACCTTGGGGGGAGGCTCTCCCACTGAGATGGTTTGTTCGATGCCCACCAGATAACCCCCATAATTGGCATGGTATTCCGTCATCACCAGATCCCCCTTCTTCAGGACGCGATCCACCGGGCTATTGGGAGCCTCATGACCATGCAGAAGATGCTGCTGCTCGGAGTCCACGGCAGACCCAGTCGTAAAGAGATTCATGGCATAATCTTCACCCCCGTTGACGACCAACTCCCGCATCATGTCGCCATACACCACACGCTCATTGACTCCTTCCCTTGAAGAAGCAATCATTCGCTCCAGCATCTTGAGACCAATCTTGCCTGCTTTCTTTAAGAACTCGATCTCCACCGGGCTCTTGATCATACGAATCTTCTCCAAGATCTCAGTGGCATCAAGAAAACGGGCTCTGGGCATCGCATCCTGAATCTTCTTGAAGGGCCAATAAGGCAGGGAATGGTGACTCAAGGCTCCCACATGATCCACGACGCCGATATTTGCTCCCGAGAGTCCCATCGAGTTCATAGCCTCCACAATGGGGTCAATTCCCGTCATCGGCTCAATATCATCCACCCAATCCTGCACCGAAGCGAACCAGTTGTAAGGCTGGAAATGATGAGGATTACTGGTAAAACACTTGGGCTTTCCTTCCAGCGGAAAAATCGCCACTCCCTCTCTACATCCCATGTGAGTGAGATACCTGAGGTTGGCCAGGCCCACACCCCAGGAACGGTTGCTTCCCCAGACAAACAGTGCATCCAGATCGTCTTCCTGCATGGCCTTCCGAATCTGTTTCCAGCGATGGTCTCTCTCTTCCACAGGTACACGCGGTAAGTTTACTGTTGGCATGAATTGACTCTCCTTCTATTCAGTCAGTTTACCCTTCATACGAGTTCTGCCACGATGTCGGCACCCCCACAGCCCGGACTATGCATAGGTTTTTGTAGCGAGGCGTCGAAAACGCCGTCCTGGCCAGGCGCGCGGGGGCACCCGCTTGCGGGTCGGGGGTACCCGCTTTTGCGGGTCGCACAGTCAGGGTGGATGGTTTTCGGCGCCATAGTAAAAAATTCATGCATAATCCGGGCTAGGGCGGCGGCCAGGGAAAAACGAAATCCGCAATAACATAGGCAACGAAGGTAGCCATCAAAATCCCTGTGAGCGCCAGAATCATCCCCTTCTTGAACATGGTCAGAATTCGGACGTAGCCGCTGCCGAAAACGATTGCCGTGGCAGGGGTTGAGCAGGGGAGGATCACGGACATGGAAGCGGCCATGGCCGCCGCCATCACGGCCGCTATGGGATTCAAGGTGGAACCAGGGGCGGAGCCGATGGAAATAACAATAGGAGCCACGATGCTGATGGCCGCGTTATTGGAAATGAAACTGGTCATAACTACCATGAAAACAACCACCACGAAGAGGGGAATAAAGGGAGAGATTCCAGGACCGGCAACGTTCCCCAGTGCAGATGCAAAGAAGTTGCCCAAACCGACCGTAGGATCGGCGAGAGCACTCCCAATTCCCAGAGCTCCCGCAATCAGCGCCAGAGTTCCCCACTCAACACCTTCGGCCGCCTGATTCCAGGTGAGAGGGAATTTCTTCTTCTTCCAATCGATTGGAATCAGAAACATCGATGCGGCAACAAGAAGTGCCACCACAGCAACATTCTGCCCCCCGAAGTGGGCCCGAATCCAGAGGCTCACCGAATGAGTGCTGCCTAAAAGGACATTCACAAGATCAGGAGTCAGCCAGAGAGTGATCGCTGTACCCATCCCCAAGCCGGCAATTTTCTCCCCCCGGGTCATGGGCCCCTGTTCCTCACGTGCTTTTCGGATAATCTCGGGATCGATATTGATCTTTCCGAACTCGTCCTTCAGAGTGAATCGGATCACGGTCAACATGACCAGGATCCCTAAGACCGCCATGGGAAGGCCGACCACCATCCAGCGAGCAAAGCCGATTTGATAATCCAGAGAGTCACTGACCAGGCCGATTCCTATGAGATTGGGCGGAGAACCCGCCGGCGTGATCATGCCACCATAAAGAGCCGCCCAGGCGATGGATAGAATGAGCATCTCGCCATAGCGACTTCCCGGTGAAATATTCAAGGCTCTGAGCAAACCCATGCCGATGGCCATAAAGATGACCGTCGAGACCGTATCGGAGGCGATCGAGCTCAGCATCGCCACCGCTACCAGAAACATGACCATCAGCCGCCA
>SMUY01219118.1_pt1 | contig 10444 bp, 10 predicted proteins | sample 2456441 | NCBI WGS metagenome assembly SMUY01 (sample SAMN11095931, study PRJNA526329) | marine sediment metagenome | biome: Marine sediment; feature: Surficial sediment; material: Deep marine sediment; isolation source: Hadal surficial sediment | place: Pacific Ocean | collected 2014-11 | depth...
CAGCACGATACGCCGGAAGCACCCACCAGCCAGGAGACCTGCCGCCGCCAGCGTCGCCCAGCCGCCGAACGGGGAGTTTTCGGCGGAGCGGACCCCCGTGTCGGCGACGCGGGAAGCGCGGTTGCGCGAGCGCGATGGATTATGGCCACACGTGGCGCATTCATCCTGCTTGCACGCACCGTGCCTAGCCGCGGATCGCCCTCGTCGCCCGCCAACCCGCTTCCTCGTCACACGCCAACGACGACACGAGGAGTACGGGGATGCGCGACACAAACTGCACGATAGTTGACCTGTGCCCAGGTTGGCGCTGTCTTTCAGCGCTGATCGGTGGGGTAGTCACGACCATGACGATCATCGGCACGGCGCAAGCCGAGCCCGAACCACGCATGCTTCCTGAAACGGTGGTGTCCGCCAACCGCGTGGCGGTGCCTTCCAGGGAAGTCGGCAGCTCGGTCACCGTCATCACCGGCGAAGAGATGCAAGAGCGCCAGATCCGTGTGGTCGCGGATGCGCTTCGCGACGTGCCCGGTGTGAGCGTCAGCCGCACCGGACCCCGGGGGGGCTTCACCCAGGTGCGTATCCGCGGTAACGAGGGAAACCATACCAAAGTGTTCATCGACGGCGTCGAGGTGAACGATCCATCCGGCGATGTGGAATTCGATTTCGCTCATCTGCTGGCCACGGACATCGACCGTGTGGAGATCATCCGCGGTCCCCAGAGTGCACTATGGGGCAGCGATGCCATCGGCGGCGTCATTAACGTGATAACGAAGCGCGGCAAAAGTGGAATGCGCGCCAGCGCTTATCTCGAGGCCGGTTCCTTCGACACCTACTCCGGCAATGCGGCCTTGAGAGGTGCCGGGAAGAACTACCGTTATTCTGTCAGCGGCAGCTTCCTGAAAACCCAGGGCGTCAACATGTCCCGCTTCGGATCGGAAAAAGACGGCTACGAGAACACCACTCTCAACATTTCCGGCGCCGTCGATGCCACCGACAGCCTGGAGCTCTCGGCCAACGGAATGTATATCAACAACCAAGTGCAGAGCGATCCCCAGGACTTCACCTTCGGCGGTCCCTTCGAAGGCCTGTTCGTAGATGGCGATCAGGAGCGCAAGGGCGATCAATTCTACGGCCGCGCCCAGGGTAAGCTGAAGCTGTTCGGCGGCCAGTGGGAACATATTCTGGGCGGTAACTATACCGACACCTCGTTCAAGAACACCACCGATCAGAATTTCACCAGCGCCAATACCGGCACCAAGTCCAGGCTCGACTATCAGAGCAACGTGTTTTTCTCGACCCCCGAGAGCGCCATGGATCACACCGTGACCCTGTACGCGGAATACACCCACGAGACATTCACGAACGAATCAGCGGCGTTTCCGATAGCAAACCAGAAGCAGTCCAACGACTCGGCCAGCATTGCGGGTGAATATCTGCTGGCGCTCGACCAGCGCTACTTCCTGACCGGCTCGCTACGCCACGACGATAACGATCTGTTCAAGAATTCGACGACATATCGAATCACCGCCGCCTATCAGCCGCCGGAGACCGGCACCCGGGTGCACAGCAGCTTCGGTACCGGCGTGAAGAATCCGGGATTCTTCGATCTGTTCGGATTTTTCCCCGGCTTCTTCGTCGGCAACCCGAATCTCAATCCCGAGTCATCCATCGGCGGTGATATCGGCATCGAGCAGAAATTCTTTCGCGGTCGCCTGGTGATGGATGTCACCTACTTTCGATCGGTATTGACGGATGAAATCGTGCCGGATCCCACCTTCACGACCGTCATTAATCAAACTGGGGAAAGCACCCGTCAGGGTCTGGAAGTGAGCGCCACCGCAGCGATTACCAAAAGTCTGAACCTTATCGCCGCCTACACTTACACGGATGCGAAGGATCCCGACGGGCGCGACGAGGTGCGACGCCCGAAGCACATAGCCAGCCTGGTGCTCAACTATCTGCTGCCTTCCCGGAAGGGCAACGTCAACTTGAACATTCAGTACAACGGCCCCATGGAGGACAACGAGTTCAGTTTCTCGACGCCCAGAGATCGCGTTAATCTTCCCAGCTTTACACTCGTGACCCTGGCCAGCGCGTATAACATCAACAAAAGCGTACAATTGTTCGGCCGCATCGAAAATCTTCTCAACCAGGACTACGAGGAAGTGTGGTCCGCGCAGTCTCCGGGGATCGGCGTCTTCGCCGGTGTACGATTGAGCACGGATCTGAATTGATGTTCCGCATGTCGGCACTGGCGGGCTTTCTGCTGGCGAGCCTGTTCGGCAATGTCGGCGCGGCGCCGCCCCAGCGCATCGTATCCATCAACATTTGCGGCGATCTCCTGGCGCTCAGTCTGGCGCCGCGGGCGCGCATCGCTTCAGTGACCTTCCTGGCCGCCGACCCGCGCATGTCGCCCATCGCGGAGGCCGCCGACGGTATACCGCTCAACTATGGAAAGGCCGAGGAAGTACTGGTATTCGAACCGGATCTGGTGCTCGCCGGCCGCCACACCACCCGCGCCACGGTGGCGCTTCTGGAACGTCTCGGCTACCCGGTGATCAAATTGGACATTGCGCAATCCCTGGACGACGTGCGCGCACAGATCCGCGTGGCAGCCGCGGCCATGGAGGTGGTGGCAGCCGGCGAAGAAATGATCGCGACCCTGGACGCGCACATCGAAGCCACCGCCGCCCAGCGGGGCGCAAGCCGCCCGCTGGCCGCCGTGTACGGCCCCAACGGCTTCACCCCGGGGTCGCGCACCCTGAGCGGATCGCTCATGGAGCTGGCCGGCTTCGAGAACCTGGCTGCGCGGGCCGGCATTCGCACCTGGGGCAATCTGTCCCTGGAGAGTCTCCTGCTGGCCCGGCCCGACGTGCTCATCGTCGAGGCCGAGGGCGATAACGCGCATGCACTGGCCAGTCAGATCCTCGCCCATCCTGCGCTTCTGGATCTGCGCGAACGGATCACGGTGGCGGCCGTGCCGCGCCCCCTGTGGAGCTGTCCGGGACCCTGGATCGTCGACGCCCTGGATAAACTGGTGGCAGCGCGGGCAGCCGTGCTCGAGCGCTCCCGGCCCTAAACAACATGGAAAATTCCGCAGCTGCCCGGCCTCGTTCGTCCGATGGTACCGGACGCTACCTGCTGGTGCTGGCGCTGCTGGCGCTGCTCAGCGGCGGCCTGTTCGCCGCCTCTTTGTTGGTGGGCCGATCCGCCGCCCCGCTGCTGGACCTGCTCATGGGCGGCGAGGTCCACGACCCCCAGACGCTGTGGCTCATCTTCAACGAGATCCGGCTGCCCCGGGCGCTGCTGGCGACCGCGGTGGGCGCTACCCTGGGTCTCGCCGGCGCCGCCCTGCAGGGTTACCTGCGCAATCCCCTGGCGGAGCCGGGCCTGGTGGGCGCCTCTTCGGCCGCCGCCTTCGGCGCCGTGCTGATGCTCTACACCGGCGCATCCGCCTGGTTTCCCATGGCTTTGCCCCTGGGGGGAATCGCCGGGGCCATCGTCGGTCTGGCGCTGGTCATGCTGCTGGCCGGTGGCCGCAGCGGTGCGCTGACTCTGATTCTCGCCGGCGTGGCCGTCAACACCTTTGCCGCCGCGCTCACCTCGCTGGCGCTGAATCTGGCCAGCAGCCCTTACGCCGCCCTGGAAATCGTCTTCTGGCTGCTGGGCTCCCTGGCAGATCGCAGCTTCGAGCACCTGCGCGTGGCCCTGCCATTCATGCTGGTGGGATGGCTGCTGCTGCTGCGCCTGGGCCGCGCCCTGGATGCGCTCACCATTGGCGAGGAGGCGGCCGCCAGCCTCGGGGTTCGCCTGCCGCGATTGCGTCTGCTGGTGCTGCTGGGCGTGGGGCTCTCGGTGGGCGCGGCGGTGGCGGTTTCCGGTGCCATCGGCTTCATCGGCCTGGTGGTGCCGCACCTGTTGCGCCCCCTGGTGGGCCATCGTCCCGGCGCGCTGTTGCCGGCCAGCGCCCTGGGCGGTGCCGCCCTTACCCTGGCCGCAGACATCGGGGTGCGATTGCTGTCGCCGGGCCCGGAGCTCAAGCTCGGCGTGTTGACGGCATTGATAGGCAGCCCCTTCTTTGTGTATCTGCTGGTCAGCATGCGCAAAACCACCCCATGAGCACACTGGCGGCAACGGCGATCGGTGTCAGCCTCGGCGGCCGGCGGGTTCTCGACCGGGTCGAGCTGACGGTGGCGTCCGGGGAAGTCGTTGGCCTTCTGGGGCCGAACGGAGCGGGGAAGTCGACCCTGTTGCGGGTGCTGGCGAGCGTGCTCGAGGCCCAGTGCGGAGAGCTTCGCCTGGACGGACGGCCCGTGGACACGATGCCGCGGACGGAGCTGGCAAAGCACATCGCCTATCTCCCCCAAGGCGCCGAGTGCCACTGGCCCATGGCCGTGGAACAGGTTGTCGCCCTGGGACGCCTGCCCCACCGGCAATCCTGGCGCCAATTCTGGACACCCCTGAATCAGCACGACTGGGATTGCGTGGCGGCGGCCATGGCCACCACCGATGTGGAGCAGTTCCGCGGACGCAGCATCGGCGCGCTTTCCATGGGCGAACGCGCCCGGGTGCTGGTGGCCCGGGCGGTGGCCGGCGAGCCGCGCATACTGCTCGCCGACGAGCCGGTGGCGGGCCTGGACCCGGCCCATCAGCTGGAAGTCATGGCGATGCTGGAGCGCATGGCCGCGGACGGCGCCGCGGTGGTCGTGGTGCTGCACGATTTGACCCTGGCGGTGCGCCATTGCACTCGCCTGGCATTGCTGAGCGGCGGCCGCCTGGTGGCCAGCGGTGACGCCGACACGGTCTTGAGCACCGAGCATCTGCGCGATTGCTTCGGTATCCGGGTCCTGAGCGGCGAATCGCCGGACGGTCCGTACGTGATACCCGTGGCAAGGGTCTAAGCGGCACAACAGGCGGCGTATACTCGATGCATGCGTGCATCGCGCAGCCTTCGGGCGACATTGCGTACCCATCTGAGCCAGCGTGCCAGCAGCTGGAGCATTGGGGGATACGGCGCCATCGCGGAATTCCACTGGTTGCCCGAGGACCGCCCCGGCAACGATTCCGAGATCCTGCAGGTCGTCACCGGCGCCGGCGCCCTGTCCCTGGAGCTCCGTGACGGGGTCATCCCCCACGCCTATCAAACTTTGAGCCGTCACCCGGATCGTTGGCTGCAGGGGATCTCTCTGTGCCTGCCCTGGCGGCGCGCGCGCCGTGGGGCACGCACGGTGCTCACCGAGCTTGGCCCGGACCGGCACGCCATCCGCCGCGAGGACCGGGGCGCCGTGCTCTTCGACTTGGGGTTAGGTCTACCCCACGTGGATGCCTGCGTGCGCAGTGATTCGCCGGAATTGCTGACGATGTTGCGCGCCCGCTGCGGCCAGCCCGTGCTTGCACCCGGTAACAGCGTCATGTGGGCCGTCAAGGAAGCCAGCCCGCACCGGGTTTTCGTCTCCCAGCTGGGCCGGCTGGAAGTTTACCAGCGCATCGGCGACCCGGCGCATCAGCCGGCGACGCCTCTGGGACCACACACCCACGTGCTGCCGCGCCTGCTGCGCGCGGGGCGTGCAAGGGCCGAGGACAACGACGCGCCCGCCTATCATCGCGCCTGCGCCACCCTCTACCCGCAGCACCCCCTGATGGACAATCTCGGCAACCGAACGGCCTACGACCGCGGCGCCCATGCACGTTTCACGGCGCTGATGGAACGCTGGGGCGACACGGCCTTCCTGGCGGAGAAAAAACGCGCAACCCGCGCCATGCGCGATCGTGTGGATGCACGCCGCTACCGGGCGCCGGCGAACACCAAGGGTCGCCATGCGTTGCGCATCGCCATTCGCGAGCTCGCCCAGCAGATCGGCGAAACAGACACCATCGACGACTGGCGCCGCCGCTTCGATCGGGTGCGGCCACCGTCTCACCCGCATCTGGTGCACTAAATAAATCTGTCCCCAATTAAAATATCAAGCACTTAGCGATTGGCGACACTCCCCGATAGCTAATCGTCCAGTCGAAACGTGACCGGGACGTAGAGCAGCGATCCAGTGTCGGTTCCGCCGCGTTGGGCGGGTTGAAACCGCCAGCGTTGCACCGCCTCCAGGGCGGCGCGATCCAGGGTCGGGTAGCCACTGCTCTTCAGCACCGCCAGTTGGTCCGCCTCACCCCGGGCGCTCACCCAGACGCTCAAGACAACCCGCCCCTGGTGCCCCTGGGCGCGCGCGATCCAGGGATACTCCGGCGGCGCGTTGCCCGACGCGGGCAACGCCCGGCGGTTGGATCCGGGCTGGCCCGCCACTGCCCGGGGCGAATGCGCGTCTGCGCCGCTACCGGTCTTGCCCGGGTTGGGGCTGCGCTGACTCGCCGGTGGCGCCACCGCCCGGCGGGAGGGTGGCGCCCCGCGCACCTTTTTGCTGGTGGCGGGCACCGGCTGCATGTTCGGGGGCAAGGGCTTGTGGACCTTTTCCCGGGCTGGCGCTTTGGTGACGCGCATCTTCGAGGGCGCGATGGCTGCCGGGACGATGGACGCGCTGGCGTCGCGGGCGCGAAGCCGGTGCTCGGGCCCACGGGCCTCGGCCAGCGGTGCATCCAGCGCTTCGACGCCAGCCAGGGCCTGCACGACAATGACGCTTTGCGGCTCGTCGATGACCTGGACTCTGGGGGGCGCCAACGGCTGCACCACCGCCGGCGACAGGGTTGCCATCGCCGCCGGCGCGATACTGTTGAGAACCGCGCGTGGCGCCGCCGGCGCCAGGGCGACGCTCAAGGCCTGCTGGGCGGGCGCCGCGGTGGACGGCACCCCGCCGCTCGCCACCCAGGCGAACCCCACGTGCATGGCTGCAGAGAAACTCAGCGCTACCCCGAAACGTCCATGAATCAGGAACACATCGCCACCCCGACCGTCATTTTACCAACGCCACGGTCGCGCGGCTGGAGACGCGGGTGGTGGTGACGCAATCATCCATTTCACCGGCGTCGGAAGCACATGCCAGGATGTCGTTGAGGAGTATCCGGCCCACCCCCTTACAGCTGAGACCGGCAAGCTCGAACTCCTTGACCATGGTCTTGTTGGCCCGCAACGGCGCCGTCTCCAAGGCCAGGCGCCGGGAAATGACACCGTCGGAGGAAAAGATCACCAGGTCCAGCTGGTAGCTGGTGTAGGCGTGCGGGCTCGTGTTTTCCAGCACCAGGTGCACACGGCATCCGTCGCCGCGCTCTTCGAGACGATTGAGCTCCACGTGCAGCTCGCCGCTTTGCGCGCCCGCCGGCGGAAGTGTTGCCGCAAGCACGATGAAAAGCAGCGCCCAGGCAATGACGAATCTGATCATCGACGATTCAATCCCCGGCTCGCCGCTCACAGTTGCGGGGGCAGGCACGGAATTCAACCGTGTTCCCTTGGCCGTTCCGGGCTAGCATAACGCCTGTCGAACCGTGGTCAAGACATGTCCAGGCCACGATCAACAGGGGGAAAATCATGAGGCTAGCGGACAAGGTAGCGGTGGTCACCGGCGCCGCCAGCGGTTTCGGTGCAGGGATCGCCACACGCTTCGCCGAGGAAGGCGCCCGCATCGTCGCCGCCGACATCAACGGCGACGGCGCCGCCCAAATCGTGGAGGACATTCGCAACGCCGGCGGCACGGCTGTCGCGGTCACCGCAGACGTCAGCAAGGGCGATGAGATGGCGAAAATCATCGCCGCCGCCGTCGACGAGTTCGGTGCCTTGGATGTTGTCGTCAACAACGCCGGCACCACCCACAAGAACCGCCCCATGCTGGAGGTGGACGAAGCCACATACGATCGCGTCTTTGCAGTAAACGTAAAAAGCGTCTACCACAGTGCGATTCACGCGGTACCGGTATTCAGGCGCCAGGGGCGGGGCAGCTTTATCAACATCGCATCCACGGCGGGAATTCGCCCCCGACCCGGGCTCACCTGGTATGCCGCCACCAAAGGCGCGGTCATCACCATGACGAAGTCAATGGCGGTGGAGCTCGCGCCGGACAATATTCGCGCCAACGCCATCAACCCGGTGGTCAGCGCGACCGGGTTGCTGAAAGACTTTCTGCCGGGTGAGGATACGCCGGAGACCCGGGCGAAGTTCGTGGCCACCATTCCCCTCGGACGCATGAGCACGCCCCGGGACGTGGCTGCCGCCTGCTTGTTCCTGGCAAGCCCGGACGCGGAGTTTCTGACCGGTGTGTGCCTGGAGGTGGACGGTGGGAGATGTATCTGAACTCAAGCATCGAGATCGGGGATGAGCGCACTTTCCAGGCGTGCGATGGTGTCTTTGAGCAACAGCTTGCGCTTTTTCAGACGCCGGACCTGCAGCTGATCGATGTACGGGCCTTCCAGCAGTCGCCCGATGATGTCGTCCAGATCCCGGTGCTCCACCCGCAGCTCCGCCAACCGCATTCTGCGGAAATCCTGGTGAACGTCGCCCATGCTCCCGGCCCCCCCAAACGGCCCAAGATACCCTAAGATAACGCTTTTGTTGACAGCAGAGGATCGTTAAACACCATGGGTGATGGCCTGCTCCAGCGCTCCCGGCGTCAGCCTGTAGACATCGTGCCCGTGACCAGCGATGAATTTAAGGAATGGCTGAAGGGCTGCGAGGCCAGGCTGCAACGCTGGGTCGCCTCATCGGGCTTCCGCGCACAACCCGCCAGTCACTGCCTGGTGCCCCGGGCCGACGGCTCACTCGAGTCGGTCCTCGCCGGCATCGGTTGCCAGGACGATCCCTTCGCCATCGCCCATCTGCCCGCGGTATTGCCCGCGGGCAGCTATCGCCTGGCCGCCGACTGGCCCCGGGACCGTCTGGAGCGAGCCGCCATCGGCTGGGCACTGGGCGCCTATCAGTTCACCCGCTACAAGAAGCGCGACGAATGGAAGGCCAGGCTGGTGGTGGAATCCACCGCCAGCCTGCGCCGGGTGCGGAGCCAAGTGGCGGGCCTGTTCCGGGTACGGGATCTGGTGAATACGCCCGCCCAGGACATGATGCCCGAGCACCTGGCAAGTGCCGTCAAGGACATGGCCGGGGAGTTCAGTGCGAACGTTCGTGAGGTTGTCGGCGACGCCCTGCAAAGCAGGAACTTTCCTGCCATCCATGCCGTCGGGCGCGCCGCCAGCCATGCGCCGCGCCTCATCGATCTCCGTTGGGGAAAGAAAAAGCACCCGAAGCTGACCCTGGTGGGAAAAGGCGTTTGCTTCGACAGCGGCGGGCTCAACTTGAAAAACGCCGCCGGCATGCGGCTGATGAAGAAGGATATGGGCGGCGCGGCCCACGCCATCGGCCTCGCCCATATGATAATGAGTGCCGGCCTACCGGTGCGCCTGCGCATGCTGGTGCCGGCGGTGGAAAACGCCGTCGCCGGAAACGCCTATCGCCCCGGCGACGTGTTGACCTCGCGCAAAGGCATCACCATCGAAATCGACAATACCGACGCCGAGGGGCGCGTCATCCTGTGCGATGCGCTGACCGAAGCGGCCGCCGAGTCGCCGGATCTGATCATCGACTTCGCGACCCTCACGGGAGCCGCGCGCGTGGCCCTGGGCACGGATCTCCCCGCCATGTTCTGCAACCGCGACCAGGTGGCGCGGGGGCTCGCCGAGTCGGCCGAGCAGGTGCACGATCCTCTCTGGCGCCTACCCCTGCATCGCCCTTACCGGGAGCTCATCGACAGCCATATTGCCGACATCGCCAACTCCGGCGGTGGTCCCTACGGTGGCGCCATCACCGCCGCGCTGTTTCTGCAGGATTTCGTGCCCGCCGCCACGCCCTGGGTGCACTTCGATCTGATGGCGTGGAATTTGCGATCGCGGCCGGGGCGCCCGGAAGGCGGCGAAGCCATGGCCCTGCGCGCGGTATTCGACTATCTGAGAAAACGTTATGAAGAAGCGGCCTGAACGTTTCCGCATTCTGTCGGCGCTCTGGCTGGCGACCGGCGTGCTGCTCGCAACCGGCTGCAGCGTCTGGCAGTACGGTGACGTGGCGCCCGACTACGTCAATTCGTCGACCCACCGGGGAGCCGAGGTGCTGACCTTCGATGCCGAATCCAGAACACTGGCAAGCGGTGGCTGGGACGGCAAGATCGCCGTCTGGACCCTGGACGGCGACAAGCCCCAGCACGTCTGGCAGGCCCACGACGGCTTCGTGCTGGGCCTGGCATTCGACGGCGATGGGCTGATCTCGGGTGGCCAGGACCGGCGCCTGATCGTGTGGGACCGCCGCGGACAAGCGCGCCATTCGGTGGAAACCGACAGCAAAGTCACCGACGTGCGGGTGTTGAACGGTCTGGCCATCACCGGCCACTACGACGGGAGCGTGCGCGCCTGGACGCTGCCCGCGCTCGACAATGTCATGCGTCTCGATCTCCACGAGAACGGGCTGGTGGCGGCCCTGGCCGTCGATACGCAAAGCGGACGCATCGCCTCCAGCGGCTACGATGGA
>SMUY01039919.1_pt1 | contig 10433 bp, 9 predicted proteins | sample 2456441 | NCBI WGS metagenome assembly SMUY01 (sample SAMN11095931, study PRJNA526329) | marine sediment metagenome | biome: Marine sediment; feature: Surficial sediment; material: Deep marine sediment; isolation source: Hadal surficial sediment | place: Pacific Ocean | collected 2014-11 | depth 0-1...
TACTGTTATTAAACGATCAGCCCTTTTTACACAGAATTTTTCTAGTAATTCAGCAGCTTTATAATTTTTGAAGATAAAATTTAAAATGCCTTTTTTCTGAAATGCTTTTAGAGCCGCAGGATAATTTTCGTGCATATCTGAAACCACAGGAAGTCTAAAAATCTTTCCAAAAAATAATCCTAACGGAGCCATGGGTAAATCATGTGCATGTATGTAGTGAGGTTTATATTTAATAACATTTTTCCAGATTTTGAAAATAAATCGTGGATTAAAAAAAATGGGAAAGTTAAGTAATTTATTTAATGAGGCAGACTTAAACGGGGCTTTTATTCTATCAATGGTACAATACTCATACTCCAGGTACAAATTCTTTTCATACTGATTACACACAACGTGGACTGAAAATCCGGCAATCGATAGTGATTTAATTTCCTTTTCCAATCTGATATCAGGAGGGAAGTCAGACTGTAGTAACATTAATATTTTGTTCATTTGCTTTAATTCAATTTGAAATTGTATTTGGCTTTTTATCCTTAAAAAGATTCCTTGGGTAGATAAAAAGTAACTTAAAATGATATAAGGATCTAATGATCAAACGCCCTTTAAGTGTAATTAGTCCCGCTAATAGAAAAATCGGGATCCGAATTAGTAGACCGAGATAATGAAAAACCAGGGCTGAAATATACTTAAATTCGCTAAAATGCTTTTGAAAAAATTTTATTGTAGACACCGATTGGTTTTTGTGTGCAAACCAGCTAATAGTTTTTGCTGTCCCCCCTTTCAAATGCACTACCGAAGTCCCGGGATAATAATATATTTTACCACCATTTCTTTTAAAGCGATAACATAAATCAGTTTCTTCATTATAAAAGAAAAATCGTTTATCGAATCCGCCGATTTCCTGCAACTTATTTTTAGTGCCAAATAGAAATGCACCAGTAACCACATCGACTTCTGTAGTTTCATTAATTCTTCTATTCATCAAATGGTATTTATTAAATAATTTAGACTTCGGGAATAATGAGTACAGAAAAAAGTTTGAAGTGAATACATTTAACAAAGAAGGAAAATCATAAACAGAGTGCTGTACCGATTTATCTTCATTTAATAGTTTGCACCCAATTATTAAATCTTCATTTAACGTTTCTGCAAAATCAAATACTTTTTTAAGTGAATTTTCAAGTAATATCGTGTCATTATTCAAGAATAAAATATATTTCCCTTTTGCGATTCTTAATCCCTGGTTATTTGCCGCACCAAAGCCAACATTTTTTTTGTTTTTTATTAAAATTATTTCGCCGAAATCACTGACAACATCATCAATATTCTCTATAGAAGAATTATTATCAATTACAATTATCTCAAAATCACAACCCGTAGAGTGTTTAAATATTGATTCAATGCAATCTTGTAGAAGCTTAAATGAATTGTAGTTAACGATTATTATTGAAACATCCATAGCTCGAATAAATACAGAGATTATTTGTACAAAGAGTAAAATGAAATCATTAAAAGATTATCCATAGATGGTTTTACCAAATATATTATTTTGATAGTCTTTGTATCCTCCAATTATCATTTTTAACTTCTCTAACTTATCGGATTCAACTAAGATTATTTTAATAATTTCTTTGGTGAATGTCCACAAATCATGCATAAAAAAAGAAGTGAATTCCTTGTAATAAAGATTTCTAACGTAAAATCTATTTCTAGTTCTATAATATAATCTAATCGGAGGATGGTTTGTGGAATAATAAGTTATTCCGAATAATCGCCACTTCTTTAATTCACCAACGCTATGAGAAAGTATTGCTGCATTATTGATAAAAATATTATATCCTTTACTTCTCAAACGAAAACAAAATTCAAAATCAACATAATCGATAAACAACTTATTAAGGAAAGAGCCGACTTTACTGTATGCTTTTAGATTGATTAAGTTTCCTGAGGTAATTACCACATCAATTTTATGGATTTTATCATCAGTTGGTAATTTAGTACACAATTTGTTAACTGGGAAGGCTGCGGAAATACCAACCATCGAGTGATGGGAAAAGACATCTAACAATTTCAATACCATATGTGGTGAGGCATAACTGTCCTGATCCATAGTTAATAAATATTCATATCCTCCTTCAATAGCACGTTTAGCCCCTATGTTTAGAGCAGCAGCTATACCAATATTTTCATTTAATCCGATGTATTCAGCATTGTTTATCTTTTTAATCTTTTCAACTAGCAGACAATCAGCATTTTCAGAATTATCAACAATAAATAATTGTTTAACTTGCTCGACATATGATTGAATGTTTCGCAAGACTTCCCTTGTTGGCTCATATAGAACAACAATACCGGCTACAGCATCAATCTGATTAAATTTTATCATAGATTTCTTGATACTGTTTAAATGATGTAATAATGTTAAATTCTTTATCAGCAACTCTCAGACAACGACGATATACATCTTTATCATTTAATAACTCTCTCAAATCTTTCAAGGCCGTTATATAATTATTATTTTTAATTATTATACCAACATCATACTTTTTTATTATACTTTCTGTATCACCAACGCCTTCACTTAGTAAAACGGGTAATCCGGCAGCAAGATATTCAGCAAATTTAAGTGGTGAAGAAACATTATTGATCAAATTATTTTCTCGTAATAAAATTCCACAATTACATTTACTTAACTCTTCTTTAACTTTTACAGGTTCAACAGAAACTATATCTATTTTGTGTAGTAACTTACTTTCTTGAGAGAATAAACTTTGAAATTTTTCTTGCTCATAAGAAATGATCTTGAATATGACGTCATTAAAAATATTTAATGCTTGAATAAATAACTTCTTAAGTTCAGATGAATTTTGCCAGATAGCATAAGACCCTGAATATACTAGTAAAATTTTATTGCTATGTTTCTGAGTGAGATTGATATTCATATCTATCAAAGTTCTATTCGGTATTACAACAATTTTTGATAATATTTTATATTTACTTTTATTTAATATGTAAGATTTAAACTGGTTTGATACAACTACCATCCTATCACAATTTTTCATGACATATTTTTCAATCCATCTGAAAAATTTTTCTTTAATACTGGCCTTCTTTATGAGTCCTGTAAGTATTTTTTCATCTATATATAAACCTCGGTTATCATAAACGACTTTTATCGGATGATCAAAAAAGAACTTTATAAAGATTGATAATAAAACCGGGTAAAAACTTCTAGCGTGTAGCAAATCAATTCGATTGTTACGAATGAGGGACTTTAATTCAAAAGTAGCTCGCCAAAAAAAATAGAACCAAGATGGAAGTATTCCTTTTTTGTTAATAGTTACCGGGAGGAAGTTAATTTTAGAATCATATTTTTTAATAATTGATTGAAACTCTAAACTTTCCTCTTTACTTATGTTAGTTTCTTCAAATGAAAGTACGAATGGTTTATACTTAGTATGATTTAAATTAAATAAAAAGGGGAAACCCTGTGATTGCAAAATTGGATTTCTAAGACTACTATCAGCAATAAATAATATGTTTTTTTTCATAAAAAATATTTTTACATCGTGTAATAATTTTAAATACTAATATGATGGGATTTCAATATTTTAATTTCGGTTTTTTCAATTAATTTTATTTGAATTTGTGTACTTACCATATTGAAAAGAGACAATAGCTAATAATATCATTAACATATATGAATAACCATTGGTAGGAAAGAGGTTCCCTGACAGGTGACTAAACTCTCCACCTGTTAAAAATCCATGTATAAAATAGCCAATAAACGCTAACTTTATATAATAAAACAATTTTGAATTAGCTAAATTATCAGCGTGTGATAATATCGAGATCCTTTCAAAAACAATAATAAAGAGAAGAATAAAAGCGAGAAGTGCAGGGACTCCATAATCTATTGCAATATAAAGTATAATCTGATGTGGAGTGACAAAATTTAAGCTGGGTTCTATTCCAAATTTATCCCATGCATATTGGTAACCAATACCACCCATTCCCAATGGATAGTTAATTATTCCCTCTATAGCAACTCGCCAAACCTCAAGTCTGGATAAAGCGCTTTGGTCCATAAGAAATTTAGATTGTTCACCGCCTCCACCAAAAAAACGATTAATATATAAATTTAACAAATCAATAAAATATATTGCGCCCACTAATCCTGTAAAAATGAAACCTATTACAATTTTTCGATTCTCCTTTTTCCAGAAGAGAAGAAACAAATAAACTGCTAATACCACAAAGGTCCCTCGATTAAGAGTAAGTACTGACAAGACTGAAAGAAAAATAAAATTTAACCAAAGAAGATGTTTTTGTTCTTTGAAGTCATCCGATTTAAGAGCATAAAAATATAAAGGGAATACTAATGCAGCATGCATTCCAAATAAATTGGTATTGTGGTACCCAAAACCTATTTCATTTCTTGCAATGAATATATTTATTAAACTCATTCCAACCTCTCTTAATTCAATAAATGCAACAAGTGCAGCAGAAGAAGCGGTTAATGTAACCGCCAGAATAAGTTTTTTTATAAAGTTTGGTACCCTCGACAGAAAGTATAAAATTATAAAGTAGAAGGTAAATGGTTGGAAAACCCCGGTATAATATAACAGAATTCGTTTAGAATGATTAATTGGAAAGTATGAAGCTGCAATTAAAGAAAAAACAGATAATATAACAAATACTAATAGTATTTTGTCCTGAAGTGAGAGGCTTCTTTTTCTATTAGTATCGTAGGAATATAGAAAGTGATTTAATGATGCGATCAATAATACAAGATGAATAACCATATCAGGTGTTACTCTAAAATCACCTAGATGAATACTAACAAACGAATAATGCTGGATTATTGGCGTAAATGCTATATAAATAAGTAGAGAATAATCTAGTTTGTTAATAAGAATAAAAAGTAAAACGGGAAGTAAGGGGACTATTATAGCAAAGTAAACAATGAAGGTAGGCCTAATAATAACTAAAACAGTTATGGACAGTACATAAAGGAAAATAAATACCAGAACAATTTGCACCGGTTTCAGATCTCCATTTTCATTAATTATTGTTCCTATCATGTTAATTGTTTTTTGTTGCCTTATAGTATTTGGAAATCACACTTTTCATTTCTTTAAGTTTTTTCTTATTTATTATATAACTAATCACTATATACGATACTATTCCCAAAATGATTAATATAAGTAATGTTATAATATTATTATAATTATCCGCAAGTAAATGTGAAGCAGTAAATAATACAACCAACATTCCTATAACAGATAAAACAGTCAACTCAAAAGACCTCAAAAACTTTACAATTGGCAAATCTACTAGTTTAAAAGGAATTATAAACACAGGTAAAATCAGTAGTAAATTTGTTACCAAGTAACTGGTCGCAACACCAATAATTCCCCAATTTAATCCGATAATAAAACCTAATAATGTTACAGTAGATGAAAAAAGACTCCACTTAAACATCCAATCAGTTTTCCCTTTTACTTGATAAATATTCCCAACTGTGGAGATGATAGATTGTAGTGCCCCAACTGGTGCTAAAATTATAATTATGTAAGCTACAAGTACAGCGTCCCATTTTACTCCAAAAAAAGCTTCCGTAAAATTAAAACTTACAAATGCTATACCTGCCATCATAGGAAAAGTAATTATTGCGATTGAGTTAGTAATTTTAATATACGCATCACGAAGTTTGCTATTATCATGCTGTATTTTTGAAAATGCAGGAAAAATAACTCGTGAAATAACCATGGTAATATTTCGCAGTGGATATAACATTATTCGATAAGCTAAATAATAGTGCCCGAGTGCAAAGCCCCCCAAATATTTTCCGATTAAGAAGTAATCTCCGTTTCTTGCAAAGTAATTTATTATATTAAAACCAACCAAATTCGAACTATATGCTGTTATCCTTCTTAATTCTGAAAATTTAAAAATAAATCTAGGCTTCCAATTTGAGAAAATCCATATAAGCACAGCATTTAGCAATGTGTTTGATACTACCTGCCAAACAAGGCTCCAAACACCAAATCCATTAAGAGCAAGATAGACAGCAACTAGGAAAGCAATAGCAGAGGAAAATAACTCTATTAAAGAAAGTATCTGAAATGACATCTCCTTCTCAAAAAGTGCTTTTTGTAGAACTGAGAATCCAGCAAAAAGAAAAGATAATGAAAGTAACTGTAATACTAATTCAACTTTACTAGAATTAAATAATACAGCTAATAATGGTGAAGCAAAATAAATGATTACAAAAATTAATAATCCGAAACCAACATTTACCCAAAAAAGACTGCATTTCAACTCGTTAGATGGATTTTCTTCTTTTATTATTGCTGAACTTGTTCCCAGATCTTTAAAAATATCCAGAAAACCGATTACTACCATAGCCATTGCCATCAATCCAAAATCATCCGGAGATAGAACTCCAACAAGAACTATTGTTGCAATGTACTGCAACCCTTGTTGACTAATTCTGGATATAGTGGACCACTTTAAACCCCGTACAGTATCAACAAGTAATCCATCACTCAAAATTGGTTCTCATTTATTGTATGTATTTTATGGTTCACTAAATTTTCCTGACGGAGCATCTTCTTGTTTGTGCTGGGGTAAAATATTATCTAATGACATTAGAGATCAATCTATCATAAATCCCAAATAATTTTTGAGTTTCAATGTCAAGATTAAAATCTTCCACAACTTTTTTGTGTGCGTTTAAACCAATTTCATTCGTAACATTTTTTAAATTAAGCATAGTTTCAGTAAATGAGAAAACGTTTCTCTCTCTCACTAAAAAGCCATTCGAGCCATTGTTAATTAACTCCGGGAAAGCTGAATGATAGGTACTGATAACCGGAAGCCCTGTAGCCATTGATTCCATTAAAAATGTTGGAACTCCTTCTTTATCACCTCTTACAGCATCATTCCTTATTTGCATAATTTATGTCTGAATATTTTAATAAGTACACTCCAAAAATATATCTAACTTAAGAACACATTTACCTTTATATTTAAAATTGTAGAGCAGTTGAATGAACCATTCTTTCTTCTCTAAAAATGATATTATCTTCGCATTAAATCTTAATTCCGGAAAAATCGATCGGATTTTAGGAAGTGGTATTATTGTTTTAAATTTATTAAATCCATGTTTTTCCAATACTTCAATCATTTCTGTATAGGTTGTCTCATTAATATGGGTACCTTGTGCCGGGATTTTGTTTGTATACGTATAATCAAAAATTCGGGTTACATCGCTTGGCCCAAACAATCTATTAGGCATTAGTATAATTAGTTTTCCATTAGGTTTTAATATTCTTGTAATTGATGTTAAATGTGATTCCAGGTCGGTTGGAGCGATATGCTCAATTACATTGTCTGAAAAAACAAAATCAAATTTATCTTCTAAATTAAAATCTATTATATCGGATTTGACAAAATCGATATCTGGATCTGAATTGGACAGAACATATTCCGATCCATCAACACCAATTAACCTCTTAGGTTTCCCTGTTTCCCGAATAGCTCTCAGTAAGTCACCATTTCCACATCCAACATCTATTATCGACCTCCCGTCAAATGCATGGCCAAATTTATTAACCAAATTTATTTTAGGATTTTGCTTCGCTGGAAGTTTTGCTCTATCGTACAGGGAGTGAACAGTATTATAAACTTCTCTATATAATTTCTTCCTTTTTTCCGAATCAATTTCATTTAAAATTTTAAAATGAAATTCTTTCTCGACTTCGAACGCTTTTACTAATATATTTTCAGGAATTCCTATATCGGAAGAAAATCTTTTTATATATGGATATTTCGAATTCATTAATATTACTTTTGCTTCACTTGATTTTACCGTTTCGATACAAATTTATGAATTCAATAATGAATTATAAATTTCTATCAGATTTTCATTTTGTAGATACAAATTGAAATCAGACTCAACCGTTATTCTTGCTTCATATGAAAAATTAGAGGGTGCGCTTACAAGCTCAATCATTTTTTGGACATAACTTTCCACATCTCTTTCCTCCACAAGAAATCCATTTATTCCATCTCTAATTAGTTCGGGAATACCAGAATGTATTGTACTTATACAGGGCAGACCCGTAGCCATTGCTTCCATAATTACCGTTGGAAGTCCTTCCTTTACACCATTCTTCAGGGTTACACTATGATGAACAAAAACATCAGCATTATTCATAAGTTTGATAACCGTATTCTCATCAACCACACCGGGAAAATCAACTTTTAAAATAATACCTAATTTCGTACATAATTTCTTAATTGAAGCTTTTGTAACTCCATCACCCGCTAAAATAAGTCTTGCATTTGAATATTCTCTCTGAAACTCATTAAAAGCACGTATTGTATATTCATGTCCTTTTACTTCCACAAAATTTGAAACTTGCAAAAATGTAATCAATTCATTATTCGAAAATTTATCACTTAACGGAATCCTTTCAACATACTTGAATCTATCGGCAGGGATACCACATCTTACTACCGATACTCTCTCTTCATCGGCACCGAATTTTACCAAGTCTCTTTTCATATTTTCTGATACAGCAACAAGGTGTGCGTAATCGAATACTTTTTTAATATTATCAATATATTTTTTCATAGTAAGCAGGATTGATGCATCATAACCATGAAATGTAACCAGTAGGGGTATCTTATGTTCCCTTGCTAAATCAACAATCTCTAATCCGGAAGGGCCAAAATGAGCGTGAATCAGTTTCACATCATATTTATTCAATATTTCTGAAAAATATTTTGATTGACCGACTGAAATGTGTGGATTGGTAGATAATAAAGTATGGTTGCCAAATAATTTATTATAATAACGTGACTTTTTTACGTGGATAAAATTTCTTCTTTTCAAAAAAAGTTTTTCGTATGGAAATTTATCAAGATTTTCAACTCTATCAGAACATATTACTAAAGGATCATATTTTTTTTCGGCGCTTTTTATCTGCCTGTATATGAAAGTCATCGAGGGCGCAAGATAATGCTGAAGGTAAATTGCTATTGGAATTTTGTTCATTACCACAAAACAGTTTCTAACTATTAACTTTCCATCGGAATAAGTTCTTCCTAATGAACAGAAATTTTTCCGACTGTTGCCAATTTTGATTCTCTTTGATAAGTATGAAAAAGAAAGAAATAATAAAGACGCCAAATGTGATAACTAAAGTAATTATTGTTCTGGGCGGGTAACTTTTTTTAGCTGGTGGAATGGCATCATCAATTACTTGTAAAGTTGGAATATCTTTTTTTTCTTCAATTTTTGCCTGCTCATATAACGGTAGAATAAACTCCAATATTGCTGAATTTATTTCAACTTCCCTCAACAACCTAAAGTAGTTAATTACCTTCTCAGGTAAAGAATTTAGAGCGGGGATTAAACCACTCGGTCCACCCTTCCTTTTCATTTCTTCCAGGTGCTTTTCATACTCAATAACTTCCATATTTACTGTTTCAAATTGTGGCGAGTTTTTACCACGCAATTTTTCTATAATAGACTGCTCAATCTGTTTTGTAATTAATTCTGTCTCTAATGTAGTGTATGTTTCAATTAGTCCTCTAACTTGATCTTCAGCAGCTAAAATTCCAGATTGTTCCTGATATCGCATCAAAGAATCTTCGGATTTAGAAAGGGTAATTCTTATTTCTGCAACTCTGTCCTTTAGGAATATTCTATTATTTTTCGACTTTTCTGTCCGTAACTCAATTAACTTCTCATTTAATAATAAAACTATATAATTAGTTATATCTGCAGAAAGTTGAGGTGAGTTAGCTCGTACTTTAATTTCATAAGCACTGAATTCAGTTTCACTTGCTGAGATGCTGCCAGATAGCGCTTCTATGGCCTTCTTTTTGTAGTCTTTAACTTCGGGGCTAAGTTTATAAACTTTATACAAATCAAATTTGTCAATAATTTTCTGCAAGTTCGTTCTACTATATATGATAGTGTTATACATATTCATTTCCGGACTGGAACCAGCTCCAATATCAAATGGTAAGTTAGAGCCCAAACCACCAATTAAACCAGCTATTCCTCCTAATGATGTATCTTCAGCAGGAACAAGAAGGGCAGTTGAATCAAATTGTTCTTCTATTAAAAAGTAAATCCCTAGATAGGTTATTATCATGAATGGAAAAAGTAAAGCAATGAGAAATTTTTTCCATTTAACTAAAATTACAAAATAGTCCAATAAATCAATCTTTTTATCTTCAGCCATATAAATTGTTAGTTAATAATATTGGAATTGTTAATTTTTTAAACTTAAAATTAAATTTACTAAACTATTACTTCTCTCTGCAACTCAATTTTAATTCAATAAGAATATTTTTCCCTTCGAAAAATATATTCTAAATTCAGGGAACTATTTATAACCTTGTACATCTAA
>SMUY01424436.1_pt1 | contig 10432 bp, 6 predicted proteins | sample 2456441 | NCBI WGS metagenome assembly SMUY01 (sample SAMN11095931, study PRJNA526329) | marine sediment metagenome | biome: Marine sediment; feature: Surficial sediment; material: Deep marine sediment; isolation source: Hadal surficial sediment | place: Pacific Ocean | collected 2014-11 | depth 0-1...
AATTACCTAAGATATATAGAATATACCATTGTTAAAACTCGGAAAAATCGGAAACGCTGTTGCCAATTTGCCGATTTACGTCCAACGACATACTCGCCGCGGAAAGGGTGCCGGATATACTTAAGATCGGTGCCAAAATTAAGTGTCGAGATTACTCACGGACCGACAATCGCCCACTGGGCGGGCTCCAACAATTCTATTTGGCAGTGTTGGAGCCCGCCCAGCGGGCGATGTCTCAAGTGTGCAATGGACTCCGGGAAATTGCACCAATGTTTCATTCCAAGGCGCTGAAACTGAGCTTTAAGGCACAACAATAGTACCGGATCGATTTTCCAGAAGCCTTCGAGCATAGGTTACGGGTGCCCCCAACAATCTTTCTCGATGCTGTAGAATCGGAGAGCAAAATAACAAGAATAAGGGGGTTCCATGGACACTCGATTTTGCCGGGCCGTCAGGGCGCTGTGGCCGCTTATTTTTCTTGCGATTTCTATGTCCGGATGTCAGCCGGATGAACCCGACTTAGACCAGGAGACTCAATCGGCACCCGCGATTGAAGAAACCCGCACCGCCTGGATCGATTCCCAACGAATTACCAATGCCGATGCTGAACCTCAGAACTGGCTTGCTCACGGGCGTACCAGTTCCGAACAGCGTTACAGCCCGCTGCAGCAAATCAATGCATCTAACGTCGCTGAACTCAGCCTCGCCTGGTATACGGATCTCGACACCAACCGCGGCCAGGAAGCGACACCCATTGTTGTTGATGGTGTCCTGTATTCAACCAGCGCCTGGAGCAAGGTGCAGGCGGTTGATGCGAAAACCGGCCGATTATTGTGGCAGTACGATCCCGAAGTGCCGGGCATCTGGGATGTACGAGCGTGTTGCGGCGTGCAGAACCGCGGTGCCGCTGTCTGGAAGGGCCGTGTTTATGCCGCGACGCTGGATGGTCGATTGCTTGCACTCGATGCAGAAACCGGCGAATTGTCCTGGGAAATTAACACGACCGATCAGGCGCAGAGTTACACCATCACCGGTGCCCCGCGCATCATCGGCGACAAGCTGATTATTGGCAACGGCGGTGCGGAATTCGGTGTGCGTGGCTATGTTTCTGCCTACGATCCTGAAACCGGCGAGCAACTGTGGCGATTTTATACAGTGCCGGGCAACCCGGCCGACGGTTTCGAGGATGAAACCCAGGAAATGGCGGCTGCGACCTGGACGGGAGAGTGGTGGACCAGTGGCGGCGGCGGCACGGCGTGGGATTCTTTCGCCTATGATCCTGATTTAGACCTTGTATATATTGGTACAGGCAACGGCTCGCCGTGGTCAAGAGCAATCCGTAGCCCGGATGGCGGCGATAACCTGTTTCTCGCCTCCATCGTCGCGGTTCACGCGGACACCGGCAAGTACGCCTGGCATTACCAGACGACGCCGGGTGACACCTGGGATTACACTGCCGTGCAACACATGATATTGGCTGATCTCGAGATCGATGGCGTTGAACGCAAAGTCATCATGCAGGTGCCGAAAAATGGCTTTTTCTATGTGCTGGATCGGGTGACCGGTGAATTGATTTCGGCGAAAAATATCGTTCCCACGAACTGGGCGACGCACGTTGACATGAAAACCGGCCGCCCTGTTGAAACAGCAGACGCCCGCTACGACGAAACGCTCGTCGCAAAAGTCATCACGCCCGGCGCTGGCGGTGCGCATAACTGGCAGCCGATGACCTACAGCCCGGACACAGGGCTCGTCTATATTCCCGCAAAGCAGGATCCCTTTGCCTACAAACTGGACGAGAACTTCAAACCCGGCCCGATCGGCATGAACCTCGGTGTTAATTACTGGGATCCACCGGGTGAGATCATTCCATTGCCGCCGGAATTTGGCGAATTCTATCAGGGTTTTCTGTTGGCCTGGAATCCTGTGACGCAAGAAGAGGTCTGGCGCGTAGCGCACGAGAATTTTGAAAATGGTGGCGTACTTTCAACCGCCGGCAATCTTGTTTTCCAGGGAACCGCGGATGAGGAAATGGTTGCCTACAACGCGCAGACTGGTGAACGTGTTTGGTCTGCACCTACGCAGACCGGCGTTCTGGCGCCGCCTATCTCTTATTCCATTGACGGTGAACAGTATATTGCGGTGGTTGCGGGCTGGGGAGCGGTTGCAGCGAATTTTACTGGAATCGTCTTGAATGCCGATGGCACAAAGCGAAACATCAGCCGTATTCTCGCCTTCAAAGTGGGCGGTACTGCTAAGTTGCCGCCGAAGCCGGATATGCCGGCGCGTATCGCGCCACCAGATCAGTTTGGCTCCGAAGAAACGGTCGCCAAAGGCGGCGGTTTGTACATGCGTTATTGTTCCGTATGTCATGGCGTTGCCGTAATCTCAGGCGGTGCCGTTCCCGATCTTCGCCATACTGCAATGACATCCAGTGCCGACGCATTCCAGAGTATCGTGCTTGAGGGCGCGTACCTCGACAAAGGCATGGCATCTTTCTCAGAGGTTCTTTCAGAGGCCGACGCAGAAGCTGTTCGCGCTTACATCGTGATGGAGGCAAATAAATGAAGACCAGTGCCAAGAACGGTGCCGGCACCACTTAGTGTATTTATTCTTCTAATTAAGGACGGCAAGTAGCCACAGAAGATGCGGCCGATTTATTAAATTGAATGTTGCCCGGCACTGTGCATCCGAATTAAGTCAATTAAGTGGTGCCCGGCACCCAATTTCCATGATGTGCCGGAAATATACTCTGGCCCCGTTTTCTCTGGTAGATTGTGGCCGGTGCAAGCCTGAGCGACCTCCAATAACAAAACCAACAACAGGAGTGATTCCATTGACCGCATCCCCTGATTTCCGGATTCAACTGGGTAAACTATTTCGCTGCGTTTCCCTGGGCGTGATTTTCCTGTGCCAGGCAACCATCGCCATAGCCCAGGACACGCCCATCATTCAGCCGGGTGCTCCCGGTGAAGCAGCGCGCGAGCTAACGGCCGAAGAGGCAATCGAGATTGCCAACACCCGCTACTCGCCGGACGATGCGCAGTTCATGAAGGACATGATCCCGCACCATAACCAGGCCATGCAGATGGCCGAACTGGTAACCGATCGCACCAACCGCCAGGAGCTCAATGACGTTGCCGGGCGTATCAACGCCTCACAAGAAGATGAGATCTCGTTCATGCAAGGATGGCTGCGCGATCGTGGTGAGCCTGTGCCGGAGCCGACTGAACACGATGCAATGCACACCTCGCACAAGATGGCCGGCATGGCCTCGCCGGACCAGATGGCCGAACTCGCCGATGCCGAAGGCACGGCATTCGATCGCCTGTTTCTGGAGTTAATGATCACCCACCACGAGGGCGCGGTGAAGATGGTCGAAGAACTACTCGAACTACCGGGCTCTGCCTACGACCCGGTATTGTTCCAGTTCACGGACGACGTCACCAATGACCAGACCACCGAGATCGAGCGCATGAATGCGATCCTGGTCAGCCTGTCCACCGATGCACGCGCCGGACTCTCCCCGGGTTTTGAAGACGCCGGCCAGGCGATCATGAACATGGAACTCGTGGCGACCCTGCCAAAACCGCCCGGATTCTTCGACCCGGAGAACCCCGCCGGGTTGCCGCTGGCAAAGCCGGTGGAAGACTCCGACGAGTCTAAAGAGGTCGATGAGCAGAGTGTTGACGACACCGAATGGGGCGAGCGCTCACCACTTTTGAGTTTCTCCAATACTGACATGGCCTTCTCCGGCGACAAATTGGTAACCGGCAGCTACCACGGCTTCAACGTTTACGAGTTGCAGGAAGATGGCATACCGGAGCTCTACAGCTCGATTGTCTGCCCGGGCGGCCAGGGCGATGTTTCCATCGTGGGCGACCTTCTGATCATGTCTGTGGAACAAACCCGCGGCCGTGTCGACTGCGGGCTTGAGGGCATCAACGAAGATATCAGTGACGATCGCTTTCGCGGAATTCGCATCTTCGACATCAGCGACCTTGAACGGCCGAGACAGGTGGGCCAGGTTCAGACCTGTCGCGGCTCACACACGCATTCGGTTGTCTCGGGCCCCGGTGAAGACGGAATAATCATCGTCTACAATTCCGGCACGTCTTCCGTGCGCAAAGGGGAAGAGTTAGAAGGCTGCTTTGACGAAGCTCCCGGCGATGACCGAACCGCGTTGTTCCGCATCGACGTCATCGAGATTCCGGTAGACGATCCGTCCAGGTCACGCATCGTCTCAAGCCCGGCTGTGTTCGCCGATCCGGAGACGGGCAGGCTGGCCGGCCTGTGGCAGGGTGGCGATCACGGCGATGACACGCAGGAGACCAACCAGACCAACCAGTGCCATGACATCACCGTGTTTCCTGAGCGCGGTATAGCAGGCGGCGCGTGCTCCGGCAACGGCATCCTGTTCGACATCTCCGACCCGCTGAATCCAACACGCATCGACGAAGTTCTCGACAAGGGTTTTGCCTACTGGCATTCGGCAACCTTTAACAACGACGGCACCAAGGTCATTTTCACGGACGAGTGGGGCGGCGGCGCCCGGCCACGTTGTCGGACCTACGACCCGCGGGAATGGGGTGCGGATGCCATCTATGACATCATCGATGGCAAGCTGGAATTCCGCAGCTACTTCAAGCTACCGGCACCACAAGTTGAGCAGGAAAACTGCGTAGCTCACAACGGCTCCGTCATACCCGTCCCGGGACGAGATATTTTCGTCCAGGCCTGGTATCAGGGCGGCATCTCGGTGATCGATTTCACCGACTCAGCCAACCCGTTCGAGATCGCCTACTTCGACCGCGGTCCCATCCATGAGGAGCACCTGATTCTCGGTGGCTATTGGTCGACCTACTGGTACAGGGGCAAGATCTATGGCACCGAGATCGCGCGTGGTCTGGATGTGCTGGCATTGTTGCCCAGTGAGTACTTGTCGGCAAACGAAGTCGCAGCGGCGACGATTGCAAATCAGGGCGAGCGCTTCAACCCGCAACAGCAGTTCGAGGTGACCTGGCCGGCAGAGCCGGTAGTGGCCGGCGCGTACATCGATCAGCTGCAGCGCAGCAATAGCCTGTCGCAATCGATGCTCGCTGATCTCAATGCGGCGCTTGAGCGCTCGGCGTCGCAACTCACCGGTGGTGCGCGCGACGCTGATCTCGCCGCCAAGCTGGATGCATTGTCGGCAGCGGTGATAGAGGATAACGGGGACCCCCTGGAGAAAAAGAGGAAGGCCGCACTGGCTGATACGTTGAGTGGGATTGCCGGGAGGTTACGCGGGAATCGCGCTGGCGACTGAACGTGGAATTGGTGCCGGCTTGGTTGCGGCCTGGCCGGCAACAGGCATCCAGTACCCACAAAGGGTCATGAAAAACTCGTAGCGAACGTCCCTTGTGGATACCTCGCAACCTGAGGCAGGAGGAAGACTGCCGCTACGTTGTAAAGCGCTGAATGTTTTGTATCTGATCACAGAATAGAGAAAGCGCCGCTGGGAGTATTGTCCGGGGGCGTCAGACTTTATTCCGATTAGCCCGGTAGAATAATTTCGAACAGGCCGTTAGCCCGGGGTCGATAGTGATGCGGGCCAAATAATTAGAAAGGGGACTACCATGAACGTCGTCCAAAATATCCGACCGGCAGTTCTGTTGCTGGCAAGCCTGACCATAACATTCGTTGCTTGTACGCCGGCGGTTGAAAATGCCGCTGACGCAACAGTCGAATCCTCAGAACCCGGGCAGCGGCAGCCGGTATTTCGCTCCGCTAAAACGATCAGTTCGGTTTGTGCGGTCGATCAGCAAGCCTTCACGTTTCCCGGGTTTAAGGAAGTACCGGGCAAACAGGTGCAGGAGATGCCGCCACCGGTCGCCGGGATGATGTCGGTAGGTGCAGACCGGCCAATGGTACAGACAGATACTGAAAGAGTCGCTCCGGGTTACACGCTGATCGAGCCGTTTACGGAAAAAAACGGTTTTCTCATCAACAATGATCGTGAAATTGTCGCAACGCTGGTCAATCGCCACACACCGATGCTTACGGAAATATTGCCCAACGGCCACAGGATTGTGGAAAGTAATCGATATTCCAAACGATTCGCTCTGGCAGGCGGCTATACCGGCTGCCTGGAGGAATATGACGAGCACGGTACCCTGGTGTGGCAGCTGAACCTGTCATCAGATGAGTACATATTCCACCATGATTTCGCGCGCCTGCCGAATGGCAATATCATGGTCATTACGTGGGAAAGTGTGTCGGCAGATGAGGCGATATCGCAAGGTCGCGATCCGGAAACGGTTCCTGAGAACGGTGATTTCTGGTACGACGGCGTCATCGAAATCGATCCTTACGCGGCAAAGATCGTCTGGGAATGGAGTGTGCGTCATCACCTGATTCAGGACTTCGATGCAGGTAAGGAAAATTACGGCGTCGTCGCTGATCACCCCGAACTTTGGGATATCAATAAGTACGTACCCAGCTTTGTAACCGGCAACATATCCGCCGACTGGGCCCACTTCAACGCGATTGATTACAATCCTGAGCTCGATCAGATAATGCTCTCGTCAAATTTCCACGGTGAGTTTTACATTATTGATCACGGTGTGACGCCATACGAGGCGGCCGACCACAGCGGCGGACGCTACGGGAAAGGCGGCGACATCCTGTATCGCTGGGGCAATCCCGCCAACTACAATCGCGGAACAAAAGAGGATCGCATACTCTGGGGCCAACATGACGTGCAATGGATCCGGGATGGGCTGAACGGGGCAGGCAACCTGTTAATGTTCAACAATGGTGGAAAGGATCGACCCTGGTCTACCGTGCTGGAGATTGCCCCGCCGATGAATGAGGATGGCAGTTATCAACTCGCCGCCGGTGCAGCGTATGGTCCGACAGATAAGGTCTGGCTGTACGATCCGGAACCACCGGAAAGGTTCTTTTCGTTCTTTGTCTCGGGAGCACAACGACTACCGAACGGTAATACGCTGATTAACCACGGTGCCGGTGCGAAAATCCGTGAAGTGACAGCCGATGGCGCAATCGTCTGGGAGTATCGTTACACCGATTACGAAGTGCCGCCAGATGGAATGTTCCGCGCCAATAAGTATCCGGCGGATCATCCTGGCGTTCTAAAAATTATTGCCGCGCAGAAATAACGCCGGTCCGGGGGTCGGAATAATGTGGCCTGCTGCGATTTATCCCTTCAATCAGGGTGTGATCAACGAATGAAGGACCCGTACGATGCTTTGTCCTAAATGCAACAACGACATGGAAACGCTCGAGTACGAGGGCGTCGAAGTCGATCGTTGCAAGAACTGCAAAGGCATCTGGTTTGATGTCGGAGAAAGTTATTCGTTACGCGGGAAGAACGCAGCAGCAGCGATCGATACGGGCGACCCGGTTAAAGGCAAGCAGACCAATGAAATCGATAGCTACCGGTGTCCCAGATGTGGTGGCGGTATGATGCGTATGGTCGATCCACAGCGCTCGCACATTCATTACGAGGAATGTACTGCCTGCAGGGGCTCGTTTTTCGATGCGGGAGAATTCGCTGATGTTGCAGAGGACACTATTGCAGATTTTTTGAAGCAGCGGGTGGCACAGAATAAATCGAATACGTAATGGCAAATAGTTCGGTTCGACCCACTGCTGTCCCATAAACTCAAAATCGGTGCCAAGATGAAGCAACAAGTTAATTTGAATTGCCCACAATCGCCCGCTGGGCGGGCTCCAATTCTTATCAGCACCCGTAGGAGCCCGCCCAGCGGGCGAATTTACTACGCCCAGCGGGCGGTCCCACATCCGCAAGAATGCCGGAACATTGCGCCAACGCTTCAGCCCACGGTCAGGAAACTCGTCTTTATGGGACAGCAGTAGGCTCGACCCCTATTTACTTTGCAGGAGAACAAAATGCGACACAGCCGGATCTTGAAAACAGTCTTGACGCTACTCCTCGCCGTCTGCACCAACAGCGCGCAAGCTGCGACGGCATCGGCGCAAGCACCTGCAACCGACAAGCAATTCCTGTTGACCTACCCCAACCTGGAGAATCCTGGTGGTGAGGTGCTGCTGGAGAACGAGCACGTCGTCGTGCAACGATTCGTCGTGGGTCCCGGTGAATGGGAGGGTCTGCACGCTCATCCCGGCAATCAGGTCTACGTGCACATAAAGGGCGGAGAGTGGTCTGGGCGCGCTGGCGGCGAACCGACCTACACGGGTGAGGTTAGCGAGGATGGTTCGGTGGGCTGGATGCTCCCGATCCCACTCAGCGAAGGACACGAATCCGGTAATACCGGCGATACGCCCATCGACCTGATCTGGGTGACTCTGAAGGACGATGCGCCGATTGCTCCCGAGGTTGAGCATGTAGGGCAGATTTACCCCAACATCCCCCTGGAATTACTGCTGGAAAACGCGCGGGTCATTGTACAGCGGGTGCAGATCGAACCGGGCGAGTGGGAGGGCATTCACTCTCATCCCGGCAACCAGGTTTACATCCACATCAAGGGCGGCACCTGGTCAGGGCGCAGCGGTGGCGTGCAATCCCCACCCTCACCGTTTTCTGAAACCGGCTCGGTGGGCTGGATGGACCCGGTCCCACTCAGCGCAGGACACGAATCCGGCAACACCGGTGACGCCACCATCGATCTTATCTGGGTCACAGTCAAATAACAGGTCACTGTCCCCTTAATTCGTTGCTCAGCCCGTTGTGCTCTTTTCTCTCGTTATGGACCGCCCGCTTCCCGATGGCGACGTAATGCACCGTGGGATCACGTTTTTTTGCCTTATTACCAATTGGAATAAACCATTTTCCTGATTGATGCATCTATAGGGTATCTGGACATCAATGGATACCGTTATGAAACCGACGATCAAAATTTTGGCGCTCTTTATCGCTGTATTGGCCCTGCCGATGACAGCTCTCGGGCAAGATGGAGAGGCATCGAGCTGGGTGGCCTCGAACAACGAGACAATCGACGATATCGTCGTTGTTGGCAAGAAATCTGTGGCCGAATTGCGTCGGGAAATTTACAAGGCCGAGGAGAACTTCTACTCGGTCTTCAACAAATTGAATGACGAGAGTGACTATAACGTTCGCTGTTTCTATGAGTCGCCGACTGGCAGCCACCTGAAGAATCATGTCTGCCGCGCAAGATTTGTTACGAAAGCTTATTCATCCCATGCTGCCCGAAGCGGCAATAAAATAACTCGTGTGGCAAATCAGAATGCCAATCCCGCTTTTATCGAGAAAACGGCCAAGTACGAGGAGAAGCTGCAAACATTGATTGCCGCCAATCCGGAATTGCAAGCGGCACTGGTCCGCTATAGCACGGCGCGAGCCGAATTTACGGCGCAACGCGAGGAAATCGCCAATAACTGAGGCTTAGGCCACTGGAACGGCATATTTATAGCGGATGCAATGAGATGCGGCGCGACCCCAACCGACATTGACAAATTCGGTTGGGGCACTGCTGTCCCATTTATCCGGCGACGAAAGAATAAGTCAATTAAGTGGTGCCCGGCACCCGATACTCGGCACCCGATACTGCGAAGGAAGTGTGGGAGCTAATTGCCTTGCGTCGGCAAGGTCGTCTCTACCTCATACAGTTCTTCCAATAGCCTGTGCCATTCGCGGGAACCGTTTTCTACCCAGCCGTTGAGCTCCGCAACCCGCTTTTCCATCGCGTCAACTGTACTTGCGACTTCGGTGTTGAAGGCTACTGCAAGGCGATCCCGTTCCTGGGCCGTAATCCGATCGTACTTGTAGGCATCGTAATGATGCTTAATCGACTCCCAGCTGCCGCGTTCGGCATTGCCCGCTTCGCCTTCCGCAAATCGGGTATTCCAGGCCTCGTAATCGCGGACCTTGCGACGGTACTCCCGCCAAACCCGATAGGTACGCGCGAGGTCTGTATTAAATTCCCTGAATTTGGCATCCACCGTGTCGGTAATCAGGAACTCGGTATTGCGGATGGTTTCGATGCGAATAAGCATCGGATCGTCACGCGCCGGCAATCGCAGTACACGCAACGTTCCGTCGTCGATTTGCTCGAGGTATCCGCTGAACGCAGTTGGTGCAAGTTCGCTGGCGTAAAGCATCAATGACGTGCCCTTGATATTCGACACCGCTGCCTCACCGATACGATCGCGCACTACTGCAAGCGCGACAGCGATTTCGGTGTAGATTGCCTGAAACTCCGGCGTGCCTTTGTCACCCAGGCGGGTAGCGGACTCATCATTCGCCTGGCGTGAAAAGACTTTGTCGAGCCAGGTATATCCTGCCGCGTCGACGGCACGAATCCGCAGATCCAGCCATTCGCCGTCCGAGCGGACGATTGTTCCAAGTAGTTGCAATTCGGCTGCTGCGTCCGGCTTTGTTGTCACCCTCACAGCACCCCATTGTTCCGACTCCACCAGCGTCTCGCGCAAT
>SMUY01073685.1_pt1 | contig 10430 bp, 8 predicted proteins | sample 2456441 | NCBI WGS metagenome assembly SMUY01 (sample SAMN11095931, study PRJNA526329) | marine sediment metagenome | biome: Marine sediment; feature: Surficial sediment; material: Deep marine sediment; isolation source: Hadal surficial sediment | place: Pacific Ocean | collected 2014-11 | depth 0-1...
CAAGCTCGGCGGCAGCTGCAGCCCAAGCAGCCAGATATCGCGCCCCGGAATCGAATCAAGGGGCGTCACCCCGACCTCGGGGAAATCAGACTCAAGGGCGGCGGCGAAGCTCTCCACCTCGATACCGGGCAGCAGCCTCACCATCATGCGATCATCGAGACGCGGATCGTCCGTTCGACAGGAGCCGGCCTGACCCGGGGAGGAAACCAGCAGGATCGACACCCCGACGACATGCATGCTCAAGTGCTTCATCATCATCCTCGTCCCACCAAAGCGAAGGGTGCCCAGAAGGCCGGATGCGGTCGCTGCCGGAGCAGCTGGAGCTGCGCCTCGCGGAGCGCTCCCGCCGGGGTCAGGTCACCCGCGACCACGCGTTGCCAGCCGCCATAGAGCAACTTCATGAACTCCAGAGTGCTTTCATCGTTGACCCGCCACAGGCTCACCAGCACCGAGCGCGCGCCGGCCGCCAGGAACCCGCGCACCAGACCGATCAGCTCGTCACCGGCCCGGACGGTGTTCAACCCGGTTTCACATCCGCTGAGGGTCACCAGGTCGGCACGGAGCCGAAGCCCGTAGATGTCGCGGACGGTGAGCCAGCGATCATGGAGCCGCAGCCCCGACCCGAGCGGGCTCTGGGCACAGAAGTGGGCGTGGGTCGCCAGATGGATGAGACGGGCGTCGCCCATCGCGGCGGCCACCCGCTTTGCGGTGGCGTCCTCGCCGATCAGACAGTCGGTATCCGAACAGCCCAGCGTTCGGGCAACGAGCCGGGCCTCGTCCTCGATCTGCGGCGCCACCTCGTCGGCGACGCCCACCACCACCGTCCGCCCCGATCGCTCGCCGACGGCGGGCTGGGCCGCCAGGTGAAGCAGCACGCTGGCGCTGGGCCCGACGTGGGTCTCGTGCGACTCGACGACGTAGCGCTCGCCGTCGAAGAGCGCATGGAAGGGAACCATGTGCAGCGGGCCGTGCGGCACGATCATGACCCGCCGCGCCCCGTCCAGCCGATCGCGGACGGGGCGGATGAGCACGTCGTACAGGGCCGCCAGATCACGGCGGATCTCCGCCAGCCGCCCCGCGGCCCTCGGCCCGCTCGCGGCACCCGGCCGCAACGCGCGATCGATCTGGAAGCGAACCCGCTGCACGTGATCGGCCAGCCGGGCGGGCTCGGCGAGGTCCCGGACCACGGAGACGTCGTCGCGTCTCACGACGAAGGCCAGCAGCTCGTCGGCGGTCGCGAAGTACTCGATGAGCACCTCGTCGACCCAGAGGCCGCGCTGCACGGCCTCCAGCTCGGCGGGCCGCGCGAAGAGGGCGGCCGGGCCGCGGGCGCTGGCGAGCCGGCTCTCGAGGTCCTCGAGGGCTCGCTCACGCTCGGCCACGGCGCATTGCCATTCGTCGATGGCGGCGGCGCCCCGGGTGATGAGCTTCTCATCGGCCAGACGGCTGTAGAGGGCGTTGAGCTCACCCCGAAGCTGGGCGAGCTCGCGGCCCAGGGCCGCCTCGGCGGGCTCGTCGGACGGCTCGTCGGACGGCTCGTCGAGGCCGTCGTCGAGCGCGTTCGCGTTCTGCAGGTGATCGAGCAGCGATCGGCTCTTGCACTGCTCGGCGACGGCGAAGGAACGTCCGATCGAATCGGCGGCGTCGCGATCGAGCTCCGCCCCCACCACGTCTTGGTAGATGCTCGAGCGATCTCCCAGGAAAGCGGCCCGGAACCGCTCGGCCTGGAGCGACCCACGAACCCGCTCCACATGGGCGACCGCCTCCCGGAGATCGGTCAGCGATTCTTCGAGCCGACCGCGCTGCCGCAGCAGGCGGCCGCGGGTATGCAAAAGGTCGGCGAGCAACGGCGCAATCCGCAGCGGGCGGGCGGCGGCCAGGCCGGCGGCCAGCTCGGCCTCGGCCCGGTCGAACTCGCCGAGCTCGATCGCCAGCCCCGCCAGCAGGTGGCGGGCCGCCGCCGCATCGGCGGGGGAATCGTCGAGGACGGCGAGGCTTCGCATGGCCACGCCGCGGGCATCGTGCACGCGTCCCTGGGCGGCCAGCAGCCGGGCTCGAAGCAGGTCGACCCGGGCCCGGGCAGTGGGGTGCCCAAGCTCGTCGAATCCCATCGAGGCGGCGGCCAGAGCCGTCTGCGACTGCGTGAGGCGGCCGAGGCGCAGAAGCACCAGCCCCATCCCGCTGCGGGCCCGGGCGGCTTCTTGCGGCAGGCCGCAGCGGTCGAGCTCGGCCAGCGCCGTCTCGTACTCCGCCAGGGCGTCCTCGGGTAGACCGAGGATGGCCTTCGTCTCCGCCTGCTCGGCAATCAGCCGGGCCAGGTGAACGGGCGAATGCGTCATTTCCAGGCGCCGCCGGGCCCGCTCGAAGAACCGCAGGGCCGGGGCCAGCCGCCCCTGCCGCGCCGCGAGGTCGGCGAGGTTGCCTTCGGCGATCGCCGCGGTGAGGGCGGCGCCGGCGTCCTCGAACGCCCGCAGGGCCTTGGCGAACGCCGCCTCCGCCCCGGCAAAGTCGTTGAGGGCGAGCAGGGCCTCTCCGCAGTTGTTCTCGAGGTGGCCGAGCGTCAGCGGCTCATCCGCCAGGAACGCCCGGGCGCGATCAAAGCACTGGACCGCCCGGGCGGGACGGTCGCGTCGCTGGTGGACCACGCCCAGGTTGATCTCCGCCCGCGCCGCCAGCGCCGGCTCTTCGATGGAGAGAAAGACGCTGCGAGCCGATTCACCCGCGGCGATCGCGTCATCGAGCCGCCCGAGGTCGATCAGCGCGTGCATCGAGGCCAGCCGGGCTCGGCCGGCCTCGTCGGGATGGCCGCCCCGCCGGGCCGCTTCGAGCGCCTCGTCGCAGGCGATCAGCGACTCGTCGAAGCGCCCCGCGTAGGACATCGCTCTCGCGCGGGCCCGACGGGACCGCGCCTGCGCAAGGGGATCCGCCAGCCGATCGGCCAGCCAGACCACCAGGTTCGTGGCCTCGATCGCCTCGTCGGCGTCGACCATGGTCAGGCCCGAGGCTTCGTCGATGAGCGGCAGCAACAGATCCTCGGGAGGGCCGTGGGCCCGCAGCCGATCGAGCCGCTCGCCGACCGGCGATCGGCGCAGCTGGTTCAGGAGTTCGGCGGTATTGGAAATCGTGGCGCTCATTCAAGCTCCAGCTTCGGCAGCACCACAGGACCCTGCGGCAGAGCGAGGCAGAGGTCATAGGCTCCCGCGGGAACCTCCAGGCTGAACCAGGCGCGATCGTCGGTCCAGGTCTGGGCCACTGGGCTCGCGGTGCCGCTGACGACCACCGCCACCGCAATGTCCGCCGACTCCGGCGCCGGGTTGATCTGACCCATCAGCCGCCACCGCGGCGCCTCGGCGGCCCCGGCCGCGGCGGCGAGTCGCTCGGCCTGGAGATCCACCTCCAGGTCGTCGGTCTCGTACGTCAGCTGGATGCGCCCGCCGGTGTCGGCATACCGAACCGCCACCGGCTGGAGACGACTGTCGAAGATCCGCCGGGCGACGGTGGTCGCCACCCCTTCCAGCCACTCGAGGTGTTTGGCCGCCCCTGCCTCGGGCCGGAAGATCGCCCGGGCCCGGGCGATCGCATCGGCGGAGGGGGCGACCGAGTCGTCCTCGGCCACGCTGCGGCGCACGGCCCGGAAGCTCGCGATGGTGGCCGCCGCCTCCGGATCGCGCCGAACGTGCTCCCGGACCCGGGCCGCCTCCGGGGGCGCAAGGTCTCCGGCGGCATAGTCGATCAGCTGCTGGTAGGTCACGCTGGACTTGCTCATCTGGGGTACGCCTTCAACGATCTATCCTGCGGAGGGCCCAGAGGCGACCGGTGATACATCGCGGTGCTTCAGAGGGCGGCTCGACTCCGGCCCGGGCTCGTCCGCTCGACCTTCGGGAGCGAGATCGATGCCCATCTCGATGAGGATCTTCTGGAGCTTCTCGAAGCAGCGGCTCCGCGTGGGGCCGATGCTGCCGACCTTCATGCCCAACTGCTCGGCGATGGCCTGGTAGTCGGGGCGACCGGGGGCAAGAAAGAGCGCCGTCAGCAGCTCCGCGCAGCGACCGCCGAGCCGCCGCAACGCCTCCCGCACGAGGTGCTGGCGCTCCCATACCGCGACCTGCTCATCCGATGGCGCCGCGGTGTCCGGCACCGTCCGGTCGAGCTGCGCGTAGCGCCGGGTTCGCTTGCCGATCCGGTAGCACTCGCGATGCGTCGTGCTGATCAGCCACGAGGAGAGCTGGCGCTGATCACGGATGGTGTCGAGCTTGCGGTAGAGGATCGCGAAGACGATCTGAAAGACGTCGTCGGCGTCGGCCTCCGACCACCCATAGCGCCGGGGGATCGAGTGAACGAGCCGGCCGTACCGGTCGATCAGCTCGCGCCACGCCTCCGGCCGTCCGGCGAGGCACGCCCGGACCAGCGCCGGATCGCTGCGATGTCGCTTTCGCAGTCCTGCATTCGTCACCGGCACGACTTCGTCCTTGCTGCCCCGCCACCCCGGAAATCAACTATATCCGGTGCCGACGGAGCGGAGCGATTCTTACCTTGACCCGAGCTCGTTGATCTCCTCTTGCCCCGACGTCGAAGCTCAGCTCACTTCTCTCCGCCGACGGATCGCGCGCGAGAGGGATCCAAGAGCCGCCACGCCCTCACGAACGCATCCGAGTCGTCGTCATCATCGTCATCGTCGTCGCCGTCTGGAAGGTCTTCGCCGACCACGAGAAAGACCTTTCCGCCCGTACCCCCGGGCCCAATATTCTCCGAGGCGAGCAGATAGATTTCGCCGTCTTCGTCCTCCCCGAATCCGAAGACCGCCAGGTCGAGGGGAAGGTCGGCATCCCCGATCCGGAACTCGAAGATCTGCGAGAGATCGCCGTCGGCATCGAGCCAGAAGAGCCGCCCGGTGGGGCCGAAGTTCTGGCTGAAGTCGCCGAAGATGTACTTGCCGAAGAGTTCCGTCGAGCGCGTGCCGCGATAGACGAACCCGCCGATGACCGCAATGCCGTCGCCGTGGTCGTACTCGGCCACTGGATCGAGCAGCGGCTCGCCGTTGGGGCCGACGGCATCGCACACCGCCGGCGGGGTGAAGGGGTCGAAGGGGTCGAAGCAATTGAAGCCCTCCCGGATCACCCAGCCGTAGTTGCCGCCTCTTTCGATGATGTTGATCTCCTCGAACAGGTTCTGCCCGACGTCGCCCAGGAAGAGCCGGCCATCCCCACCGGGCCCATCGTCGAACGAGAACCGGTACGGGTTCCGCAGCCCGTAGGCGTAGATCTCGTCAACACCCGGTCGGCCGACGAATGGATTGTCGGGCGGGATGGCGTAGGGCAGGGGCGGTTGCGGCGGGCTGTCCACGTCGATGCGCAAGACCGACCCCAGGACCGTCTCGATGTTCTGCCCGTTGCCGATGGGACCGTGGGGCAGCGCGCGGTCGTCAAGGCTGTCGTTGGCGCCGCCGCCGTCACCAAGCGTAAAGTAGAGGAGCCGGGGACGGCCGCGCTCGGAGTCGTCATCGGAGTCGGAGTCGGAGTCGGAGTCGGAGTCGGAACTGGAACTCGAGTCGGAAGTGGAATCGCTGGAGTCGGAGTCGGAGCCGTCGTCATCAAAGACGCCCTCCGGGCCGAACGCCAGGTGGCCGGCGTTGTGGTTGAACTGCGGCTCATCCACCGTAAAGAGAATGATCTGGGAGTCGGGATCGGCGATGTTGGGATCGTCCGTCACCGCGTACTCCGCCAGCACCGCGGTGTGGCACCCGACGATGAAGCCGTCGGGATCGTTGCAGGGCTCGTCCGGACCGCCCTTGCGCGGAGCGCTGTAGCGAACGAAGAAGCGGCCGTTCCTTGCGTAATCCGGATGGAACGCCAGACCGAGCAGCCCGCGCTCGTCAAAGAACGGGTTGATGGCCGGGAGCCGGTCGGAGATATCCAGGAACGGCTCCGGCCGGAGCACGCCCTTCTCCACGATCCGGATCAGGCCGATCTGGTCGACGATGAACAATCTTCCCGATCCGTCTCCGGCGTGGGTCGCGGTCACCGGGGCGGTCAGACCCTCGGCGATCAGCTCGAGGGTGATGGTGAGGTCGCCCTTGGGAATCTGGGCCCGGGCCGGGGTGGCGGCGAAGCCCAGACACCCGATCCCTACGACAGTAGCCAGCGTGACGGTGCGCATTGCAAGCTCTCACTTCTTGCTTGATGGACGGCGGCGGGAATCGCTCCTTCTGTCCCGAATGCACCACCCGACGCCTCGGCCGGTGCGCGCCTGGTCTGCTTCGCGGAGGCGACCGGCCTCTGGTCACCCCGTTATGTCACCGGGAGATCAGGTTCTTGCAGAAGATTGTGGATTCCGGACGGCCGGGGCAAGACACGGCCGTTCGCTCGACATATGAACATGTGCATGAGCGCGGTTCGAGAGCCGGTCGGCCCCGTGCCGGCCGCCACGATGTCCGACCGGTTGAGCCTGGAGGGGTTCGCCGCCAGGTTCGAAGCCTCCTCGCGGACGCTGTGGTGTATCGCCGCCGGGGTGCTCGGGAGGTCGGACCAGGCGGACGACGTGCTTCAGGAAGCGGCGATCATCGCCATGACCAAGCTTCTCCAGTTCGACGCGGGCACCAGCTTCACCGCCTGGATGGGCTGCATCGTGCGCAACGTCGCCCTCAACCACGCCCGCCGCCGCCGGCAAGCCGCCCCGGCGATCGATCCCCATGCCCTGGAGGCGGTGGTGGCCCAGGACCAGCGCAGCCCGGCCGCGCCCCTCTCCGGCACCGGCGAGCTGGACGATGCCAGGGAGTGCTTCGACGATCGCGTGCTCGCGGGGCTCAACACCCTCGACGAGACCGCCCGCGCCTGTCTCCTGCTGCGAACCCTTCTCGACATGCCGTACCGGGAGATATCGCTGGCCCTGGACATCCCGCAGGGCACGGCCATGAGCCACGTGCACCGGGCCCGCCATCAGCTGCGGGACCGGCTTTTTGAAATGGATGAGTCGAACGTACGCCCGGGAGGCGACCGATGACCGAGTCCAGCCGCCCGCAACCGGAGCAGACGCTCGAGGCGTACCTCGACGGGCTGCTCGAGGGCCCCGAACGCGAGGCTTTCGAGCGCCGGATCGAGAAGCAACCCGACCTGCAGGCCGCGGTTCGCCAGCAACGGGCCATCGACTCCGCTCTCAAGCGGGTGATCGGATCGCCGCCCCTGGCTCGCCTCAACCCCGCACCGAACCCCACGACCGCGGCCCGGTCGCCCGCGACCCCCGCGACCGGGGCCTGGCGGCTGGCCGTGAAACGGCTGGCGGTGGCCGCGGCCCTCGCGGGCGGCGTCTTCGGGGCGTGGCAGATCTTCAGCGTCCTTCGTCCGGACTCCGGCGGCTACCAGCCGATGGCTTGGCGCAACCTCGAGACCGTCTATCGAGACGAGATCGAAAGCGGCTTCGAGCCGAGCTGGGTGTGTGAGAACGATGAGGAGTTCCGCCAGAGCTTCTCCAAGAGCCACGGCCAGCCGCTCCTGCTCGCGCAGCTTCCCGATCGCGTGAGCGCCCTGGGGCTCGCCTACTGCAACTCCATCACTCTCAAAACCACCTATCTCCTGGCCACGGTGGAGAACGAGCGGGTCATCGTGTTCGTCGATCGTCGGGATCGCGACCCGGGGCAGACCCTCTCCCCGGGGAGCGACCTGCATCTCTACTCCCGCCACGTCGGCTCGCTGGTGCTGTACGAGCTGTCGCCGCTCGATCAACCCCGCCTGCTCGACCACTTCTACGACCCGGACGGATAGCGGTCAGCGGCCCCTCCCGCAAACAATTACCATCCCACCACCAACACTGGTCCGGTGTCCCTCCGTCACTCCGTGGCGGAGCCTGCCCCGACTTGTCAGGGTCGCTTCCCCAAAGTCCCTCGGTCCATTTTCTCATGTACGAGATCTTCGAGCACACCGCCGATCTGGGGCTGCGGGTCGAGGCGCCCGACCTGGAGAGCCTGCTCACCGAAGCGGCCCGGGGTCTCTTCTCGATAATCGTCGAGAACCTCGATGACGTGCGCCCCACCCGGAGGATGGCCTTCGACATTCCCGGGGACGATCCGCCCTACCTGCTCTTCGACTGGCTGGCCGAGCTGCTCTACCTGTTCGACGCCCGGCACGTGGTGCTGCGCGATTTCAAGGTGCGCATCGCCGCCGGGGAAGGCTTGCGGGGCGAGGCGTGGGGGGAGCCGCTCGATCGGGAGCGTCACCGCCTCGACCACGAGGTGAAGGCGATCACCTATCATGAACTCGACGTCAGCCGGACCGAGAACGGCTGGCAGGCGGTGGTGATTGTGGATATATGAAGAAGAAAGGGACTAAGGGACTGAGGGAAGCGATCCCGATGGAATCGGGACAGGCTCCGCGACGAAGGGAATGACGAACAGTGCGTCGGTACGAGGGGCCACTCGAACAGGTCGATGACTGCTGCTGGCGGATCCCCCGGGACTACCGGCCCGGGATGCGGGTGGACGGTCTGGTCTTCGCCGACGCCAAGCTGATCGAGACCATCCGGACGGATCAGGCGCTCGAGCAGGTGGCCAACGTCGCCTTCCTGCCCGGGATCGAGGGCGCCAGCCTCGCCATGCCCGACATCCACTGGGGCTACGGCCTCTGCATCGGCGGCGTCTGTGCCACCGATCCCGAGCGGGACGGGGTCATCTCTCCCGGAGGCGTGGGCTACGACATCAACTGCGGCGTGCGGCTGGTCCGCACCGGGCTTACCGTCGGCGAGGTCAAGCCCCGGCTCGAGGCGCTGATCGATGAGCTCTTTCGGTCCATTCCCACCGGGGTGGGCCGGCGCGGCAAGTATCACTTCGATCAGGGCGAGCTGTGCGAGCTCCTCGCCGAGGGCGCCCGCTTCCTGGGGCCGCGCGGGCTCGCCGTCGACGACGACCTCGAGTGCACCGAGGCCGGCGGCCGCATCGAGGGGGCCGAGCCGGACAACGTCAGCTCGCGGGCCCTCGAACGCGGCGCCGATCAGTGCGGGACATTGGGCGCGGGCAACCACTTTCTCGAGGTCCAGGTCGTCGATGAGGTCGTCGACGAGTCGGGGGCGGCGGCGATGGGGCTCGAGACCGGGCAGGTGTGCGTGATGATCCACTCCGGCTCGCGGGGACTGGGTTATCAGGTCTGCGACGACGCGCTGCGGGCGCTCCGGGGCGCTCCCGAGAGGTACGGCATCACCCTCCCCGACCACCAGCTCGCCTGCGCCCCGATCAAGAGCCCCGAGGGCCGGCACTACCTCGGCGCGATGCGGGCCGCCGCCAACTTCGCCTTCGCCAATCGCCAGCTGATCATGTGGCAGACCCGGGAGGTCTTCGAACGGATCTTCGGGCGCTCCTGGGAAGACCTGGGCATCCACCTCGTCTACGACATCGCCCACAACATCGCCAAGTTCGAGGAGCACCAGGTCGCCGGCGCAGCGCCCAAGACCGTCTGCGTACACCGCAAGGGCGCCACCCGCGCCTTCCCCCCCGGCCACCCCGAGGTTCCGGCGCGCTACCGCGCGATCGGCCAGCCGGTGATTATCCCCGGCGACATGGGCCGGGCGAGCTGGGTGCTGGCCGGCGCGCCGGGCAGCATGGAGCGCAGCTTCGGGACCAGCTGCCACGGGGCGGGCCGGGCCATGAGCCGGACCGCCGCAGTCAAGCAGGCCCGGGCCCAGAACCGGAACATCGGCCGCGAGCTCGCCGCCAAGGGCATCATCGCCCGGGCTCGGAGCTGGAAGGGTCTCGCCGAAGAGCAGCCGGCCGCCTACAAGGACGTCGATCTGGTGGTCGACGTCGTCCACAAGGCGGGCCTTTCGACCAAGGTCGCCCGACTGCGCCCGCTCGGGGTGATCAAGGGGTAGAGGAGGCCGTCGGCCATCGGCTTTCGGCTGTCGGCAAGGGCATCGCCGATGGCCATCACCCCAACCTCCGCTTACACTTTCAGCCAGGGGCTACGTGGGGACGCCAGGGTTGATCAAAGCCGCTCCGCTGTATCTGACCGCGCTCCTTGCGCCGGCCGGCTGTGCCGATCCGCTCCCGGAGGGAGGCCGCGCCTCGCCGTCCGACCCGCCGGCTTGGTTCGACGAGGTGGCCCGGGCGAGCGGGCTGGACTTCGTCCATCAGTCCGGCCACCGCGTCCGCTACCTTTTTCCCGAAACGACGTGCGGCGGCGCGGCCCTGTTCGACATGGACGGCGACGGTGATCTCGACGTCTACCTCGTCCAGAGCGGCCGCCTCGTCGAACCCACCGAGGAGCGGCCCGGCAACCGCCTGCTGCGGAACCTCGGCGACGGCACCTTCGAGGACGCCACCGCCGGCAGCGGCGCCGACGACCGCGGCTACGGGATGGGCGTCGCCACCGGCGACTATGACAACGACGGCGACGTCGACCTCTACGTGACCAACGTGGGCCCGAACGTGCTCCTTCGCAACGACGGCC
>SMUY01026104.1_pt1 | contig 10427 bp, 12 predicted proteins | sample 2456441 | NCBI WGS metagenome assembly SMUY01 (sample SAMN11095931, study PRJNA526329) | marine sediment metagenome | biome: Marine sediment; feature: Surficial sediment; material: Deep marine sediment; isolation source: Hadal surficial sediment | place: Pacific Ocean | collected 2014-11 | depth...
AAAATCAAGTTTGTGTAAAAACGACACACATATGATAATAGTTGATTTAGTTGAAAATAATTTGTTTGTATGAAAAATTAAATAAGAAATCAAAAAACGAGAAATCCAATGAAATGTTAACAAATAGTCTATTTCATAAATTTGAAAATCCAGTGAGCATAATAAAAATAATTGATTCAAAAAAGGTCGAAAAGAATTCAATTAGTTGCATTATTCAAAAATCCATTGATAGTATAATTGAAGATATTGCCACTCACATAATCAATACTGAATCATCATTTTTGAAATCAAAAAATACTAAAGAAATGGCAAAATCATTTGATAAATTTTTCAAGGATTCAAATCTTGGAACCTTTGAGTATGTGCAAAAAACAGGGAAAAATATTTTCAGAGTTGAACATTCTTCAGGAACTAATGGCAGTGAATTTTTTAAAAAATTTTTTGAGAAAATATTTGAGATTTGCTTAAAAGATTATTCATTTCACATTATTTCTAATGAAAGTCATGTGTGTGTAATATTTAGATAAAAATTACAGATCTAAGATTAATTGTTCTTTGATCGAAGGAACATTTTCATTAATATGAATAGAGTGAATCTTTTTCTTTTTAATTGTACCAACTAGTGTAATATCCCGTGCCAAAATACTATCCGTAATCCAATCAATAGTTATTTTCAATTTTTTATCAAAGGTAGGAACTTTTGACAAATAATAAGCTCTCCAAATTATCCATGCAAAAATTCCACTGATATTATGTCCTGCAATAGTAGCTATTCCATCCCTATCTCCAATTATGGCCATAATCCCCAAACTATGGAACGAAAACTTTTTCAGTTTTTTCTTGTGATTGTATAGTAGTAGCAAATTTTCAACAATCAGTTTTCCTTCTTTAATTGCATGCTGTGCAGTTGATGGATAAAAACCATCCATTGAATTATCTTTTATCAATGCGCAATCCCCTAAAACAAAAACATTTTCTCGATTTTTCATTCTTAACATTTCATCAACTAAAATCCTTCCATTTGTTCCATGTTCACATTTTAATTCAGAAACAACTTTGTTCATTGTAATTCCTCCAGTCCAAATTAGTGTAGCACAAGATAATTTTCCTCCGTTACTTAACAATACATGTTCTTCACCTGCATCATCAGCTTTAGTATTTTTCAAGATTTCAATACCATCTTTTTCAAGGAAATTCAAAGCTTTTCTTGACAATTTTTCATTTATTTCAGGCAAAATTCGATCACTTGAAGAAATCAAAATCATGTTGATATTTTTTGGATTTATACTTGGGTATGATTTTGAAATTGAACGTTTAACAAACTGATTGATTGCACTTATTGTCTCAACTCCTGCAAATCCGGCCCCGACAACAACAAATGTTAATAGTGTTCTTTGCAATTCATAATTTCCTGTCTGAGCGGCTTGCTCTAGCATTAAGATGACATGATTTCTAACTGCAATTGCATCTTCAATGTTTTTCATAGGAAAGGAATATTTTTCCAAGTTATGATTCTTAAAAAAATTGCTTTTCCCTCCTAATGCCAATATTAGATAATCATATTCTAATGTACGTACTTTGTTATCAAACGATCTTTGAATAGTTACTAATTGCTGGTCTAGGTCAACTGAATCTACAGTTGCCTGTAAAAATTTTGCTTTTTTGCAAAAATACCGTATAGGAGTAGAAATGTTACTTGGATGTAATAATCCTGAAGTTACCTGAGGTAGCATTGGAGTAAAAAGAAAGAAATTTTCCTCAGAAACAATTGTGATTTCAACTTGTTCTTTTTGAAATTTTTTTTCTATTTCACGTAATGTTGTAATTCCACCAAACCCTCCTCCTAATATCAAAATTTTTTTGATAGATGTAGAATTGCTTTTGTGTGCTGTTATGTAGTGAGAATAATATTCTGATTCTAAACGAAATTCAAGATTACAATGATTGCAATTAATAGCAGGCATATTAAATTAAAAATTAACAATCTAAAAACAACATGTTTGTTTGATCTGTGCAAAAAAGATCATTTTTTGCTTGAATTTACTAATTGTAAACTGTTTAATCTGTTTACACAAACACCAGATTATATTTTACAAAAATGATTCTAAAAGATGAATGTAAAGACTGTATCTGTAGTAATAGTTCTTGCGACTGTTTTACTCTTAGCTCAAACAGTGTCCATTGTAGAAGCACATCATAAAACAAAGGATAAGGGTGAGATAAGAAAAGCAATTGAGAAAAAATCTGAGGCTTATGATCCTCAGGGAAATCTAAAGACTGTAGTTGATGAAAAAAGAAAGGCATGGGTTGCATATAAAACAGCACACAAAGTATGGAAAATTGCAAAAGATGAATGGAGAACTGCAATAATTGCAGGTGATCAGACAGTAATTGATGCAAAAAAGGTGATTTTAGATGCAGCAATAATTCTTAAAGATAAAGCATTAAAGGAATGGCAAGATGCTAAAAAATTGAAATCTAGATAATTTCTATTCTATGATTGCAGAATTAATTCATGTCTTTTTTAAAAAAAGCTTTCTAGTTATTCCTAACAATACTACAATTTCCATAGTTTCAATTAACATTATTTGCCAAAAATACATTACCCATCCGCCCAACAATTGATCAGTTACAGCCAAAACCACTGAAAAAATTTCAAAGTTTTGTATTGTCAAAAGTGGTAATGCTGCAATGGCCTCTACCTGTTGTTCAAGTGAAATTTGAGAGGATATTTGTTGAATGGCATCAAAATTCAAGCTGGAGTCTATTACAATTCCTTGTTTATAGAATTCCGTTATTACTTGCTCTTTTAGAAGATAATAATCATTATTCCCAGTATGTATGCTAAAAATAGTGAAAACTGCAATTGAGAGAAAAAAGATAGTTTGAAGATAAATAATCCATTTTCTCTTTCCCTTATGATTTTTAATGATTTGCCTGATGAACATTTGTCCGAATATTCCAAGTTTTTCTTTTTTTGACAAAAATATTATCAATCCAAGAATTACTGATATTACTCCAAGAGAACCTATCCACTCATCTGCAAAAACAATTTTTGAGAAGATCCTAATAGGAACTAAAATGGCAATTAATGTACTTGTAACTATCAGAAATTCAAGGAATGGGTGATATGATAAATTTTTATGATTTTTTTTAAACAAAGTCATGTCCTAAAATTGTCTTTGCCTTCTCTATCTTTTGACTTTATGTGGTTTTGAGTGTGCTTTTATCATGTGTCTATACGTTCTTTCTGACTCTAAAAATTCCATTTTACATATTTTACATACTAGGCTCAGATTTTGAGATTTTTTTCTAAATATATTCATAAAAAAAAGATATCCTTTGCTGATATAAAATATAATTTGTTTGAAAAAAACAAGCTAGATAACTTATCAAATTTTGGCATTGTAAAAATAGATCGAAAATAGTAACGAGCCAAGACTAAAAAAACAACAAAAAACTACCATTTTTGTTGGACAGTTGTCTGGTTTTTGGCTGATTACTATTTTCACCGTTCTTCTGAAATTTATACAAACATCATTTGTCTGTTAAAACATTTGAAATAACTAACATGTTATAATTTTTTCATTGAAATTATATTATGCTTTGAGAAATCTGCAAACTTTCATTATCCAAAAGGCTATAATGTTTTCATTAAGTTTGATTTATGTTTTTTTGTAAAATTTATTTTTTTAGAAGCATCCCATAGAAAAGAACACAAACTAAATATATTATCCACCATTTCAGGCGCATTTGTGATCATGGCATACTCTGATTTATTTGAAGCATGTTTAGCAAAATCCATGTCTTTAGATATGATCATTTGATTATTCTTAGATACCACCATTCTACCTTTAGAAGGTAATTTACCTAACCTAGTTTCAGTTGCATTGATTCGTCTTAGAAATGATATTATTTGTTTATCATCTGCATCTACAATCAATCTTACCATGCCACCTTCTTTTTTAAATGAAGATATTCTCTCTGGAATATTACTATGATACATTTTTGCCACATCTTCAGAGGTTGTAACAATATAGATAATTTCTGACTCTACTTCTAAAATTTTCTCAATATTTGAATAAATTTTTTCAGTACCCTGAATTATCCTAAATGCTGGAACATTTGTTCCAAAATGGGGAACAATCGTATCTTTAACTCGTTTGATGATTTTTTTGCCAATATCTCGTATTTTCTTAACTTCGTGCTCTTTTTTTTCAAGAATTATGGTCAAAGCATTTTCAGGATCTATTGGAATGCACATTTTAGGGCTTGAAAATGAAAGGGATACAAAACCTTCATTGGATAATTTGTCAATAACTCGATATGTTTTTGCACGATCCACGCTTAATTCTTTAGCTAGCGCACTGGCAGTAATAGGTCCAGTTCTAAGAAGAGTGAGATAAATCTGACCTTCAAATTCATCCATTCCTAGAAGAGATGACATTTCTTTCCCTAATTCGTTTACATATTCTGTAACTGGAATTACCTGGTTGTCGATAATTGAAAGACTACTCACAAAAAATTATCAATTTATTTCAAGTTATTGTTTAGTCTGTTTATGTTGAACAAGTAGATTTTTTGAATTTGTCTGAAATTTAAACAAATGCAAAAATCAAGGCAAAAAATTCTATTTGTATTCATTATTGACAAAAAAGGAAAAATTTAGGAAAAAATGCGAGTCATGGAGCAAACATAGACGGAAGAAATTTTTTGTATTTATCATATTCCGATATTGGTTCCCACTCCTCTTCAATACTTTTATTTTTTAAAAGAGTGATCTGTTGATTGATTTCTTTGAGTTCCTGTATCATGGAATTTTTTTGAATTAAGATATTTTTATCTCCAATATAGGAATCTATGCTTGTCATATATTTTTCATATTTTATACGAAAATCAAACAATTTAGAAAAATATTCTTTATCTCCAATTTTCCTTGCTGAATAATCTAAACTGGTCTGATAATAATCTGCACTTAGTATTATTCCATTATTGAAAATTTCTTCACTTTCTTTAAGATCAGGGAGTTGTGTTTCTAAGCGAATTTCTTTCTCAGTAATTTCTCTTAATTCATTCAAACTTCTCTCTTCAGTTGGATTTCCAATAGATGTTTGCCTGATGAATTCTTGACCCACTGCAATTATTGATGCTGTACCTAGTTCTGGGCCTGTTTTGATTTCCTTTTCTTGAAAATCATTCATACTTAAAAAAACAATTGGAATTCCAATTAGAGGTAGTATGAGTAACCATTTGATCATTATATTCATAGCATCAATGTTAATGATTATAACAACAAGTTAAGACAAAATAAAAAACAGTAGTTTATTAGAAAAATGACATCTTACAAACAAATCAGATGCTTTCAATATACGTAGATCAAATAAATAACTATATCATACATTGTCTGTGTTTTGTATACAAAACATTTGCTTCATTTCAATAAAACATTGTTTTAATTTTAAAAAGCATAAACCATGGAAATGAAGTTTTGGAAACAGTGATACAATGTTAAAAATGAATATGATCGAAGATATGGATTTGTATCATTTACTTTATCTGTTCATTTTGATAGAACAATGACTTATTTCAAATTAAACGAAACATTGCAAATATGGTTATGCTCTGGATTGGAATTGGACTTGGAATTGTACTGACAGCAGCATTGATTATAAAATACATTAAAACTTCAAAATATGACTATGTCAAAATAGATATTAATTGCAAAAATTGTGGTGATAGAACCAATGGATTGAAATGTCCAAGATGTGAAAATATAAAAATTTTCAAATCAAAAAACTATTAAAAATATTTCTAGTTTGGTTATTCCAAACAAGCACATGTGTATTATCTTATTTTTATCAGGGTAATTGATGAGCAAACGTGTTACAATTGTGATTGATGATGATCTTGATAAAAAACTTAGACTTCGTCAAGCAAAAATAATTCAACAAGATCAGTCCTCATGTAGTTATTCCAGAGTAATAAATGACGTCCTTCGTAAAGTTTTGAAATAGTTATGCCGACTTGGAATTGTAAGAATTGTAACATGCCGATGACTTTGGTAGAAAACATTCCAAACGTAACATGTCCACATTGTGGTAAGAAAATGGTTGAGATATCTGACTAAATATCTAGCTAGTTGTAAAAATATAGTAAATCTACACGGCGGAATTATTTCAGTAACATCTTCTCCTACAATCTTCAGGATAGAATTACCACAAAGTCAATGAAACAACAAGTATTTGACTATGCAAAACAGACAGAGAGTGATATAGTTTGTAGATTATTTTCATGTATGTCTAAAAACTGGTGTTACAGCTGTCAAGATCATACCTTTTCTAATGGTAACGGAAAATGTTCAATTTGTGAAAATGATTTTTGAAAATTATTAATTATCAAAATTGAAAAGATATTGGAAGTAGCTTAATAGTCTTTTATGGATGCTTGTATCATTATCTTTAGTTTTGTTGTGATTTCTTGTATGTCGTGCTTGTAATCCACGTGTGTAATTATTTTCCGCATCAATTCAGGCATACTATTTGCACTAGTTGACCATTTACAATCTTGCCCAATATCCATACATTTGAAACTTTTTGTCATGTTTCAAAATAATTATTAATTGTATTTTATTTGTGCATGTTTATTTCAAACATACACATCTATTCAAGGTATTTAATTTCTTGTAATGATATTATGATTGGAAAAAAGATGAAACTTTTCATACCTGTTAGACCTAGTAGAAGATCCTCAGATGAAGATGAATAAATCAAAAAAATGATCGAGACTATAAATCCCAAAACAGTATCTCAAGCTCCTAGGGTAATTAGTGAAAAACTAAATGGAGATAGTCAAAAAATCACATTTGAGAACAAAAATGAAATTCCAGAGATGGTAGAACAAGAAATTAAAGAATTTGTAGAATTTGTGAGCAAACTTACACCATCTGGTATGAAAATAAAATACTAACTTTATGCATGAAAGTCTCTATTTGCCACTTTGATCGAATTTATCGCTTCATGATTTGATATCGAATTGAGAGAACATTTGGGCACAATAATCCATTCCCAAATGAAAAAAATGGTCATAGGATCTCATAAAAGAAACCATCGTATCAAATTGCACCTTTCGAAAATTTGTGTACATATCAATATGAGATATTGTCGTTTCAGTAAAGCCTTTCCAGAATTTGTCTGTTACACTCAAAGTTTTTTCATCTATTCCAAGACTATCAAAGAAATGCTTCTCTGAAAGATAACATGTTCCAAAAATATCTTCAAGTGAGTGAAGGTATTCATTATAATAATCAGAGTACATCTGTATAAAGATGGGAGTTTGAGTTTCATATTTTCTAATTATTTTTGTGGTGTTATTCTTTAATAAATCACAAATCGAAATTGAATTATTCTTTTTTGTATCCGTATATCTTTGGGCAATTTGCTTGTTGCTCATTTTACTCTCTTATTTGTTAATACATGATGATCTGAATTTTATTGCTTGTTTGATCATTTTGAAAAATCTTATACTAGTTGAGATCATATTGTGTGCCATGACACTCACATACACATCCTACTACACATTTCATCCTAAAGCAATCAGCACATAGGTGTCTAGGAAGTCTCATCATATTTTGGATCGAGTCGCGATCAAATTATACCATTAGTATGTTTGAATTAAACAAACAAGCCATGAAATATCATCCCTATTCTTAAAAATGTGAAAGTTGACACAAAATCCTATTTGTCATTTGGCCCTCGTATCGTTTTGTTAGCAAAGCATACCTGTAACGCTAGACAAAGGAGTAATGGTCCCTTTCTATCTTTTTAAAAAAATTAGTCTAGTTATTCCATTGTATCAAAATTATGATGTTTTGTTGTGGGTGTGTTTGCTCGCTTCAAACAAACAATTGAATATGTATAAAAAATAACTTTGTATTTTAATGAGCAAAATTCTGCAAGTTCCCAATACAGAAAACCAAAAAAATAAAAAAGATTTTTTCACTCAAGTAGTAGAACAAACCAATGCAATAGGCAATGAAATCAATCATGCATTAAAATCAATCAAAGCGACCAACAAAGAGACCCATATGCTATCTACTACTGCAAAAATCGAGGCTAATCGTACGGGAGATGTAGGTAGAAATTTTCTCATTGTTTCAAACTCAATTGATGAATTGAGTATTAAGACTGATGAAGTAATTGACAAGATGAAAAATGAAACCATTCATGGAATTGAAAAATTAGCAACAGTAATTGAAAATAAATCTGTAAGCATAAAGGGAAATAGACTGGCAAACCTTGCATTAACTAACATAAGATTAGTTGACAGAAGCTTGTTTGAGAGAGCGGCAGATATTAGGTGGTGGGCAACTGATGGTATTCTAGTAAAATCCTTATCCAATGATAATAATGAGGGATATGTAGAAGCAGAAAACAGGTTAGCAGAAATTCTGAAATCCTATTCTGTTTACTATGATCTAATTTTATGTGATGTGTCAGGTAACTGCAAAGCAACAGGTGAAAGCAAGTTTGGTTTGTCTGGTCGTGTTCTAAATGACAAGACATGGTTTAAAACTTCAATGGACACTGAAAATGGAACAGAATACGGATTCCAAACAGTTCATCTCTCATCAAGCATAAATGATTACACAGTTGTGTTTTCTTGCAAGGTTCATGAAGATGGTGACCCTCAAAGAAAAGTGATTGGAGTGTTGGCAGCGGTGTTCAAATGGAAAGAGTTTGCTCAGAGAATAGTACATGAAACTGCACTGACAGAAGAAGAAAAACTAAAGACGCGCATTCTGCTTTGCGATGATTCTGGAAATGTCTTGGCTGATTCACAAGAAAAAATTCTACAAGAGCGACTTAATTTTAGAGGAAAAATAGATTTGTTTGAGAAGGAAAAAGGATTCACTATTGAGAAAAAAAATGATAAAATACAACTAATATCCCATGCACTATCTCCTGGATTTGAAGGATATACATCCAAGGAATGGCATTCATTAATAATTCAAGATTTAGAAATAAAATCATGTGATACTAAATCCATTAACTCAAAGGACAATGATGACTCTCTTGATTCAGTGGCAGAACTAGTTGTGAATTTAGCTGAGGAAACACAAAAAGCAACAGAGGAGATTAACAAGATAAATGATCAAACCCAGGTTTTGTCACTTAATGCAGCAATTGAGGCTTCTAAAGTAGGAGATGAAGGAAAAGGTTTTGGAGTCATTTCTGGGTTTATGGGGGATCTTTCACGAAACACTGCAGATATCACAAACTCCATGCAATCAAAAACACAAGAAAAAATTACACGCCTAAATGAGTTTCTTTTGACAAATTCTAGACAGATTAAAGGAGACAAACTAGCAAATCTTTCTTTGACAAATGTTGACTTGATTGATAGAGCATTGTATGAAAGGACTGCTGATGTTCGTTGGTGGGCAACTGATCAAAGTTTGGTAAAATCACTAGAACTCAAAACAGAAGAAAGCAAAAATTTTCTAATTACAAGATTACGAACAATTCTTCAGTATTATACCGTTTATGAGGATCTAATAGTTGCAGATAATGATGGAACCGTTATTGCAAATGGTTCTGATTCAAATGTTCTAGGTTCACACGTTGCAGATTCTAATTGGTTTCAGAGTGTAAAGAAAACTATCAGTGGCGAAGAATATGGTTTTGATTTGTTAAAAACAAAGGAAGACAGAAAAGAGAAAATCAGATTAGTATTTTCCTGTAAAATTCACAAACATGGAGAAATTTCTCGTGAAGTAATAGGAGTGCTTGCGATAGTTTTCAAATGGGAACAATTTGCAGAAACCATTTTCAAAGAAACACCACTTAATGATTCAGAAAAGAGAAACACTAGTCTGTTCATTACTGATGGAAAAGGTGATTTCCTTGCACAAATTGATAGAAATGATGGAAAAATTACAAAAGAAGACCTGTTACCTCTATTCAAAGAAACAAAAAATTTTGATTTAATATCAAAAGATGAATCAACTTTGTTGTCTGGACATGCTTCCTCTGTAGGATACGAAGGATTTTCCACAGGATGGCATGCTTTGATTGTTCAGCCCGAGGTGAAATAATGGATTTCTTTAAAAAACAACCAACAGAATTGAGTGAACATGAGCTCCATGAAAATTGTTCTTTATGCAATGTTGAAATGAACATATCTATGAAACAAAGCACAACATTTAGAGGCGAATGGTACCATGTTAAATGTTGGAGAAGACTGGTTGGAATTTAAAACTAAAAATAGAATCTTAGTTTTCACCTATCCCAGAATTTATATCCAAATTATAGTAAAAGAAATATTTTATTCCAAAAAATATTTAATATGACTTACGAATATTTCATTGGTGCTATTAGTTAATTGAAAATAAAGTTAAAGCTAGGTGTTGGGCTAGCGCTGATTATAGT
>SMUY01278436.1_pt1 | contig 10427 bp, 6 predicted proteins | sample 2456441 | NCBI WGS metagenome assembly SMUY01 (sample SAMN11095931, study PRJNA526329) | marine sediment metagenome | biome: Marine sediment; feature: Surficial sediment; material: Deep marine sediment; isolation source: Hadal surficial sediment | place: Pacific Ocean | collected 2014-11 | depth 0-1...
AATTGCGTCTGCTTTAGGCGAAGTTCACGGAACGATAGCGATTTATTATAAAGAACCAAAAGAAGCCGACAATGAACATGTCGAATTAATGGGGCATATCAGAAATATTGCAGAAATTTCGCTTGAGCAATACAAGGCTAAAAATGATCTTATACAAAGTGAAGAACGATTCAGGAATGCTTTTGACCATGCTCCCAGCGGGATGGCACTTATTGATATTCAGGGGAACATATTAAAAGTCAACGAAGCCGTGTGCCAGATGTTAGGTTATAAAGAGAGTGAATTGCTCGATAAACATTTTCTTTCCCTGACTGCTCCTGATGCCCGTGAAGAAAGTAAATTAAATTATAACAATATTATTTCCGGAGAAATAAAGAGCGTAAAAACAGAGAGACGCTACGTTCATAAAGAAGGTGATATTATTGATGTAGTGCTAAGTGTTTCTATGGTCAGCGATCAGAATGGTAAGCCAAATCACCTGGTTGCACAGCTAGATGACATTACGCTGCAAAAAAAGGCTGAAACAAGATTGCAGGAAAGCGAAAATCGTTATCGTGCACTGTATGATGGAACTCCTGCTATGTTTTTTACGATTAATGAGGATAACACAATTGCCTCGGTGAATATTTTCGGCTCTGAAAAACTTGGTTATAGCGTTAAGGATCTTGTTCAAAGTTCTGCAATGGAACTTGTTCTGGCAGAAGACAGAGAACATTATCGAAATCTCCTGGACTCATGTTTTTTAAACCGGAAGAGTGTGCACAATTGGGAAATTCGGAAGGTTAAAAAAAATGGAACGGTCATATGGAGTAGGGAGTCTGCACGTGTGATTGATGATATTGACGGGTCGCAGAAGTTATTGATCGTTTCCGAGGACATTACCGAGGCTCATAAACTATCTCAGGAACTCTCTTACCAGGCAAGTCATGATGCTTTGACAGGTCTAGTGAACAGGCGTGAGTTTGAAATAAGACTTGAACGATTGATTCATGAAGGCGAAGGAAGTGGGGAGGACCATGCCTTATGCTATCTAGATCTTGATCAGTTCAAGGTGATTAATGACACTTGTGGACATCTGGCAGGAGATGAATTACTCAGGCAATTGGCTGAATTATTTAAATCCAAAGTTCGTAAAAAAGACACACTTGCACGACTGGGCGGAGATGAGTTTGGCGTGCTGATGCAAAATTGCTCATTGAATCAGGCACAACGCGTGGCTCAAGATTTAAGGGAAATGGTTGAAGAATTTCACTTTATTTGGACCGATAAGCGTTTCTCAATTGGCGTTAGTATAGGATTGGTCCCAATTGATGACAGCGGTGGTGTTACTGTTACTGACATATTAAGTGCTGCGGATGCTTCTTGTTATGCAGCAAAAAATGCGGGGCGGAACAGGGTCCATGTTTATAATCCCGAGGATATTGATTTGGCCGTTCATCGGGGCCAGATGCAATGGGTAAGTAGAATCAACCATGCATTGGAAGAAGATCGATTTCGTTTGTATATACAACCTATCGTTTCAATATCGGAAGAAGATAAAGATATCAAACATTATGAATGTTTGATAAGAATGATTGATGAAAACGGAAAAAACATTCTTCCCGGAGCTTTTCTGCCAGCTGCTGAGAGGTATGATCTTTCCACCAAAATCGATCGGTGGGTATTTGAATCAGCATATACCTGGCTGGCAACTCGTCCTCGCAAACAAAAGAATTTAATATCCTGTTCAATAAATTTATCAGGTCACTCACTTAATAGCGAAGGGTTTCTCGACTTTGTTGTTAACAAACTGGATGAAGGAAAAGTACTCCCCTCAAACATTTGTTTTGAAATAACTGAAACTGTCGCTATCTCCAACTTATCCAATGCAATCAGGTTTATGGAAGCGCTAAAAAATAAAGGCTGTTTCTTTGCGCTTGATGATTTTGGTAGTGGCGTCTCCTCATATGGATATTTGAAAAACCTGCCCGTGGATTATCTCAAGATTGACGGTATGTTTATCAGAGATATGGTGGACGACCCTATAGATCTGGAGATGGTCAGGTCGATCAATGAAATTGGTCATGTCATGGGTAAAATGACCATTGCCGAATTTGTTGAAAATAAAGAAACTTTAGATTGTTTGAAAAAACTGGGTGTGGATTACGCCCAGGGCTATCACATGGGTAAACCGAGAGCAATCAAGGTACCTGTTTTAAAAAGCAGTGAGATATCAAAGAACAAAGTAAATAAGAAAAAACGTTATGCCAGAACCAGAAAAACAGATTAATCAAGCACAGTCTTTGGTTCATTCATTGATTGCGATGCCTTTTGGATATTACTATTCTCTTTGGGTAAATCAAACTGCTAGAATGGAATATCATCATCAAAATCATCGTTAGAGCTTTTTGCGCCTGACGTCGCGGGCGCTGATTGTTCTGCCGCGGGTGTCTGGTCAAAACTTGCAGTCGTTCCACCACTTTTACTGCCCAGCATCTGCATTTCACTGGCAACAATTTCTGTCGTATAGCGATCATTCCCTTCTTTATCCTGCCATTTTCGTGTCTGGATACGGCCTTCAACATAAACCTGAGAACCTTTGTGCAAATATTCACCGACGATTTCAGCCAGACGACCAAAAAAGACAACACGGTGCCATTCAGTGCGTTCCTGCATTTCACCGGACTCTTTATCTTTCCACTGTTCGTTGGTTGCTATAGTGATATTTGCAACGGCTGCGCCACTGGCGGTGTATCTGATGTCAGGATCCTGTCCGAGTGATCCTAAAATAATTGCTTTGTTTACACCTCTTGCCATTTTTATTTCCTCTTGAATTTCTTCGTCAGTTGATCTGGCCCCCAAAGGGGATAGTAGTGTTCAGTATTCGTCCTGAATCTGGTTCGTGGGTAGCAGGGTTACCAGAAACCACACCAGTGTCATGATACTACCAAAAATGAATACCGCTGGCAGCCCGAAATGTTCATGGATAATGCCACCAATTAGTCCACCCGTAAATGTTCCAAGAAACTGTGATGAGGCATAGACACCTAGAGCCGTACCTTTGCAACTTTTTGACGACGTTGTTGAAATCAATGAAGGTAAGGATGCTTCCAGATAGTTGAAAGCTGTGAAAAACACCAGAAGCATGATCGCCAATGCCATCAGCGTGCTGTGCCAGAAAAAGTAACCTATTTGCGATACCACGAGTATCAGTACAGCGCCTTTGAAAAAGGTTCCTGATGTCTGTGTGCGTTCTCCTATAATGATAGCAGGTGCCATGAAGATGACCGAAGCAAACAAAACAGGCAGATATATCTGCCAATGATGGGTCAATGCCAGTCCCGCGTAATCCTGTATGGCTGTAGGTACAACAATAAAGTTGGCCATTAAAGCAGTATGCAGGATGAATATACCCAGGTTCAATTTGAGAAGTTTGTGATCTCTCAATACATTTCCCAGCATTGCCAACGAGACTTCCGCGTCGCTGTGAAAGGAGGAAAGCTGGGGTGTTGGAACCAAAAAATAAAGTACAATCATGGCTAGCACTGCCAGTATCGCACTTAAGATAAATATCCCGGAAACACCAATCAGTGCATCCAGTAACGGGCCGGCGACAAACGCCAATGAAAAGGCAAAGCCGATACTGATACCAATCAAGGCCATGGCCTTGGTTCTCTGTTGCTCGCGGGTGAGATCTGCGGCCAGAGCCATGAGTGCGGCTGAAATTGCCCCCGCACCTTGTAATGCACGTCCCAGGATCATAAGCCAGATGGAATCTGCCTGACTTGCAATCAGGCTGCCCGCTGCAAAAATCAACAGCCCGGCAAAAATCACAGGTTTCCGGCCAATCTTGTCTGACAACATACCAAAGGGTATTTGCAGAGATGCCTGGGTTAGACCATAGATGCCAAAGGCAAGCCCTATCAAGGTAGGTGTCGATTCAGTTAGCGTTCTGGCATAGAGGGTGAATACCGGTAGTATCAGGAATAGCCCCAGCATCCTCAGGAACAAGACGGACGCCAGACTCAGGCTCCCTCTTAGTTCTGTTGCTGTCATTTTATCGTTAGACTGCATGTCTGACAGTGATCCTCCTAATATAAGCCAAGTGCTTAAAAAAGGGCACATATTGCCAGCAACGGGTCCTTTGAACAATGTATACTTACGGGTTTACATTGGTGAAGACAAAAAGTATTCATGGACACAATTCGTATTCGAGGGGCACGTACCCATAACCTGAAAAATATTGATGTTGATATTCCACGTGACAAGCTGATAGTTATTACGGGCTTATCGGGTTCAGGCAAATCCTCTCTGGCATTTGATACGATTTATGCCGAAGGTCAGCGTCGCTATGTTGAATCGCTTTCTGCATATGCCAGGCAATTCCTGTCGATTATGGAAAAACCGGATGTCGACTTGATTGAAGGTTTATCTCCGGCCATTTCTATTGAGCAAAAATCGACTTCACATAATCCGCGTTCTACCGTTGGTACCATTACAGAGATTTATGATTACCTGAGACTATTATTTGCCAGAGTTGGCGAGCCACGCTGTCCGGAACATGATATCCCCTTAGCGGCACAAACTATCAGCCAGATGGTGGATCATGTGTTGGAACAACCAGCGGGAAGGCGTCTCATGTTACTTGCGCCCGTAGTGCAGGGGCGTAAGGGGGAACATCTTCAGTTAATCGATCGTTTGCGCAGTGAAGGCTTTGTGCGTGCGCGTATCAATGGTGTTGTGACTGAACTGGAACAGGTACCGGCACTCGACTTATATAAAAAGCACGATATAGAAGTCGTGGTTGATCGTTTCAAGGTACGTTCTGATCTAAAATTGCGTCTGGCAGAATCATTTGAAACAGCTATCCGTCTCTCGGATGGTGTTGCCTGGGTTGTTCCCATGCCAAATTCAGATGGGCCAGATTCAAATAGGCAGGAGTCAGGGGAAGGTACAATTGACTCTGAGGAGCTGATTTTTTCTTCTCGTTTTGCCTGTCATCAGTGTGGATACAGCTTGAATGAGCTGGAGCCTCGCATATTTTCATTTAACAATCCTGCTGGGGCCTGTCCCGGTTGTGACGGCCTCGGTGTTGAACAATATTTTGATCCTGCTCGTGTCGTGCAACATGAAGAGCTAACTTTACCCGGTGGGGCAATTCGTGGCTGGGACAGACGCAATGCGTATTATTTTCAATTGATTAAATCTTTGGCTAGCCATTATAAATTCAAGATAGATACACCCTTTTGTGATCTATCAGATGAAATTCAGAACGTTATTCTTTATGGCAGTGGCGATGAAAAAATTAATTTCAAATATTTAACTGACAGGAAAGGTCCAATCAAGAGGAGACATGCCTTTGAAGGGGTGATCCCCAATATGCGCCGTCGTTATCATGAAACTGAATCGGCCATGGTACGCGAACAACTGGCCAAATATATGAATAGTCGATCATGTCCAGCATGTCATGGCACTCGATTAAATACAGCCGCACGTCATGTCTTCATTAATGATTATACCCTGCCTGATATCACTGCAATGTCAATTGATGCCACAAGAAAATGTTTATCAGAATTAAAGATGAAAGGCCAACGCGCAGAAATTGCCGCCAAGATTCTGAAAGAAGTAATTAATCGTTTACAGTTTCTGGTTAATGTCGGTCTGGATTATTTAACCCTGAATCGCAGTGCTGAAACTTTGTCAGGAGGAGAGGCGCAACGTATTCGATTAGCCAGCCAGATTGGCGCGGGTCTGGTCGGTGTTATGTACGTGTTGGACGAACCTTCTATTGGTTTACATCAGCGTGATAACCGACGCCTGCTGACAACCTTAAAACACCTGAGAGACATGGGTAATACCGTGATCGTTGTTGAACATGATGAAGAGGCGATTCTTGAAGCAGATCACGTCATTGATATAGGCGTCGGTGCCGGGGTGCATGGCGGTAACATCATCGCGCAAGGCTTGCCCGAGGACATTATCAAGAACAGGGAGTCAATCACCGGCCAGTTTTTATCAGGCACAAGACAAATACAAGTGCCTGCAGAAACAACGCCGTTTGATAATGCCAGGGTCTTCACGCTGGAAGGTGCAACCGGAAATAACCTGAAAAATGTGAACATAGAATTACCCATTGGTTTAATGACCTGTATCACTGGTGTTTCAGGATCGGGTAAATCGACGCTGATTAACGAAACCTTATATAAAATTGCCGCACGTGAAATTAACGGATCCAGCCTGGAACCAGCAGCGTATAAATCAGTCACCGGTCTTGATTGGTTCGATAAGGTCGTTGATATTGATCAGAGTCCGATAGGAAGAACACCACGTTCAAATCCGGCAACCTATACGGGAATTTTTACACCTGTCCGGGAATTATTTTCTGCCACCCACGAAGCACGATCTCGTGGTTATAAGCCAGGGCGTTTCAGTTTTAATGTCAAAGGTGGACGTTGTGAAGCCTGTCAGGGTGATGGAGTCATTAAAGTGGCAATGCATTTCTTGCCAGATATCTATGTGGCTTGTGACATATGCAAAGGTCAACGCTACAACAGAGAAACACTGGACGTTCGTTATAAGGGCAAGAATATTCACGAAATACTGGATATGACGATTGAAGAGGCCAGAGAGTTTTTTGATCCGGTGCCAGTGATCGCGCGTAAATTGCAAACTTTGATGGATGTTGGTCTTTCTTATATCAAGCTGGGTCAGAACGCGACCACATTATCCGGCGGTGAGGCACAGAGAGTGAAACTTTCTCGTGAGTTATCAAAAAGGGATACAGGGCGAACTTTATATATTCTGGATGAACCGACCACTGGCTTACACTTTCATGACATTGAGCAGTTATTGCAGGTATTACATCGACTGCGCGATCATGGCAATACCATGGTGGTGATTGAACACAATCTGGATGTGATAAAGACTGCTGACTGGATAATAGATCTGGGTCCGGAAGGTGGTGACGGTGGTGGGGAGGTCGTTGCAGTGGGTACGCCGACAGAAATCGCGGCGAATAAAAGATCGCATACCGGATATTATTTAAAATCATTACTTGAACGCCACAATAAAGTAGTTGCCAAGGAAACAGGAAGCAAAGAGAAATTAGCGGTGACTTCATGACGTTCAGAACAGTCATTGGCTTTTTTATGCTACTGATTCTTAGCCGATATAGCATTGCCAATGATTTACCTGTGAATTGGCAGGAATTGCCTAAGCCATATCACACTGAATCTGCGAACAATCCACCTCGACTAATACTACAACCGCAACAGGCTTCTCTTTTAGTGCCTGAAGGATTTGTTGTTGAAGAATATTTATCTGACTTCTTGCGACCCAGATTCATGTTGCTCGGGTCTGACAATGAGATTCTTCTGTCTGATATGTCCGCAGGGATTGTTTATGTGATACGTGATAGAAAAGCGGTGCCATTAATCACAAATTTGAGTCGTCCTTATGGCATGGCGTTCTATAAGGATTGGTTATATGTTGCTGAAGCCAGTTCAGTGAAGCGTTACAAATATTCATCAGAACACGGCACTGTCGGGACAGGTGAAGAAGTGATTCCTTTGCATCGCTATGCCACTGGACATATCACACGTTCTATATTGTTTGATGAGACCGCCGGGAAACTCTATCTTACGGTAGGCTCAGGTTCAAATGTTGATCAAGGTGAACCTCCCATTCGAGCAGCGGTGAGTCGTTATAATGCAGATGGAACAGGTTTTGAATTATTCGCCACAGGCATTCGTAACCCCATCGGTTTGCAATGGTATCCTTATGCGAAAGATGGTGGTTCAAATAATTCCGACACAAATGCCTTATGGGTCACAGCTCATGAACGGGACGGTTTAGGAGATGATCTGGTGCCGGACTATTTTACCAGAGTAGAGGAAGGTGGATTCTATGGTTGGCCGTATGCCTATATTGGTCCGCATGAAGATCCTCGTCACGCAGGTGCTGCACCGGATATGGTTAAACAAACGCTTTATCCCAATGTTCTGCTGGGTAGTCATGTTGGTTCACTGGATTTTACATTTTATACAGGCACACAATTCCCGAAAAAATATCAGGGCGGTGCATTCCTGGCATTACACGGTTCATGGAATCGTTCAAAGCGCACAGGTTACAAGATTGCATTTGTGCCTTTTGAAAAGGGACGGCCAGTTTCAGGTCCCGAAGATTTTTTGACTGGATGGATGTTAGCTGAAGATAAGGCTGAGGTCTGGGGTCGGCCAGTTGCAGTATTACAGATGCACGATGGTTCGCTCTTGATAAGTGACGACGGAGCAGGCAAGCTTTGGCGAGTAAGCTACAAAGAATTAAGACGTACAGGGGACTGATCGATGTTACTTTTTATATTGGGGTTGATACTATTTTTCGGTATACACATGCTGCCATTCTATCCTGAATATCGAGCGCAACTGATAGAAAAAATGGGCAATGACACGATTGACGAGGAAGCGCTGTACAAGATTATCTTCAGTGTTATTTCACTACTTGGATTAATATTTGTTGGTATTGGCAAAGGTTCGATGGAATTTATTGGCCTTTGGGATGCCCCGACATTTTTTCGTTATATCGCTGTTGTTTTAATCCTGGTGTCATTTATCTTAATGGTCGCTGCCTATATGCCAAATAATATCAAGCGTCATGTTCCACACCCCATGCTGACTGGTGTTATTATCTGGGGTGTTACACATATGTTAGTCAATGGTGATGTTGTTTCACTAATATTGTTCGGTAGCTTTGTTGCTTACTCTGTTGTGGCCATCAAACTGACAAGCAAACGTCAGTGTGACAAAAACAGTGATCAAGACATTCAGGAAAAAATACCAGTGGTTAAGGATGCAATTGTCGTCGGAATAGCCATGTTTGGTTTTCTGCTGGTATTGTGGTTGCATAAGTTTTTATTTGGTCGCGCGGTATTTCTCTAAACTAAAAATAATAATTTAAGGAAGTAATCTCTATGTCAGCACTTATCTGTGGTTCATTTGCTTACGACAACATCATGGTCTTTCCAGATTATTTCAAGAATCATATTTTGCCGGACAAGGTACATATGTTGAATGTTTGTTTCATGGTACCGGAGATGCGCAAGGAATTTGGCGGTTGTGCAGGCAATATAGCTTTTAACCTCAATTTGCTCGGTGGAGATGCTGTGCCCATGGGTACAGTAGGCAAGGATTTTGAACCTTATCGTTACTGGATGGATAAGAATAAAATTGATCAGACACATCTAAAAATTATTGAAGATTCCTTTACAGGGCAGGCCTTTATCACCACCGATCTGGATGATAATCAAATCACTGCATTCCATCCTGGGGCCATGAATTTTTCTCACGAAAACAAAGTGTCTGATGCCCAGGATATTAGTATCGGAATTATTTCACCTGATGGGCGTGATGGTATGATTCAACACGCCAGCCAATTTGTTGAAGCGGATATTCCTTTTGTATTCGACCCCGGACAAGGCTTGCCTATGTTTGATGCGGACGAACTGAAAAACTTTCTTAATCAGGCGACATGGATCACCGTCAATGATTACGAATGGCAAATGATGCAGGAACGTACTGATATGACACCGCATGATGTAGCAAAGCTGGTAGATGCATTGATAATCACCAAAGGCGGAGATGGTTCACTGATTTACACCAAAGGAAAACGTTATGAAATACCCAGTGCCAGGCCTTCAAGTCTTGAAGACCCTACAGGTTGCGGTGACGCCTATCGCGCAGGTTTGTTATATGGATTGATGAATGATATGGATTGGGAAACAACAGGACGAATTGCCTCACTCATGGGTGCAATAAAAATTGAAAATCATGGTACACAAAATCATTCGTTTACCATGGATGAATTTAAAGCACGATTTAAAGAAGAATTCGATCGGAAAATGTAGAAATCAGAAAGTAGTAGGTAGTAGATAAGGTACAGCAATCCGCCACTTACTACATACCAACTACCATATACTAATTTTATCTAGCTTTCTGTTCGCGTCTACGCTGATACAAAATAAATTCTGTATAACCATTGGCTTGATCAAGTCCTTTAAAGACCAGATCCAGGGCTGCTTGAAACGGGATACTGTTTTCAAAATCTGCTGACATCGGTTTGTAGTTTTTATCATCCCGATTTTGTCGATCAACAATGACGGCCATGCGTTCCATTGCCGAACGGACATTCTCTCTTGTGACGATGTTATGGTGAAGCCAGTTAGCAATATGCTGGCTGGAAATACGTAGTGTTGCACAATCTTCCATCAAGGCAACATCATTGATATCGGGAACCTTGGAACACCCCACGCCCTGACCAACCCAACGCGATACATAGCCAAGAATTCCCTGTGCATTATTTTCCAGTTCGTGGCGAATCTCATTTGCCGTTAATTTCCGATCATTCGCCATAATTGGGATATCCAAAATGTCATCAACAGGAATAAGCTTGTC
>SMUY01384862.1_pt1 | contig 10420 bp, 6 predicted proteins | sample 2456441 | NCBI WGS metagenome assembly SMUY01 (sample SAMN11095931, study PRJNA526329) | marine sediment metagenome | biome: Marine sediment; feature: Surficial sediment; material: Deep marine sediment; isolation source: Hadal surficial sediment | place: Pacific Ocean | collected 2014-11 | depth 0-1...
ATACGCCTTAACCGATCCGGGAAAAGGTTTGATCCACCCTGAGTGAGCCCCGAGACTCCCCCGTATTCCAGGCAACACGGATGATTCCCTTCGAACTTGATGACCCCATAGCCCGTCATCCGACTCCCGGGGTCAACGCCTAGAATTACCACGGAATCATGATACTACCGGGGTCTGCGCCCAGAGCGCGCGAAGCGCGCTCTGGGCGCGCTTCGCACGCGTTGCAGGTTCCAGGTTTAGAATTTTGGATTTGGAATTCGTTTGGGATTTGGAATTTCCGGCATCCGGCCGGCGTCAGTGGATTAGCGCCTCCATCTGTGTATCATCGATGTCGAAGTTGGCGTACACATTCCCCACATCCTCATGATCCTCCAGTGCGTCCATTAACCTGAGCATTTGCTCTGCTTGCTTGTTCTCGAGAGACACGTCGGTCTGCGTGATCATGGTCAGTTCGGCAGACTCCATTTCAACCCCGGCTGATTGCAAGGCTTGTTTGACCGCCTCTAAATCTTCAACGGAGGTGTAAACGTTAAATATATCCTCCTGGCTCTCAAGATCTTCAGCTCCAGCCTCCAGAACGATCTCCAGGAGTTGCTCTTCCGAAACCTCTTTCTGGTTAATGACAATCGACCCCTTCCTCTCAAACATCCACTGCACACTGCCCGTCTCAGCCAAGTTCCCCCCCTGTTTGGAAAAGACCCGGCGAAGCTCCGCTACCGTTCGATTCTTGTTGTCCGTCAGGACCTCGATCAGCACCGCCACTCCTCCCGGCCCATAGCCTTCATAGGAGATGGACTCGTAAATCTGGCCGGCAAGCTCTCCCGTTCCCTTCAGGATGGCACGCTTGATGTTGTCCTGGGGCATATTGGCGCCCTTAGCGGTCTGCACGGCTGATCGCAGCCGGGGATTGGCCTCGACATCACCCCCGCCAAGGCGAGCAGCCACACTAATTTCCTTAATCATTCGGGTAAAGAGCTTTCCCCTCTTGGCATCGGCACTCGCCTTCTTGTGCTTGATGGAATGCCATTTTGAATGTCCTGACATACTTGTAAATCCCCTATTTGAATCGATTGAATGATGTGAGGATCAGCCGTATTGTAGCATGGACATGGGGAAGCTGACAGCTGAGAATAGACCACAGACCACAGACAAATGACAAATGACAAATGACAACTGACCGGAAGAGAGGACTGAGTGCTGAGGACTGAGTGCAGACCACAGACTCGCTGAAATTCCAAACCTGGAACTTGGAACTTGGAACGCGCGCTGAGGCGCGCTCCGACCTGGAAGCTGGACCTTCTGCGGTGTAAGATCCGTGACGTCCGTGGGATTGAAAAAGTGACCAAATACAAAGTCGTTCTCCAATACGTGGGAACCCGCTACTCCGGTTGGCAAATCCAGAAGAATCAGCACACCATCCAAGGCAAGTTAAACAGCGCACTGCACCAGTTGACCGGCGAAGAGATCAGTGTGGTGGGGGCGGGAAGAACCGATTCAGGCGTACACGCAATGGAACAGGTGGCCCACCTCAGACTTTCTGAAAAAATAGCGACAGAGAAACTTCTTCGGGGACTCAATGGAATTTTACCCTGGGACATTCGAGTCATGCGTATCGATCCGGCTCCCCACAACTTTCACGCTCAGAAGGACGCCTTAAAGAAACGCTACGAATATCGCATTTACACTGGGCCTATTCTCCCTCCTTTTCTCCATGGCTACGTCCATCACATGACCCGTCCCTTGAATGCTCCAGACATGCAGAGGGCAGCGGAACAACTGTGCCGGTCTGACGACTTCAGAGGCTTCGCGGCCGCTTCGACAAGGGTGAAAAGCACCGTTCGTACCGTTTTTCTCTCTCAAATCCAAGAGCAGGGATGTCACCTCACCTATCAGATCGAAGGCGACGGGTTTTTACATCATATGGTGCGCAATATCGTGGGTACCCTTTTGGAAGTCGGAGTGGGAAAGAGAGATCCTGATCACATCTGTAAAATCCTGAATTCCAAAGATCGCCGGCTGGCCGGACCCACGGCACCCGCCCACGGCCTTTATTTGATGCACGTCTGGTACTAGGGAGGTTTTTTCGAGACTAGCAGTGTGGTAGAGTACGAGGCGATTTTATGAACGGTCTGGTCAAAAAATTCAAATCTATTTTTGACCCTTCTAGCCCTGAAGCGGAACTCCTTGAGCGAATTGATTCGAATAAGCTCCCTCGCCATATCGCGGTGATTATGGATGGCAATGGTCGATGGGCCAAACAGCGAAAACTACCGCGCGTGGCGGGTCATCGGGCGGGAATCAAGGCCGTGAGGGCAGTGGTCGAGGCGGCTGCGCGGCTGCCCATTTCAGTGCTCACGCTTTACGCCTTTTCAGCCGAGAACTGGAAGCGTCCTCGCAGTGAAGTCAGCACGCTGATGAATCTTCTCAAGGACTATATACGTCAAGAACTCTCCACCATTCAAAAAAACGGCATTCGCTTCCTGACCATCGGGCGCATCGATGAATTGCCTCATTCGGTTCAAAAAGAGTTACGCTTTGCAGAGGAAGAAACCCGAGACAACAAAGGCACCAAAATGGTCGTCGCCCTCAATTATAGCGGTCGGCTCGAACTGGTCGATGCTTTCAATCAACTCCTGAAGGAGGGAGTATCCTATCCGATCAGCGAAGACAACATCGAGAAAAACCTCTATACGGTGGGTCTGCCGGAGCCGGACCTGATGATCCGTACCAGTGGAGAGATGCGGGTGAGCAACTTCCTTCTGTGGCAGATCGCCTATGCTGAGATTTATGTCACCGACGTGCTGTGGCCGGATTTTCGCGAGATTCACTTGCTGGAGGCAATTCTTGAATTTCAGCAACGTGAGCGGCGCTATGGAGGCATTCGCTTCACTTCGTTTCACAATATCCAATGATGCAGCGCGTGGCCACGGCAGTCTTTCTCCTTCCCCTGGTCCTCCTGTCCATTCGCTATCTTCCACCCAGCCTGTTTCTCCTGGTGATTGACCTGCTCCTGGGTCTGGGTGTTTTCGAATTACTTCGGCTTCTGGCCCGGTATGGAGTCGAGACCTATTGGTTCACCTACCCTCTGACCCTGCTTCTGCCTTGGGTATGGACTTATTCTCCTGAATCGGTACTGAGCTATCTTGTGGTCAGCAGTCTGATCTGCATGGGCCACAGCGTATTCCAGACGCGAGAGATGAAAAAGGGATTCTTGTCCATGTCAGGCAATTTGATGGCTATTTTTTACCTCGGCGTCCCTCTATCCATTGCAGGAAGTTTTCAAAGTTCTCAGAAGCTGCAGCTCTTGATGGTCCTTTCTGTCGTCTGGGCAGGGGACATCTTGGCCTATGGGGTCGGGAAAAGGTGGGGGAAGCATCAGGTGACATCCCAGGTGAGTCCCCACAAATCTTTGGAAGGATATGTCGCCGGACTCCTCTTTTCGGTGTTGGCCGCAATGGTGTTCGGGCACTTCTTTATCCCTGCCTGGTCCACCGCTTATCTCCTTCTCATCCTCATCGGCGCCTTCTTAGGGTTGGTGAGTACGGTGGGAGACCTGTTCGAGTCCATGCTCAAACGCGGAGCCGACATCAAGGATAGCTCCAATTTACTTCCGGGACACGGAGGAGTCCTCGATCGTATCGACAGCCTGCTTTTTGCCCTTCCCGCCTATTACACTCTCCTGGTTCTGATAAAATGAGCCGTTCTGAGGAATAAGCTGTGAAAAGACTGGCAATTTTAGGATCGACCGGGTCAATCGGCAAGAGCGCTCTGGATCTGGTTGATCTCTATCCGGAACGTTTTCAAATCGTCACGCTGGCCGCACAAAAAAGTGTAGAGCTTCTTCATCAGCAATGCCTGAAGTATCGGCCCGAAATAGTCGCTCTGTATGATCGCGAGGCGGCGCGAGATCTGAAGCAGCGCCTTCCCGAGATGAAGGTCCTCTCGGGTGTCGAAGGCGTGATCGAGGCCGCCACCCATCCCCATGTGGATGTTGTGCTGGCAGGCATCGCGGGCGCGGCAGGGCTGATTCCGACCTACGAAGCACTGCTCAAGAAAAAGGACGTGGCCCTGGCCAACAAGGAAATCCTGGTGATGGCGGGTGAGTTGATCATGCCCATCGTCAAAAGCACACAGGTGAACCTGCTCCCGGTGGACAGCGAGCACTGTGCTCTCCATCAATGCTTGAGAGGCTCGGAAAAGCGAGAAGTTCATCGATTGGTTCTAACGGCCTCAGGTGGACCTTTTCTTCACAAAAACAAACAGCAACTGGAACAGGTCACGGTCGAAGAAGCTTTGAATCACCCCACCTGGAGTATGGGGCCCAAGATCACCGTAGACTCCGCCACCTTGATGAACAAGGGGTTAGAAGTCATTGAAGCCCATCACCTTTTTGGCGTAAAACCCGATCGAATCTCCATCGTGATCCATCCTCAGTCGATTATCCATTCTATGGTTGAATTCATCGATGGCACAGTTCTGGCCCAGATGAGCATTACCGACATGCGGGCGGCCATTCTGTACGCCCTGGCCTACCCGGATCGTTGGAACTCGAATTTACCTCGACTGGACCTGCTTTCCCTTGCCGCACTCGAGTTCCATGCTCCAGACACGGATAAGTTCCCCTGTATCCGTCTGGCCTACCAGGCACTGGATGATGGACAAACTTACCCCACCGCCCTCAATGCCTCCAACGAAGTCGCCGTTCGCTGCTTTTTGGATCAGTCTCTTCCTTTCTCGTCCATCCCCGAAGTGATAGACGAGGTGCTCAACCGGCACGTCCCTCGTACCGTTAAAGATTTGGAGACCGTACTGGAGGCGGATCGTGAGGCTCGCCGAATGGCACAGGAGACTATAGACTCGGTTTATTCATAGGTTCTCTACTACAGCGGCGAAATCATCCGCCCTGCGGCACCGACCGCGTTGCGCGCCTCGTCAGACCGGCGCCTTCGCCGCTTCGTGACGAGAACCTATGAACAATCCGAATTAAAACCAAATGCCTCATTTGACAAGCGTCCAGACAGCGACGGACAATTAGATACTAGGAGATTAGAAACTTTTGGCTATTTTAACTTCTATCGGCTTTAGCATCATCGCCTTCCTCTTCGTGCTGGGAGTGATGATTTTCATTCATGAGCTGGGACACCACATAGCGGCAAAACTACTGGGAATCCGGGTGGATGTCTTTTCCCTAGGGTTTGGCCGTCGGCTGTTCGGCTTTAAACGGGGAGACACCGATTATCGAGTTAGCCTCCTGCCCCTGGGAGGTTACGTGAAAATGGCCGGAGAGAACTACGACGAGGAACCCACCGGTGATCCTGGGGAGTTCATGGCCCATCCCAAAACGCATCGTTTCCTGGTAGCCATAGCAGGACCGGTCATGAATATCATTCTGGCTCTTGTCCTGGTCACCACCACTCTTCTGTTTGGGATTCCCGTTGCAAAGTACCTGCGGCAACCGGCCGTGATTGGCACCGTCCAGGAGGGATCGGCGGCCGAGCAGGCTGGCCTGCAACCTCTGGACATCATTGTGGCCATTGACGGTGACCCGATCCCCACTTGGCAAGAATTGGAAATAGGCATCAGCCTCAGTCCCAATCAGGACCTCGTCCTGGAAGTTGAACGCCAAGGGCAGGTTCTGACCAAAAACATCACCCCTTCCTTAAGGGAAGGATTCGAAATAGGAACCATAGGAGTGGGCCCCTTCATTCCCTACATCATCAGCGATGTTGAACCCGGGAGCCCTGCGGAAGAGGCCGGACTCCGGCCCGGAGATGAGATCGTCAGACTCACAATGGAGAACAAGACCACAGTGGGATTTGACGAAAGCGCCCAAATGATCAACGCCTCCGAAGGAAGCCCTCTAAAGTTTGAAGTCCTCAGAGACAACCAAGTCTTTGAGACGACCTTTGTTGCCGTTCAAATGGAGGACCGCTGGCGTATTGGCACGGCAGTGCAGATCATGCAGTTGGAACAGTACGGATTCCTGCAGGCAATGCAACATTCATTCGAGCGGAACCTCCGATTGACCTTGTTGACCTTCGAGGTGGTGGGAAGGATCTTTACGGGACGAACCTCTTTGCGAGCCATGTCCGGGCCCATCGAGATTGCTCGCTTTTCCGGAATGGCCGCCTCCATGGGTATCATCCCACTCCTCAACTTTATGGCTCTGATCTCACTGCAATTGGGGATTTTCAATCTGATGCCGATACCCATTTTGGACGGTGGTGTGATCGCACTGCTTGCCCTAGAAGGGCTCATTCGGCGCGACCTCAGCCTGCGTGTCAAGGAACGCATCTTTCAGGTGGGCTTTGTCTTTCTCATCCTGCTCATGGGGATTGTGATCTTCAACGATCTTGCCAAGAACCTGCCCATCCTGGATTGAGGATTTAGGTTCGACCAGTCCCTAGCCCGCATTTCTCACACCTGATCGTCACGAAGCGGCGGAAGGGCCGACCTGACAAGGCGCGCGACCGAGGGCACCACAGACGTACTGTACGGTACGTCGAGGAGTCCGAGCGAGCGAAACGCAGTCCAGGTCGGATCATTGCGCCGATGCAGTAGACCGGGTGTGAGAACTGGGGGCTTATACCCACCCGGCACCGTCTCCGGGTGCACCTTTTTTGTTAAAATTTAATCTTGACAGTTGATGAGTTGGTGGGGGTTTGCGAGCCAGGCTTATTCACAGGTTTTCGTTAAGAAGCAGGGTAGGGGCCAGCGCGTGGCTAGCGCCTTCCGGGTAGTCTGATGCGGCGATTTTACAAGATAGGGTTACTCTTTCTCCTCTTCCTCCTGGTGGCGGCGGCAACTGCCATAGTGGTGAATGTCCGCAGCAATGCTTTTGCAGAGTGGATGAAAGGCCAGATCATCGAGACTCTCCAGGAACACTTCCAGGTGCGCGTTGAAATTGGAAGTGTTGATGTCTGGCCATTCGGGGCCCAGGTCGAGATTCATAATCTCCAGCTGTTTAACCGGGCCTACCCACGTCGGGAACCGGCTATCGACGTTGACCGTATCCTGCTGGACTTCTCCATTACCAGCTTCCTTTCTCCATCTGTCTCCCTGGACAATTTGATTCTCGATTACCCTCACATCCACCTTGTTGAGGATCCCAACCAGAGGTTCAATATTTCCAACATTTTCTTGTCCTCGGACCTGCAGAAACAGCAGGGCGATTTCTCTCTCCCAAGATTGGATATCAAGCAAATGGCATTGAAGCGGGGATTGATTTTCTACAAGAACCAACCTTTCTTCCTGGATTCGGCAGAAGGCGGACTGGCCACCACTCTGCGCTTTGTTCCCGATCAACAGAAATATGTCGGTCACACCAGCTTTGAACACCTGGATTTGACTCTCGAAGGATTCCACATCACCGACCTAACCCTGTCCCTGGACTTCGAATTCCTGGAAAACCAACTTCGAGTCCTGTCGCTGTTGTTGGATTCTGACGAGCTGGAAGTCCGAACTGAAGGCAACATCAGTGATATCCAAAATGGGGTTTATCGTTTTGACACCGATTTTTCTGTTGATCTCGCCCAACTGGAAATGTCCCTCTTCAACTCTCATATCCAGGAAGGTCGTCTCTCTCTGAGGGGGACACTCTCGGCCAATGATGGAGACTTCTTATTCCTGGGGGAAGCGAGCTCTGAGTTGATTCAATGGGACAATCTTCCTTTTCAGAAAATTACAGCCAGTGTCTCAGTGGATCCTGAAGCGGTGACCCTCCAGGGGCTGGATGCTCAATTCTATGGCGGCAGCGTGCGAGGAGAGGGAAAGCTGAATTGGAAGGGTGACGGCACCTCTACTTTACAGATTGAGGCATCTCAGATCACGATAGCTCCTCTCCTTTCCGATTTGGGCCATGAGACGATCCGGGTCAACGGTTTCGCAGGTTTTACCGGCCGAATCAGTTGGCCCGGACTTCAGTGGGGAGAAGCGAGTGGCCAGGGTCACCTTTCCTACCAGGGAGAATTCCCTCCTCAAAGTCCGAAGGACAATCCGATTGTCCCCGCTCTTGCCTTCCAGGGAGATTCCTCGATTTCCTTTGAACATCAGGAACTCCACCTCGAGGATGGTGTCCTGCGTACTCCCGCCAGCGTGATCAACTATAGCGGTTCTGTGAGCTTCTCGGGAGCTTATCGATTGGAGCTCGATCTCCTGTCCCAGCAGAGTGATGAACTCTTCACACTGGCAGGGTACACAGGAATTCCAAAACGATTCCTCGAGCAGGATTCCATCGATCTGAGGGGGCCCACCCGTATCTCGGGAACACTCGAGGGAGGGACGAATCCGTTTGGGCTGAGAGGAACCGTCCGGAGTGAGCGGATCTTTTTCAGAAACGAATTGCTGGGTGACTTCGAATCCCAGGTGCGTTTATCTGAGGATATCTTACAGCTTGAGGATGCTCGGCTCCTGGGTCCCGGATTTGATCTTCGCACTTCATTGCTTCTGGTCCTCGACCCCACAGAAGTTCGTCCCCTGAAGGCTCTCGAACTTGAATTGAATGAAGTCCCGATCGAGCGTTTCCTCGCCGCCGCCGATCAGGCTGTCCCTATTGAGGGATCCATCAGCGGTCAACTTCACTTGGAACAAATCGACTTGAGTGATTACAGAGGCAGCGGGAGGATTTCCGTCATACAGCCAAGAATCTACGGAGAGCGGCTCGACCGTTTCAGTGCGCAATTCGAAATTGAGGGCAGAAGGATTCTTCTGAAGCATTTTCAGGGCTCCATCCAGCAAGGCACGATCTCCGGCCAGGTGGCTGTGAATCTGAACGAGGAAACCTATCGGGTCGACATCGAAGGCAGCCGATTCCCACTCGATGACATGGTTTGGCTGCAGAAAATGATTGCGGTGAAGGGACCCATCAACTTCAACCTCAAAGGAAAGGGAAACTTCAGTGAGCCCAACCTGGAACTTTTCTTGGAGGGACCTCGAATTGTCGTCAAAGAGCACGTTCTGGAAAACGTCTCGCTGCAGGCAAAAAGCCAGGGAGAGGCTCTCGAGTTCCGTGTCCAGCATCTTTATTTGGGAAATCCCTTCCTGTTTGAGGGACATCTCGGACTGGTTGATCCCTACAGGGTACAGGCCACATCGGAGTTGAGACAACTTCCCCTGGGTCCTTATCTAAAACTCATTCCTGTCCAAGGGCTACCTGATGTCGAGGGTGTGATCAGCGGCCGCCTGACCCTGGCTGGACCCTTATTTGATCCCGCACAACTCAAGGTGGATGTGGAATTCCCACACTTCAACCTTTCGATGGCGGGTTACGAGCTGCACAACGTCAACCCCTTGCAATTTACTTATGATGCCGGACTGGTCACCATCGATCAACTCAGCTTGAGGGGAGCGGACACCGAGCTTGAGATTGAAGGAACGGTTGACCTGAGAGGAAGCCAAGACATCAATCTCAAAATGGAAGGGGCAATGAATCTGCTTGTGATGAACAGCTTCTTGCCCTCCGGAGCAATAGCCGGACAGCTCCAGTTGGAAACCGTCATCGGGGGCTCTTTGAGCCAACCCCGCATCGTGGGAGTTGCCGATCTAAAAGAGGGCTTTCTGGTTCATCCCCAATTGCCGACCACCCTCTTTGATGCGGAAGGCAGCCTCAGGTTCACTGCCAATCAGGTTGCTTTGGACAGCTTTTCGGCCCGAACCATCTACGGAACCGTGAACGCGGAAGGGGGCATCTTCCTGGATGGGCTTCAGCCTGCACGTTGGCAAATCAACGTCTCTGGAAACGGCCTCCGCCTGGAATACCCACAGAACCTTATTTCAACCCTGGACGTGGATTTGGACTTCCTGAAAAGCGACACCTCCCAATTGATCTCTGGTGCGGTCTATGTGCGGGCTGCAGAGTACTACGAAGATATCTCTATTCCCGAACTCATGGTCGGATATTCTCAAGCGAACATCGAGTCCCTCCCCACCACAGGGGCTCCGGAAGTGGCCCTGGATATCACGGTCGAGGCTTACCAGAGTATACGTGCCACCAACAACCTGGCAGACGTGGTGGCCAGTGCGGACTTAAATGCGCGGGGAACTTTACAAAATCCGGTCATTCTGGGCACGGTCACCATCGACAGTGGCCTCGTTTTCTTAGAGAATAATGAGTACGAGATTTCTCGAGGGATTGTCAATTTCAACAATCCGAGACGGACCCGACCCTTTGTCAATTTGGAAGCTCAGACCGAGATTAGGGAATTCACCATCTCGGTCGTTATCCTGGGCCCCGTCGATCAGCTGGAGTTTACCTTCCGCTCAGATCCTCCCTTGCCCACGCCGAGCATCCTTTCCCTTCTCGCCATTGGCCAGACCCAGGAAGAAATCCTGGGGTTTGAAGGAGAAAGCCAGAGCCAAGTGGGGACTCTTGCTGTCTACGGAGCGGGAGCTATTCTCAGTAGAAGTTTCGGAGAAAAACTGG
>SMUY01117839.1_pt1 | contig 10419 bp, 8 predicted proteins | sample 2456441 | NCBI WGS metagenome assembly SMUY01 (sample SAMN11095931, study PRJNA526329) | marine sediment metagenome | biome: Marine sediment; feature: Surficial sediment; material: Deep marine sediment; isolation source: Hadal surficial sediment | place: Pacific Ocean | collected 2014-11 | depth 0-1...
ATTATGGTCAATATTGCTTGTGTTGAATAGAAGGAGTTACCCTGTTTCCCGCTTGCAACTGCCCCAATAGTTTTAAATAAACATTCTGCTAAAAAATTATCACTGTTTTTGTTTATTAATTTTATTAGCTCTCGCAAAACAACTGATGACTGAACAATTACAGATGCAGTTAAAGGAGTCTCGCCCACAATCGCATTGCCCTCCACGTTAATACCGGCATTTATCAATTTTTGTTTTAATAGTTTTGCAGCATTCTTTGGGGGAATATCTACATTAACCAGATAAGTTCTCCATCTTCCTCCTTTTTTCTTTTTGACTATTTTTTTATTTCTGTCTATTACTAATGCTGAAATTGGAGGTAATTTAACATTAGCTTTTTCATCATTTATCCAGTCATCACGTGTGTAAACGTCATCAATAAAAGTATCGTCACCAACAACATTGCCGGTGATATTTGTAATCCCGGTTTTTCTAATTTCCTCAACTAAGCTGTCAAGGTCTGATGAAGAGAATACTGAATTACCTAAACCTTTTATATAAATATTTCCGTTTAATACGGTATCAGAAAAATCCTTTTCTTCTGCAAGAATTTGGGTAGAAAGAACGTACTCGCTTCCCATAATTTTCAAAGCAGTGGCTGTTGTAAATAATTTTGTGTTTGATGCAGGGATCATCGAGCGTATATGATTAACAGAATAAATAGTATCTTCAGTTAAAGGATTATAAATAAGTATTCCCATTTCTGTACTGGCTGGTAGTGCATCTAAGACAGATCTAATCTCTGATTGAATTTTTTCCGTGGAAGTAGAAAAGAGATTTGAGACAAAAATGAAAATGATAATTACAGAACTGGTTATTTTCTTCATAATAAATTTACAAGCATTACTAAATTTCCAAAATTATTATTAAGTTAATTTTCGATTAATTATATGTGAGCTTGAAAAGATTAATAACAATTATATTACGTGCAAATATATAATAATAGATTTTAAAAAAAAGAATCCGAATTAATACTTTCAGTTCGACTAAATTGTTTATCACTATTTACTAATTATAAAATATTACAGGTAATTAATGACAAAATATTTAAAACCTAAAAAAGCATATGAGGACGAAGACTTTCTAAATTCTGCAGACGGAAGATCATTAAGAATACTTTCTGAGTACTTCCAGCCGAAGAGCAAATTCCGCAAACACAAAATAATGGATACCATTGTATTTTTTGGTTCCGCCAGGTTAAAATCAAAAAGAGAATCACTTATTGATTATAATAAAATTAAAAAGTTAAGCCCCCGGTCACAAAACTTTGCTCAAAAACTAAGGCACGCACAATTGATGCTTAAAATGTCTCATTATTACGAAGATGCTGTTGAACTATCCCGCCGATTAACGGAATGGTCTTTGAACCTTGAAACAAATGCAAATCGGTTTATAGTTTGTACCGGTGGCGGCCCGGGTATTATGGAAGCCGCAAACAAAGGTGCAAAAAAAGCCGGGGGTTACTCAGTTGGTTTGAATATCAGTATTCCTTTTGAGCAATTTGTAAATAAATATGTAACAGCCGAGCTAAGTTTTGACTTTCATTATTTCTTTATGAGGAAATTTTGGTTTGCATATCTTTCAAAAGCTTTAATTATCTTTCCCGGAGGTTTTGGAACTATGGATGAATATTTCGAAATATTAACCCTTGTTCAAACAGAAAAGATTAAGAAGAAACTTTTGCTTATTATTTATGATGAAAAATATTGGAAGAGTATTATAAATTTCGAAGCATTGGTAGAAAATGGAATGATAAGTGATTCCGATTTAAAGTTATTTAATTTTTGCAATAGTGTTGATGAGGCTTTTGAAAAAATTGTAAGGCATCTCAATAAGCATTATTCAAAAGCAAAAGAACCCGAAGTGATAGAACCCATATTGGATTTGAAATAAAAAAACCCTCGTAGCAGAGGGTTATAATTATTTGCCATAATTTCTTAAGCGATGAGCACGCCTTGCAGCTTTCAGTCTCTCCATTCGTTTAATAACCGATGGCTTTACAAAAAATGTTCTCTTCTTATATTCTTTAAGAATACCGGATCTCTCGTATTTTTTTTTGAATCTTCTTAATGCTTTATCAATAGGTTCGTTATCACCTAAATTAATCCCAACCAATTATTTTACCTCGTCTGTAATAATTTTGTTATGTAATGATTCTAATAATTTTTTAGATCCTGATTTCTGAAACTCAACGATTATAGAGCTTTGTCCGTTCGAAAGAGTTTCCTTGGTTACCACTTTCCCAAAATCATTCCAATTCTGGTGGTAGATCGTTTCTCCTAATTCAAATGTTTTTTCCGGAGAGTAAGTAGTGCAATCTTCGTTTTCTATACCTTCAAGAGAAACTTTTTTGTTTTTAACATCAACATCTAAATCAATAATCATAGTCTGCTTACATTTTTTACATTTAGCCCATCTTTTCTCTTCATTTCCTTCACCTGCAACATCGCCCGTTATTTCCATTTTCTGTACTGTGTTACAGGATGCACAAAAAGATTCTATATTTTTTACTCTTGCCAATAATTTTCCTTTGATTAATAAAAACAATAAGAAAGATATTAAAATTGATGCCTATTATCAAGAAATTCAAATTCAGTAATGTTTTACACATACAATGTTAGCTTTATTAGCCATTTTATAAGCTTTAATGTTACAAGCCCCCCGATAAATATTTATAAGTTCAGAGCAATTGTGAGATCCAATTATTTTACGGTTACCGCTGTGTTTATTCCTTGTCTTTCAGTTTGAAAACTGCAACTACTTGGTTTTTACTGATTTTTACACAACCTTTTTAATAGGAGGATAATATATTGTTTCCCCGAAATAAAACAATCTTAGTTTTTAAATGGATTATTCTTTATCTGATTACAAATTTTAATCATTAATTTACTTTCAGGTTTCTCTATTGCAAACCCCAGGATATAATTAACCGATCTCTTCAATAAATATACAGTGCTTTCTTTTCTTGATGAGTAGCAATTTCCTGATTCTAAATATTCTAATAAATTGCGAGTTAGTTTAAAAGTGCGTGTATCTTCAATAAGAATTAATGGTACGAGGTAGGAGTATAAAATTTTCCCATTTCCATTTTCATAAAATAAATTAATAAGTTTATGCCCTTTAAATTCCGTTAGAACAAATCCTTCAAAATTCCAACCCGGAAGAGAAATTAGAATAGTTTCACTCCCCGAACCTGAAGAAGACAACAAGTCTTTCAAAGATTCAGCATCACCAAGCATAAGGTTTTCATTAAATAATTCTTGATTGAACAGCGAATAATTATTTTGCAGTTGTATGAAAATATTATCCTCTCCTGATTGCTGCGCTGCAAATTCTCCGGGATTTACAACTACCGGTTTGAAAATAAATATTAGAACTGCAATCAGGATAACCATTGCAATAGTAGCTCCAACAACCAAACCTCTCTTTTCTAAAGAAACTTCATTCCTTAGTTTGTCTTTTAATTGCGGTGCATACTTTTTTGCAATCTTAAATTTTATTATCGATCTAAGAGGCTCTATTTTTATTTTTTCATCAATAATTTGTTTGACGATTCGTTGAGATTCAATTTCCTGTTTTAAGTATTTTCTATTTTCATCATTTTTTTCAGCATTATTATTTTCATCAATTAAAGTTGTTATTAACTTTTTATCTTCGGAATTAATTTGAAACCCTTTTGTTTCCTGTAATCCATTTGATTGAGGTAATGATTTAATAAACAGAATATTCCTGGCATCAAACAATCTTTTTTTTACTGTTCCTAAAGGCAAATCAATAAGATCGGTAATCCGCTCGTAATTAAATTTCAGCACATTTGCCATAACAAGAATAATCTTCAACTTAAAGGATAAAGAAGCAATCAGTTGTTTTAATACAATGGAAGAGTTATTAATAAACTCTTTCTCAAAGCCCTCAGCGTTTAATGCCGATGTATCCAGGCTTTTATTATCAAATACAAGATCATCATTAACATGTTCAGAATTCTGTAATTTTTGTAATATGTTTAACATAATCCGGAACAGCCATACCTCGATATTTGTTTCTTCGGAAAGGTATTTGTAAAATCCAAATGCTTTTTCGTAAGTGCTTTGTAGTATCTTTTCTGCTTTTCGGGAATCCCCAGTAATTAATAAAGCGAAAGTATATAATTGGTCGAGATGTATAATGGTTTTCTCCCCAAAATCTGATTCGCGGATTTTTTTAAGAGTTTTGTTATTCATTCAATGGAGTTTTCAATCTTCTATTTAAAAATAAGGGAGTTTCCTTCATCCCAGTGCATCGAAATTGAATCCAGTAAAAAACCATTTATCAGAGCACACTTAAACGTATCATTTTCTTTTAATATAAAATTTGGCACCGCCTCCTGTTTCAATTCTTCTATTCTATCTTTATCATTTAAGATGATGTTGAACAGAACAGGAGAATATAACTCTTTTATGCTCGATGCTCGTAACTTAACGTTAGTAACTCCTGTTTCAATTAAAGTAGCAAAATCTAAATTCTTTATCTGATCAAGAGTATTGAATATTTTTGCATATGTTTTTCCCAATTGCAGACTCATTCCCATTGCATCGAATTCACGAAAGCCTGTATAAACTGATAGATCGCCGATGTCTTCTATTGCTGCCTTATAATAGAACTGCCGGTTGTCTTCAATGTTTATCTCTTTATAGTTTATGCCCACATCAACAATAATTTTATTTCCTTCTTTTATAACAGTTACATTCCTGATAATACAATCAATCATTAACGATTCATTGGGGGGAATTGAATAATAAGTTTCTATAGATTCGTTTAAGTAGCTATCTTCGGCTATGCTTTTGAAAAATGCAAGAAGAGAAACAAAATTTAATTTCCTCAAGAACTGTTTTTCTCTATCGCCGCGCCAGGCTCCGGATTCAATTAAAATTATACTTGTATCTGATTTAGAAAAATTATCACCAAATGCCCTTGGTTCGTGATCATCCTGGTATTTTGCAATATGACCCGGTATCATTAGTGATAAAATGTTATACAATTTACTAATTAATTTCATCGAGTTTGTTCTGTTATCATTAATGGTTTTAGCGTAATCAAATGGAGGTGCAAGAAATGATATCACAGCCGATCTCGATTTAATTCCCGCAGAATATTCTCTGCCCTGATCATGAAGATTAAATCCAAAATCAGGATTAATTTCATTAAAAACCGAATATAAAACTTTCGATTCCGGTGATTGTTTTCGTGCCGCATCCCTGTTCAAATCTATATCAAGAATGTTAAACCTTTGAAACAACTCTGCACCATCCGGGTTAACCATAGGAAGAAAGAAAAGGGTTACATTGTTTAACAATGAATTTTTAAATTCAATGTAATGATCTTCATGCAGGAAGAAATTGAATATATCAAAAATTGCTGCTGTTGCTGTTGGCTCATCACCATGCATTTGAGACCAGCAAAATATTTTTTTTGCCCCGGTTCCGATTGAAATCAAAAATATATCACGTCCTTGTACGGATTCACCAACTTTCTTAACTTTAAATATATTTTTATTTTTCAATTGTTCAATCAAAGGAACAATATCTGAATGTTTAAAGCGGCGGTTAAATAAACTTTTTTCCTTGTAAGTTTCATAACCATCGTAAAGACTTTGGGCAAATTGAAGGTTGTGCGGCATTGTTTGAAAAAAAATTATTTGTAATCAATTGAAATTTACGTATTCCTTAATTTATTTACTTACATTTTCTCTTGCAAAAAAAAGAAGTTATTATGGCAACAAATAAATTATCTATCGGTTCCAAAGCTCCTGATTTTAATCTTAAGGGTATAGACGGCAACAACTATTCACTTGAATCGTTTGATGATGCAGAAGGTTTGGTCATTATTTTCAGTTGTAATCATTGCCCGTACGTACAGGCTTATGAGAGCAGAATAAAAGCAGTACAAGGCGATTACAAAAAAAGGGGAATTACAATTATTGCAATAAATTCCAATGATGATAAAAATTATCCTGAAGACTCATTTGAGAATATGAAAAAAAGAGCTGAAGAGCAAAAATTTAATTTTCTTTATCTAAGAGATGAAGATCAATCTGTTGCAAAAGCGTTTGACGCAACGCACACACCCGAAATATTTCTTTTTGATAGCGAAAGAAAATTAGCTTACAGCGGAAAAATTGATGATAACTGGCAGGAACCCGAAAAGGTAGTTAATCATTATTTACGGAATGCAATAGATGAATTATTGGAAGGAAAAAAAATATCAGTTCCGGAGACCTTCTCTATTGGCTGTACAATTAAGTGGAAAAATTAAATATAATATTTCACTCTTTTGTATTTATCATTATCCAATAAACCTGGTTATATTAAATTAATTGGAGTGGTTGTCGTTGAATTAATAAAGTTAAAAAAAGAAATGGTTTTGTTCAAATAATTGAAAATAAATGTGGACGAAATTGTAAATAAAAATATGGGGGGTTTAATACATAAATCCAAAGTTTATAGTTACAAAAAAGCCGCCAATTACATTCTTTGGTCTACCCTCTAAACTTTCTACACCGTCACCAAATAATTTAATATAGTAATACCTGAAATTAATGCCTATAAGACTTGACTGATCAACACCGAAATTAGCACCAAACCCAACGTAACCACCTGCGGCTATTTTTAATTGTGCTTTTGAGAAGGCACTGAAAAATTCTTCAGAAGATGGAGTAGTAATAATTAACGCCGGCCCGACCCCTGCATTTATATATGGTCTTAAATTATCAGCCAGATCTTCGGCAAACAGACGATACTGAACACCAAAATTAAGAGGGATCTGGAATATTCTGTTTAGCTTTCCAACAGTAAATGTGTTGCCGAATATATCAATAAATTCAAATTCCCTATCATCTTTTGATTCAGAAAAAGAAATATCTGTAAAAAAGGTAATATTTTCAACCACTAGATGTCTGTAAAATCCTCCAAATCCAAAACCGCTGTCTCCTATCATCAAATCGAAGCCCCAGGCATTTGGCGGAAAAACCATCGGTTTTTTTGGAGGTGCAAGTTCACCAATGCCCTGTGCGTTTAAAGTTAGAAAGGAAATTAGTAATATTACTGTTACAAATATGCTTTTCATAGTATTCTCTTTTCTTGCTGTAAATATTAAGTAACTTTAATACAATATCAAGACATCAATTATTCAGCTAAAAATAATGTAAATAACTGTCTTTTGAACCAATTAATATCAAAATAAAAATGCAGGACAGTAAATGAATTCGTGTGCATTATCTTTGTTATTCAAGAAAAGAAAATTTCGGTGATAGGCAAGTGAAAAATTTTGGGTTGAAAATATAGAAATGTAAATTTAAGATTCATCAGTAATAAAGATAAAACTAACTTATAGGAACCAAAACAAAACCTTGGAAAGGGGGGCGTAGCACAACAAAAATATTGCAATATATTAAGCATTTACAACTTTGGTAAATGGTTTTTTAATACACTAGGTTTCGCTAAGCCTCATTATAATCTGTATGCCTACTAATTTAGAATTAAAAATATCAGTCGCTTCTCATCAGAATCTAAAGGAAATATTAAAGGAAATTAATGCTGAATATAATGGGCTGCTGAATCAGAAAGATGTTTATTATTCTATACCTGATGGATTGCTAAAATTAAGAGTAGAAAACGGAAATGAAAGTTTGATTTTTTATAATAGAAACGAAAAAACAAAAAATCGTTGGTCTGATTATAATTATATCAAATTTGTAGACAGTGGGGGAGAGAAATTTTTTAGTAATTTGTTTAAAGTTGAAGTTGTTGTTCAAAAAAAACGTGAACTCTTTATCTATGACAATACACGCATTCATATTGATACGGTCAAATCATTAGGCAGATTTTTAGAACTGGAAACACTTGTTATTAATGGTAAAACAGATGCGCGAAAAAGATTTAAAAAGATTATCGAATTATTAGATATAAATGAATCGAAACAAATACGAAAATCTTACAGGAATCTTTTAATCGAAAGTAAAAAACAAAAATGATCCTGACCAAGAGTGACATCAAAGAGATTAATCTCGAACTGTTTGTAGATTCCCTCGTCCAATCAGGCAAATTAAACGAAATTCTTTTTGTCGTTCCTACCAATAGAAAAATTCGTTACTTAAAAAGAGATTTGATAAATTTTTCTCCTCTCCGTGCAGCAGGCGGCATTAATATTGAAACTATAGGCTCATTTTCTATTAAGATCTTTTCAGGACCGGATGGAAATAAAAGTCTTGTTCGGGAAGGGTCTGCAATCGTACTGCTTAAACAAAGTTTCCGGGAAGCAAAGCTAAATTACTTTTCTAATTATAAAGATGATATTCCTTTCGGCACTCTGGAAAGAGTTAAAAATGTGATATCTGAATATAAGCGGCATGGAATTTCACCTGAGAACTTAATGAGGGAATCTGAAAAGCTTTCGGGCACAGAAAAAATTAAAGCTGAAGACATTACAAATATCTACAAAATATATCGTAACAAATTCGCTGATTTTGGGGTAATGGAAATTGGGGATGTATACAGTGCATTGAACAATATAAATAGTAAAAACTATTCAGATAATTTTAAGGAATACTTTCCTGATGTTAAAACTATAATTATTAATGGCTTTGATGAATTTACAATACCTGAGATAGAAATTATAAATTCATCTGCCGGTCTGGACAATGTTGATCTGTTCCTGTACTTCGATTATTACAAGTACAACCCGGTTGTGTTCTCTCACCTGGATAAGTGTTTTAACAAGCTTGAAGGGAAAGGATTTAATATAATTAAAGATCTTTCAATTGTGGAGCAAACGGAGTTTATAGAAAATGTAAAGCAAAAATTGTTTACCTCAAAGAAAGCAAAGAAAACAGCACGCTTTAAATCAAGAATAACTGAGATCACTGCATTCAACAGAGAAAATGAAATTGCGTTGATTGCAAAAGAGATAAAAAAAATAATTATTGAGAAAAAAGTTGAACCGAACAAATTATGCGTTGCCTTCAACCTGATAAAACCATATTCGCCAATTATACGCGATCAATTTAACAGCTATGGTATTCCGTTTAATTTAACAGACAGGTTTTCACTAAGTACTTCTTCGCCAATTATATCAATAATAAATTTACTCGAGATATTAGAAAATGATTTTTACTATAAAAATATTTTCAGATCCTTAAACAGCAATATCATTGAGATTGCCGATGTTGATCTTAGCAATTTATTACAAGCATCAGTTGAACTGAAAATAATTTCCGGCCTCAACAATTGGAAGAGCAGGCTTAATGATGCAATCATTGAACAGCAGTATGGGGATGAATCTTTGAATGAAATGAAACGGTATAATGTAAATTATGAAAAAGCACTTTCTGATATTGAAATGATCCATTCTATACTAAAACCATTTGAAAATGGAATGACGCTGAATTATTTCTATAAAAACATTCGTGCAATAATTTACAACCTCAGCATGCATATAAAAATCTTGAACGGATCTGAAGACACTGTTGAAAAAGACATAAAGGCACTAACTACTTTCATACTCAGCATCAAAGAATTAGTGGATTTGCTGAAAAGTGAATATGGAACAGAGAAAAAATTCCCCCTTAAATTTTTCTTAAGCGAGCTGCGAATTATTGCAACATTCAGCAGATTTAATATCAAAGAAAAACCTGGATATGGAGTCCTGGTTACAACTCTAAATGAGATTAGAGGTTTGCAATTTGATTATTTATTTATTGCCGGCTTAACTGATGGTGATTTTCCCACACGTTTTACCCCGGAAATTTTTTTCTCGGGTTCTTTTTTAAAAGAAGAATTAAAGCATCAGACCGAAGAAAGATATCATTTTTACCAGGCACTTTGTTCGTGGAAAAAAGGGCTTTATCTAACACGACCGCAAACAGATGACAGAAAAGATCTTATTGAATCTAATTTTCTGCTTGAATTTAAAAATACTTTTGAAATCTCTGAAAAAACAACGGAAGATTATGATGACACGATATTTTCCCAATACGAGCTTTTAGAATATACCGGGAAGGTTATTGGCAGGAATGAGACGGAAATTTCAATTCCGTGTAATGAAAATTTTAATTTAGAAAGAATAAAAGAAGCTATTAAAATTAATCATTTAAGAATAAATGAGCCGTTTGCAGGTTCATCCTATAGTGGAGTACTTACTAATGATCTTTCCGAAGAGTTAAAGAATGAATTGTTAAAGTATAATGATAAACAATATTCAATTACACAATTAGAAAGCTATGCCAGGTGTCCCTATCAATATTTTGTAGAACGTGTTCTTCATCTCAATACTATTGAAGAACCAACTGAAGAAATTGAAGCATTTGAATTAGGCAGTTTGCTTCATATCATTCTTTATAAATTTTAC
>SMUY01420526.1_pt1 | contig 10415 bp, 6 predicted proteins | sample 2456441 | NCBI WGS metagenome assembly SMUY01 (sample SAMN11095931, study PRJNA526329) | marine sediment metagenome | biome: Marine sediment; feature: Surficial sediment; material: Deep marine sediment; isolation source: Hadal surficial sediment | place: Pacific Ocean | collected 2014-11 | depth 0-1...
GATGATGTTCACCGGGGTGCTGTATTTGTCTAACGTATAGTCCGAGCCAAGAGGCGTTCACCGTGATAAGAATTCTCATCGCTGCTGTGTTTGTTTTGATACCTGCTCAAGCAATGCCCGCCGAGGTGTCGAAACAACTCCTCTGGGGTGATACCCACTTACACACCTCATACTCGTTCGACGCCTTCTTGAATGGCAATATGACGGCCGATCCAGACGTAGCCTATCGTTACGCGAAGGGTCAGCCTGTCATTCACCCCTACAACCGTACCCGAGTACAGATCGGTACGCCGTTGGATTTTCTGGTGATCTCTGATCATGCGGAATTTCTCGGCGGTATCCGCGACATCTACTACGAGGGGATTCAGGATGAAAATCCCGGGTTTATCGAACGTCTCCTGTATTGGTATAACGAACGCCAGATCCGTGGTGTGATCGATAGTGGAGCAGGACCCGATTTCTTCCGTGACTTGCTGCCGGTATCTGAAGATCCTCTGACAGCCGCCGCTGGTTGGCGGGAAAGTGTCGCTCGGTCAGTTCCCGGCGCTGACGTATCCATTAGAAACGCCTGGCGGTCCATTGCTGAAACGGCGGACGTCCATAACCAGCCAGGTGAGTTCACGGCTTTGATCGGTTGGGAGTGGAGTGCTGTGCCGGGTGGAGCCAACTTGCACCGGGTGGTAGTTACAGACGCCGACGCCGAACGAGCGAGCAGTTTCCTGCCATTCGCGTCAACGATGAGCCCCTATCCCGAAGACCTCTGGGCGTGGCTGGCCAAGACGTCCTCGGCTTCCGGGGTTGAGTTTGTTGCAATCCCGCATAATTCGAATCTCTCCAAAGGCACAATGTTCGCCGAACGCACGCTCAGGGGTGAAACAATCGACATCGAATACGCTGAGGCGCGCAGCCGCTGGGAGCCTGTGGTGGAGGTCACGCAGATCAAAGGCGATTCGGAAACCCATCCCGAACTTTCTCCCGACGATGAATTTGCTGACTTCGAAGTCTTCCCATATTACCTGCAGCAGGTCGCCGAACCCTATCGGGTGCAACCAGCCGATTACGTCCGTTCGGCGCTAAAAACGGGTCTGATGATTGAATCGAAGCTCGGAATTAATCCGTTTCGTTTCGGTCTGATTGGCTCCACTGATTCGCACACCGGGTTGTCCTCCGCCGAGGAACCCAACTTCTGGGGAAAGATGGGCCGCGATTCGATACCGGACAACAAACGCAGCAAAGCCATCGCCGACGGGCCAAGTGGCTGGACGATGTCGGCGTCCGGGCTCGCTGCCGTCTGGGCAGAAGCCAATACTCGTTCTGACATCGTGGCTGCCTTGAAACGTCGCGAGGTGTATGCGACTACCGGACCGCGCATTCGAGTGCGTTTTTTTGCCGGGTGGCAATTTACTACCGAAGATCTTGCCGGCCTGGATGACGCGGGGTTCGCCGCTTCGAAAGGCGGGGTGCCGATGGGTGGTGAACTTACCCGCAACGATGCCAGTCTCGCACCGACGCTATTAATGATGGCCATGAAAGATCCTAAGTCTGCGAATCTCGACCGCATTCAAGTCATAAAGGGCTGGATCGATAGTGCCGGCGAAACGCATGAGAAGGTGTTTGATGTTGTTTGGTCGGGAGAACGACAACTGGATGTATCGGGAAACCTCGAAGGTGTGGGTGATACGGTGGACCGCAAGACTGGTACTTACACCTTCGAGATCGGTTCAGTACAGCTCGAGATTGCCTGGACAGATCCGGAGTTTGATGCCGACCAGGCGGCGTTCTATTACCTCAGGATTCTCGAAATACCGACGCCGCGCCACGCGTTATTCGATGCCATCGCTTTGGGTCTCGAAGCACCGACCGAAGGTCCTGCCGTCATCCAGGAACGTGCGTACACCTCGCCGATCTGGTATTCGCCTTAGTTTACGGGTACTCCCTAGTCGGCTGATTGCCGTACGAGTCGAACGGCAAGCACAACGATGCTCGCCACACCAATTACCAACACGACCCAGAGCAATATGGTTTCCCAATCTAGCGGATCCGGTGCCGATACGAGACGCCCTGGGCCGCCTAACCCGCTGGCCGTGCTGAGCTTTGCGAACGGAACATTCTGGATCTCAACTTCGTTGTCGAGACGTGTCAGCAGATCACCCATCGGCCACTGTCGCCCGCTGATGTCCGCTTGCCCGTACACCATCACATAGGGCGCGGCGCCTTGTTTGAGAAAAATGATTTCATCAGGCAACCAACCGACTTTCAGGGTGGGAGAAGCATTTTCTTCGTTCAGTATTTCCGCGCGCCAATACCGGTCGCGAATTGCATAAGCCACTGGATCCGACGTAACAATGGTGCCGTCGACCTCAACGCGATAGAAAGTTCGTTCGCCTCGATGGCGCCACTGATCCTGGGTTGTGCGTTTCGAAAACAACTTTGCCGTAATCAGAAAGGTCTGTTGATCCAACTCCAGAGAGATGCGATCCAGAGGAAACTGTCCGCCTGTATCGTATTCATAGCCCCCCTCGCTCGAGGTACCTGTCAGGGTTTTCCAATGCCGTTCGGGTAGTTGCGAGTGAAGTGCTCTGGCTGTCACCCGTTCGATAACCATTGGTGTTGCGCCGTCTAACTGACTGATCTTGAGGTAACGAGCACCGACTCCAGGCAACGTAATTTTGTCGACAACAATCTTGCGACCCTCGGTTTCCAGTATTGCCAGGGTCGCTGATGTGACTGTGGTGTGCCAGATATCGAGATCATCGCTGGCTTCTACCTTGAATTTTCCGATGAATCCGTCGCCTTCTTGAGACCAGTCGATGTCGAGTTCGGTAATGTTTATATCGATCGCGCTAGCGTCGACGAGAAAGCCCGCTTTCGGCACGTTGGCGACCGAGACGCCGTGTACGGCGACGACGGCGCCTGAGTCACCCAACTCAATGTTGACGCGTGAGCCTTCCTCACCGCTTTTTTGGGTAGCAGGTAAGGCGAAAACGGGTAAGCTCACCCAAGGCGTATACTCCTCGGTCATCAAAGGCCGGCGAATTGCGTAAGGCACTTCCTCCTGTTCGGCGTTATATATCCGCAGATCCCCAAGATCCGCCCGTACAATCCACTCGTACACGTCCTGAGGAACCGTTGCCCGCTGCACATCGGTTGACTCAACGGGTTCAACAACACGACCACGGGCAAAATCGGCGGGGGCTGCATTGGCACATAGGCTCGTGAATAACAGGATCAGCGGGGAGATTCGGATCATGTGTCTTCCTCTTCAATTTGGCTGGGTGGGATCGGTGCAAAATAGCCGATGATGAGCATGAGCACCCCCACCGTGATAAAGGACACGATACGCGCGACAGTTTCGAGATTGGCAAGGTCCAACACGAAGAGTTTCAGGATCACGAGGCCCAGCAGTGCGGCGCCGATGATCCATGCGGGACGCATGCCCCGTCTCTTCCCAAAACTCATTAATGACAAAGCCAACAACGTCCACAGTATGGAAGCCGTCGTTTGGAACGTATCGGTTTCGATGATTCGATCGATGGGATAGTCGATGCCTGCGTAGAAATGAACCGCTCGCGCTGCCGTCAAGTTCAGCCAGATGAAACCGACGCCACCCAAACCGATTTTTATCCACCGATCGAAGTTCTTGAGGCTCGTATCGACAAACCCACGAACCCATACACCCGCGATTAACAAAATAGCCAACTGAGTCAACTCGTAAGGATTGGCAACAACGATATACGGCAGGGGATCCGGATCGACGGGAAGCCCACCGGTGATCAGTAACCAGGTAAGCAGATATCCCAGCATCACGGCCCACCCCCAGACGAAGTAACTCCCGGGGGATGAGATAAACGGCCATTGAGCAACCTGCCTGGCTCTGAGCACAAGGGCTGCTGCCCCGAGAGGCACAGCACCCCAGAGAACGGAGGTCCAGGCAGAATCCGGCAAAACACCGTTGACGACCGAGGCGACATTCCATGTCAGAAAGAAAGTGAGAAACCACCAGCCACCTGCGTGCCAGGCACCACCGAGTTGCGGATATTCGTCAGTCTGTCGCAAATGCCAGCCGAAGCTGGCGATGGCGATTGGCCAGGCCAGCCAGCCATAGTCGACGAACGCGGTGCTGTTTTCCCAGTTTGAAGCCAGATCCGCCATGATGAGAATCAACACAGGCAAGAGCAGGAATCCGGGCAGTAAACCTTCTCGCCAGTTAAAACGTTTTGCTAAAAAGGTAATTGCCGCAGCCGATGCGGCAGCGTACAGAACAAGCAGGTTTTCGTTGACGTTGTTTGCGTCGAACTCCCCATAACCGCTCGGCACGAAGCGGCGCAACTCATGTACGCCACCGGCAGACCACCAGAAAACGCTGGCTGGGAGGAACAGCCAACGCAGCTTTTTTTCCAGGCTGTACAGCACGTCGGTTTTGGTCGACAACAGGTAAGCGGTGTAACCCCCCGCGATGCTCAACAACGCTGCACCGAGGAAAGCGCTGTTCAAGAACAGGGTGGGCGCAACGGTTGATCCGATCTCCGCAATGAAGGCGCCAGTGGCCGCAAACTGCAACAGGATTCCAAACGCCCTTGGCAAGCGCTTGTTCTGGTACAGCCCCAGCCAGAGTAACCCGGCCCCTTCTATCGCCCAGCTTGCGGCAGTGAATCGCTGGTTGTCGAACGCAAACGGTATGGCCAGTGTTGCAAATACTACCCCGAGCGCGACGAACGATTGACCCAACAGGGTGGAAAACGCCGTTTGCCGTTTGAGCCACCATGCCAGTAGAACGTAGATTGCCGCACCACCCAGCGCTGAGAAAGCGAGCCAGAATTCCATGTCTTGAACCATCGTCGCCTGTAGCCCAAATGCAGCGATGGGTGTGCCGAAAACAAGTGTTCCATCCACCACACCACGAAGTTCGACATCTCTCCTGCGCGCAAAAAGCATGCTCACGCCGATGTAGTAAAGGAAAAACAGGATGAGGAACGGTTCCGTCGTCGCGAAGAATTCGGGTTGGTAATTTTGCGCTCCCCATACCGCTGCGATGGTGAACGTAAAGACGAACCCCACCCAGTTGAGCCAACGCCAGAACTGAAACCAGGCCATCGCGAGAATACCGGCGTTCAGCAACGCGTAGTAGGAAAACAACGCAACATGGCTGCCGGTATCTGTCGAGAGCAACACGGGTGTGAGAAATCCACCGCTCATCGCGAAGATTGCGAGTGCCTGAGATTTCTGCAGGACAGCGAGCACCGAAGACCCGATGACAAGCGCGATCAGCAGGACAAATGCAGCACTCAGCGGGACAAGCTCGAGGAACCGAGTCGATGCGTAAATGGTCAGGTACAACATTCCCACCCCGGCACCCTGGAGGACGAGCCCGTAGGTGTCAGAGCGACCACGTAACCGCCAACCGAAAACTGTCAGCGCGATGCCGCCGAGGCCTGCACCGGCGAGCCTCAGCTCCACAGGCATCAACGAATGTTCATAGGCATAGTTCAGCAGGAAGGCAACACCAATAAAGAGCACGATGACGCCTATCCGAACAACCACGTTGCCGGTTGTAAAAAAAGTTCTGATTCGATCGATCAACTCCGCAATGAGTTTATCGATTTGAGAAGCCTGGCGAATTGCGCCCGATGTGTGTTGGGGGGGTTCACTTGTTGGTTCACTGGAAGGAGTGGGTGTCGGACGAGGTGTTACAAGTTCGGGCTCTGGGGTCGGCCCTGGGACTGGCGCTGAAACCGGCTCTGGTGGTGGTTGTTCCGGACCGCTCGAGGGTAGCGCCGATAACCGGAGAAGTAGGGAGGCAACTTGCTGCTTCAGTTGTTCGAGGTCTTTGCCTTGACGCCATAAAAGTACGGCGCTGTAGCCGACCAATCCACCGAATACAAAGCCGAAAGTGCCACTCAGACCCGCTCCAACAAGCGCTGCAACAACAGCTACAAGATACTGCATGGAGGTATCTCATCACTACGATACTCGTTAGCCTGCATGAGGCTTCACAATTAATCCAGAGTCGACACCTTAGGATTCATTAAGATTCCTTAGAAATGATCCGGACAGTGCGGTGCATGGCGCGTAGCGAATATCTGCGACGCCTTGGCAATTGCTCCTTCGGAACCCTCGAGGTACCCCCAGTGTGCGAGATCGCGAGCACGGCGAAATCCGCAATAAAGAGAAGCAAGTGTTTTTAGCGATAAAGCTACTTCCGGCGTGGCATCACTTTTCGAAACACGCGCCCCGCTGGGCGAAACTTCCAATTCGTAACTCCCGCCGTTCCAGGGGGTGAGTGAATCGTCGGCAATGCCGATTACGATTTTTGCCGATGTATCGTAGCCCCGCCCTTCGAGCGCGGGTGCCACATCGACCACCCGTAACCAGATACCTTCGTTATCTCGCGTATGGAGCATTCGCGGTTCACGGAAGTATTCCATTGCTGGATCGTCGAGCGGTGCCGAGTCCCAGGTCACGCGACCGACCAGATCGTGGCGGGCAAGGAAACTCCACAGGGATCGATAAGCATCGGGCGTCAGCCAGGCAAGATCGCGAACTTTGATCTCCTGACTACGCGCTTCGTGGTCTACTCGACCGGAACGTAATGTATAGACCACGTAGCCGCAGGGTGTATCTGTCGTGTCGTAGCACACAGCAACCTCTACCGGCCCGTCTTGTTCGCTCGGCTGTAGTGCGTTGTTCGACCACATCACCCGGGCGCGGTGCAGGTAACAGGTTTTATCTGCAATGAACGTCTTGTAAATCTCTCGAATCACGTCGAGTCCGGCGGTGACGTCGGTGCGTATTACTCGACCACTACCACCATCATCGTCGTGAAAGGCGATGTCCACGGTGTCGATAGAGTAGTGTCGCAACTGTGTTGCAAGCGCGTACTGGTAACGCTGATAAATAGCGGCCTGTGAAGCCCAGAGTGCGGCGACGCTCTGACCTTTTTCCCGCATATCGGCAAACGCCTGTGTGGTGATTTTGCGTACCAGCCCGCGGCGTCGGTACTCGGGCAGCGTGCCCACCACCGAAACGCCACCGAGGGCGGTCGCCTTGCCGTTGGCGCGCATTGTGAACGGGAAGGTGGAGAAACTCGACACCATCTTCGCACCATCAAAGGCACATAAAGTCCACTCCGGGCGTTGGGATTGTGCGGGGAGGTTATCAGGCCCGTCGCCAAACGCACCGCCGTAAACATAGGAGGTCAACAGCCCGAGTTGGTCGAGCTCGTCACCGCGAGCGGGTCTGATCTCAATGGCCATGGCTGGTTCCAATCGGGTAATATTGCGCGCAGAGGACACCATAACAGGAAAGAATGGTTTGGGGTCAGAGTAAAAACTAGCTCACGCTATAGCCGCCGTCGACAACAATACTCTGGCCAGTAACAAAGTCAGAAGCCGCTGACGCGAGGAATATCCCAGCACCGCCGAGTTCCTCGGGTTCTCCGAATCGGCCTGCTGGGGTGCGCCCCACGATAGCCTGAAACATCTCCGTATTTTCTTTCACTGGCTGGGTCATCTCTGAAGTGATCCAGCCCGGGATGATGGCGTTGACTTGTATGTTCACGTTGGCCCACGCGACAGCAAGTGATTTGGTGAGCTGGATCACCCCGCCTTTGCTCGCGGAATAGTCCGGCACAAAGGGGCTGCCGAACAGCGAGTACTCGGAACCGATATTGATTATCTTACCGAAACCCTGTTCACGAAACGTGGGGAACACGGTGCGCGAGAAGCGAAACACACTGGTAAGATTGGTGTTGATCACTCGCTCCCACTGCTCGTCGGTTAGATCCTGTGGTGGCGCCTGCTGGGCAATACCAGCGTTGTTTACCAGGATATGGCAGGTACCAAAACGTTCCTTAGTGAGTTCAAGTGTTCGTTTGAGATCTTCCAGTTCATTTACGTCGCATTCGACGCTCAAACAGTTAGCGCCGAGCGCCTCAATTTCGGCAGCGGTGTTGGCGAGCTTGTCCTTGTTGCGTGCCGCGATGCATACATCGGCACCGGCTTGTGCGAACGCCAGCGCGAGTCCGCGGCCAATGCCGCCGTTCCCGCCGGTAATGATGGCGGCTCGGCCATGCAGGTCGAATAACTTCATCATGTTCTCTCCTTTGCTGTGCGAGTCTATCAGCCAGGGGTGTCCTAAATCACGGTAGCGTTCACTTCGGCACGTGCCATAGTGTCTCCCTGATGTAGATGACCGCGCCTGATGGAGGAGAACGTATGCCTGAAAGTGGTGTGAAGTATCGCGATGCCGAAGATGGTTACTTCGAGCGGCGTAGCCTCCGGCGCTACGCAGGCGTGTTCTCACTGTGGGCGCTCGGTGTGGGCGCGGTAATTTCGGGAGACTTCTCGGGCTGGAACTTGGGCGTTGGGCAAGCCGGGTTCGGTGGCTTTCTACTTGCTGTTGCTGTCATCACCGTAATGTATGTGGGGTTGTGCTACTGCATCGCGGAAATGTCCACGGCAATGCCGCATACGGGTGGCGCGTACTCTTTCAGTCGCACGGCGCTTGGCCCATGGGCTGGATACATAACCGGGCTTGCGGAGAACATGGAGTACGTCATCACCACAGCGGTTGTGTGTTACTTCGCTGCGGCGTACCTGCAGAACATTTTCGATACTCCCGATACGGTGCAGCCTTTGTGGTGGTTTGTTCTTTATGCGCTGTTTGTTGGACTCAACATCATTGGTGTAGAGGAGTCGTTTCGTTTTGTGGTGGTTATTACTCTGATTGCGTTGGCAATTTTGTTGGTCTTCTATATAAGCGCGATTCCACATTTTTCCTGGGACAACCTGTGGAATATCGAACCGGACGCGGGGCAGAATCGTTTTCTTCCGAAAGGTTGGACGGCGGTGGGTGCAGCTCTACCGTTTGCCATCTGGCTGTATCTTGCTATTGAACAATTACCGCTTGCAGCGGAGGAATCGGTGGACGTCAAGCGCGACATGCCGCGCGGACTACTCTGGGGGCTCGTCACGCTGATCATCACGGGCGTGTTGATTACCTTCTTGAACATGGGCATCGGGGGCGGTGCGGCCTACTTCGGTTCACAGACCGAAGAACCGTTACTCGAGGGATTCGAACTCACCCTGGGCGTAACCAGTGCCAAGGTGCTGGGTCTCGTGGCCGTGGCCGGTCTGATTGCCAGCTTCCACGCGATCATCTATGCCTATGGGCGAAATATATACTCGCTCAGCCGTGCGGGTTACTTTCCCACGTGGATGTCGGTGACCCACGGTGTGCGCAAAACTCCCTACGTGGCGCTCGTCTTGGGCGCGCTCGTCGGATATGCGGTGCTGCTCGTTCTTCATTTTGGCGACACCACTGGCGCTTTTGGTGGCGTGATACTCAACATGGCGGTTTTTGGTGCGTTGATCGCCTATGCCATGCAGACGATCGCCTACATTGTTCTCAAGCGGCGTTTCGCGCACGTTGAGCGGCCGTTTGTCAGTCCGCTCGGAGCCGCCGGTGCATGGGTAGCGTTGGTAATTTCCCTGGTGGCGTTGGTAACTTTGTTTATAAATTCGGATTTTCGTCAAGGCGTGATCGGCGTTGCGCTGTGGTTCCTGGCAGGTTTGGGTTATTTTGGTTTGTACGCAAGAAAACGAATAGTTCGTTCACCGGAAGAGACGTTCGCTATTCAGCAGAGGCGCTGAGTTTCGTATTTTCAACGCAGCGTGTGCGGGGTTGTCATTTCGCCTTCGCGGCCGCGTGATGCTCTGATTCACCGTTTTCAAGTTGCTTTGTTAGCGAAGCGATTTCCGTGGAAAACGAACTCACCTTGATCTCGAGTTCGGTGACGGTGCTTTTGAACACGGCGATCGTCTGGTCTTGCTCCTTGAGCTGGGAGATGGTGTGTTGGGCCTCGGTTTCCTGGGTTGCAACCTGGCGGCCAGTGGCGCGAGCGTCCGCCTCGGCGGATCGACGAGCCTGGGATTCCTCGTGGAGTTCGCTGGTTAACTTCTCGTTTTGACTCTGGATATCTGCGACGATGTTTTCCAGTTCTTGCAGCTTCTTTTCACGATCGTGTAACGTTTGCTTCGTTCGAGCCATCCACCTTTCGCCTTGGGCGAGTTGGGCACCCAGGTCATCGACCTTGCGGTTCATAACATCGTTCGACTCCCGCGAAGTCGTGTTCTCCATAGCGAGCGATTTCTTGCGCTTCTCGAACATGTCAAACGCATCGGAAGCTTGTTGCTCAGCCTTGTCGAGGTTGGCTTTCATTTCTGCGATATCGTTCGTGAGAGTTTCAATCTTGAAGTCGCGATCTTTGATCACTCCTTGCATTGTAGTGTTTGTCTGCAACTGCTTTTCGAGCTGGGCGGACGATCCAGCCAGGGACGATTGCTGTTGGGTGATGGTCTCTTCACGTTCCTGCAGCACGGTTTGGGTGTTCTCGATAGTGGTTTTCAGACCGTTTA
>SMUY01156769.1_pt1 | contig 10413 bp, 9 predicted proteins | sample 2456441 | NCBI WGS metagenome assembly SMUY01 (sample SAMN11095931, study PRJNA526329) | marine sediment metagenome | biome: Marine sediment; feature: Surficial sediment; material: Deep marine sediment; isolation source: Hadal surficial sediment | place: Pacific Ocean | collected 2014-11 | depth 0-1...
AACATCTTAGTGGTTCTCCGTGATGTCATCAAAGCCCAGCACGTCGTTCACGGCTCGTTCTGAAATATCATAATTGTCCGGTAAGTCAGAAAGGCGCTTCGGGTATTTTTGAGAAATTCTTCAGCGGCCGCAGTGACTCTTGTGGCGCCAATGCTTGTGCAGCTTTTTTTGTTGTCTATAATGTGTGCCAAATTTTCTCCCTGCGGTTTCCAGAAAATTGGATCGGTTTTGCCCCAAAGTCCCACCACTGCCGTACCGACGGCTGCGGCCAGATACATCATCTCGGCATCTGAGGTGATTAGAAAATTACAGCAACTGAGCAGGCAGCTTTCTCCCGCAAATTTAATCCGGCTGCGTCCACCGGCTTGAATTGCAGCCCCTCCAAAAATGACTGGCTCAATGCGTCGTCACTTTCCTCTTTGAAAAGAACAATTTGTACGCAAAGTCTTGTGCCGAATTGATTGGCGACGCTCACGAACTTGTGTGTGTCCCATCAAAATGGCAAGGCGCTGAACACGAAGAAGCTTCGAGCATGTTGCCAAAGCAGCCAACCCCTTGATTTGACCAACTTACGACAGTTCTTGACTTCTCTAGAAAGGGCGAAAGCGCAAAAACTTACTCATTTTTAAATTAAGGCTATTTCAAAAAATTGTCAAATACTTTTTGAAGTCATCATCCAAGCACAGAATCTGCTTGAACAAAAGAAAATCAATTCTTACTTTTGTCGAAATTAAGAAACTACAACCAATCACAGACACCAATGCAAATTGTTAAGTATTCAGAAGCATGGAAAGATAAATGGGATGGCTTTGTCCTCAATTCCAACAACGGAACCATTTTTCATTTGCAAAAATTCTTTGACTATCATGCCCCAGGGAAATTTTTATTTGACCATTTAATGTTTGTTGACCACGGCAAAATCGTTGCTGTTTTACCCGGAGAATTGAAGGACGGGGTTTTTGAATCACCAGTTGGCGCCAGCTTTGGTTCCATCGTCACCGGAGACCTAAAATTTTTGATGGCAATGAAACTGGTTTCAACGCTTCTGGATTATGGGCGGAATAATGGTATTAACGAATTCATGCTAACGTCTGCACCAATTATTTATCAAACCTATCCTAACGAAAATCTGGATTTCGCAATGCTGTGGCAAGGTTTCCAATACGGACCCCATTACATATCGAGCGCCATAAAATTGGACCCGAATCGGGATATCATTCAACGATTTCAATCGACCGTAAGAAATAATGTGAGGAAAGGATTGCGCAACGAACATATAAGCGTTCAAATAAGCGAGCGCTATGATGAATTTTATCCAATAATAGAAAAGAATTTGAGCAAACATAAAGTCAAGCCCACCCACTCTGTTGAAGATTTGATGCGACTCAAGACTTTATTGCCTGAAAGTTTAAAACTCTTTATGGTTTATTATAGAGGCAAGGCAATTGGAGGCGCGTTAGTATTTTTATGCAATAAACAAGTTGCATTGTGTTTCTACAATATGATGATGTATGAATATGCAGAATTTAAACCCATTCATCGGGTGATGTATGAAGTGGCCAAATATGCGACGGAGAATGGCTATCAATATGTTGATATCGGCGTTTCACAAGACACCGCAGCCGAAAATCCCATGACGCCAAATACAAGCTTGATCGAGTTCAAAGAGACATTCGATGCTAAGACGGTGATGCGGAATACGTTAAGAATCCGGCTTTGAGTTCTACTAACAGCTCCGTCACCCGCGTGCTCCCGTGACTCTTCAAATCCGCAGGCGCGCTTGCCCTGACCTGTCAAAGGACAGCCTGCTTGACCTTCTTACTTCAGACAACTCTATTAATTCTGAATACAGCTAAGAACCGTTCGTGAGACTTTCAACGGATCATGATTTTCTTCGACCCACCTCTTCCCTTTTCCTCCAAACTCCTTTCGAAAATCTCCTGATTCAATTAAAGGCACAAGTTTTTCTGCGATAGTCTGTCGAGAAATATTTATAAACGGATGTTCTCCTAAGACAGCTTCAAAATCGGGTAGAATTTGCACGGCTGTTGGAATCCCCATCGCAAGTGACTCCAGACTGTTGATGCCGTAACCCAATTCTCCAATCGTATCCACGAAAATGTCACAGCTCGCTTTCAGAGTCAAAGCGTCTTGGTGCGGCAGATTTTCAATCAACACAATTTCAACCTGATATTTCTCACGCAATGGATTCAACTCTTTCAAAATTTCATCCGTCCCTTTTGCGGATCGACTGGTGGGCGCATGCCCGATTCGGATTTTCGTGCTGTTCTTTTGCAAAGGCCTCTTAAAATCAACAAGCTCAAATGGAAAATACATAAACTTAAGTTCCGGATGATAAAGCGTGTGATCAAATTCAAATGTAAAACGATGGTCAGCGATTTCCTCGACTGCGGGAATAATTCCTCTCGTTCTTAAATCGCTGCCACAATAACAGATTATAATTCTTAGCCCTTTTTCTTTCAGTTCGCGAACAATTTTTGCGCTGCGCAAGAAACCGGCGCCGCCATCCAAAAAAAGAAGATCAAAAGATTCAACTTCTAAAGAATCTAAAACTCTGCGAATCTTATTTTCCCATAGACGATCCCGCAACTTAAATAATTGATTGGTAATGCCATTTGTTGGTTTCCAAACCGGTACGCCATCCTTTGCATCTTTTCTCAAATTCGTAACTTGAGTTTTTGTGGGAGAAAAAAACCGTTTTAAAAAAGTGATGTAATTAGTAGCCACGAACGGCATCTCGAGGCAAATATCCTCATCGCCGTAACCTTGAAATGTGTGATACAGCGTGATAAGATAACTTTCGTGGCCGAGCTTCCGTTCAGCTTTGACCAAATTGGCAGGAACGCGGGCATAGTTCTCAACCGCGAAATGGAGTATTTTCATCGAACAATACCAGTCACGTTGCGCGTAGTCGAAACATTGTGTTTCCGAAACTTAGATCATCCCTCGACTTCGCTCAGAATGACGATACGGGAGACTTTTTTTTGACAGCCTCTTCTGCTAATTTCTGCCTATCTCAAAAAAACAGCGTTGCAAACAGTATTACATCAGTTTTTAAAATTCAAATAACTTGTTTATCTGCCCCAAGAAGCTTAACCATAATCGCTTTTTGTACGTGCAGCCGGTTTTCGGCTTCATCGAACACAATGGACTGCGGGCCGTCGATAACCTCTGCGGTAATCTCCTCTCCCCGGTGAGCAGGCAAACAGTGCATGATCAGGCAATGGCTGTCTGCCACTGCCACCAATTCGGTGTTTACCTGAAATGGCCGAAAAACTTTCTTTCTCTCTTCCGCCTCCGCCTCCTGCCCCATTGAAGCCCAGACATCGGTATAAAGAACATGGGCATTGTGCGAGGCTGCCACCGGATCCCGGTAAATCTGAATGTCGCTGATGTTGGCCTCTTTCGCGGCGGCGAGAATCTCCGGATCCGGGTCATAGCCTTCCGGCACGGCCAGGGCCAGAGTCATGGGTAGCCTGGCAGCCAGGTTTATCCAGGAATTCGCCACATTGTTGCCATCGCCGATGTACGTCACTTTCAGGTCGTCGAGGCTCTCGCGTTTCTCATAAACTGTCAGGATGTCTGCCATGATCTGGCATGGATGCAGTAAATCCGTCAGGCCATTGATGACCGGCACCGCAGCAGCTCCGGCTAACTCGATGATATCCTCATGACCAAACAGCCGAGCCATGATTACGTCCACATACCGTGAAATAGTCCTGGCAACATCTGCGATGGACTCGCGCTGGCCGATTTGAATATCGTTTGGCCCGAGATAAAGGGCGTACCCCCCCAGTTGGAACATGCCCACTTCAAATGAAATCCTAGTGCGGGTAGAGGGTTTCTGGAAAATCATCGCCAGAGTTTTGCCCGCCAAACGCGCGTGCGCTTCACCCTGTTTTTGCATTTGTTTGAGGTCTTTGGCGAGATCGAGAATCTCGACGATTTCGGCTCTGTTGAGTTCGGATATGGCCAGAAAATTTTTGCCCAATTCACTCTCCCATCCTGTCGTATATCCAAAAGTGGCTTAGAGGATGTATCTGCTGAGGTCTTCATCCTCCACAATGTCCGATAACGTTTTCCTCACAATCCGTTTGGTAATATCGATCTTCTTGACTCTCGTGTCGGGCACTTTGTAAAGATACTCTTCCAACAGCGCCGTCAGGACTGTGTGCAAGCGCCGGGCGCCGATATTCTCCATGCGTTCATTGACATCGTTGGCAATTGTTGCTATTTCCTCCACTGCGTCATCCTTGAACGTGACCTTCACTCCCTCCGTCTCGAAAAGCGCAATGTACTGTTTGATCAGGGCGTTTTCAGGTTCAGTCAAGATCCGGATAAAATCTTTGGCAGTGAGGCTTGCCAGCTCAACCCGAATAGGGAAACGGCCCTGCAACTCAGGGATCAGGTCCGACGGCTTTGACGTGTGGAACGCACCAGAGGCGATGAAAAGAATGTGGTGTGTCCTGACCATGCCGTATTTTGTGAACACGCTCGTGCCCTCGACCACCGGCAGCAAGTCTCGCTGCACACCTTGCCTGGATATGTCAGGGCCGGAATTGCTGTTCTCGCCAGCTATCTTGTCAATTTCGTCGAGGAAAACAATGCCGGAACTCTGAACCCGCTCGATAGCCTCCTGCACAACCTGATCCATATCGATGAGCTTCTGCGCTTCTTCCTGTATCAGGTAAGCGCGCGCTTCCCCAACCGTCATTTTGCGGCGTTTGGTCTTCTTCGGCGCCATGTTACCCAACAAGTCCTGCAGATTCACGCCCATCTCCTCGACTCCCATAGGAGAGATGATCTGCATCAGAGGTGACTGATCGCTCTGCACATCAAGCTCCACCATTCGGTCTTCCAGATCGCCGTTGTCCAGTTGTTTTCTCAGCTTCTTCTGAGTTCGTAGGTAGCGCGCCTCGGTCTCATCCACTTCCAAATCCTCATCCCCATCGAGTCCCACCCGCTTCCGTTTTTTCGGGCGAGGCGGCAGCAGGATTTCCAGAAGGCGTGTGGCTGCATGCTTTTTAGCCAGTTCCTCAACCTCCTCGGTTTTTTCAGTGCGTACCATGGATACCGCGAGATCCGTCAAATCCCGGATCATCGACTCTACGTCGCGGCCTACGTAACCGACCTCGGTAAATTTCGTGGCTTCCACTTTTATGAACGGCGCGTTTGACAACCTTGCCAGCCGGCGCGCGATTTCCGTCTTGCCAACGCCGGTTGGGCCGATCAGAATGATGTTGTTGGGATAAATCTCCTCCCGCAGATTACCCTCGACTTGCAGTCTCCGCCATCTGTTTCTGAGCGCGATGGCAACGGACTTCTTCGCCTTGTCCTGGCCGATGATATATTTGTCCAGCTCTTCAACGATTTGTCTTGGAGTAAACTCTTTAATATCTAGCATTCCTCACACTCGTTTAGATTTCTTCAATCATCAGATTAGAATTGGTATAAACGCAGATATTGGCCGCAATTTTCAGGGACTCCGCAACGATCTGCTTCGCCTCCAGCTTTGAGTGCTTGCTCAGCGCGGTTGCGGCCGCCATCGCAAAGGTACCGCCGGAGCCAATCGCAATAATCTTGTCATCCGGCTCGATGACGTCCCCCGTTCCGGAGATCAAAAACATGCTTTTCTGGTTCATCACCACCAATTGTGCTTCCAACCTGCGGAGGAATCTGTCCGTCCGCCACTCTTTCGCCAGTTCCACAGCAGCACGGCTCAAATTGCCGTTGTACTGCTCCAGACGGCTCTCAAACTTTTCAAACAGGGTAAATGCATCCGCGGAAGCGCCGGCAAAACCCGCCAGCACCTCATTGTCGTAAATCTTGCGTATCTTTTTTGCCCGGGACTTGAGAATCGAGTTTCCAAAACTCACCTGGCCATCACCGCCCATGGCATTTTTGCCGTTGTGGCGCACACCAATAATTGTGGTACTCCGAAATACGTTCATCACAGGCTCACTATAATTTCCTTCTCAGGCGTGAAACCGGAATCATCATCTGTTCGCGATACTTCGCGACGGTACGCCTTGCAACCTGAAAACCCTTCTCCTTCAATATCTCGGCGATCTTCTGGTCGTTGTACGGTTTATTCGAGTCTTCGCTATCGATCATTTCTTTGATGAAATTCTTTATTATTTTATTCGAAACATCATCTCCAGCATCGCTTTTAATTCTTTCGCTAAAGAAATACTTTAACTCAAAAACTCCGTGTTCGGTTTGTACATATTTGCCGTTTGTTACACGACTGATTGTGGAGATGTCCATGCCAATTTCATCTGCGATGTCCTTTAGAATCATAGGCTTAATGTTCTCAGGGCCATAATCGAAAAAATCGATTTGCTTCTCGATAATGGCCTCCATAACACGCTGAATAGTGGCACGACGCTGGTGGATGGAATTGATCAGCCAGCGCGCTGATTCAAGGCTTTGCCGGATATAATCGCGGGTTTCTTTCGAGGATTTCTTTTTGTCGAGCAGCAGTTTCTTGTAGGAATTATTGATCCGCAGATGAGGCACATTCCAGTCGTTCATGCTGATGTGGTACTCCCCCTCCTCATCGCGTTGGACGACCAGGTCAGGGACGATGACATTCTGATGAAACAGGACGTAGCCTTCACCCGGTTTGGGATTAAGCTTGGTTATTTCCTCAATGGCCTCCCGAATGTCATCCAGTGTGATCTCCAATTTCTTCTCGATTTTTTCGTACCGTTTGTTCGTAAAATCATCAAAGTGGTCACGAATGATTTCCACGGCCAGCGGAACGCTGCATTCATTGTCCACCAGTTGGATCAAGAGGCATTCCTGTAGCGACCTTGCGCCGATACCGATCGGATCAAAACGCTGAATCACTTTCAGTACCCTTTCCGCATCACCTGGCTCGACCTGCAAATTCTCTGCAATGGCATCAAGCGAATAAGTCAAGTAGCCATCTTCGTTGATGTTCCAGATGATGTACTCGCCAATCATCTGCTCCTTCTCCGACAATTCTGTCATGTGCAACTGGCTTAGCAGATGTTCGGGCAGGGTAGTCTGCGCTACTTCCGGACGCTCAAAAACCTCCGCGCTGTCATCCTTGGGCATGCGATAGTCGTACGTATCCTCATCGTTCAGAATAGCGTCCCAGTCGATCTCCTCTTTGTCGAATTCATCAATGGCGTCATCTTCGTCATCGGTATCCTCGCCATCCTTGGATTCAACTTCATCGTCTACAACTTCAACCTCTTGATCTATCTCCTCAACCATCTCCATCTCTTCGTCAATTTCAAGCAGAGGATTCATTTCCAGCTCAACCTTGAGTTTCTGCTCAAGGCTCAGGATAGGAAGCTGCAACAATGATGATAGCAGTACCTGTTGAGGTGACTGCTTCAGCTGGAGGCTTAATCTCTGTATCAAATTAGGCATAGCACATCCTGTTTTCTTCTATCGGTTCAACCTGAATTTTTCACCCAGATAAAGCTTTATCGCCGCTGGGTCACTGGCAAAGAAATCAGACGTGCCAGACTTTAAGACGACCCCGTCGTACAGCAGATACGCGCGGTCTGTGATATTCAGCGTTTCATGTACGTTGTGGTCCGTAATCAAAACGCCAATTCCTTTTTCCTTCAAACCCAACACGATATTCTGAATCTCCTCCACTGCAATGGGATCAACGCCGGCAAACGGTTCGTCCAGCAAAATGAACTTCGGATTTATCACCAGCGCCCGTGTGATCTCCACACGTCTGCGTTCGCCACCGGAGAGCGTGTACGCTTTATTATCTGCCAGATGTCCAATATTCAACTCGTCGAGCAACTCCCGTAACCTGCGCTCGCGCTCCTCTTTAGTAATCGGCAGTGTTTCAAGAATCGCAAGAATGTTGTCCCTGACTGTCAGCTTGCGAAAAATCGACGGTTCTTGTGAAAGATAACCGATACCGAGCCTGGCCCGCTTGTACATGGGCAGCTTCGTGACCTCGGTGTCACCCAGATAGATGCTGCCGCTGTTGGGCCTGATCATACCCACGATCATATAGAACGTGGTGGTTTTGCCGGCGCCGTTCGGACCGAGCAAGCCAACGATTTCCCCCTGATTGACCTCTATGCTGACTTTGTCAGCAACCCTTCGCCTCTTATAAATCTTGACTAAATCTGTAGTTCTTAATGTTAGCAAAGCGCTTTAAATATATCATGTACAAGCGTTCAAATCAACCTAATTAGTTTGGCGGCAAAAACTTGCCCCTGGCCACGTCCGGATCGCTCTGCACGACAACCTTTCGCGCTTTACCATTTTCAAATTCAATGACAATTCGATCTCCGGATACTTCATTCGCCCCTTTGTACTCCTCGCCCTCAATCACATGGTACAAGCTGGTAGCCTGATTTTCAATCACGACCTTGTGCAGCTTTTGCTCCGAAAAATAAAACACCATAAGTTGGCCGGTTAGTTTGTTTTCCCACCTGCCTTTTTGAAGTGAATCGGCATCAGAAACAGCCACGGCTTCACCTCTTACGATGACTTTCCTCAGACGTGAATCTTCGAGATAAAGCTGCAATGTATCTCCCGCAATACGCTGATTTGTTTGCTCCACATGTGGATCGTACAACAGGACGATCTTCTCATCATCCCGCCAGAATTCCGCTTCGCCGCATGTTGCCATAACCGTAGGCTGCGTAATTTTAACGTTCCCGCTGGCAAGTGTGCGATTCTCTTTCCGGAACATCTCCAAAGTGTCGGCGATTATTCTCGTGACCTCAGCGCCCAGACTATCAAATTGAATCCAAACAGGACTATCCCAGACTTTACCATAATTGTCATTGCGTTGGTAAACTGCCACGCCCGCCGTAAGCTCGGTCATATCGTCGGGCTTGACAATCCGAACATGGCCTTCCGAAATCAGTTTATCTTCAGCGTCAAAGTATGTGATCCTGTCAGCAAACGTTGTGTCCTGATCCGCGATACTCACCACATGACCCGAGGCTACTTGTTTTCGCTCCGCCTCATAAATAACAACCGTATCCGCCAGCAAGGTCTGCCCAACATCATAAATTCTGACGTGGCCGATGAGCGCGTATTTGTTCTCTGTAATGAACTGCCTGGCAATGTCACAGAAAATCGACGTTTCCCCCTGACGAAATTCAACGTTGCCCTCAAGGCTCTGAATGACCCGTTCATCGACATCCTGACGTCGCAGCACATCTGCATGAATCAACCGTAGCCTTTCCTGCTGCTCTTTTGCAGGCGAAGAACCAGCCACCGCTATGAGCAGAAATGATAGAGACTGTAGAAGAACAGAAAAATTCACTTCTCGTCAGCGGAGGGTTCACCGCCACCCAGACTGAGTTTTTTTTGCGTCACCCCGGAAGGCTCTTTGATCACCCAATTTTTGAATGCGTTGCCGGACTCAAAGCCGGTACCGTTGATCGTATCCTGTTCCGCCGTTATCACGGTTACAAAAACATCCGAGGTGACAATATCTTGTTTTTCATCCCAGAGCAGTTTCTCCGCAAAAACCTCGATACCGTCATGCGTCTTGACAACAACTTTTCCCACTAACTCAAGATTATCATTCACTTCATTCAGCGTTGCCTGCTCGGCGCGGATCTCAAATTTCAACACACCGGCATCGTACCGGTTAATCTCGACGCCGTCATGAAATTTGATTATCTTTTTGCTGGAAAATCTCTCCATGCGCCCGTATTTGATTCTGGATGCAAGTTCACCGTTATGCGTCGTGGTCAGAGTCGCGTGAAAACTTACCTGATCCGGAATATCCGATATATTCGCTTCGTTTGTGGCAATGTCCTGGTTGGATTGGCAGCCCACAAGCAAGCACATCGAGAAAATAAAATATGTTGCTATGTCCCGTCTCATCAATAACTTATCGACAATTCGACTATGAAAATCAACTGTTTATTTCCGTTCCAGCAATTCATCATCGTATGACAGCGCAGCCGTTACAAATTCACGAAAAAGAGGATGGGGGGTGAGGGCTCTGGACTTCAACTCGGGGTGGAACTGCACGCCGATAAACCAAGGGTGGTCTTGAACCTCGATGATCTCAACAAGGTTCGTATCAGGGTTGATTCCGGTTGCTATCATTCCCTTCTCATCGAGCGCAGCAACAAAATCGTTGTTTACTTCATAGCGATGCCGGTGGCGCTCCGAAATCTCTTCTTTGCGGTAAATCTCGTATGTGCGCGTTCCTGGTGTGATGCGGCAGGCGTATGCGCCCAAACGCATGGTTCCGCCAAGATTCGCCAAGCTCTTTTGTTCCTCCATGATATCGATGACGGGGTATTCCGTCTGGCTGGAAAACTCGGACCCATTGGCGTTGTGGAGCCCGCAAATATTACGCGCAAACTCAATAATCGCGCACTGCATTCCGAGACATATTCCAAAAAAGGGAATCTT
>SMUY01202321.1_pt1 | contig 10412 bp, 12 predicted proteins | sample 2456441 | NCBI WGS metagenome assembly SMUY01 (sample SAMN11095931, study PRJNA526329) | marine sediment metagenome | biome: Marine sediment; feature: Surficial sediment; material: Deep marine sediment; isolation source: Hadal surficial sediment | place: Pacific Ocean | collected 2014-11 | depth...
CACGGTACGGAAACCCTGTTCATTCAATCTGGTTATTATGGCCTAAAAACAATGATTCTTGGATAAACGAGATAATCCATCACCTGGGTGTCTTACGGACAAGATGAACGCCAACATGCGAACATTATCGGGCGGCATGAAGCGGCGTGTACGTGTATTGGTAGCTCAGGTGCTGGTACATAAGCCGCCAGTGATCGTGCTGGATGAGCCTACTGCTGGGGTATATGTGGAATTACGCCAGGCACTTTGGCGCTTCATCAAACAATTGAATCGAGATGGTCTATCATTGTGCTTACCACTCATTATCTGGACGAAGCAGAAGCGCTATGTAGTCGAGTTGCCATGTTAAAACAAGGAAAAGTTGTCGTCCTCGACAGCACCAGAGATCTCATTAATAACAACACCGGTTGTTTCGGTACGGCTGCGATTATCACCGGATGAGCTGCCCGCGGTGCTACAGCCGCTGATGGGTGGTTATGAGGAAGGTTGTTACATTCTGGCGGTTAACCGATTACTCCCAGATTGAGAGTGTGCTAGTAGCGTTGCGTGGAGCACAGGTGCGGGTGCTGGAAATGCAGTTGTTACAGCCGACCTAAAAGAGGTTTTTGTGAAAATCATGGGTAGTACTGAAAACTTGGAACCTGTATGGCCGGTTTTTATACCCTACTCTATAAGGAATTGTTGCGATTTTGGAAAGTTGGCCTCCAATCCGTATTCGCACCAATGCTGGCCACTCTGCTTTATCTGCTGATTTTTTCCCATGTGCTAGAAGAACACGTGCAGGCATACCCAGATTTGGCATACACGGTTTTCCTGATTCCAGGCCTGGTGATGATGGCCGTGCTGCAAAATGCTTTTGCCAATTCGGCGTCTAGTCTGATTCAGTCCAAAGGATCCGGTAGTATCGTGTTTGTCTTATTGTCGCTACTGTTTTACATGGATATATTTCTGGCCTATGTGCTGGCATCGGTAGTACGTGGATTGCTAGTGGGGATGGGTGTTTATCTGGCGGCACTGATTTTTTTTGAAGTGCCGTTGCGATCACTTTTTTGGGTTTTTCTATTCGCCTTGATAGGCAATGGATTACTGAGAGAGTTGGGTATTATTGCCGCTATCTGGGCTGAAAAATTTGATCAGCTTGCTGCATTTCAAAATTTCGTTATTTTGCCATTGGCGTTCTTATCCGATGTATTTTATACAATCCATTCATTGCCACCTTTCTGGGAGAATCTGTCCCATTTCAATCCTTTTTTCTATGTGATCGACGGTTTCTGTTACGGCTTCTTTGGCGTTTCAGATATTTCACCCTACGTCAGCCTTGCGATTGTGGTGGCGTGCTTTCTAGTAGTATCATGGATGACATTGTATATGGCTCAAGACAGGTTACAAGCTTCGCCAATAAAATTTTTGCTCTTTGTGAATCGATACAAAGAAAATGAAATACGTTGAATATTATTCGAAGAAAGGAATCCAGAATGGTTACATCAGAAAGCATAAAAACGCATATTGAAACCACTTTACCGTGTGAGCTAGTGCATGTGGAGGGTGACGACGGCCAACATTTCAATGCCATTATTGTCAGCATTGAATTTCGAGGCAAGAACATGGTGCAGCAGCATCAACTGGTTTACCGCGCGCTTGGGAAAAGAATGGAGCAAGAGATTCATGCGCTGTCCATGAAAACGCTGACACCGGAACAGTGGGCAGAAAGTAACCAGAGCTAGTGCTAGCGCTTTCCACCCAACCTGATCGGGTATGTAGAAACTGTTAAATGTAGTTAAATGAAAAATGCAGTAACGTGAATGGCGTATGGTTTCTAAGTTGATTGAGCTTCATGAATTTATACACAGCTTGCGTTACTTGAAAAGATAGAAAATGGCCCCATATTAAATACTAAGAACTGGTGCAAGTGATATTCCAGTATTGTTTGATAGAAAGAAATAATTAATGTGGAGACTATTATGATAATTACTCGTTATGAACCGTGGGGCTGGCTAAATCAATTACAAAGAGAGCTGGAACATATTCCTATATGGGGTTCCAGTGAGGGATCTATGGCCACAGCAGCGTGGGCACCGGCTGTAGATATTAAGGAGGAGTCTGGTAAATATATCCTGTATGCAGATCTTCCAGGAGTCAAGCCTGAGGAAACAGATGTGAGCATAGAAGATGGAGTACTTACCATCAAGGGCGAAAAGAAAACTGAAGCAATAACCAAAAAAGAAGGCTGCAAACGGGTTGAACGTACTTATGGTTCTTTTCACCGGCGTTTTATCTTACCCGATACGGCAAATCCCGATGCGATATCAGCAAAATCTAAAGATGGTGTATTAGAGATCATTATTCCGATGCGGGAAGCTGTCCAGCCAAAGAAAATTGCTGTCACACATCCGTAGAATAAATTAAAACAGAATGAAACGGGGCCCTCGGGCCCCGTTTCTTATGGCTATTTATACGACTGTCTTCATTACCATTCGCATTTTTTGCATTGCTTTAACTTCGATTTGGCGGATACGTTCGGCGGATACTCCCAGCTCATCGGCGAGTTTATGAAGTGTTACAGTGCCCTTTTCCCGCAGCCAGCGGGCCTCGATAATGCGGCGGCTACGTGTATCTAAGTTAGCCAGTGCATGTTCCAATCCTTTGCCACGCAGTTGGCTATTTTGTTGGGTTTCCAACACCTTTGATGGTTCATCACCATTGGTAAGATAAGCAATAGGGCTGTAACTGCATGTCTCATCATTGTCTTGAGACAAAGGCTCAATAGAAATGTCACGTCCGCTAAAGCGAGTTTCCATTTCCACCACTTCTTCGGCTTTGACGCCCAGTTGCTTTGCCACGGCAGTAACTTCTTTCGGGTTCATAGTGTCCAGACTCTGTTTCATGCTTCGCAGGTTAAAGAATAGTTTGCGTTGCGCTTTTGTAGCTGCAATTTTTACTAGTCGCCAGTTTCGTAGTATGAACTCATTGATTTCCGCCTTGATCCAGTGCACTGCGAACGATACTAGTCGCACACCGCGTTCTGGGTCATAGCGTTTGACCGCTTTCATCAACCCAATGTTGCCCTCCTGAATCAGGTCAGCCTGTGGCAGGCCATAGCCTTTGTAGCCGCGAGCGATGGAAACTACCACGCGCAAGTGCGATAGCACTAATTGGCGTGCGGCGTTTATATCGTCCTCGTCTCTCAGGCGTCGTGCGAGGCGGGTCTCCTCTTCTTGGGAAAGAATAGGAAAACGATTAGCAGACTGGATATAGTTTTCAATACTGCCGCTAGTCGTGGGCATCGCTAAAGCAAAAGTCATTTTCCCCTCCTCCTATCTTAACGATGATTTTAGCACTCTATTACTGAGAGTGCTAATTATCTCGAAAAGTTCCCAGGGGAAGCATGATAACTTGTTGAACTACTTAGGTTCTATTTGCCAGAGATGACTTGCAACGGACAGCCACGCTCCTATCCAGCCTAGCCAGGATGAAAATAGTAACAAACTGATACTGTCTTCGAAAGAAAGATGGTACAAGTGCAAATCAATCGCATAGAGCTGTACCAAATTCGTCAATTCGCTATTTATTAAGTGAATTACAATAGCAATGATAAGCCATGCTATAACTCCCCCTGCTACCCCTTGAATTGCACCAAAATAAAGAAATGGGCGGCGTATGAAGCCACTGGTTGCGCCAATCAATTTTGACACCTCGATCTCGTCACGTTTCGTAAGAATTTGTAAACGAATGGTGTTGAAAGTTACTACTACTAACGCAAAACTTAGTAGGGCAGTAAGTATCAGTACTGCTAGCTGCCCAAGTTTGAGTAGTGCTTCCAGCCGCTTCGTCCAGGCAGAGTCGAGTTGTACATGTTCTGCCTTGGGCCACTTCTGTATTTCGGCACGTAATTGCTCTAGTACTTCGGGTGCGGCACTCTTGGCATTAATTATGAAAGCATCGGGTAGCGGATTTTGCGTTAAGCTGTCCACTACGTCAGTCAGCCCACTTCCTTGCTTAAGCTGTTTCAAAGCGCTGTCCTTGGAAATGAATTGGAAATTAGCTACTTGCGGATGTTGTTTCAGGCGTGATTCAATTTTCGCTATCGTAGCTTTGTCTGTATCCAGCTCTAGAAACAGGCTTAATTGTGGTTCCCCTGACGTCTGTCCTGAAAAAGTCTGAAGGTTTTCCAGCAGTATGTAAACTCCTGTGGGTAGACTGAAGGCAACCCCTATTACGATAATGTTGAGCAGGCTGGCGTACGGCGTGCTTGCTAACCGCCGCAGTGCTAGGAAAAAGGCATGCCAATGAAGAGAAAGCCACGTGTTCATGTCGCTAGCTTCCCGTGATTTAGAGCTAGAATGCGTTGCTGGGAGCCGCCAAGTAGCCTTGTATCAGGAATGGCGATTAGAATCGTTACTCCTACCTGATGAAACGACTTGAACATGTTCATGATGTCCTTGGTGTAGTCAGCATCAAGATTAGCAGTCGGCTCATCAGCGATCAGAATAGAAGGGCGATTAACTACAGCACGGGCAATACATAATCGCTGTCGTTCACCCCCAGAGAGTGTAATAGGGCGCGCTTTTTCCCTGTTCAACAATCCTACCTTGTCGAGAGCCGCGCGCACTCGTCCGGTTGCTGACCAGTGATCAAAACCGCAAATTTGCAACGGCAATAATACGTTATCGAATACGGAACGATCGAACAAAATTTTTTGATCCTGGAAAACCATTCCAAGATTGCGTCGCAGAAATGGAATTGCACGGCGTTTGAGCATACCAACATTCTTGTTATTAACAATGATACCGCCGATGGTGGGACGTTCGATAGCTGCAATCAGCCTCAAAAGTGTGCTTTTGCCAGCGCCTGAATGTCCGGTAATAAAAACCATCTCTCCCAGTTCAATGGTGAAATCAATGTTCTTTAGCGCATCAAACCCGTTTGGGTAACGCTTATAGACGTTGCTAAAGCTGATCATATTGAAAAGTATCCAAATTACGGAAATGCAGGGAGAACTATGGTGAAAATCAATCGAACAAGGCGTCCACAAATTCTCTTGCGTCAAATAGCCTTAAATCTTTCATGTCCTCGCCTACTCCGATAAAGCGCAGTGGAATTGGGTTCTGCTGACGTTGCCTGGCGATAGCAGCTATTACGCCTCCCTTGGCAGTGCCATCAAGCTTAGTAAGTATAAGGCCGGTGACACCTAGCGCGTCATCGAACGCTTTTACCTGGCTAATCGCATTCTGACCAGTGTTAGCATCCAGTACCAACAACACTTCATGTGGTGCGTCCGTATTAGCTTTAGCAATGACGCGCTTGATTTTTTTAATTTCCTCCATTAGGTGTAACTGTGTGGTGAGACGCCCAGCAGTGTCTGCCAATACGATGTCTATATTTCGTGCCTTGGCAGCGTTGATCGCATCGAATATCACCGCTGCTGGATCGCCTTTTTGCTGATTACTATTCTCCTGTGAAACGACGGAAACATTGTTGCGCTCACCCCAAATCATGAGCTGCTCACGTGCTGCGGCACGGAAGGTGTCACCAGCGGCAAGCAGCACTGATTTCTCTTGAGACCGAAAGTAATGGGCAAGTTTGCCGATGGAGGTGGTTTTCCCCACACCGTTTACACCCGTCAGCATGATGATGAACGGTTTTTTCGTGCTAGTATCAAGGGGGCGCGCAAGCGGTGCAAGTGGTGCAAGCAACGCAATCAGCGCTTCTTTCAGCGCTCCTTTTAATTGCGTTGCATCGGTCAGACCATCTTGCTTGACTTGCTTACGTAGCGTATCAAGCAACCAAGTAGTCGCATTTATACCAATATCGGCGGTGAGCAATACAGTTTCCAATTCTTCGTAGATGGTTTCATCTATCTTACCGCCACCGAGTACGTTGGATAACTGTTTGCCAAGATTCTCCCGGGTGTGGGAGAGGCTTCGTCTGAGGTTGGTTGCCCAGTTAGTGGTCAAAGTCTCGTCTGGGGCAGAGTCATTCTTAGATTTGAAGAAACTTAGCATTCTGGTAGGCTGTCATATTGGTTTCAGTTCGTTATTGGAATATGCAAGTGTGATTTTATTCCGTTTACTTAAACTTGGGCTATTAAAAAATGAAATTTAGTTTCTGTGTTTATGCCGTCTTCCATTCTCTTAGATTACAAGCTGCTGCTTTGGTGCTGGTTTCACTGATTTCGTTTGAGGCTTCCGCTAATCCACACGAATACATGCTTGCCAACGGCCTTAAGCTAATTGTCAGGGAAGACCACCGCTCCCCAGTAGTTGTCTCTCAAATCTGGTACAAGGTCGGTAGCGTTGATGAGTCGAACGGTACCACAGGTGTTGCCCATGTGTTGGAGCATATGATGTTTAAGGGAACCAAAAAAGTTAGCAGTGGCGAATTTTCTAAGCAAATTGCAGCAGTAGGTGGGCGCGATAATGCATTTACCTCTCGCGATTACACTGCGTATTTTCAGCAATTGCACAAATCCAAACTACCGTTAGCAATGAACCTGGAAGCTGACCGGATGCGTAACTTGAGATTGACCAAAGAAGAATTTTCCAAAGAAATCAAGGTAGTGATGGAGGAGCGGCGGCTACGCACCGATGATCAACCTCGCTCACTGGTACATGAGAAAATGATGGCCATCGCATATCAATCACATCCATATAGACACCCAATTATTGGTTGGATGAACGACTTGGAGAACATGAGTGTTCGCGATGCTCAGGAGTGGTATGACCGTTGGTATGCACCCAACAACGCTGTGTTGGTAGTAGTGGGGGACGTTAACCCGAATGATGTATTTTCCTTGGCGCAAAAATATTATGGCAAGATTAAATCTCGGCCACTATTATCTTTGGCTTCACGTAAGCCACAGGTTGAGCCGCCACAAGCTGGGATCAAACGGTTGATGGTAAAGGCTCCGGCACGGTTGCCTTACCTCGTAATGGGCTATCATGCGCCGGTGTTGCGCGATGCTAATGCTGACTGGGAGCCCTATGCGCTGGAGATACTTGTAGGGGTGTTGGATGGTAACGAATCTGCTCGACTCAACAAAGAGATAGTGCGTGAGCAGCACATAGCCAGTTCGATAAGTGCAAACTACGATTCTACCGGGCGTGGCCCCGGTATGTTTTTTCTCAACGGTACACCAAGTGAAGGGAAATCGGTGGTGGAACTAGAAGTGGCCTTGCGTGGTGAGGTTGAAAAACTTATACGTGATGGTGTGACTGAAGAGGAGCTTGCACGTGTCAAGGCTCAGGTGATGTCTGGCCACGTATTTCAGCTTGATTCGATATTTTATCAAGCGATGCAGATCGGCCAGTTGGAGTCTATTGGTCTGTCTTATCACGATCTTGATACGATTTTAAAAAAGCTACAGGTCGTTACTGCCGAGCAAGTACGCGATGTAGCAATGAAATATTTGATAGAGGACAGTCTGACAGTAGCAGTGCTTGATCCACAGCCACTGGAACAAAAATCTTTCATTGTTCCCGGTGGATTGCGGCATTAAGCGCAAAAGTGAAAATCATATTTGGATGAGTATTGAAAGATATATAGATTATTTGGACTTAATCTGATTTGAAAGGCACTTATAAAAGGGGTTTTCGATGCAAGTAGTGCGCTTTTTACTTATCTTGCTCTTGGGCATTTACTCTCAATGGGCGCTTGCCATTCTTCCCATCCAACACTGGCAAACACCTTCTGGTGCACGGGTATATTTTGTTGAGAGTCGCAGTTTGCCGATACTCGATATAAACGTGGATTTCAGTGCAGGCAGTAGTGCTGATACGCCAGCAAAATCAGGTTGTGCTAGTCTGACGTTGCATCTACTCGATCTTGGAGCAGGCGGCTTGTCTGAAGACAAAATTTCAAAGGCATTAGCCGATGTTGGTGCGCAATTAAGTGCCCGCTTTGATCGGGATCGTGCTGGTATTTCGCTACGAACTTTAAGCAGTAAACGTGAACGCGATCAAGCGCTGGACATCCTCTCTAGAGTGATACAACACCCAGAATTCCCTGAAAACATTATGTTACGAGAAAGAGCACGAGTAATCGCGAGATTGAAAGAAGCAGAAACCAAACCAGGCTATATTGCAGATCGTATACTAATGAAAATGCTTTATGGTAATCATCCCTACGGGTTACGCAGTTCGGGTGAAGTGGCTGCATTAAAAACATTGCGGCGTAGAGATTTGGTGGATTTTTATCAATCTCATTATGTGGCTACGAATGCGGTAGTGTCAATCATGGGTGATGTTAGTCGTACCGAAGCAGCTGCTATTGCCGAGGCTCTGTCTAAGGATTTACCACAAGGTAAAGCTGTCGATAATTTGCCACCAGTAGTAAAGCCTGTAGCGGGCACTAAAAGAATTACTCATCCTGCGTCGCAAAGCCATATTCTGTTAGCTTATCCGGGGCTGCAACGTGATGACCCTGATTATTATCCACTGGTAGTCGGGAATTACATACTTGGCGGCGGCGGATTTGCATCGCGCCTGATGGAGGAAATCCGTCAGAAACGTGGGCTAGCCTACAGTGTTCGCAGCAGCTTTTTTCCACTAAAGCAGGCGGGTCCATTCCAGATTGGCCTGCAGACTAAGAAGGAGCAGGCCGAGGAAGCCCTAATGATTACTCAAAAGGTGTTAGCTGATTTTATAGCTGGTGGCCCAACTGAGAAGGAATTGACCGCAGCTAGGGGGAACATCGTTGGCGGTTTTCCTCTACGCATAGATAGTAATAAGAAAATCTTGAGGTATCTTGCCATGATTGGTTTCTATAATCTCCCCCTCACCTACTTAGAGGACTACGTCAGTGCGGTGGATAAAGTAACCGTGGAGCAGATCAGGGAGGCTTTCCAGCGACGTATCCACCCAGAAGGGATGGTAACGGTCGTAGTGGGAGCAGCAGAAGAGAAATAGGAAAAACTTTTCAAAGACAGTCTGTTTGTAAATGTTTTCTCCAGAATTCCTCACTGAGTGCCATTAATTCAAAACAAAGTTCGTGTAATCGGCGGAAAATGGCGCAGCCGCGTAATTACCTTCCCGCGTAGCGCAGGTTTACGTCCTACGCCTGATCGGGTACGCGAGACGGTTTTCAACTGGTTAGGACAGGATATGAGTGGCAGAACTTGTCTAGATTTGTTTGCTGGTAGCGGAGCGATGGGCATTGAGGCCGCATCCCGCGGGTCCAAGCGCGTAGTGATGGTGGAATCTAGTCCCACGGTATATAGTGCGTTGCAGACCAATTTGCAAAAACTGCGAGCAGATCAAATAGAATTGCTGATGATGGATGCGCTAGAATTCATCATGTCTGACCAGCGGCAATTTGACGTGATTTTTCTTGATCCACCTTATCGGCTGGGGTTGTTGCCCGAATTGCTGCCCATGTTGCCACTACATCTTGCCAAGGATGGGCTGGTCTATGTGGAGGACGATAATTTCTCGGAGCTGGATGGGGGCTGGTTGGTTTGGCGCGGCGGTCGGGCAGGCAAAGTACGTTATCAATTATTAAGATATGAGAAAAATGGATAAAGCCATCTATCCTGGTACCTTCGATCCCATCACTCGCGGTCACGAGGATCTGGTTCGGCGTGCTTCACGTTTATTCGACCAAGTGGTGGTGGCAATAGCCCAGAGTAGCGGCAAAGAACCATTCTTTACCTTGGATGAGCGTGTGAAAATGGTGCGAGAGGTGTTAACAGATTGTCCCAATGTAGAGGTGACAGTGTTTTCTGGATTATTGATGGAATTTTCGCAACAGCAGAACGCCAGAGTGATTCTGCGTGGGTTACGCGCAGTGTCTGATTTTGAATACGAGTTTCAAATGGCAGGCATGAATCGCAGCATGTATCCCGATGTTGAAACTGTATTCATGACTCCATCTGAACAATATATGTTTATTTCCGCAACTATCGTGCGGGAAATTGCTCTACTTGGCGGTAATGTCGACAAGTTCGTGCATCCCCTGATCTCAGCGCAGTTACGTATCAAGGCTGGGATGTGATTTTTGAGAGGTTTATATGGCTTTAATGATTACTGACGAATGTATCAATTGCGATGTATGTGAGCCGGAATGTCCTAATAGTGCGATTTCACAGGGTGAGGAAATCTACGTCATTGACCCGAGCTTATGCACTGAATGCGTAGGGCATTATGAAACAGCACAATGCGTCGAGGTGTGCCCGGTAGACTGTATAGTCATTAACCCAGACATCGTTGAGACTAAAGGTCAGCTGAGAGATAAATATCTTGCTATCAGCGTGTAGCGCGGGCAGCAAGCTCCTCAGGGATAGGGTAACGTCTTGGTCCAAAAATCGCTGTACCGAGTCGCACAATGGTCGAACCTTCTGCAATGGCGTTATCCATATCCTCTGACATGCCCATTGAGAGAGTGTCAAGATCAAACCCATCCTGCCTGAGTTGATCGTA
>SMUY01309109.1_pt1 | contig 10404 bp, 15 predicted proteins | sample 2456441 | NCBI WGS metagenome assembly SMUY01 (sample SAMN11095931, study PRJNA526329) | marine sediment metagenome | biome: Marine sediment; feature: Surficial sediment; material: Deep marine sediment; isolation source: Hadal surficial sediment | place: Pacific Ocean | collected 2014-11 | depth...
AACCAATTCTACAAACGGATAAATTATCAAAATCTAATTTTAAAACAATTTGGCAGGAAAACTTTTCATTGTTGGCGTTGGCCCCGGTCATCACGATCACATGACTTTTCTAGCTAGGAAAGTAATCGAGGAAAGTGATACAATTGTTGGATATGAGACCTATGTCAATTTAGTCCAAGATCTTATTGAAGGAAAAGATGTGTATCGATACGCAATGACGCAGGAGGTAGAGCGTGCAAATCAATGTATAGATCTTGCTAAAGCAGGAAAAATAGTTTCATTGGTGTCCAGCGGTGATCCAGGAATTTATGGTATGGCTGGCTTAATTTATGAAACTCTAGCAGAACAAGGCTGGGACCCTAAATCAGGTCTGCAAGTAGAAATAATTCCAGGCGTGTCTGCTCTAAATTCTTGTGCATCAATAATTGGTTCTCCTCTAATGACTGATTTTGCAGTTCTAAGCATGAGTGATCTTCTTGTTCCTTGGGAAATAATCGTAAAAAGAGTAGAAGCTGCTGCCCAAGGTGATTTTGTTATTGTTATTTACAACCCTTCAAGCAAAAAAAGAATTCATCAATTACAAGATACTCGCAAAATTTTACTGAAATATAGAAAACCATCAACGCCTGTAGCAATCATAAAAGGTGCATATAGGGAAACACAATCTGTAGTTTTGACAGATTTAGAAAACATAGAAAATTATGCAGACAAGCTAGGAATGATTAGTACTGTAATTGTGGGAAATTCTTCTACATATAATTACAAAAATCTAATGATAAATCCTAGAGGTTACAAATCAAAATATAATCTACAAGAAGAAACAAATCCAGAACTTAAAATAAAATAACTATATATTGTTCAAGAATTTTTTTTTATGGCTTCAAACAATTCATCTTTAAGAACTATCTTGTCTCTAACTGGAGAAATAATTTTAATTAAATAATCTCCAACTGATTGTTTTAGATCTGATGGATGAAGTTTCTTCTGTGCAAAATCAGACTCTAAATCTGAATAATTATAATAACTAACGTTTCCTCCAAATTTTTCAGGTCGTTCAATTTTCATTTCATCAAATTCATGATATATAACATGTTTTAAAATTTCAAGTAAAGGATTATTTTCGATGTTTCCTTCTTCGCACCAAGCTTTTTTAATTTTTGATTTAATTTCATCATTTGAATCATGAATGAAAATTCCTGAATTCGGATCAGATTTACTCATCTTCCCAAGAACTTTTTTTTCTGATGCAGAATCAGAAGGATCTGACAATCCAGGAATTAGTCTTTGATGTACTGCAACTGGCACCTTCCATTTCATTTTTGGAAAGATCTCTCTGACTAACATGTGGATTTTTCTTTGATCCATGCCTGAATGGACAATATCTAGGTCCATAGAATGGATATCTACTGCCTGCATAGGTGGATAAAGGAGTTTTGCCAGATCAATTTTTTCTTCATCTTCACTTCTTCCCATAATTGTTAGAGTCCTAATGGTACGTGCTAATGACACATGCTTTGCAAATTTTATGAATTCAAACCAATACTCTTTTCTTGAATCATAGAGATCTGAACCTAAAAGTATCTCGACATCGGGACAAATTAGCTTAAATGCATCAGCATAATATTTTGAAACTTTAGAAATTGTTTCCCAATCTCCGCTAAGCTTGTCATTAATCAGTGTATGCCAATCAGCCAAAAAGACTTTACATTTTACTCCAGCTTTAATGAAATCATTAATTTTAAATCCTGTACTAATTAGACTCCCTAAATGTAAAAATCCTGAAATTTCAAATCCAATGTAATGTTTGGGGTTAGAATTTGTTTTAAAAAGCTCAATTAGTTCTTGGCGTGTTACAATTTCTTCAGTAGGTGGTTTTGCAATTAGGTCAACTTTTTCTGTAATATCCAAATCAAAACAATATCTAGATGTAACCCTATAAAGTTACGTATCTAAATTTTTTCTTGGTTTTGTACTAAGATAAAATGCATGTGAACTTATTATAAATCCAATAAGGAATATTTTTGTTGCAAAGATAAGATTCCATGATCTATTTGGATCTGGATATGCTACAGTTAAAGCATCTATATCAGGTACTTGTCCATTCACAATTCCTGCAGTAATTTGTGCATTGAGTACTATAAAATTATACAAAACTTCGTATAAAGAAATTATTACAAAACTTAATAACATTAGTTGTAACAATGCCATTTTCCATGTTATTAATCCAGTAGTTCTCTTCCATCCAATTCTTGTAACACAATACCAACCAATTATTGTTGAGAAGAAAAGCCAAGTAGTCAGTTTAGCAAAATTATCAAAAGGAACTTCTGTTTCAACTAATACTTTGCCCATAACATAGGTACCAGTTTCTTCCCATTCTGTTAACATAGCATATATTCCGAATGCTAAAATTGAGATCATTATGAAACCGCATGTATAGAATATGTAAAGATAAATCTTGTATCCTGTATCAGTTTTTTCTAAATACCTTGGTTTCATGTATGGCGTTTGCCAGATTTTTAGATATAAAAATTATTGAATATTGAGGAGGTTTATTAGAGTAAAAATGGTCAAATCCCCTAATGAAAATTCCAATTAACACTCCTATTTTAGGGAAAGATGAAATCAAAGCTATCAAATCTATCCTACTTGAAGGCTCTCTTACATCCGCATCAAAACTTGGAGGAAAAAATGTTCAGGAATTCGAAAAATTAGCTTCTTCTTATGTTAAATCAAAATATGCAATAGCTGTTAACTCTGGAACTGCAGCATTACAAGCATCTCTTTATGCACTTGATATTAAAAATGGAGATGAAGTACTATTACCATCGTTTACTTTTGTTGCAACTGCTAATTCGGTTATGTCAGTAGGTGCAAAACCAGTCTTTGTTGATATTTTAAAGAAAAATTTCACCATGGACCCAACTGATCTTAAAAAGAAGATTACAAAAAAATCTAAAATTATAATTCCTGTTCATCTTTACGGAAATGTTGCTTATATTAATGAAATATCTAAAATTGCCAAAAAGTATAACTTGAAAATTATTGAAGATGCTGCCCAATCTCTAGGTTCTACATTAAAAGGAAAACACACAGGAACTTTTTCTGAGCTAGGATGTTACAGTCTTTATCCTAGTAAAGTAATAACTGCTGGAGAGGGAGGTTTCATTGTAACTAACAACAGAAAATTAAAAGAAAAATTACAAATGATTAGAAATCATGGAATGGTACACGGTAACGATACTAGAACATTGGGATTAAACCTTCGATTACCTGAAATTAGTGCTGCAATTGCAAAAATACAGTTAAAAAAACTACCAAATTTTTTACGAAAACGACGAAAGAATGCAAAAATTCTATCAGAACTTCTTTCAAATACTGGAATAAAAATTCCAAATGAAAGAAAAAACGAAAAAGTAAATTGGTATCTTTATACAATAACTACAAAACGTAGAGATCATTTAGTAAAAAAATTAAATTCAGAGGGAATAGGTGCTACTGCATATTATTCAACACCCGTACACAAAAATCCTTTCTATAAGAAAAAAATTAAACTACCTAATACAGACTGGGCTGCATCACACGTTCTTTCCTTACCGATTCAACCATTAGTTACTACTAAGAATCTACATCTTATGGCAAAAATTATTCGTGCGGCAGTCTGATGAATACACTAGGTAATCTAATAGGAGAAATTTGTAAAACATTAATCCCAATTTCTGAAGAGGTATATTTTGGTAATAAGGAATCATCAATCTCGATTTGTACTCTTTCTAGCATGAATTTACTAAAAAGAATTGCAAATTCAAATTTAATGAATAGTATTGCCGTTACAGGACGATTACTTTCAGAAAATAAAGGAATTGATTCACTTATTCAAAATGTTATTTCAAACAATAATATCAAAACCATCGTTTTATGTGGAAATGAAGTTTCAGGGCACAAAAGCGGACATTCTCTTCTTGCCTTACACAAAAATGGAATTAATAATGATGGTAGAATTATTGAGTCAAATAGTCCTGAACCAATCCTTAATGCATCAAAGAATGATGTGGATAAATTTAGAAATCAGATTAAAATAATTAATAAAATAGGAACAACAAATTTCTCTGAGATTGACAAATTGATAAATTCATTACAAAACTAATAACTGTTTTTTTGTCGGTCTCGATTAATTTGATTTTTTCTTTTGTATTCTTCTACAATGTCATCAGGCGTCAAGTTAAGTTCCAGTGAGGCTTGTACTACAAAATGCCAGATGTCAATTAGTTCTTCTTTTGCTTCTGCTTTATTAAATGGAGTAGGTTTTTTCCACCATTTCCAATTTGTTGTTCTTTGTAATTCAACGGCTTCATGTATTATTGCGGTACAAAGAGCTGCTACTTTTCCCTCATCGTCATTAGGATATCTATCAAGATTCATCATATCTGCAAGGCTCTTTTGCATAGAAAAAATTGATTCTAAACGATCATCAATTTCTTTTGAAACTTCTTGATTCAAATTTTCTAAATCATAAACTGATACTAAAGAACTTAAACGTTTCAGAAACGAATCATTTTCTCGTAATGTTTAACTCTTTTACTAATCTGAGATTTTTTTAGATCTAATATTCCATCTAAACCAAATTTTTCAACTGCAAAAGATCCTAAAACATTTCCATAAACAACTGCTTTTTTAATAGTTGAAAGGTTGGTACATCTTTTACTTGCTAAATAGCCTATCATTGCACCTGCAAATGAATCTCCCGCACCTGTTGGATCCACAATATCTTCCAAAGAAAAAGCAACTGATGGAAAGATTATACCATCATAGAAAAGCAGAGAACCATGTTCTCCTTTTTTTATTACAACATATTTTGCTCCCCAATTCATAATTTTTTTGGCACATTTTATCAAATTATGTTCTTTAGTCAGAAGTTTAGCTTCTTCATCATTAATTACAACAGCATCAACGGCTTTGATCATTTTAATTACTGATAATTTTTTATGAGAAATCCAAAACTCAATTGTGTCACACATTGAAAATTTGACATTATCAAACTCTTTAATAAAATTCACATTTTGTTCAGGATCATTATTGGCAAGATAAACATATTCTGATTTTCTATATTCTTCAGGAACGGTTGGTTTAAAATTTTCTAAAACATTAAGTTCAGTTTTTAGTGTAGTTCTTGTACTCAAAGTTTCGTCATAACGTCCGTCATATCTGAAAGTTTTCCCTTCTTGAATTCTAAAACCACGTAAATCCAAATTTCGAGCTAATGTATTGTGATATTTTTTTGGAAAGTCTTTACCTACTACAGCAATTAATCCAGTTTTTACAAAATAACTTGCAGAAATAGATGCAAAGGTTGCAGCACCACCTAACACCCCTCTCAAAACTCTTGTAGGTGTCCTTATAGTATCAAGTGCAGTTGAGCCAAAAACAGTTAACACGATTTTTTGAAACTAGTTTTGATGTATAAATTTTCTTGCTTGTTCTTCTGGAGGAAAGTAAATAAACGGAACATCAATGGAAGTGAAAAATAAATCATATTTGGTTATTCCACTAATTGTAACAGGAGAAATTTTATCATTATTATTTTCTGGGGATTTGTTAGTTTGATAGGTTCCTTCAACAATAACTTTACTCAATGCGGGAAGCAAAAATGGCTCTAATACTCCATCAGCAATCTTTTCATCTTCTACTGAAATTATAAAATTAGTTTTGCCTGCATTAAGTATCAACAAGGATGGATTGCTAAATTCTAATTCAACATTATAGGTAGCTCCATTTTCGTTTTCAGTTAATAATTCACTTTGGGTAATAATTACTCCAATCTGAGTTGCAAATGCATATTGTGAATAACCAAAAAGACCCATTCCTAATATCAATAATACTATCAAACTTTTCTTGCCTTTTCTCATAATAGGATTTTTCAATGTACCTTTTTAAAACAAGAAGGAAAAAAAACAAATTCACATGTGTAAAAGTTTTGATATATTCTTAAAGCTACTTAGAGCTAACAGAATAAATCAAAATCGACTGTTTCTTAGTTAGATGGCCAAGATAAAACTCAAGTATGGTGAGAATGAGATTGAAATTGAATCTAGGGATTTTTATATAGATAACGAAAGTATAGGTGAAGTAATTGAAAATATTACTAATCATTTAGAGGAAAATAAAACTAAAATTGTATCTGATAATAATCCCCCAAAAAACATTGAAAAATCAGAGATAAATTACCAAGCCAGCATCAATTATCTTAAATCACTTGATAATGCTGAAGTTCATGAACCAGAGTATCAATCTCCTATTCCAATATTTGATGAAGAAATAATCGACAAAATTCATTTTTTGAATAGAAAATCTTTCTTTAATAAACCCAGAACAGTTTCAGAGGTTGTTAGTCAGCTTAGGGAATTCGGATGGAGTGCAAGTCCTTTGCATGTTTCCAAAGCTCTTGCCAAATTGGCATTTAATAAAAAGATCCAAAAAAACTCTTATCAAAACCGTTGTTACTATTGTGCTAATAAGACACTTTTAGCTAATTAGTTTTGTAATTACAAATATCACAAATATCAAAAACATCTCCTTCTAAATGATCAAAATGTATATTACATTTTTTACAGGTATGATGCATGTCAAAATAACCATCTTTTTGGATCTCACCAATTCTCTTTGATTCAAGTTCAGTACTTTTGCATTTTATGCAATGACAACTACAGCTCATAAAAAAAGGTAGATTTTTTGTTTATAATGTATCTATTGTAAATAATCAATAGAAGATCTTGACTAAAAAAAGGATAATTCCTATTGAAATTGACGATCATTACAAATTGTTTGGCAAAGAAGCTTGGGAAGTAGAATATGGAGAAAAATGCCCAATCTGTAATGTAAGAATAGATGAATATGGCTTTTGTTCTTGTGGGTCTAGCGGAGATTAGTTCGATTTTTTAATTGTATTAAAATTACAGCCGTTAAGCCTAGAAATAACGGAATTAAAATCGGAAATTCAGGTACAACTGAGTAACCAATAATCAATAAGGTTCCAGTTGTTTTTGGTTTTACATTTAACATAGCATGTGTTTCATTAGAATAAAATTCATGTTTGAGGATATTTTTTTCATTAAGATATACGTCATATGGCTTCCATAATAATTCGAGTGGAATGATTAATGTTACAAACTGGCTACCTTCATTCACATCAAAACTAATACTTCTTCGTGGTTGATCAAAAATAAATGATGAAATTTCTTCCAAAGTTCTAATCTCAATAATAAACTCTCTATCTTCCCACTGTACTAGTTTTTTATGAATTGGTTCATCAAGAACATATTCGATTACAACTCCGCACCCATGACACCTCATTCCCCTAGTATCATCAATTTTTACAGGTTTTTCATTAGCAAAAACTAGATCTACTTTTTCAGGAAAACTCAAAATTGGACTACCTTTGTAATAAAAATGCCATCTCCACGTTTCACCAATTTTTTCTAATCCACTATCATCCAAATCATATTCAATGGTAACGTCTGAATTTCTGGGGAACAATGTTATACTTTCTGCTCCAACGGTAGCATACTGAGGTTCATTTCCCCGTTCATCAACAACTTTAAGATTTTTCATTGTTCCTTTAACTAATGTCACTTGGTTTACTTGACTACTTTGTTTTATATCATGAGTTACATGTACTGTACCATTTTCACTAATGTTAACTTCAACAGTTTGAGCTGCCGGTGTTCCAATAGAAATTTGTTGAGCTGATGCAGGGATAACAAATGAAATTAAAGTTATAGAAATTATAGCTAAAACAAGTTTTTTCACGGTAATCATCTATTCAGATGTTGTAACATGATTCATCTTTACTTCTTGAAGGGGACAATCATTTTCATCTCGTTGTAAGTTACCAATTTTGTTAGCAACATCCATTCCTTCCGTTACTTCACCAAAGACAGTATATTGTCCATTAAGAAACGTGCTATCTCTGGTGACTATAAAAAACTGTGATCCAGCACTGTCAGGATCCGTTGCCCTAGCCATAGAAACAATACCGCTTAGATGAGATCTTGAGCTAAATTCTGCTTTTAGCGAATACCCAGGCCCCCCCTGACCCCATTTACTCTTATCAGGCTGCTTTGTGTTTGGATCTCCTCCCTGAATCATAAATCCCGGAATAACTCGGTGAAAGAGTGTACTATCATAAAACCCTGAATTTGCCAATTTTATAAAACTCCTTACAGTTTCTGGTGCAAGATCCGGAAGTAAATTAAATTCTATTTTTCCTTGGTTGGTTTCAATTGTTGCTTTTTTCACTTTTGATTTGTTCTAAAATTTATCATAAGAGTCTTTTGTATTTTTTAGAAATAGTGAAAATTCAGAAATTCCCAGAATAGGATTTTCTTATATTACATAAATTTAATTTCATACGTAATCTACGTAATACTTGAAATCTTATTAATGAATTTTTAAAATTTTTAACATATTTTTTAATTAATTTTAAAACTAGATCCTAATTTCGGATTTTTAAATTGAAAAAAATACTACCCTATAAACGTAAAATAGATCGGGGCAAATAGAAAAATTACAAACAAAAGTTATAGTCTTATATAGAACAACTAAAAATTAGACTTCGTGAATCGTACTAATCAAAGTTCTATTATTAAAGAAGCGATTAATTCTTGTCTTAACAAGGGACTAACTGACAAACAAGATATCTATAGCAAAGTAGTTGAAGAATTAGGAGTTCCCAGGCCAACTGTGAGAAGAGTTGCAAGAGATCTCAGAAATGAGCTTCTAGAAAAAATTCAAATTTTACAATCAGAAATACCTAAACCTACTATATCATATCCCAACGAAGCTACCCAAAAATAGAAAACTACCCTTTGCGTAATTTTTTCTACACTTAGATTATTATCAAATATTATTTTCACCATTAACTGTTATATTCAACCAACTTTCTGTGTTTATTTGTGGGATACATTGGGAACAACTTAGCAACCGTAGTATGTGGCATTTTCGCATCTGTATTGACTGCGATGTGGTTTTTGATGGTTCCAGAATTTCCTGTACTTGACTTTGTATTCATGATGGCTGTTCCCATAATGTGGTTCTTGGTATTCATGTGTTGGATTGTTCAAAAAGGTACTGATTATTCCACAAAACATAACCAAAAACTGATTACAAAATATACCTCAGATGGAAAAATAGTTAGTTAGTAAAATTACTTTTAAAAAACAGAATTTCAGATTAACTAAAAAATTGATTTATTAATGGAAATTCTGGCTAAAATAGCGATCTAGGAACTAAATTAATTACAATCTTTACAGAAATTTTTGCCTTTATGGTTATTTTTACAGCCAGGACAGCTAATAGCCCCCCCAAGATGGCAATTACAAGCACAAAAATTTTTAGAGCTTTCTTGGACCATATTGTAGAATAATTTCTACGTCATCTTAATATTTGACTATTGTTTCAAAAATTTATTGAACCAATTAAGCAAAGTTGGAATAAGTTTTTTAAATCATTATTATGGGATGGTTTACATTGATTAGTAATTTTAAGAGTTTATCAGTCCTTATTGCAGTGATCGCAATTGGATCCCTAATCTCAACTTCAACATCATTTGCAGATGAACAAAAATCTGTTACTCAGATTATTCCAATTGATGGAACCATAGGAATTGAAAAAACAGTTGTTACTCTTCATGCTTCATCTGATAATACATTACCTTGGGGGTTTGTTGAAGGAAAAATCACTAATCATGTTTCTGAATATCCAGTAATTATTCAGATTTATGGTAATGAAGGAGAAGCCGTTCACTTTGCTCAATCAAATGTTGAGGAAGATGGAACTTATGAATACAAATTCAGAGTATTAAGCGTCCAAAATGGTAAGACAATTAAAATATTTGAAGGCGATTACACAGTAAATATTTTCAAGGTTGTTTATCTTAATCCTGGTTCTTTGAATCAAGCCTAGTCATAGCAAGAGTTTCATCAACTAAATCTCTTAATCTAGATTTAGCGTCTTCATCATTTATCGAACTATCCTTTATCTTATCAGCAGTCACAAAAACTGCTTTAGGATTCGTAATTACTCGAAAGTATGACATGAGTTGTGTTAGGAGAGTCTGGACATCGATAAAACCAATGTTACCTGAAGCTAGAATAGCTAATCCTGCAACTTTTCCTTCAGTTTTTTTATAATTTACATATTCAAAGAGGTTTTTTAAAGCAGAGCTAAAAAACGAATTGTAAATTGGGGTTCCAACAAGCCACACATTTGCTTCCACTATATCTTTAGCTGCTTGCTTTGTAGTTTCACTGTAATTCTCTGCAGGACCTTCAAAATAATCGATTTTATCTTTTGAAAGATTGATAAAAATAGAATTTTCATTTTTTGATTTAACATAATCATAAACAT
>SMUY01417502.1_pt1 | contig 10404 bp, 9 predicted proteins | sample 2456441 | NCBI WGS metagenome assembly SMUY01 (sample SAMN11095931, study PRJNA526329) | marine sediment metagenome | biome: Marine sediment; feature: Surficial sediment; material: Deep marine sediment; isolation source: Hadal surficial sediment | place: Pacific Ocean | collected 2014-11 | depth 0-1...
GCGAAGCATGCTCGGCAATAATATCAGTGTAAAAATAGTGCTGATCATCATACCACCAACAATAACCCCGGCCAGGCCCCGGTATAATTCAGCGCCGTCTCCTGGTATCAGCAACAGTGGCAACATTCCAAATATACTCGTCAGTGTGCTCATGAGAATCGGTCGTAGCCTTATATTTACTGCCTGTTCAACGGCATCCCTTCTGGACAATCCCTCTCGTTCACCTGAGCGCGCCTGATGCACAAGTAAAATAGCATTATTAACAACCAGGCCAAGAAGAATAATAAATCCTATCATCGTCAACAGATCCATTGCCTGATAAAACGTCACATTAAAGAATTTCTGGGGAATTGTATTCATCAGTTTTAAGGCAATAATTCCACCTACTGTAGCCAATGGAATAGAGAATATCACCAATAAGCTGTCCTTGAAGGACTTAAAAAGTGCACTGATCAACAAATACAGGATAAATATTGCCAATATAAAGCTTCCTTTCATATTGGTAATGGCAGATGCAAGCTTATCTGCAGTCCCCGTATAATTAATATCTCCATCAACTGGCATGGCCGCACGAACCTCAGGTTCTATTTCTGATCGTAAAATATCCAGCGTTTCTTCAAGAGACAGATTCTCAGGAGGCGTGATCTGCAGGGTGACAGTACGGCGTCGATTTATGCGACGGATCTCTTCCGGCCCTGATGTTCTCTGGATACTGACTAATTCGCTTAAAGGTAGAATTCCTGCTCGTGGTGTAGCCAGCGGGATTGCTGCAAGTTCTTCAGGTGTATCCCATGGTTGAGCACGAACAATAATATCCAGTGTTTCCTCACCATTAAAATAATCCCCTAGATAAAATCCATCTCCCAGTGCACGGATGATCACGGCCATCTGTTCCCTGTTCCAACCTGCCTCAGAAATGCGTCTATCATCAGGAATGAGTCGCAATTCAGGTTGAGCCAACTCAAGCCCAGGGAGAGGCCTAACGCTTGCTCCAGGTATTTTCTGATGTATTAAAGCAAAACCCTTCACAGCAGCACCCATAATTTCAGCAATATTCCTGCCATGTAGATCCATATCAATACTTCTTCCATCACTAAAACCACTAAACAATGAAGCTCGTTTGGCAAAGGCAATGGTGTCTGGGAAACCCTGTATAACCTCATTGAGCACTGGAATCAATGCCCCAGTTTCTTCCGGATTGACTGCCCTGACACCCATAAAGACACCCTGGCCAAAGGCAACAAAGAAATAATGTTTTACCTGTGGTTGTTTCTCTCCGGTTAAATAGGGCGCGATACGCTGGGCAATAACATCACCCATTTCACTTTCTATCTGTCCAATATTGGCCCCCGGTGGAGGTAATATATAGGCAAAAACAAGATTACGATTCCCTTCAGGTAGATAGTCTGCTTTTGGCAGCAGAACCCACGCCAGAAACAATGGCATGGTAATAAGAATAATAATCCAGAATGATCGTCTTGCGGCCCCATTACTTAGATACATCACCAGATTACTCACTTTCTTCCACCAGTGATGATGCGGATCAATGACCTTTTGCTTACCAATATAATGTTTCGCGAAGCTGGGAATCACGGTGATGGCTACAATAAGAGAGATACATATCGCTGTAGTGATGGTGATGGCCAAGTCTGTAAATAACTGTCCCGCTTCATCATCGAGAAAAACAATCGGCAGAAATATTGCGACCGTTGTTATTGTTGAGGCCAATAAAGCCCCCCAAACCTGATTGACACCAAGCAGTGAAGCAATATCGACATCCCTTCCTTGCTCTCGCATGCGAACAATATTTTCCAGCACGATGATTGATGCGTCCAGTACCATACCGACTGCAAATGCCAAACCGGCCAGGGAGATTACATTCAGTGTTCTTCCTGTAATTTCCAGTACGATAAAACTTGTTAATAAACATACAGGAATTGATAAGGCAACAATTAAAGTGGTACGTAAACGTCTTAAAAACCACCAGAGAACGGCAATGGCCAGGACAATACCCAACGCCAGATTACGAACTAACATAGCTATCGAATTGTCAATATAAGTCGTTTCATCATAGACCTGTTCAATGGTGAGATTCGCTCTGGCCAATGGACCGTTTGCCAGTTCTTTCACAGCTTCCTGCAAACCAGCCATCACCTGCAAGACATTCACACCAGTTTCTCTTTGTACGTTGACTGCAATAGATAAATCACCTTTGGTAATCACAAAACTGTTTCTATCTACCAAACGTTCTTCAACGACAGCAATATCTCGTAAATAAACCGGAAAGCCCTCTCGCCAATCAATAACAAATCCACTTAGATCTTCTAGACGATATTTACCTGCGTATCTAAGACTATATTCGCGCTTGCCAATATCGACAAAACCACCAGATACATCTGTGCCACCACCTAAAATTGCAGATGCAAGTGGGATCTGAATACCGAGACTGGCAGTTTTGTATGGGTCAAAAGTGATCCTGATCTCACGTTCTCTACCACCAAAAACCTCGGAACGTGCAACACCCGGAATGCGCTCGAAACGAGTTTGAACAACTTCTTCAACATAGTTCTTGTAACTCGAGATGTCTTTGTCATTACCTGCTACTGGTTTGATGATAAACCAGGCAATTGCACGTGCATTGCCACCAACGGTACTAATTGTCGGTTCATCAACATCATCAGGATAACTGGGTACCTGATTGAGACGGTTGATCACTTCAAGCAATGCTCGGCGCAGATCCATTTCAACGGAGAATGTAATGGTTATTTCTCCCCTACCCTCCTGGGCCCTTGACAATAGCCTGGTCATGCCTGGTAAACCACGCAGAACATCTTCCTGAGGTTCTATAATTTCTGTTTCGACTTCATTGGGTGCTGCCGCACGCCAGTTTGTCTTGATAGTTATTTCAGGGATCTGAATTTCAGGGGTTAACTGGATAGGCAGACGATAAAGGCTGATCGAACCGAAGAGTGTTGCCAACAATAAGGCAACAATAACAGCCACATGGTTGTCCAGACTTAACTTCGTTAAATTCACGACAGATTAGCCTTATCGAACATTGGCCCTATTGAATCTTATTTTGCTGAATATTGACTTGCTGCTGCGGGCGCAACCTTTCATTACCCCGGATCACAATTTTATCTCCTTCATTGATCTCACCTATTATTTCAATAAGGTCTTCGTTTGCGATCCCTGTCTTCACAAATACGACTTCAGCCGCGTTGTCTTCTTGTATGCGAAAAACTTTAATAGTATTTTCCCTGATAACCAGAGCATCTCGTGGAACTACCAGGGCATTCTGAGATTTTGCTGTGGGAACTTTTATGCGCACAGCATGTCCTGCCATCCATCCTGTTTCCTGAAAATCAAGACGGATCTCATATAGTCTTGAGACTGCATCAGCAACGGGCACCAATGTCTTGACTGTTGCCATTGTCTGACTCTTGCCATCTGTTACTACTAGAAAGTTTCCCTGCTTGATAAATATAGCACTCTGCTGTTGAATTCTTCCCTGGATTTCTTTTGCTTCAGTATTCACCAGCCGAACTAGTTCATCGCCTATTTTTGCCCATTCGCCTTCTTCCTTAAAACGCTCTGCAACGACACCAGTAAATGGTGCAAGGATAGTTGTTCTCTTTAATGTATCTCTTGCCTGGGTCAGACGCGTTTGCTTCATGCTGAGTTCACCACGCATTTGATCGCGATCTGAGATCACCTCATCCAGTCTGTTTTTTGCGGCATTATTTTGTTTTGCTAATTTATCTAACCTTTCAACTTCACGATTGAAAAAATTGAGTTTAGCCTTGATTGGTATTATTTCTGCCTTTGCTTCTTCCAGTTGCATGCGAATCGTTGTGTCATCAATGCTGGCTACAATCTCTCCCTTTTCTATCATATCTCCTACTTCAAGTAAGAATTCTATTCGACCTTCAACTTCAGAAGAGAGTTTGGCATCATGACGGCTGATAATTGTTCCTGCAATCCAGATGCTTGGTGCCAATTCAACAAATTTCGCCTCAACGACTTGCACCTGTGCAGGCTGGATATCACCTGCACATACTGTTGAACTCGTCCCTGATAAAGAAATGAATATTAGATAAATAAAGCCTTGAAATACTTGTGGCGACTGGTTCATGACAATACTGTATCCTAATGAATCAAGAATATCCGGTGTATTCGATAAGATGTTCTATTATCTCGAAAAATTGCTTAATTTAAAAGCTATGAAATCAGACTGGTTGCTTCCTGTATTGTTCATAATGTGTGCGATTATCTGTATCTGCCCTCAAGGAACATATGCTGATTCTATTGCTAAAATTGATTACCCAACGATGTCCATCAAAGATGCTCAAGGAGATGAATTGATTCATGTGGAAGCCGTTGCAGAACTTTCCAATATCACGATTAATGGATCGAAAATATCGGAGCTATCAGATTTGGCCTGGGATAGAGACGAAAAATTACTCTATGCCTTATCAGATAACGGTCACTTATTGAGCTTGAAACCTGTTTTTAAAAATAATAAGTTCGATGATTTACTGATGGTCAATGGAATTTCATTGCATGATGACAAAGGCAAAAAACTCAGATGGAAAAACTCAGATAGTGAAGGCCTGACCTTAATAAATTCCAATAATAATATTCAGGGAGATACGCAATATGTAGTCAGCTTTGAACGTTTCCCCAGGGTGGTTCAATACAATCAGGAAGGCTTTATTGAAAAACAGCTGGAGATTCCTGAAAAACTTAGAAATATTTCTAATTACAGAAGTGAAAACAAATCTCTTGAATCAGTTTTATTCCATGACCAACTTGGGCTGATCATTGGCACTGAGTATTCATTGAAAGGTGAAGATAAAACTCAATTAGGTTTTTATACACTGGATGGCAATTTCTGGAGTTTTCCTGCACATTTTCACGATGGTGCGCTGACCAGCCTTACAACAGCAAAGGATAATGATTTGCTGGCATTAGAACGTGTCTATGGAGGATTCTTTTCCGGGATCAAGGTCGCGTTACATCATCTTCGCATCACCGGAGATCATGTTGAAGATAAAGTGATTGCACTATTTTTACCTTCAGAGGGTTTCTTCAATGATAATTTTGAAGGTGTCGAAAGGCATAAAGATGATTTTTATTTCATGATCAGTGATGACAATAATCATCCGGCAAAACGCACGGTATTAATCTATTTTAAATATCCTCACTAGTACGCCAATTACCTTCGATATGACACTCCCTTCTTATTATCATCTCGACAGAGCGCAGCAACGGAGTGATCTAGAACCTGATAGTACGTTTATTTAAACACCGCTTATTTCTCGAGCAACCTCGGCATTAACTCAACCAGATTACAGGGTCTGGTTCGATAGTCCAGTTGATGGCTTATCAAGTCATCCCAGGCAGTCGCACAGGCACCTGATGAACCAGGGATACAAAATATATACCTGCCATTTGCGACGCCAGCAATTGCACGGGACTGCATCGTTGAGGTACCGATTTGTTGATAGGAAATAGCACGAAATGTTTCACCAAAACCTTCAATGAGCTTATCTAACAGAACACTGACTGCCTCTGGCGTACCATCACGTCCAGTCACCCCGGTTCCCCCGGTGGTTAATATCACCTGCACATCACCATCAATACACCAGTTTGAAATAGCGGCCCTGATCTGAAATTTATCATCGGTAACGATTTTCTTGTCGGCCAGACGATGACCTGAAGTTTCCAGTCTCTTTACCAGCAGTTGACCGGATTTGTCATCGGCTTCAGTTCGCGTATCGGAAACAGTCAGGACAGCAATACCAAGCGGTATGAAATCTCTTGTATTATCTAAAGACATCTACGATTCTCTATAAGATATAATGTGGGTGAATTATACATAATTAAAATTAATCATATTTGAAAATTAACCAGGCTGATGCCTAAAAGTAGCGACAAAACTGATGTTTCAATCCGACTCGACAAATGGTTATGGTGCGCCCGTTTTTATAAAACAAGGAACATGGCTGCTAATGCCTTAAAAACTGGCAAAGTAATCGCCAATGGGGCACGCGCCAAACCATCAAAAACGGTGAAACCGGGTGTTTGTCTAAACATTCGTAAAGGGCCTTATCATCATGTTATCACCGTCCTTGAACTGGCCAAATCAAGAAGATCTGCTGTTGGCGCCGCATTACTCTATGAAGAATCTCCGGAAAGCATTTCAGAAAGAGAATTGCTAGCTAGTCAACTAAAAGCAGAAGCGACCTTGATGCCTACAACAAAAGGTCGGCCTAGTAAAAAAGACAGGCGTTCAATTATTAAATTTAAAAATGCCTAGTTAAAAGATTTGCCCTGGCTAAACGATTTTATTGGCACAAATCCATCTTCACGTTCAATTTGAAATGAGGCATAAGCCAGTGTTAGTCCACGCGCGACAAAAAATACAACGAATGCCAGCCAGAGCCCATGATTCCCATATCCCTGTAATAAATACCATGCAGGAAGAAAAACCAGAAATGTCGAAATCAACATACTGTTACGCATTTCTTTTGCACGTGTCGCGCCAATAAAAATACCATCTAGCAAAAAGCACCAGACAGCAACAATTGGCGATAAGATCATCCACGGCAAATATTGATATGCTTCGGTTCTTATCGATAAAATGTCCGTCAAAATATTAATCATAGATTTACCTGCAACCGCGTAGATAAGCGCAAAACTAATGGAAACGACAAATGACCAGAATGTCGCAGTCTTGACACTATCAACAAAGACTTTTTTATTTTTTGAACCAACCGCTTTGCCGACCAGGGCTTCGGTTGCATTTGCAAATCCATCCAGACCTAAGGCCATCAATGCCTGAAAGTTTAATAAGATAGCATTCGCAGCAAGAATCACATCACCCTGTTTAGCGCCTTGCCGTGTGAAGAATGCAAATACAAAGATAAGACAAATCGTTCGAATAAAAATATCCTGATTCAGGGCCAATATTTTTTTCAGGCCTTGTATGTGAAGAATATCTGATATCAGCCATTCACCCTGGTTTGTACGTAATTCCCTGAACACCAGGAAAACTGCCAGTAACATTCCTATATATAATGCAATAACCGAGGCCAGTGCCACGCCACGCACATCCATATCGAAACCAAAAACAAATACAAAATCCAGAATAACATTGATGATATTAACAGTGACGGCAACAATTAATGTTGCCCTGGCATTTTGCATACCCAGGAACCAACCAGTCATTACTAATAAAGACAGGACTGCAGGAGCGCCCCATATAGACCATTCAAAATACGTTCTCGCGTAGAAAGTCGCCTCGACACTTCCCTCTATAAGCCACAAGGCCAGATCTGCAATATGCTTTTGAAAAATTAAAAGGATCATTGCTATCATAAATGCTGCTATCAGTGACTGTGCAAGGATAGTCCTACAAGCATTATTGTCGTCCTGGTTGTTGGCCTGGTTGTTGGCCTGGTTATTTGACTGGCCATGAACCTGAGCCGTCAACCCTGTCGTACTCATGCGTAAGAAAGCCATGCCCCAGTAAATGAAATCAAAAATTATTGCGCCGATGGCAATACCACCCAGGTAATACACCTCATCCAGATGTCCAATAACAGCTGTATCAACCAACCCCAGTACAGCGATCGAAATATTTGACACGATCATAGGCCCAGCCAAACGCCACATAGTGGAATGATTCATTGTTGATAATCGTGGAATTAAAAGATGTTAGATAAAAGAATTTAACGAATGGGTTTGCCCCATTTTCCATCAAAGAACTGATCGGCAAGTGGGTTTCTCTGGCGTTCAGAAGATTCTCGCTGCATTAATTCTCCAGTTATTTTGTCTTCCGCCAGTTGATAACCTATAGCCATCATTGCCATAGAGGTATATTGTTCTGGTATTGAAAATACTTCAGCTGCTTTTTCAGCACTAAATCCACCCATCTGATGTACCATTAAACCCAGGGAAGTTGCCTGTATACACAGACTCATGCTTGCGGCGCCTGTATCATATTGGGCCCAACGATTATCATTATCATTGTGGCTGAAAATCGTGTTTGCCAGAGCGAGTAGCAACATAGGGGCATTCACCGCCCAGATTTGATTGCCGTCTGCCAAACAGGAAAAGGCCTTATCCCATGCAGCCTCATTTGTGGATTTGTCACAAACAATATATCGCCAGGGCTCACCTCCATAACAGGAAGGTGCCCATCTGGCAGCCTCAAGCAGGCTGATAATTTGTTCTTGTGTAACTGGGCGGTTAACATCATAGGCTCGACCACTCCAGCGCTTTACTAATAAATCATCAATTTTTTCCTGTGTATCTATTTTCTTATCGAACATACATTCAACCTCTGATTAACATGTAGAATAGAATTGATTATATTGAGAAGCATCGAGATTGCTATACGAGAAGCAACATCGCCTAATACATGTGTAAAAGAATGAAGTGGAATACAACTAAATTTCATCAGCTCACACCTGATCAACTCTATGACATTCTCAAGCTCAGGGTTAATATATTCGTAGTTGAACAGAAATGCCCATATCCTGAACTGGATGATAAAGACAGGCACGTTGAAACACGTCATATTACTGCTTATGACGATTCAAGACTTATTGCTTATACACGTCTTTTACCACCGGGATTAAGCTACCCAGATATAAGCGTTGGTCGATTTGCCGTCGAACCATCAGCACGCAATCAGGGTACAGGATCGCTACTGATGGAAAAAACCCTCGAAGAAATAGATAAAATCTGGCCAGACAAGCCAATCAGGATCAGTGCCCAGATACATCTAAGTAAATTTTATGAAAAATTTGGCTTTATCATAGTTTCAGACAGCTATCTCGAGGATGGCATTCCACATATAGAGATGCTGAAAGAACAATAAGATAATGAAAACGTATCCTTTAGGTGATATGCCACTAGAAACTTTTCTGTCTGAATATTGGCAAAAAAAACCTTTATTAATTCGAAATGCCCTGCCCGATTTCAATTCTCCCATTGCCCCGGATGTCCTTGCTGGGCTCGCCTGCGAAGAAGGCGTTGAATCACGCCTGGTTATTCAAGGTGAGACTGAACATGATTGGGAATTAAAACATGGTCCGTTTAATGATGAGATATTTTCACAATTACCAGAATCCCATTGGACCTTAATAGTACAAGCTGTTGATCACTGGGTGCCTGAAGCAGGCGATTTACTGAATATGTTTGACTTCATTCCACGCTGGCGCATAGATGATCTAATGATAAGTTATGCCAGTGATGGTGGTGGTGTCGGCCCGCATTACGATAACTATGATGTCTTCCTGGTACAAACCAGTGGACAACGAAAATGGGAAATAGGCGCTGTCTATGACGAAACTACTCCCCTCCGTCCAAGTATACCCGTCTCGATCCTTAGTGAATTTGAAGCAATCGAAACATGGACACTGGAACATGGCGACATCCTCTATGTGCCGCCGGGAATAGGCCACAACGGTACCGCTGAGGGGAATGATTGCATGACTTGTTCCGTGGGTTTTCGTGCCCCCTCACATAGTGAAATATTACGTGAGTACACTGATTATGTCGGTGAAAATCTAAGTGAAGCCTTACGCTATGAAGATCCTGATCTTATAGCACAGCAAAACACTGGCGAGATAACAGCGCAAACGCTGGAAAAAATACAAGTCATTCTACGTAAATATACCGAAGATAAGGAATCAATCGGTCATTGGTTTGGTCGTTACATCACCACACCCAAATATCAGCAGTCTGATCCACAAGAATTAGAAGAATCAGAAAACACTTATTCAATAGTAGATATAAAATCGCACCTGGCATCTGGTGGAATACTTGTCAGAAACGAATCTTCACGCTTTGCCTTTGAAGTAAAAAATGACAGAAACATATTGTTCGTCGATGGATCTTGTTTTGACCCTGGTGATGAAAATAGTAATGATGTGAATGAATTGATTAAAACACTCTGTGCTGAAATTGAGTTGAATGATGAAAGTTTTGTTCAATCAGACGAAAATCTGAATGTATTATTAGAATTACTGCAATGTGGTGCACTCTATTTAACTGAGCTGTAATATCAATCAACTGACGCACGGAGATAAAATATTTTCTCTGCACTGTCTAATTGATGTGTGAATTCCTGATAAGAAGCATCATTTTTCAGTTTCTCTCTCACCTCTTCTGAAATATAACCAAATACATTGTATTCTGACTTCCTCGAATATCTCACAATCTATATTAACGGTACTTCATATGTTCCCGCACTTGAATTAGGATCTACACCCAAAGATAGATATTTTTCGACTTTACCTACATCTAAATGTTTTATGGCATGATTCAGAGCGCTGCTTTCAGCGAAAGCGGACATTAAGAGGTCCGACGATGTTATATTTATTTAGAAGA
>SMUY01206165.1_pt1 | contig 10403 bp, 10 predicted proteins | sample 2456441 | NCBI WGS metagenome assembly SMUY01 (sample SAMN11095931, study PRJNA526329) | marine sediment metagenome | biome: Marine sediment; feature: Surficial sediment; material: Deep marine sediment; isolation source: Hadal surficial sediment | place: Pacific Ocean | collected 2014-11 | depth...
CCGCGAGATCATCGACCGACGCCTCGGTGTGTTCGTGGGCCGGGGCGGGAGGCCCGAAGGAGAAGCTCCGGTGTGCGATGATCTCGGCGCCCGCTTCCTTGGCCAGGCGCGCCGCGCCTCCGAAATGGTCCGGGTGGGAGTGGGTGACGAAGACCGTGTGGACGTGCTTGATCGCCACGCCCGCCTTGCGCAGGCGGTCTTGGATGGCACGCCAGGTGTAGGGGCCGGGGAGCCCGGGGTCGACGACGGTCGCGCCGTTCTCATCCAGAATCGCAAAACAGTTGACGTGCCCGAGCCCTGGAAGCCGGATGGGAAGCTCCATCCGCAAGATGTTTGGAGCCACCTCGGTGACTTCGGGGCGAGCGTCTTCCTGCTCCTGTCTTCGCGGCACGCGGCGACCCTACTGGATCGGCGCGAGGTCTGCATGTCGCGGATCGGGCGGTGCCGCCCTCTACATCCCGGCGGGGACGGTGCGCAAAACTGCGGTATTTTCCGGGACGTTCGCGCAGGGAAGATGGGGAACGGAGGAGAACACGCGACAGCAGCATCGGGAGCCAGCGGAAACGCGAGAAGCGGCCGATGAGCCAGCGAACCTGGAATCTGTATCCGTCCGGAGATGTTCCAGGCTGCTGTTCTGTCTGACAGCTCTCCGTCTGATGGATGGGAGAGATGGGGATGAAGACGGTCATTACGGTGGGTGCAACTCTGGTCGCTGCAACATGCATGGGTTGCAGCGATTTCGACCGTCTCCGCGTGAAGGCGATGTTGGGCGGCGTCGATTCACAGTTGGAGTTGGCGCACCGCTACGGCACGGGAAACGGCGTCGAGCAGAGCGAGGAGGATGCCGTGCGCTGGTACCGGCGCGCGGCAAACGGCGGTCACGCCAGCTCGCAACTCGTGATGGGGAATCGTTACGCATCGGGAATCGGCATCGAACCGGACTCGGCCGAGGCCGTCGCGTGGTTCGAGAAAGCGGCCGCACAAGGCCTTCCGGAAGCGCAATTCCGGGCGGGCTTCGCCTACTTCCAAGGTGTGGGTGTCGAGCGGAACGTGCGCACGGCCGTGGACTACCTCGCGCTGGCGGCGCTTGGGGGTTCGAAGGAAGGGCTGTTGATGATGGCGGGCCTGCTCCGGGAAGGGGCGGTGACGCTTCAGGCTCCGGATCAAGCCGCCCTCCGCTACCGCCAACACGCAGAGGCTGGAAATCTAGGGGCTCACTACGCTCTGGGTGTCCTGTTGCTGACGACCACGGCCGATCCCGAACAGCGTGCTGAGGGCGTGCGCTGGATCACCTCGGCGGCCGAAGGGGGTGAAGTGTCTGCCCAGCTGCACCTGGGCGAGCTGCTGCTCGGGGGTCCTGCTCGATTCCGAGATCCGGCGCGCGGCGCGGTGTTCCTCGAGCGCGCCGCGGACGCGGGTCACAGCGGCGCAATGCAGTCACTTGGATTGGCCTACCTGAACGGTCGGGGTGTGGCGCCGGACCCCGTCCGGGCCGCGAATTGGTTCCGCAAGGGAGCGGAGGCAGGCTCGGCTGCGAGTCAGGCCTCGTTGGCCCAGCTGTATCGAACGGGAACGGGCGTCGAGCAGAACGGAGCCAAAGTGCTGCGTTGGCTCCAGGCGGCGGCCGAGTCCGGGCACGCGAAGTCGCAGCACAACCTGGGTGTGGTCTATTCCGAAGGAACGACGGTCAGCAAGAATCCCGATCAGGCAGTGAAATGGTTCCGGATGGCCGCTGAACAGGGTCACCCGATGGCCCAGAGTGCACTGGGCAGCTGCTACCTGGCTGGTAATGGCGCGGAGCAGGATATCGTGCAGGCCCTGATGTGGTACGAACTGGCCGCTCGCGGGGGCAACGCGAGCGGAGCCAATCTGACGAAGAGCCTGCGGCCCCAGCTCGATGACGGGCAGCGAGCGGCAGTGGCACAGCTGGTGGAAGCCTGGCTGGCCGAACACCCCAACACGCAGGCGGGATCGTAGCGGGATCCGTTCTGCCGCCGGAAGACCCGCAGCAGCTCGTGGCGCCGGGCTATTTCGAAGGCTGAGGCACACTCTCGCCCGCTCGTAACGCGTGGGCCGCGTCCAGATTGCTTCGTGCCAGCGCAAAGTTGGGATTGATTTCGAGCGCCCGCTCGAAGTGCTGGATGGCCGCGGGATAGCGTTTGCGGCGCAATTCGGCGATTCCGAGATTGTTCCACGTGAGAAAGTCGTCGGGCTTCAACTCGAGCATGCGGCGATAGTGGGAGATGGCGCCCGCGACGTTCCCGTCCTCGAGTTCGACGATGGCCAGGTTGCCCAGGGCCTCGCGATAGCTGGGGTCGATCTCGAGCGCCCGGCCGAGCTGCTCTCGGGCCGCATCGAGCTCTCCACGATCGAGGTGCGCGGCGGCCAGGTTCGTGTGAATGCGGATGTCGCCCGTGATGTGACGCGCGGCCGCGCTCCACAACAAGACCTCGTCGCGCCACTCGTCAGCGCGTGCGCGGCTCTGCATGGCAGCCGGCATTGCCGTCACGAGGACCAGAGCCGTGCCTAGCGCCGTGGCGAGCTGGCGGGATCCGAGTTGCTCGAGGGTGGTGCGTGCCAAGATCACGATCAACAGCACGAACCCGAGCGAAGGGGCGAACAGGAATCGCTCGGCCATCAGGGCGCCGAAGTCGATGAAATGGGAGGTGGGAAACAGGAACACGAAGAAGAGTGCTAGCGCCAGCAGGGTGGCGGCGCGCGCGTCGTGCGATCGGGTGGACGCGTCCGCTTCCGGGCTGGACAGCTGCCAGGTGACTCGGAGTGCGCCGATAGCGAGCGCTCCCATTCCCGCCCAGCCGAGCACGGTGGCCGGGCTGGGATGTTCCAGGATTCCGATCAGGGACTGGTAGTAGAAGTCGACCTCCAGCAGCGTGGGCGCGATCAGTAGCCGTAGGTCCATGAAGTAGACGGCGCCCATGGTGCTGATCCGGGCCAGCAGGCTGGACTCCGCCAGGATCGCCGTGCCCGGCGAGAGCTGTCCCAGGGCCGCGAATCGAACCAAGCCATAGACCCCGAGAACCAGCGCGTGGGGCCACAGCTTCCGCAAGATCTCGAGCCCCGCGCTGGCGGACCGACGCCTTGCGGCCGGAGTCTGGGTCCAGCAGCCGACGGCGAGCACGGCGGGTAGCACGGCGCCGGTTTCTTTGGAGAGACAGGCGAGGAGATAGAAGCCGGCGGATAAGAGCCAGCTTCGCTGGGCTGCGACGGCATCGGCTGCGCGGTCCGCCGCCCGCGCCGCCAACAGCGAGAAGATGCTGAAGAGCAACGCGAGGATCTCGCTTCGCCCGGCCAAGCTGTCCACGGCATCGCAGTGCACGGGATGGACCGCGAATAGCAGGGCCACTGCGAGGGCGGCGTTACGTGATCCGAGCAGGCCCTGGGCCAGGGCGTAGACGGCCAACACCAGGATCCCGTAGAGCAGCACGTTCGTGAAGTGATACCCGCGCGCCTGATTTCCCCACAGGGCGTAGTCGACCGCGTAGCTGATGCTGGTCAGTGGACGGTAGAGGGCGCGAGTCGATTGGTGTGGAGGAAATGGGCCCAAGAAGGCTACGAAGGCCGTCGGGAGCGTGCGAATGCTTTGGTTCGTTTCGATGAAATCCCAATCGTCGTAGACGAAATCGGCGCGCTTCAGGGGCCAGTGAACCAGAACGGTCACGGCGACCAGCAGCGACAGCAGAAGGCGCTGGCGGGTCAAGATGCATCCCGCCGCTGCTGGGGCGTCGGGCTGGGAAGCGGGACCCGGTCCAGCTGGAGCCCGCCCATCAGGTCCAGATCGGGTACGAAGCAATCGGCAACCAGCGCGGCGCCGAGCCCGAGCGCCAGGGCATCCCTGCTGACATGGAGGAGCTTCACGCGCGGCCAGTATACTGGTGGTCCGGCGGGTTTCTCGGTATCCCGGAAGCCTCGTTCGCTCGATGTACGGGTGGGGTCGCGGCTGAAGGGATCGAGACTGAATGGATCGCATCCGGGCCATATGGCAGAACCCTGCCTACCGCTTTGTGTTTCTGTTCGCCGTGCTGTTGCTGGCGGAGGTGCTTCTCTATCCGTGGGCCACGAAGCGCTGGTTCTTCGTGATCCGGATCCTCACCCGATGGACGGCCTGGCTCGAATGGAAGGTCTGCGACCTCGTGGGCGCCAGCGTCAGCCTCGATGTCAACCTGGTCACCCTGGACGGATTTGCGGTTCGGATCATCGAGGAGTGCACGGGCATCTTCGAGGTCATCATCTTCGCAGCCGCGGTGTTGGCCTTTCCCACGACCGGATTGAAGAAGCTGATCGGCCTGGGCCTGGGAGTTCCCATCCTCTATGTGTTCAACGTGTTGAGGATTCTGGTGCTGCTCGTGGTGGGTCGTTACCAGCCTTCGATCTTCGAATTCATGCACCTCTACTTCTGGCAGGCGACGTTGATCCTGATGATCACGTCGGTCTGGCTGCTGTGGATCTTCAAGGTGGTCCGCCATGAAACCGAGACCGCTCCTTCTATTTCTTGAATTCGCTGCGCTGACGGTGCCCCTGACCTGGTTTTGGGTCGCCTGGGCGCAGCAGGCGTATGTGGCGTTCTTCGAATTGGCTGCCAGTCCAGTTCTGGGCGCGCTCGGGATCGTAAACGTCGCCGACAGTCCGGCGCTCAAGCGCTTCGTCAGCTATGTGCCCTTCGTGGTCCTGATGGTGATCACGCCGCGGCTGGATCTGCGCCGTCGCCTGCTGGGAACCGGCGTGGGGTTGGTCCTGATCTTCCTGTGTCACCTGGGGCTGGTGGCGGTCGAACACCTCGCGGTCGAAGCCGCAACCCGACCCGAGGACTCCTTCTCGAGGGTGTTCCCGCTGGCCATGTTCGCCGATGCGTTTCCCTTCATCTTGTGGGCCGTGATTGCGAACCGCTTCCTGCGCGAGTTGCTGGTCTTCGCCTTCGAGACCGATGCCGGAAAGTCGGGAGACGCCGAAGGAAGCGAAGCGGGAAGCTAGAGTTCCTCGTCCTCGTCGATCTCCGAAAGGCGGACCGGGTGCGGCGCGTAGTCGTGTCCGTCGTCCCAGCCGGGAATCTCGCGGGCCTGTATCAGCCATGACTTGGCGAGGTTTTCTTCCAGGATCACGGCGCTTCCGTCGAACCCCTCGGCGATTCCGTCCCAGAGTTCCTGACCGCCCGAATCCCACCAGGTTCGTGAGGTGAACTCGAAGTCCACCGACAATCGGACCATCGCAACCCTCCGGTTCGGTTTCCGCTCGGGACGTAGCGCGGCCTGAGGTCGAACGGCGTGACCTCGAACTCCGTGAGTTTGAACGATCCTGCCCGTCGTCTCAAGCCGGCTCGACGCCGGGATGGACGGGCGGGTGCCGGCTTGACAACCCCGAGCGCTGGAGGCCGATCGGCTCTTCGGGTGCGGGCGGGGCTCGCCTCCTGACGGCCACCTCGGGCCCGAGGCGCCCAGACGAGTTCACTCTGCCGGTTTTTCGCGATCGCACAATTCGCGGGCCGCTGGCCGGGCTCGGGTGTTAGGATGGGGCGCGCTCCGGGCACGGGGCGATGAGGAGGTTCGTTGATGCGACGTGATCCGTGCCTGAGAATCCCGGTTCTTCTGGTGGCGGCGCTGCCGGTGATGCTGCTCGCCAGCGCAGCGGTGGCTGATGAGACCGACGCCGGCAGTGTCGAGATCGAGGCCTACGAGGAAGAAGAGCAAGAGGACGAAGAGCCGTCGGCCTTGCAGGAGTACTTCTCGAGCCTGCTGAATCGCTCCGTGGGGGGTCTGAACGGGATCATCACGTTCCCGGTGGATCCATTGGCGTTCACCGCCGAGGGCCCCGAGTTCTTCGCAGACCTTCCGTATCCGGCCGTGACCGGACGCGTGGTCGGCTTCGGCGCCGGGATCTTGCAGGGTATCTACCGACTGCTGTTGGGCGTGTCGGATCTCGCGCTGGCCCCCGTTCCCTACATGCCGATGCTCGGTCCGGTGCCGCGCTACAAGATCCTGCCCTACCAGCACGACGACGAGTAGACCCGTTGGCGCCTCCAGGTCCGACGGACCTGGCACTTAGCCATGGCGGCCGTTCGACCGATGCTTTCCGAATGCGCGGAGTTGCCGTCATTCTGCTGTGCCTGCCCTTCCTGGGTCTGCCGGGCTGCTTCGTGTTCGACGAGCTCCAAGCCGGCCAGGATCTGATGGACGCTCACTCGCCTCGCAAGGAGGAGCCGAAGCAGAGCCCGTACCCCCTGTATCAGCGGCCCCAGGAGAAGAAGCCGGAGGGATTCGAGGCGGTCGTGGCCGACCTCAAAGCGTGGTGGAAGGAGGCGAGCCAGAAGCCGCCGCCCCAGCGAGCGAAGGACGATCTCCCCGTGAAGTGCGAGCTCGGTGGCCGCATCCACTTCATGTACAAGTCGGTCTGCAAGATGCGGGGTGGCAAGGTCGTCTGACCCGCCCGGACGCGCCAGCGTCTTGTTCCTGGCCTGATAGACTCTAAAGCCCCAGTGCCAGGAGGCTCCGTGTCCGCAAGATTTCCGTGGCTGCCATTTGCTCTGGCTGCGCTCCTGCTCGCATCGCCCGGCCAGGCCGAAGTTGCCGGCCAGGCCGAGATCTGGTTCGAAAAGGGACACGAGCTCGCCGCTCGCTCCAAGAGCCAGGCAGGGGACCCGCTCGAACGGCTCCGCTGGTACCTGAAGGCCGCGCGGGCGGGACATCCCCGGGCCCAGGTCCAGCTCGCCTTGGCGCTCCAGCGCGGCGACGGGATCGAGAGGGACGCGAGCCGCTCCACCGAATGGTTTCGGAAGGCGGCGGAGCAGGGCAATCCCAAGGCGATGCTCGAGCTCGGGATCGCCTACCGCGACGGAATCGGCGTCCCGGTCGACTTGCAGCGTGCGCTCATGTGGTTGCGGCTGGCGCAGCTGCGTGGGTCCGGAATCGCCGGCTTCGTCGTGCCGTCCGTCCGCAGGGGCATGAGCCTGGAGCAGGTCCAGGAGGCTCAGCGGCTCTCGGCCGCTTGGTTCGACGAGCGGAATTTCGAGGTAAAGAGCTCTCCCAGGTTTCGGGCGACGAACCGGCCGGACATGAGATTCGGGGCGAAGGCACTCGCGCCCGCAGCCGGAGAAGGCCCAACGGACGAGCCGGACGAATCAGCCGCCCCGACGCCCAGCGGCTAGACCGTTTCGTGGCGAGACCGGCGATCGTCATCGGAGCAGGGGCGGAAAGGGGCCCGGGGGCTGCGATTTGCCGTCGGCTTGCGCGGGAGGGTCTTCCGGTCTTTCCGCTGGGTCGTACTGCCTCGCGCGTCGAGGCGCTCGCCGCCGCGATTCCAGCCCGAGGCGGAAGCGCGACCACGGTCGTCGCAGATGCGACCTCGGCCACCGACGTAACGAGGCTCTTCGACAGCGTGAGCGCCCAGGCCGGCGTTCCCCAGCTCGTGGTCTACAACGCCGGCAACAATCGCTTCTCCGCCCTGCTCGAGATGGACGACGCCTTCTTCGAAGACCTCTGGCGCCTGTGTTGCTTCGGCGGATTCTTGCTGGGCCGGGAGGCCGCCGGCCGCATATTGCCCGACGGAGGCGGGACCCTGATCTTCACCGGCGCCACGGCTTCGATCCGGGCGCGGCCCCCGTTCACGGCCTTTGCTTCCGCCAAGGCAGCGCTGCGCGCGCTGGCGCACGGCATGGCCCGGGAGTTCGGTGCCCAGGGTCTGCATGTGGGCCACGTGATCGTCGATGGCGGAATCGACGGCGACCAGCTGAACTCTCGATTCCCCCAGTTCAAGCAACGGCTCGGCGAGGACGGCATGCTGAACGTCGATGCGATCGCCGACGCCTACTGGTTCCTGCAGGCGCAGCACCGCAGCGCCTGGACCCTGGAGTTCGACCTCCGGCCCTTCAAGGAGTCGTTCTGAGCGGTCCGCGGCGGCGAGCCTTGATAGAATCAGCCCTTCCGATGGCATCCACGTCTTCAACGATTCGTGTAGCAGTGGCGTCGCTGCTGGTCTGCGGCATGGCCCAGGCGGCAGACGTTCCGGCTTCGCTCCCGGGCGCTCAGCCGTTTCCGGCAGCGCTGCGCCAGCAGCTGAAACAGGCGCTTCAGGCGAAACCGAAGGACTTCGAGCCTCGCACGCGTCACCGCGAGGCCGACGGCTCCCCCGTCTACAGCAACCGTTTGCTGTTCGAACCCAGCCCGTATCTCCAGCAACATGCCCACAACCCCGTCGACTGGCGACCGTGGGGCGATGCGGCGTTTGATGCCGCCCGGCGTCTGGGGCGACCGGTTCTGGTAAGCATTGGGTATTCGACCTGCCATTGGTGTCACGTGATGGAGGAGGAGTCATTCGACGATCTGGAAACTGCGAAGCTTCTGAACGCCCGGTTCATCACCATCAAGGTCGATCGCGAGCTGCGTCCTGACATCGATGCGATCTACATGTCGGCGATCCACGCGATGGGCCAGAATGGCGGATGGCCCCTCAACGTCTGGGTCACAGCCGACCGCAAGCCTTTCTATGCGGGCACCTATTTTCCGCGGGTGGCCCGAGGGCGTCGAGCGAGCTTTCGCTCGGTTCTCGAGCGGATCGCAGAGATGTACAGCGACGACCCGGAACGAGTCTCGGGGATCGCCGCGCGGGTGACGGATGCGGTGCGGCGGGACCTCGAGGGAGTGCGTGCGGCAAGTTCCATGAGCCCCGATGCGAGCCCGCTACATGCCGCGTATTTGGCCTACGCCACTCGCTTCGATTCCGAATGGGGCGGGCTGCGGCAAAACCACAAGTTCCCCTCGTCGCTCCCGATCCGGTTCCTGCTTCGATACCACCGTCGAACGGGAGATCCCAAGGCGCTCGAGATGGCGCTCCTGACTCTCGAAAAAATGGCGGCTGGCGGCATCCACGATCAGCTCGGAGGAGGATTCCACCGCTACTCCGTCGATCCGCGCTGGCTCGTGCCCCACTTCGAGAAGATGCTCTACGACAATGCACTTCGGGTGCCCGAGTACCTGGAAGCCTGGCAGGTGACCGGTCGGAAGGACTTTGCCGACGTAGCCCATTCCACGCTGGCCTACGTCGCGCGAGAGATGACGTCACCCGGTGGCGCCTTCTATTCTGCCACCGATGCAGACAGCGTGACGCCGGGCGGCGATTTCGAGGAAGGTTGGTACTTCAGCTGGACCGAGGCCGAGATCGACGCAGCGCTGCCGCCCATCGAGGCGGCGGTCGCAAAGGCCGTCTGGGGCGTGACGATGGCGGGAAATTTCGAGGGGCGGAACGTCCTCCAGCGCTGGTCGACTCCGAAGCAGGTTGCGGCCATGACCGGAGTGAAGCCAGGCGAACAGCAAGCGATCCTGGCACGCGCCCGGCGCAAGCTTCTCGAAGTGCGGGCGACGCGTCAGGCGCCGCTTCGCGACGACAAGATCCTCACCTCCTGGAACGGTCTGATGATCTCGGCGTTCGCCAAGGCCGGGTTCGCCTTCGATCGGCCGGACTACACCGCGAAAGCCTCGCTTGCCGCCAACTTCCTGCTGGCGACGGCGCTCCGGGACGGTCGTCTGCTCCACGCGATCCAGGGCGGTCGGGCGAGCGGCCCAGCCTTCCTGGAGGACTACGCCTTCTTGATCGCAGGATTGCTCGATCTTTACGAGGCCGATTCGGACCCGAATTGGCTGATCCGGGCGCGGAGCCTGCAAGTGGTTCTCGACGCTGACTATGCGGACGATGGGGGCGGCGGATACTTCCACACCAGCGACGCGCACGAACGTCTGCTGGCCCGCGAGAAACCGGACCGCGATGGGGCGGTCCCGTCCGGAAATTCGGTGGCGGCATCCAATCTCCTGCGCCTGGCGGAGCTGACCCTGGCCGATGGCTATCGCGAGCGGGTTCAGATGTTGTTCTCTGCGTTCCATGAGCGGCTCGACTCGAATCCGACGGCCGTAGCCGAGCTCTTGCTGGCGCTCGATTTCGAGCTGGACGCTGCCAAGGAAATCATCGTCGTAGCTCCGAAAGGGGGCCGCGCCGGCAAGGAGCTCGCCGCTCTCCTCGGCCCGCTTCGGGTCCGATTCGTGCCGAACCGCACCGTTAGCATCGTGACCGAGGGTGACGCGCTCGCCGCGCAAATTCCGCTGGTTCCGTTGTTGGCAGGAAAGAGATCGCGACGAGGTCTTCCAACGGCATACGTGTGTGAGAATCGGGTGTGTCTGCTGCCGACATCGGACCGCAAGGTGTTCGAGCAGCAGATTCTCGAGGTCACTCGATTCGAATGACTTCGGGCGTCCGGGAAACCGACGCGTCTTTCCGGAACGAAGCCGTGCCGATCGCTTGCTGCGGCCCGAGTGGACGATCCTCACCTTCGGCCTCGTCGCTGTCCGCGCGGGCGTTTCGTTCCGATACGAGCTGAAAGCTGCGATCTCACTGAATTCTCGACG